>Ga0123329_1002708_pt1 | contig 15270 bp, 8 predicted proteins | sample BioC12SIPDNA_FD_89703 | JGI IMG/M metagenome (GOLD analysis project Ga0123329, IMG submission 89703) | Anaerobic biogas reactor microbial communites from Washington, USA - Biogas_R1_B C12 SIP DNA | ecosystem: Engineered > Bioreactor > Anaerobic > Unclassified | place: Washington, USA | collected... | reverse complement strand
ATGCAACCCTTCCAGGGTTGAGATCCGATGGCGGGCATGGCTTCCCGGGGTGCGCTGCGCGACCCCGGGCTGTGGTCTGGAACCGCGTTGCGGTTCGCACCATCGAAGCTTGCTTCCCCGCGAGGAGCGGTGAACTTCATCGCAGCCTTGGCCGCAAGGAACGGCGAACTTCATCGCAGCCTTGGCCGCAAGGGACGCCGGGCAGGGTCCCGGACCCGACGACTTTCGTCGTCGGCTCGCTATGTGTCCGCTCACTCCGCGTCCACTCGCTGTGTGTCAGCTCACTCCGCGTCCACTCGCTGTGCGTCAGCTCGCCATGCGTCAGCGTGCCACGTGTCGTCGGCTCGCAACGCGTCGTCGAGCCGCTGACGCAAGTCAGCGGGTCGCGACTGGAAAGCAAACAGGAACACGGGACCGGTTCGTGTTCCAGGGCTTTTGCGTAGAAACGACAGTCTCCTACAATGCTGATTAGCAGGATTGCGTCTCCTGCTCCGCTGGGTGAGGGGGTGTCTCATGGGTCAGCAGAAGAGCCTACAAGCGTATATCAGAATGCACTTTCCGGACGGTGTATGCGCCGAGTGCGAGGAAGGCCCTCTAGCGGGTTCATCCTTTCGGCTGGTGAGTAAATGGGAGAAGGGAGATCCTTCGCCTTTGGGCCGAGTGAAGCCCACTGGAGGTTGTTTGTACCTCGTCGGCGAAAGCGATAAATCGCCTGACTTCGTCAGTCAGCTTGAACAATCCCTTGAGGCGGCACGCGCCGACTTGAAGCAGCTTAAGGTGGTTGGAATCGAATGGACATGTGAGATCATGGTATATGTCGGAGTCGACGCAGTGATATGTAGATTCGTTGAGCTTCCGGAAAGCCTGATGGGGTTGGTGTCGTCCTTAGAAAGTTCGATCACGTTCATCGTGTGCCTTTGCGAGAACTCGTCCGCCGATGGCAAGACGCAATAGGTGTGGTTTCCAGGGCTTCCTGTGCCTCCTGTTCGTTGATTACCCCTGGTGGTTCGACTCGCCAACGGTTGTGGAGAATAGCAGGCCGCAAAGCACGCGAAGGTGCGGGCGAGGTCACCCAGACCGCAGGGCGGTTGCCATGTTCTCCGCACCGGCAATGCGCACCAACTTGCTGGCTGACGAGCATCAGTGTTCATTCGTGTTTACTCGTCTCGGCGGAGCAAGGCGGAGGCGGATCCGCGGTTCAAACTCCTTCGCTTGCGGGCACGGTCAGTAGTGGACGCGCACGGTGAGGGTTGCGTCTGTGGGTTTCAGGGTGACGGTCTCTCGCTCGGGGTCGAAGGTCGGGCGCGGTTGGCCGGCCAGTTCGACGGATTGGATCCGCTTACCCTCCGGGTGCCGCAGGCGCACGACGATGCTCTCGGGCGCGGATCGCTGGGGCGGATCGATGGTCACCTCGATGAAGCCGCGGTCGATCTGGGACGCGATGCGGTAGCCGACCGGGCCGAAGAAGGTCGGGGCGTCGGCCACCTGGATGACCTTGCCGTCCTCGAACCATGCCGACGGAGCAAACGGGGTAATCCACAGCTCCCGGCCGCGTTCGGTCAGCAGCATGGTCCGCGACTGGTGGAGGAAGTACCCGGTCTCGTGCGTTTTGTTGTAGCAGAAGTTGGAGAAGTGCTCGAAGATCGACAGGGCGGTGCCGTCGATGAGCGAAGCGAGGGCGTTGAAGTAAGTGCGGATGAATGGCCGCACCTCGTCGCGCAGGGCGAGCAGCTCGGCGTTACGGGCGTAGTAGGGCTGAACGCGGGCGAAGCCGCCCATGTCGAACCACTGCTCGCGGTTGCGTTCGGCGGGATAGCCGCCCCAGCCGTCGGCGAGGAAGTGCACATCCTCCATGTGGTTGAGCATCCACTCGACGTCCGGCTCGTCGGCGTCCATGGTGCCGAGGGCGGCCATGTGATGGGAGCCGAGTTCCACGTCGTAGCACCAACTGCGGTTGGCGTCCTGGCCGGGGAAGAAGTCACCGATCGGCCCGGGCGTGTACACGGACGCCGGGTAGTAGGGCACCCAGGTGCCGTTGCGCAGAGGCACGACGGGGGCGAGGGCCTGGGCGTAGCGGTACGCGCGGCGAACATCCTCGCGGAGTTGGCGGGCGGCGGCGAGGATACGGTCGGCGTCGGGATGGCCGACGGCCTTGAGGGCTTGCCCGGTGGTGGCCAGGCCGGCGTAAAAGTAGCTGTTGGCGTAGAAGTAGTAGGCGTAGGCGTCCCAGTCGGCCTGGACGCCCGGGGGCATGAGTCCGTGCTCGGGCACCTTGCGGCCGTCGGGGTCGGCGCGGCGGGTCTTGTCGAGTTGATCGAGCACCCATCGGCACAGGCCCGCGGGCCGATCGGCGACGGAGCGGAACCAAACGAGGTCGGCCGCCAGTTGGACATACTCGCCCAGCGACCACAGATGCCAGCCGTTGCCCATCAGCGTGTAGCCGGTGGTCATCAAGCCTTCCGGGCGGTAGCGGCTGAAGTAGTATTCCGACGCGCGGCGGGCGAAGTCGAAGTGCCCGAAGTACATCATGCCGCGGATGACGGAGTTGCCTTCGCTGTCGATGGCGGTGACGTAGCGGTCGGAGGCGATCCAGGGAGCGACCAGTCGGCCGTCCTGCTCGTTGCGGGCGGCGATGAGCACATGGGCGAGGTTGGCCCGGATCACGTTGGCCAGCCAGGCGTCGGGCAGATCGATTTTCATGCCCGCATTCATGATGCGATGCCAGTATTTCTCGAAGCCAATGAGCAGGCTGTCGCCGCCGGTCAACTCGGCTTGGTGATCCGGAGGCATCGCCCAGCCCGGGACATAGATGAACGCACGGGCTGTCTGGCCGGGTGCCAAATGGGCGGAGAGCGAAAGATGCTTGCTGGAGGTATCGGCCGTGACGACGGCCTGGCCCGCGGGCTCGAAGACGGCCAGCAGGCGGTCGCCGGTGCTGACCACGGCTCGGGCGCCGGCGGAGGCGAGGGTGATATCCCCGATGCCCTTGCCGCCGGGAGTGAACGACCAAGCCGCGTTGGCCGGCGCTGGCGAGGTGGTGGAGAGATTCTCCATGGCCAGCTCGATGACGCACAGCGGTCGGCCTGCCAACCAGGGCACGGTATCGTCGGTGGTGGGGCCGTCGAACGGTGCCACGAACAGGGTTTGCCGGTATTCCACGTCGCCGACGCGGGTGCGTATCACCGGCGCCGGCAGCCAGTTGCTGTGCAGGTGGCGATCAAAGGTGAGAGGTGGGCCGAACAGATCCGCGAGATCGACGGGTGTGCCGGTCTCGCCCGCGGGCAGGAGTCGGGCGTCGGCCCAGTTGCCCGCGTCGTAGCCGATGCCGTCGCCGGCGTCGATGAGCCGGAGGGTAAGCAGGTCGGCCCCGGCCAGGTCAAGGTGGACCGGCTTGGCGGCGTCGTGCTCGCGCATGATCTCGCTGTCGAACCGTTTTTCGCCGTCGACGAGGATCTGGAAGGCCACGCTGCCGGGGGTGTTGCCCCCCTGCCATTGCAGGCCGACCTGGGCCTCGAAACGGGCGTACTGACCGTCGAGCAGGATGACGATCTCGCCGTTGGCGTGATGGCCGATCCCTTTCGAGAATGCCTGCTCGGCGATACGCAACGGCAGGGCGGCGGCGGGATCACCATGGGCCGCGCGGTTGAGTCCGAGCATTCCCCAGCTCTGCGTGTGACTGAGCACCTGCCGCTTGCCGAACATGGGCGCGATCACGCAGGTGGGGGCTCCGTGTTGCCTATCGTGCGAGAAGTCGTCATACGCCAGGATGGTCCCGTTGTGCTCGGTGACGAACTTGGCGTTGTCGCAGGCCAGCGAGAGCATCATGCGGCCGGCGTCGAGGCGCGGGTCGTAGTGGGTGACGGCCATGGCTCGCTCGCGGGTCTGCTCGGGCAAGGCGCGAACCTCATCGAGGATCGTACGCCGCGGACGGACGGCCTCGCGGTATTGTTCGAGGCTGACAGCGGGCGGATCGACGCTGACGAACAGACCGACGTGGGGTACATAGACCGGCCCGCGTTCGAGCACGTCGTTGACCGCGACGGAGAAAGCGGCCTCGCCGAGCCGAATGCGAATGAGCGTCTGGTCGGCCTTGATCTGGCGCGTAGCCTCCGGCGGCACGTGGCGAACCTCGATGCGTAACGGCGAGCCTGAGTCCCAGTTGAGCCGTCGCGGGTCCGGCCGACCGATCAGGCTGCCGTTGTAGAGCTCGACCGCGAGTTGCTCAGCGCCCTGGGGAGGGTCGTGCTCGATCAGCAGTCGCGTGTTGGTCAGGGGCGACGTGGTCTGTGCCGAGAGGCTGCCGACTTTAAGCGCGCCGCCGGGCGTGGCGAGCACCCAACGTACTTTCCAGAACAGGCCGCCCGGCGTAGCCAGGCGAAAGCGCCAGCCTGTGGAAGTCGCTTCGAGCGTGCCTTCCTGCTCCATCCACTTGCCTTGCCACAGCGTGGCCCCGTGCCAGAATTGCACACGCGGGCGGAACGCATCGCCGGCCGGACGCTCGCCCTGCAGTTCCAGGCCGACGCTAACCAGCGGGCGGGCCTCCATCCAGCGGAGCCCAATGCAGGCGGGAGTCGCGGGGGTGTGCGCGACCGCGTAGCCGCCCGAACCGTCGGGCGCCAGCGGCATGCCCAGGAAAAGGTCATCGGCGTCGATGGCCTGCAATCGGGTCGCGCGAACCCCATCCATACGCTGAGCGTCCCAGGTGCAGACCTGGGCGAACGGGGCGGCGTCCAAGGTGGGCGTGGATTGCTCGGCCGCAGTTAAAGTCGCAGCGTACCAGACCGCCCAGCAGGCCAGGATCATCGTCGGCCATCCGCATCGCCACATGTGCATGTTCTTCTCCCAATGGTGCGTGAAGTGTGTTTGCCGGGGAACCCTTTCCACAGCCCGGATCGCGCCGGCACGTGACGGTGACCATACCCTGCCTTGACAGTGCGACGCAATAGCCGCCTTGATCGGACCGCATGCGGAAGGATAGGCGATGAAGGGCCATGTACCGGCTTGCTCTGGGAAGGTGAATGGTCGGCTTGTTCCCCGGGCGAGCGGAAGCTTATAATGCATTGCGCTCGCGAGCGGGCGGCGTTCTTGCGGCGGCATATCGAGACGCGCTCTGCGCGAGCGGATCAAGCACATAACCGCTTGGCGGGAGTGACCGCGTGTCGCTCGCCCCCGCAAGGCGTTCAGGTCAGGAGATTCACCATGTCCTCGCGATTGTCTCTGATCGTGGCGGTTCTCTCGCTGTTGGCCGTGGTCGGTGCAACATCGGCCCAAACCTGGCGATGTCTATCAGACGATTTCTGCTCAGACGGCTACTTCTGCAAGAAGGCGGAAGGCTACTGTGGCGGAACTGGGACCTGCACGCCTGTCCCGGATGCCTGCGTCACGCTTTTCGACCCGGTCTGCGGCTGTGACGGCGTGACCTACAGCAATAGCTGCGTAGCGGCAATGCACAGCACGAGTGTGGCCCACAAGGGACCGTGCCGTAACACCGACCTGTGCGTGGGCAACGAATCATGCGGGCCGGGCAGGTACTGCTCGAAACCATACGGAGATTGCCGGGGGATAGGGGTGTGCCAGGATCGTCCCACGATCTGCCCGACCTTGTGGGATCCGGTCTGCGGCTGCGACGGGCGGACGTACAACGACGCTTGCGGTGCGGCAGCGATGGGGGTGAGCATCGCCTATCGCGGCGTCTGCCGATATGCACGCATCACCGACGCTCAATCACACACGGCGCAGGGTACGAACAGCTTCGGCATCGACCTGCTGGCGGCTTCCCCGGATGCGTCCGAGGGCATCGAATGCCGATCGGGCGGACCGACCGAGGTGGTGGTGATGTTCGACGAACTGATCCAGTCGGCCGGTGCCCCGAGCCTCTCCGATGTGGCCCTCTGCGTGGTTGGCGGGGAGGGGGGCGAGGTGGTCGGCATCTTGATGGGGGGCGACGAGATTCGCGTCGAGCTGGCGGACGTACCCGATGCCAGCCGGGTCACGCTCACATTTCCGGGCATTGTCGGCCTCGAGGGGAACCCCGTCGAGGGATCGGTCAGCTTCGGCGTGTTGCGGGGCGACGTGAACGGCGATAGCTTCGTCAATGTCTTCGACCTTGTCGCGGTACGTAACGCGATCAATCTGCCGGTCACCCCAGACAACTACCGCAAGGACGTCAGCGCCGATGGAGCCATCAACGTGTTCGACCTGGTTACCATCCGCAACGCACTGAATAAGTCGCTGCCCGACGAGTAAATCCGGAAACGGGGAACTGGGAAAGGCGCAGAGCCACGCCCGCGGAGGATCGGTCCGTTACCTGGGGAGAAGACCGCTTCACGGTCGCGGCTCTGCTGTTGGGGCTTCGCTGTTGGCGCTCTGTTGTTGAGGATCTGTTTCCGGCCGATCACGGCGCGTGCAGGCTGTCGCCGAGCCGGTCGAGGACGGCCGGCTCTTCGAAGGGCAGCATCTGCACGCGGGCGAAGCGCGGGTCGTCGGGGGTCACGTCGTCGTACCACATCAACGGTGCCCCGCGCAGCACAAGCCGGCGCTGCAGTGTGCGCAAGTCGGTGGGATTCTCGCGGATCGCGGCCGGGGTCGCGCCCCGTTCGAGGCAGAGAGCCGCCGTCTCGCCCGCGGCCTCGCCGATGGCCCATTCGATCGGGTGCTCGCGATAGCAGCCGTTGCTGATGTGCGTCGTGCCGATGTTCTTGCAGCCAGCCAACAGATTGGCGGTGTCCCGCGAGATCAATGCCCCCAGGGGGATCTGGAAGGGTTTGGCGGGGTCGATGATCTGCTTGCGGCCGCGTTTGGACTCGTGGATGTCGATGGCGTAGAGCCCGATGCCGACGCTGTCGTCGAAGTGGGCGGCCCGCGGGCCTTGCTGCGCGCTGGCGACCAATTCCTGCTCGATAATGGTTTTGAGGGCCTTTATGCGGCGGGATTCGCGGATGTAGGGGAACTTGGACATGCCGTCGGCGGAGTCCGTCACGTCGGTGCGTAGCTTGAACTCGGGGTAACCCTTGCCGCCCTCGTCTCGGTCGAGCTCATGCTGCAGCCAGTAGAGCAGGCCGAGGCTGAGGTTCTTCCCCGCCTGAAGGTGGGCGATCTGCTCGGCCGGCGAATCGACCAGGATGTTGCCGCCGCGGTAGTCGTTGCCTGGCCAGTTGATCATACTCACGTCGCGTGGGTAACGCGGGTCGTCGAACTGGGCGGCGTCGATGAGTCGGCGGTAGGTCCAGAACGGGCCGTATGTGTTCTCCACACGTTCGTGTATCTTGTAGGTCACCGACCCACGCGTCGCGTAGACAATCGTCATGGTGTAGGGCTGTTCGGTCCGGTTGTGCTCATAGTCGGGCGGGCACGCGATGGGGTGCTTCTCGCCGGCGCACAGCTCGATCGCGAAGGGGTAGGTGAAGCTCTGCACATCCTCGGGGTCATGGGTGTCGGCGGCGTGAGGCTCGCCGGTCTGCTCGCGTGATTCCGCCCCGGTGATGAAACCCGCACCACCGAGAGCCAGCAGGTCGCCGAGTTCCGTGGCGTCCACGACCATCGCGCAGGCAACGCGGTAGCGATGGCGGGAGTCGAGATCGACAAAGTCGACGGTGGCGATTCGCCCGTCGTGCTTGGTCAGCCCGCAGGGTTTGCAGCGCTTAAGAATGCGCAGCCGGCCCGCGACCACGAAGGGTGCGAGCCGTTGCTCGATCACCTGCACGGCGGCACGAGGCTCGAAGCAGAGCCGGCTGACCCAGCCGCGGCCCGGGTTGAGGTGCTCGGTCGCGGCGGCCTCGGGTTTGAGTTTGGCGTTCTGCCGGTACCAGTCGCGGATCGCTCGACGAAACGCCAGGTAGCCGCGCGTGCCCCCGGTGGTTTCGATGTAGCGGTTCTCGTCCAGAGCACTGACGCCTTGACTGGTCGCCTGCCCGCCGAGCCAATCGGTCTCCTCGGTCAGACAGACGGTTCGGCCCGCCTCGCAGGCGGCGATCGCGGCCGACACACCGCCCACGCTTCCGCCGGCAATCAAGATCTCGACCGAAAGCTGCTCCGACGGAGCGGCCGCGTCGTCCACCTCGACGATCCGCAGCTTCTGAACGTCCACCACCTGCTTCATAGGTCACCTCGCGACATCGGGGGCCATGATGTGCACGCTACGATACCGGATCGATGGATCAGCGACCAGCCGTGAGCCGACACCCGATCGAAGAGGCTGGCATCCGTGCGGCGGTGGGCGTACATTGACACGCGCCCCGGTTGCCGCCATCGAGGGTCGCGGGTCTGCGGGAGGATCGCCATGAGATGCCACATCATCGTTCTTACCGTCTGCCTGGCCGGGGCTTCGGCCCAGGCCGAGGTGCGCTTCCGCAAGCACGTGATCGACCCCGCATTCCAGGCGGAAGCCTGCGCTGTGGCCGACGTGGACGGCGACGGCCGCCTCGACCTCGTGGCTGGCGAGAACTGGTACCGGGCCCCGGACTGGCGGCCGCGGCAGTTCCGCACTGTCGCCCGATGGGACGGCTACGCGGATGTACGCTGCGATCACCCGGTGGATCTCAACGGCGACGGACGGATGGACCTGGTGACCGTGCACCGCGGCCCGGCCATGGCGTGGCTGGAGAACCCCAGCGACCACCAGGGGCACTGGCGAGCGTACCCCATCGGCGAATCGACCATGACCGAGGGCGTGGTGGCGGGCGATCTCGATGGCGACGGGTTGATCGATCTGATTGGCCCCACGGGCGAAAAGGCCCAGGCGGTCGCCTGGTGGAAGGCACCGGCGGACCGCACGCAGCCGTGGATCAAGACGATCGTCGGCTCGCGGGGCGGTGGGCTGCACGGCATCGGCCTGGGCGATCTCAACCGCGACGGCCGGCCCGACGTGCTCGTACAGCAGGGCTGGTACGAGGCCCCGGCCGATCCGCGGCAGGGCGAGTGGCCCTTCCATGAACTCGACCGCGGCGACACACATCACCCGGTGGTCTACGACTTCGACGGCGACGGCGACCAGGACGTGGCCGCCAGCTCACCGCATGACTACGGCTTGTACTGGTGGGAGCAAAGCACCGGTGAAGACGGCCGGCCCGCTTGGACGCGTCACACCATCGATGAGTCCATCTCCCAACTGCACACCCTCGTGGGCGCGGATATCGACGGCGACGGGGATACCGACCTGCTGACCGGTAAGCGATACCGGGCCCACGACGACCGCGACCCCGGCTCCGACGAGCCCAGCCTGCTGGTCTGGTACGAGCTGCGACGCGACGGCGAGCGGGCGACGTTCACCCGGCACGTGATCGACGACGATTCCGGCGTGGGTTACATGGTCACGCCCGCGGACGTGGACGGCGACGGGGATATCGACGTGCTGACAGCCAACAAGAAGGGTGTCTTCCTTTTAGAGCAGGAGGGCCGCCCAACGCTGTTGCCGCTGTTCGACGGACGTACGCTGGATAACTGGATCGGCGACAAGACACTCTGGCGCGTCGAGGATGGGGCGATCGTCGGGCGCACGGAGACGGGCATCGAGCACAACAGCTTCCTCGTCTCCAAGGACCATTACGCCGATTTCGTCCTGACGCTCGAAGTGAAGCTGGTGCCCGACACGGCCAACAGCGGCATCCAGTTCCGCAGCGTGCCGCGCGAGAACGGCGAGGTCGAGGGCTACCAGGCGGACATCGCCCGCGGCTGGTGGGGCAGCATCTACGAGGAGCTGGCCCGCGGCGTGCTGCACGACGGATATAAGGGCCGCGGCGAGAAGGCGGTGGTGCCCGAGCAGTGGAATCAGTATGTGGTGTATGCGGTTGGCGAGGAATTGCGGGTGGAGATCAACGGCACAGTCTGCACCGCCATCCGCGACGACCGCCGCTCGACCGGCGTGATCGCCCTCCAGGTGCACAGCGGCGGCCCCACCGAAGTCCGTTTCCGCAACATCCGCCTAAAAAGGTGTCAGGAACCTTTTCGGGCCGGCATGTTCTTTCAGGGTGTGCCTCTTGGATGTACCCCGCCCAAAAAGGTTCCTGACACCTTTTTAGCGGCTTCGCGATAGGAGTGATTGCATGGCCCAGGATGAGCAGGTACTGGTGGTCGAAAGGTCTACCTTCGAAGAGGTGGGTGCGTTCCACGGGCTCACCTTCGACGTGGAGCGCTATCTGGCGCGGCTGTTCGCACCGGGCGGGCCGCGGTTTCTGCCCCGACCGTTGGCGGAGAAGGACCCGACGCACAAGCAGCTCATCCCCTACGTGCTCATGTGCTGCGACGGCAAGTACCTCAGCTACGTCCGCGGTCGGCGGGCGGGCGAGACGCGACTCGTCGGGCTGCGCTCCATCGGCATCGGCGGACACATCAACCCCGGCGACGACCTGCCGCTGTTGCAGTCCGATTTCCGCGAGACCTACCTGGCAGCCGTGCAGCGCGAGGTCGCCGAGGAAGTCTGCGTCGAGACGAGCTACACCGATCGCATCGTCGCCCTGCTCAACGACGATACCAACGAGGTCGGACGGGTGCACCTGGGCATCGTGCACCTCTGGACCCTGGAAACACCGCGGGTCAGCAAACGCGAGCAGATGATCACCCAGATGGCCTTCCTCAGCCCGGCCGAACTCCGCCAAGTCCGCGACACCCTCGAAACCTGGTCGCAGTTATGCCTCGACGGAAAAATGGTGTCAGGATGATTTTTCCAGAGCGTAAAGCGGCCTTCCGGATCGCGGCATGGAAGGTCACTTCCCGTTTTCCGCCCCGGAAAAATCATCCTGACACCATTTTTCCGTTGAGGCGGGCTTGGGCGGCGGCCATGTGCTCGGCGGTGGGGGCCCGGCCGGTGGCCATCATGTCGATGAAGCAGTCGAACAGATAGGTGGCGTCGTGCGGCCCGGGGCTGGCCTCCGGGTGGTACTGCACGGAGAAAATCGGCAAGTCGCGGTGCGAGAAACCCTCGAGCGTGCGGTCGTTGAGGTTCTCGTGCGTGGGCACGCCGCCGACCTTGACCAGCGACTCGGTCTCGACGGCGAAGCCGTGATTCTGGGAGGTGATCTCCACCCGTCGCGTGGCCAGGTTCATCACCGGCTGGTTGGCTCCGCGGTGGCCGAACTTGAGCTTGTACGTCCGGGCCCCCAGGGCCAGGCTGAGCAACTGGTGGCCCAGGCAGATGCCGAAGATCGGCACCCGGCCCAGGAGACTCTTCAGCGCGTCGATGGCGTATTGCACCGGCGCGGGGTCGCCGGGCCCGTTGCTGACGAAGACGCCCTGCGGCTGGTGCTCGAGGATCGCCGCGGCAGGCGTGGCGGCCGGTACCACGGTCACCTCGCAGCCGGCCTCGACCAAGTTACGCAGGATGTTGTGTTTCATGCCGCAATCCAGGGCGACCACCCGGTACCGCCGGTCGGCCTGGCGCGAGGGCATGGCGAACGGGCTCTCGAAGCCGCGGTCCCAGCGTGACGCCTCCGCCGGTGCGACGCTGCGCACGAGATCCAGACCCACCAGTCCGGACCACGCCTGGGCCCGGCGGACCAGCTCATGGTCGTCGTCGATCTCAGTCGACAGGGCACCCTTGAGTGCCCCCTGCGTGCGGAGCTTGCGGGTGATGGCCCGCGTATCGACGCCCGCAATGCCGACAACGCCGTGCTCCTGCAAGAAACCCTCGAGGTCGCCGGCTGCGCGAAAGTTGCTGGGCCGGCGAGCCAGCTCCTTGACCACGAAGCCCTCGACGAACGGCCGCCGTGACTCGACGTCCTCGCCGCACACCCCGTAGTTGCCGATCATCGGGTACGTCATGGTGACGATCTGGCCGGCGTAGGAGGGATCGGTGAGGATCTCCTGGTAGCCGGCCATCGAGGTATTGAAGCAGACCTCGCCCACATGGGTGCCGGCCGCCCCGAAGGCCGCTCCGGTGAAAACAGTCCCATCCTCCAGGGCGAGTTTACAGACACGACGCGGCATCAACAGCTCCTTGCTGGCTCAGCCGACCCCTTCAAACAGCGCCGTGCCGACGCGGACCAGGGTGGCACCCTCTTCGATGGCGACCTCAAAATCGTTGCTCATGCCCATGGACAGCTCGCGGAACTCCGGGCCGACCACCCCGTCGGTGTGCATGTCCTCGAGGATCTCGCGGAGCCGGCGAAAGTGCGGCCGAGCCTGCTCGTGATCCTCGGAGAGCGGGGCCATGGTCATCAGCCCGACGATCTCGATGCCTGGTAGGCCGGCAATGTGCTCGACCAGGTGCGGGACCGCCCCGACGGCGATGCCGAACTTGCTCTTCTCGCCAGCGACGTTCACCTCGATGAGCAGCGGGATGGTTCGACCGATGCGGACCGCCTCGGCACTGATCTCCTCCGCCAACCGCAGACTGTCCACCGAGTGCACCATGTGCACCCAGGGCAGCAGCGATCGCACCTTGTTCCGCTGCACATGACCGACCATATGCCACCGCGGGTCCGGCGGGGGCGTGCTCCCACGCTCGATGTTCCGCCGTCGGGTCAGGTGCTCGCGGATCATGGCTGCCCGCTTGGCCAGCTCCTGCACCCGGCTCTCGCCGAGGTCCAGCAGACCCGCCTCGATCGCCATGCGGATCCCGTCCGCCTCGATCGTCTTGGTGACCGCCACCAGCCGAACGTCGTCCGCCGACCGGCGGCTCCGTTCACACGCGGCATGCATCCGTTCACGAATCCGCTTGAGGTTGTCTGCCAGCTTCCTACGCATCGCTTTGATCCCGAGCGGGGGACTCCCGGTATCCATACCGGGATTATACTCACCGCAAGCGGCTTGTAACGCCACAGCCGGCGGATACGCCCGAGCCCGGGGCCAGAACCGGACCAGTTTGCGGATGGGAGCAGGGTCGGCCCGCTCATGGCAGGACAGAGTATCCTCCTCGAATCGGGACCGAGTCAACTCGTCCATGGCGGACCGAGTCAATTCATTGACGTGCGGACCCAGGCAACTTGTAGACGTCATGGGACTAAGGCAACTTGTTGCCGTCAGGACCGAGTCAACTTGTTGATGGTGTCCGGGGTCACTCTTGGTCTACGGTGATCTCCAACGCCGGGCCGGGGGGCAGGAGGATCAGTGAGCCGGTGGCGTCGACGGCGTAGGCGTCGACGGGCAGCAGGCGAACGGTATCCGCACCGGGAGCGATGTCCAGCCGCAACGTGGCGACGACCCACTGGCCGGCCTCGGTCAGGCCGGGCGTCAGGCCGCCGAGCGCACCCGCGGTGACGTAGAGCGCACCCGTCGCCTCGGCCGAGTCGTCGGCTGTCTTTGCCGCGTCATCCATCGCCGTGCCCAAGGTATCCGTCGTCGCGGCGCCATCGCCGATCAGCAGCGAGAGTTCGCCGGCACTCGCGGGCAGCGCGATCGGGCCGGCCAACGCGGACAGATCCAGCGACGTAGTCCACACCGCCGCCAGCGTCGGATCCGCAAGCTGGGCAACGCTCGTGCCCAGGGCGATCGACTCGTCCGCGTGGATCGCGTACCACTCCATCGCCCCGAGTTCGTACCACCCGCCCAGTTCGCATTGGCTCGCGTCGGCCCAGCAGGCGACGTTGTCCTCGGCCGTCCAGCCCGCCGTCGCTACGCTCACCACCTCGGCCACGTCCGCCGCCAGCCGACCCGCGAATCCCAGCACCGGCCCCTCGGCGGACACGACCACATCCACCCACACGCTCCCGCCCTTGGCGGGCAGCTTGACCGCGCCCTCGCCCGTGCCATGCTCGACCAGCCACGCCCACCCACTCACCGCCGACCGCGCGGGCAGCGCCTGCGACTCGGCCGACGCCGCCTCGCTCGGCTCCGCCAGCTTGCTCGACGTGCTCGCATCACGCGACAGCCGCGAGTCGGCCGGCTCGCTCAGCATCGCCCGCTCGATCCGCTCCAGCAGCGTGCTGCCCTGCAACCCCGGGCCGCCCGCCATCATCATGCCTTTGCCGAGCGCTTCCTCGACGCACTCGGCCTCATGGCCCAGCCAGGTCACGCCCACCAGTGCGGTATCCGTCGCGTTGATCGCCCCGTCGGCGTTCACATCGTAGCCCGCGTTGTCGCCGCTCACCGGGTCGCTCACCCCCAACGCCACCGCGTCCTCGTCGTCTTCGGTCACCACGCCGTCGCTGTCCACGTCGCCCGCCAGGTTCCGCAACCAGCAGTCCGTGTCACAGGTCAGCACCGTCGTCAGGCCCGCGTCCGCGAACGCCTGCGACAGATCAAACCGGTAGCACACCTGGTCCGCCAAGCTGTCGTCTGTAAACACCATGCGGAAGGTCGTATTGCCATTGAGGAACGCGAACGAGTCGGGCTCCGGCGTGCTCTCGTCGCTGCCGTACACATGGATCAGTTCCGCGTAGGTCTCCGGCCAGGCGGGCATGTTGAAATCCACCTCGATGATCTGCGTACTGCCCAGCCGCGACTCGGACACCGCATCTTCCGCCGTCGCCGCCGCGTCCAACGCAATCGCCCACTCGCTACTCCCCCCATGTGCCCGCACACTCCGCCAAGCCACAATCGCAAACCCTACCGGCGGATCGCAGTCATCCAGCATCTCCCCGCCCTCGTTGCCCACGGGCTGCACCGCCGGACCGCATATCCCGTTCTCTCCCGACGGCGGCGGCAGCGCCGGGCCACCGCAGCATTCCCTGCATTGCTGTAGCTCAGCAGCAGTCACATAGTTGTCAGCATTGAAGTCGAAGCGATCGCAACTGCCATCAGGAAAGGTGTTGCTGACTGTGACCCCTAGCTCGGTGCGGCATCGCTGCATCATGCCGAAGTCGACCTGGTCGACGTCGCAATCGAAGTCGAAATCGTAGAACGAGCGAACGCCGACCTCGCAGTCGTCGGGCACGCCGTTAGCGTTGCAGTCGCTGCTTCCACCGCCCGAGATGATATCGCACTCATCGGGGATGCCGTTCTCGTTACAGTCTTCGCTGGAACCGGTTTCGATATCGCATCCATCCGCCTGCTCATTGCCGTTGCAGTCCAGAAAGTACGAGGATTCATCCGCCCCCATATCCAGCCGGCAGTTCAGCACGCGCAGGTCATGCTCGAAGTCGAACACCGGCAAGCCCGGGGCGTTCTCATCCGCCTTCCCCAGGCAAGGCGAGCCGTCCGCCAGGCGATAATCGTTGTCCGCCCACGTGGCGGGATCTTCATCAGAACCGTCGGCGGCAACGAACAGCGGGTTGAGGTTGATGTTGTGTACACCGGCGGGCCAGCCGCCCTCCACGTTGCTGTAGCTGACGGTTACTTCAGCGGGACCAAGCTGTGCGAGACGACCTGTGGTCACCAACCACCCCAAAGGCCCGTAGT
>Ga0123329_1002707_pt1 | contig 15271 bp, 13 predicted proteins | sample BioC12SIPDNA_FD_89703 | JGI IMG/M metagenome (GOLD analysis project Ga0123329, IMG submission 89703) | Anaerobic biogas reactor microbial communites from Washington, USA - Biogas_R1_B C12 SIP DNA | ecosystem: Engineered > Bioreactor > Anaerobic > Unclassified | place: Washington, USA | collected... | reverse complement strand
CCGCCTCTTCCACGGCGTCCACGCCACCTGGGCCGTCTCCCCGGCGCTGAACCTCACGGCCTTCTACATGCTCCTCCACGACGGCTCCCCGCTGGAGGACAGGTCCGGAGACCCGCTGATGGAGGCGCGGGAGCGCCTGCTCGGGCTGGACCGGTACGGGGCGACGTGGCTGCACACCCTCGGCGGGCGCGTCTTCGGCGAGGCCGGGGCCTGGGACTACGACCTGGAGGGCGCGGGGCAGTGGGGGGACGCCGCGCACCTCGGCGCGCGGTTCCGCCGCGTGAACCTCCTCGGCGACTACGGCGACGACGGCGCGGAATTCGCCGCCTGGGCCGCCGACGCGGAGGTCGGGCGCACCTTTGACGCCCGGTGGAGTCCCCGCGTGTTCGTGGGTGCCGCCTGGTATGACGGCGAGGACCGCCGCGCCGTCTCCTTCGGCGAGTGGATCAACCCCTTCGCGCGGCCCCGGGCCAGCGTCTCCTTCAACCGCCTCTACTCGCAGACAGACTACGACTCCATCGTCGGCGGCGGCACCAACATGTCCAACTTCTGGCTGGGACGCGCCGGCGTGCGGGTCCGTCCGGCGGAGAAATGGACCGCCCAGCTCCGCGTCATCTCCTACCACGCCGTCGGTGCCTTCGCGCGCCCCGCCGGCCTGCGCGTAAACGGCCGCTGGATCCCCTTCGCGCCGTCCCTCTCCTTCTGGGACCACGAGTCCTCCAAAGACCTCTGCGTGACCCTCGGCCTCTCCCTGCGCTACGACTACTCCCCCGACGTCTCCCTCACCCTCGCGTACAGCCACCTCTTCACCGGCGACGGCCTCGGCCGCGACGGCAACTTCGTCTTCGACAACGGCACCGGATTCGCCGGCGGCACCGCCTCCGACGACGCCGACTACATCGGCCTCCTCACGGAGATCACCTTCTAGAGCAGTTCAAGGTTAGGGTGCCGTATTTGAAGGAAGATGCCGGGAGCGCGCACTGAGGTGGCACGGGCTGGAAGCCCGTGTTTTGGCCATGGATGCGACCCAAGAAACACGGGCTGGAAGCCCGTGCCACCTCAGTGTCCGTGCCGGTCAGTGGCCGTCCGTGTCTTTGCCCCGCCTACTTCCGGTCCTTCTCGCCGCTGCGCCAGGCGGAGGCGCGGAAGGTCTTGCGGCGCTCCATCTCGCGGGCCCAGCGCCTGGTGCTGGGCGTGCCCGCGTTGTCCTTCACGATGACCACGCCGCCGCGGCTGTCGTTCTCGACGCGGGGCTTGCCGTTGACGAGGTTCTCCGTGACGATGGCGCGGTCCACTGCCGGGCCGAGGCGCACCTGCGCGCGGTTCTCCAGAAACTCGCAGCCGCGCACGGAGACGCTGCCGCCGAGGATGTCGAGGGACGGCGTGTCCACGCGCTTCTTCTTCCCCGGCTCGTCCCCGTCCTCGTAGCCCCACTGCATGAAGGTGCAGTCGGAGAAGCCGACGGTGCCGGTGCCGTCAATGACGGCGTTGCGCCGGGCGGGGCCCCAGAAGGCGCAGTTGACGAAGCGGACGGTGCCGGTGTGCGTCTTCCCCACGCGGATCATGGTGGGGTCGGGGCCGTGGAAGGAGACGAACTCGCCGTTGGTGATGAGGATGCCCATGGGCGCGCTCTCCTCGACGACGAGGGAGGTCTGGCAGTCGTCCGCGCCGATGCCGAGGAAGTTGCCGTTGGTGCCGCCGGCCTCGGTCTCCATGAACTTGTAGCCGACGTTGTAGCCGAAGCAGAAGGTGTTGAGCACGTAGTGCCAGTCGGTGCGGCCGAAAAGGAAGCCGACGCCGTTCTCCGTCTGCCACTCGTAGACCTTGGTGTCGAGGGTCCACCACGGGTTCCAGTGGACGTTCTCGACGCGGCCGATGTCGTAGATGGCGTCCACAAACAGGCCGATGTGGATGGGCTGGCCGTGGATGTTGCGCACCAGCGCCCGCTGGTTCTTGGAGGCGTCAATGCCGTTGTAGGGGTTCAGGAGCTGCATGTCCGTCAGCGCGGGGTTGTTGCCGCGCAGGGCCACGGTGTAGGGGTAGGGCGTGGGCGCGTCGGCGTCGGGGAGCTGGTCCGGGTAATGCACCGTGAACCCCTGGAGCGACGCGTTGTCCGTCAGGGTGATGAACGCGGGCCCCTCCTCGGACCCCGCGCCCGCGCGCGGCTCCAGCACGGACCCGTAGACGGGCAGCTCCTTCTGTCCCTTGTCGCGGATGCCCGCGTGGGCCGGGCTGTAGGTGAAGGTGCCGCGCAGGGTCACGTTGGACGGCACGGTGAGGACGCCGTCGAAGCGGTAGCGGCCGGTCCCCACCTGGACAATGCCGCCACCCGCCGCGCCCGCCTCGTCGAGCGCGCGCTGGAAGAGGGCCGTGTTGTCCGTGTTGCCGTCCGTGTTGGGGCCGTGGGCGGCGATGTCGCGCACCGCCGGGCTGCCGGTGACGGGGGGCGGCGCGGTCTCCGCCGCGGCGGCGGCGAGGGCGCAGAGAACCAGGGCGGCGGCGGGGAAAAAGGTGCGAGGGCGCATGTGGGATGACTCCGTGGGTTGTGTTTCCTGTCAGTGGTCGGAGCGGGGCGCGCCGGTGCCGCCGGCGGCCCTTCCGGGCCCGGCAATGTGCGGGGAATCCCCGAACAGGTGGTCAATGCCGGGCAGCCGGTTGGCCGGCTCGTGGCGGGCGTCGAGCACGGCGGCGAGGTGCAGGGTGAGCAGCAGGCGGGCCACGCGCCGCTGGCGGGCGTCGCCGCAGCGCACGGCCAGCCCGGCGCCGCAGGCGTATCCCGTCTTGTCCAGGCAGGCCGCCGGACGGCAGGCGTCCCTCTCCGACCAGGCGAAGAGGTCCACCTCGCCCGCCGGGGGCGCGGCGGCGCGCAGGCGCAGGTCAAACTCGGCGTCGAGGCGGTCGTAGACCTCCACCAGCCGGTCGAACCAGTGGGTCACGGCGCGGTAGCCCTCCTCCGCCACGTCCACCACCACGCGCGCGGCGTCCACCGTCTCCAGCGTCTGCCGCGCGAGGTACTCGTCGCGCTCCTCGTTCTCCTCGGGCACCATGCGCACCCGCATCTTCTCCGCCGGGTCGCCGTAGTTGAAGCATTCCAGGATCGTGGGGATCGTGAACTTGTTGCGCGCCAGCAGCGTCGTCTCGCGCAGCCACGGCGCCGCCGTGTCGTCCTGCGCCAGCGCCGCGTCAAGGTCCGGCGCCGGGGCGAAGAGTCCGCTGCGCCAGTCGAGCCACATGTCGTGGAAGAGGGCGACGAGGTCGCGGCCGCAGTGCCGGGGCGAGGGGCCCTCGGCGCGCGCGGCCAGCTCCAGGTAGCGCTCGCGCAGGCGGTGCCGCGTGCGCCGGAGAATGTCGCGGTCGAACAGGAACCGCGCCACGCACAGGCGGTCGAAGAGCAGGCCGGCGCTTTCCGCGGACACGCGGCCGTCGCGGCACAGGGGAGCCTCCCACCGGTGCATCCACTCGCGCAGGCGGCGCGCCACCGCGCTGCGCGGCTCGCGCCGCAGGTTCTCCAGCGACCCCCGCACCACCTGGTCCCGGTGGAGCGCCGGGGCCAGCTCCGCGTTGAACCCGCGCGGGTCGTCCGACCACAGCAGCAGCTCCGCCGTCCGCGCGTCGTAGAGATAGGTCCGGTGCAGGTCCGTCGCCAGCAGGTAGTCCACGTTCGGCCCGCTCGTCTCCTCCAGCAGGGCGCGCGTGGCCGGGCAGAAGTCCAGCCCCCGCTCCACCGCCGCGCCGGGCGGGTCGAGCACCCCCGGCGGCAGGAAGTGCGCCGCCACGATGCACTGGCCGTCGCCGCGCAGCAGACACGGCCACGAGGACATGGCCTCGGCCGCCGGCCGCGGCGAAAAGGGGATGGGCTGGTCCCAGCCCAGCAGCCCCAGCAGCCGCACCGCGAACTGCTGCTGCCCCCCGCGCGCGGCGTCGGCGAGCTGGTCCCGCCACGAGGCGCACAACTGCGCGATGTCCGCCGTCTTCTCTCTCATGGTACCCCGTGCTCCTTCTTCACGTCGTGCCCCGCGGCCTCCACATGCCGCCACAGCAGGTCCTCCCGGCGACCCAACAGGTCGGTCCCCTCCCGGAGAAAGGCCGCCGTCTCCGCGTCTCCCGCGCGCAGGGCGGCCAGAAAGGCCTCCGCCGTCATGAACCCCACCGCGATGTCCGGGTCCCGCAGCGCCGGCCGCCGCGCGTCCCGGTGCACCGCCAGCGCGCGGTCGCGTCCCGCCGAAAGCAGGCACAGCCGCACCGACGGGTCGGACGCCGCCGCCGCCCGCAGCCGCAGCGCGGGCCCCGCCGCCTTCAGCACCAGCGCGCGCAACTCGGGAAAGAGCGGCGAGTCCTGGTTCACCTGGTAGTACACCCGGTTCCCCTCTGTCCGGCGAAACAGCAGGCCCGCGCCCGTCAGCCGTTCCAGTTCCCGCTGCACCGCGCGCAGGGGCAGGCCGGTGGCGGTCTCCAGTTGGCGCTGATAGAAAGAGGGGGAGGGATCGGGCAGCAGGGCCTCCAGCATGGCGACCCGCGCCCCGGACGCGATGATGAGTCCGAGGTCATGGCTTGGCGCATGATGACTGTTATTTGTCGTCATAATGTCCATAAATTCGGAAACAACTCCCGTAAGACGGGATTTGCAAACTCTCAATACGAGACTGTTCTCTCTTCTTTCGCCTTTGAATATATACAATTTGTAGTCAAAAAGCAAGCAGAATGTTTTCCGCCCGGGGTTTGCGGGGCGGAAGAGGGCGAGTGGGGGGCAAGATGGCAGCCCAGTCGCGCGGCGAGACCTTGATGCACCAGTCGCAGTGGATGCACTTGTCCTTGTCAATCTCGGACTTGTGGTTGCACAGGTGGCAGGGCCAGGCGTGGGTGTCCGCATCCTCCGGGCCGAAGCCCCGCTCCCCCTCGTCCTCCGCGCCTCGCGCCGCCGGCGGCAGCACGGGCATGTGCGGGGGATACACCAGGTCGTGGTCGCGCGTGCGGTCGGTGAGCCCGGCGGGTTCCACGGGCCCGCCGGTCCTGCGTCTCCGCATGCCCATGAGGAATGCGTGCATCTCCGCCGCCGCGGCCTTGCCGCCCGCAACGGCGTGGATGACATCGCCGCTTCCTCCGGCAATTGTTGGGGAAATGGGGCCTGTGCTAGACTGTGGCCCGGGGCTCCCGTGCCCGCAATTAGGAAAGGTTCCCCGCTCTGTGACGCATCCCCCGGCCGAGTTTTCCGCCGTTATTCCCGTGCGGGACGACCCTGTCCGGCTGGAGCGCCTGCTCCAGGGGCTGCGGGAGCACGCGCCGGCCGACCTCCTGCGCGAGATTATCGTGGTGGACGACGGGTCGGCGGCGCCCCCCGGGGCGGTCTGCGCGCGCCACGACGCGGTGATGCTGCGGGTCTCGCCGGGCCGGGGGCCCGCCCACGCCCGAAACGTGGGCGCGGCGGCGGCGTCGGGCACGCATCTGTTCTTCTTTGACGCAGACGTGGCGTATGCGCCGGGGGTGATGGAAAAGGCGGCGGCGCTGTTCGCCGCGGACCCGGAGCTGGGCGCGGCGTGCTTCCTTAACCAGCGGCATGACGCGGCGGACAACGCGGTCCGCAACTTTGGCGCGGCCATCGAGCATTACTGGTTCCGGGTGTATCTGGCGGACGGGGGGGACACGGGGCCCCTGAGCGGGTTCACCACGCGCAACGGGGCGATCCGGCGGGAGGTGTTCGACGCGCTCGGCGGTTTCAGCGAAAGCTTCGACACGAACGCGGGGGAGGACTACGACTTCGGCAAGCGGCTCATCCGGGACCACCGGAGCGTGATCACCGCCTCGCCGCTGCTGTATCACGCCTTTCCGGACCGGCTGTCGCGCCTGTTCCGCAATTATTTCGTCCGAGCCGCGCTGTTCGTGCCCTACTTTCTCCGGCACCGCCCGCCCCTCGACAAGACGCAGACCTCCAGCGGCGAGGCGCTGCTCCGCCTGGTGGGGGTGGGCGCGGCGGGCATGGTTCCACTGGGGTTTCTGCCCGTGGTCGGCGGGTATGCGGGGGCGGCGTTTCTTGTCCTCGCCGTCCTCTACACGGCGTCCCTCTCGGGCTTTCTGCGGACCGCGTGGCGGTGGTGCGGCGAGGGGCATCCAAAGGCCTTCGAGTTCACCGGCGACCCCGATGCGGGTGTCCGGCGGGAGATTCGGCGGGGCGGCGGCCGCTGCCTGCGTTTTGCCGCGGCGTGCCTGCTCATCCACTGGGCGAGCTCGTGCGTCATCACGGCGGGCGGGCTGTGGGGGCTGACGCGGCACCTGCTCTCGCGGCGGGCGGCCGCGGCGGCCGCGGGGGGCGCGCCATGATCCCCCGGCAGCTGCGCGCCGCGGCGCACTGGGCGGCCTCCCTGGCCCAGGGTTCGCCGCAGTACCTGGTCCTCTACGTCACCTCGCGCTGCAACGCCCGGTGCCGCATGTGCTTCAACTGGGACGGCATGGCGGCGCGGCGCGCGGTCCCCACGCAGTCGCTGGAGGAGCTGACCCGCCTCGCCCGGACCGCGGGCCGGGTGCCCCACCTGACGCTGTCGGGCGGCGAGCCGCTCATGCGCGACGATGTGGCGGAGATTCTGCACGCCTTTTACCGCCACGCGGGCACGCCGTTCTTCACCGTGCCGACAAACTCCCTTCGCCCGGACCGGGTGGGGGCGCTCATCCACCGGTTTGCCGGCCTCTGCCCCGGCGCGTTCCTGAACTTCTGCCTGCCCTTCCACGGACCCGAGGCGGTGCATGACGACATCATGGGGATTCCCGGGGCCTTTGCGAAACGGGACGAGACCCTGCGGGTGGTGGAGGCGGCGCGGGCCGCGCACCCGAACGTGTCCTGCGTCCTCAACTGCGTCCTGTCGCAGTTCAACCACCAGCACTGGCGCGAGACCCTGGACCTGGCGCTCGGCCCCTATGCGGGGGTCCCCTTCGGGGTGGCCTACGCCCGCGGGGTCACGCACGAGCGCGACGCCGTGAATTTCCCGCTGGAGTCCTACCTGAAGATGTACGGCGAACTGCTGGCGCGCCGCCGGGTCGGGCGCAGCCTGAACCCCTACCCCGTGCTCCAGGCGGCCATGGCGCGGGAATACCCCGAAACCGTGGCCGGCGTGGTCGCCGGGGATGTCCGAAACCTGCCCTGCCGCGCCGGGAGCGGGATTCTGGTGGTCTTCGACGACGGGAAGGTCTACCCCTGCGAGACCCTCGTGAACCCCGAATGCTGCACGGCGGCGGCCCCGCCCGCGGACGCCTGCATGGGCGACCTGCACGACACGGGCCACGACCTGGCGGCGCTGCTGCGGGGGGACAAAGCGCGGAACATCCTGCGCTGGCGGCGGCAGAACCTCTGCGCCTGCACCTGGGAGTGCGCCGTCACCAACAGCGCGCTCCACAGCCCGCGCACCCTGCTGCGTATCGGCGGGAGCGCCCTGAGGCAGTGGCTCTCAGGGAAGGGCTGACGTCCCGCGTTCTCCGGGAATCAGTTCACATTCATGTATCCCTGCGAAATGATGTCCTCCATCGTCTCGGGGGACAGCTGGACCTCCTCCCCGGTGTGGGCGGCGGCGTCCGGGGCGGCGGCCTGGGCGTCCAGCATGCGTTTCAGCGCCTCCACCCCCTCCCGCGGCAGGTGGGCCGCGGCGGCCCGCAGCGCGTCCTCCCGGGGGGCGATGCCATGGCGGACGCAGTGGGCGAAGAGGACCGTCTTGAGCCGGTGCAGGTCCGCCGGGCGCTCCGCAGAGAGGTCGTTCAGCTCCCAAGGGTCGGCCGCCAGATCGTAGAGCTCGTAGATGGCCGGGCTGTCCGGGGCGAACAGTGCCCAGTCGCGGATGGCCTCCCACTCGTTCCTGCGGGCGGTGGCGGCTTTCTGGACGGCCAGTTTCATCCGGTTGTCGCGCACGGTGAGCAATCCCATCTTGCGGTCCTCGGAAACGCTGTATCCGGGCGGCGGGACGGCCGGGTCGAGCAGGTTCCGGCCCTCCATGCCCTCCGGGCCGGGGATGTCCAGCGCGGCGAGCAGCGTGGGCAGGATGTCCAGCGTGCTGACCAGGTCGGAGACCACGGCCCCCGCCGGCGTCTTTCCGGGCAGCCGCAGAACAAGCGGGACGCGGGTGCAGGTCTCGTAGGGCGTCGAATGGCACCAGGCGCCGGGCTTCTCATTGAACGACTCGCCGTGGTCCGAGAAGAAGACGATGCGGGCGGCGTCGTACAGCCCGGCACCGCGCAGGCGGTCGAGCATCTCGCCGACCCGCAGGTCCATGAAGGCCGCCTCGCCGTCGTACACCCGGCGGGCGTAGTCCACATCATGCTCGTTGGTGAGGGCGGGGTCGTTCTTGAACAGCTTGTCGTCGAGGATCTGGAAAGTGAGGTTCACCGTGCCCAGCATCCCCCCCTCGTTCCGGATGAGGTCGGGGGTGTGGTTGATGTACTCCGAGTGGGGTTCGTAGAAATGGCGGAAGAGCAGCAGCCCGCCGCCGCCCAGGGCACGCAGCGTGTCCGCGTTCAGGTCCAGAAAATCCCGCGTCATCGCCGAAACCTCCTCCGTGTCCTCGGAGAAAAGGTAGATGTCAAAGCCCTGGTCAAACCCCGTGCCCGGCCCGACAAACCCGTCGAAGAGGGTGCGGACAAAGCCCACGGTGAAATAGCCGCGGTCGTGCAGGACCTCGGCGAGGGTGGTGACGCTCTGCGGCAGGGCCGAGAGGTGCAGCTCCGCCGTGTGCTGCGAGGGGTAAAGGGAGGTGAAGATGGATCCGAAAGAGGGGCGGGTCCACGGGCTCGCCGTGGTGACCTGGTCGAACAGAACGCCCTCCGCCGCCAACCGGTCCACGTGGGGCGTCGCGTTGGTGGGATGGCCATAGCAGCCCAGGGGGGAATTGCGCAGGGTGTCCGCCCCCAGCAGCACCACGTCCGGCAGGCGCGGCGCGGCCGCGTGCTCCGCCGCGTAGCGGCGCAGCGACACGATCTCGCAGTAAAAGTCGTCCGCGCTCCACCCCGCGCCCTCCGGGCCGCGCGCCGCGCACTCGAGGCCCAGCCGGACCTGTTCGGCCCCCGCCGGGACAATGCAGGACCGGCCCCGGGGCGCCCATTCCGCGCCCCCGGGCACCAGCAGTTCGGCCACCCGCGCCTCCGGCGTCACCCGGTGCCAGATCCCCGCCACCAAGGCCTCCACCAGCGCCACGGGCTGGCACCCCGGATCGCCCTCCGGCCGAATCCACACGTTGAACTTGACCACATCCCCCGGTCCGGCGTCCATCGGGGCGGAAACCAGCCGCGCCCGGGCATCCTCCGCCGCGCCGGGGGCCAGGGCCAGTCTCATGCCGGTCTTCCCTGCCCGGGCGGAGGCTTCCGCAGGCAGCCACCCCGGCGGCGCCCCGGCGGGATCCGGGAGCCACTCAGGAACCGCCCCCCCGTCTCCCCCCTCAAAACCGCCATTGCGGTTGGCGGGCTGGGGAAAAGCCAGCGTGGGAAAAGAGGTGTCCAGGGGTTCATAAGTCGTTGTGTCGGAAAAGTCTTTGGCGGTCTGGGTCGGGGGAGGAGAAGGGGATGGGGGCGGTGCCGGGGGGGGGCTGTGCAGAAAAATGCCCGCAAAACCCAGACAGGCGAACAGCGCCGCCCCCGCCGCGAGCAGGAGGGATATTCCATCGCGGGACCGGCCGTTTCCCTCCGGCATACCCGCTATTTTCGCCGTTGTGAACCGCATGCCTCCTCATTATACCGGCCTTCCGCCCCTCCCGCAAACGCCCCCCCTTCCGGCAAGGTGAACCAACTCCGGTTCGGGCATGATTCCCGGCGAAAAAACTGACACCGGCCGGGGGATTGTGGTAACATGCGCCAATTTATCCCACGCGGGAGAGGTGTATTCAATGCAAAAAGCCATAGAAAACCTGGTGGCCGCGACCCTGACAGAGGACATCGGCCAGGAGGACCTGACCACCAACACGATTGTCCCCCCCGAACTCCGCTGCCTGGCGCGGCTCTATGCCAAGCAGGACGGGGTGCTGAGCGGCATGAAGCCGTTTCGGGCCGCTTTCGACCTGATGGACGCCGATGTGCGGGACTGGAATTCCCTGACCGACGGGACCCCGTTCAAGAAGGGCGACCTGATCGTCTCTTTTGAGGGCAAGACCCAGGCGGTGCTGACAGCGGAGCGGACGGCGATGAACTTTGTCCAGCATCTGTCCGGGGTGGCCACGCTCACGTCCAAGTTTGTCCGCTCCGTGGAGGGGCTTGAGTGCCGGATTTGCGGCACCCGCAAGACCATGCCGATGATGCGCCAGCTGGAGAAGGCGGCCATCGTCCACGGCGGCGGCGCGAACCACCGCCACACCCTGTTCAACGGCGTGCTCATCAAGGAAAACCATGTGATGGCGGCCGGAAGCATCCGCGAGGCGATCCGCCGGGCCTGGGAGGGCACCCACCACCTCATGCGCATCGGCGCGGAGGTGGAGAACCTGGACCAGTTTGACGAGGCGCTGGAGGCGGGGGCCGATGTGATCCTCATGGACAACATGTCCAACGAGGACATGCGGGAGGCCGTGGGCCGCGCCGCGGGCCACAAGGTCATTCTGGAGGCCAGCGGAAACGCCTCCCTGGAGCGCATCCGGTCCATGGCGGAGACGGGGGTCCACTTCATCTCCGTGGGTGCCCTGACGCATTCCGCGCCCTCCATTGACCTGACGCTCCTCATCGAGAACGCCGCGCCCTGACCGGGAGCGGGCCCCGGATTCGGTTTCAAAACCATGCGCCCCTGCCGCCGCCGACCGTGCGGCGGCGGGGCTTTTTCCGGTATGCTGGGGGGCCCGGGACGGGACCCCGGCGGGCCAAGGAAACGCGCGCTGATGCTGCTGGTGGTTGACATCGGAAACACGAACACCGTGCTCGGGCTCTACAGGGGCCGCGAGCTGTGCGGCCATTGGCGCTTCGAGACCGCCAACCACCGCACGGGCGACGAGATGCACATCCTGCTGCACATGCTCCTCCAGAGCATCGGCGTGAGCCCCTCGGAAATCCGCGGCTGCTGCCTGTCCAGCGTGGTGCCGCAGATGAACACGGCGCTCCAGGAGGCCTGCCGCAAGGCCTTCGGCTGGGACCCCTTCATGGTGGAGCCCGGCGTCAGGACCGGCCTGGTCCTCCACTGCGACAACCCGAAGGAGGTGGGGGCGGACCGCATCGTGAACTCCGTGGGGGCGCTGGAGGACCGCAAGCCCCCGCTCATCATCATAGACTTCGGCACCGCCACCAGCTTCGACGCCGTCACGGCCCGCGCGGAGTGGGTCGGCGGCATCATCGTGCCGGGCATCCTCCTCTCCTCCGAGGCCCTGTTTGAGCACTGCGCCAAGCTGCCCCGGGTGGACATCCAGGTCCCCAAGAACGTCATCGGCCGGAACACGACGGACAACATCCGGTCCGGGCTCACCTACGGCTACGCCGACCTGGTGGACGGCCTGGTCCGGCGCATGCGCGCCGAGATGGACGGCGACCCCGTGGTCGTGGCCACGGGCGGGCTCGCCCGCGTGATCGCCCCGATCTCCGCCGAGATCACCCATGTGGACCCCTGGCTCACCCTCAAGGGCCTGCGCGTGGTCTACGAAAAGAACGTGGGCGCCGTCGCATGAGCAGGACCGCGACCTGCCTGATCCTGGCGGCCCTGGCCGCCGCGGGGTGCTCCCCCCCCCCCCCGCCCCCCCCGCCACCGCGCCGGAAACGGACGCCGCCGCCCCGGCGGCGGACCCCCTGGCCCCGGCGGAGGACGCCCTGGTCATGACGGGCATCAACCTCTACATGCACCGCGCGCGCCAGGCCGAGGGCGTGGCCCGCAAGCCGGAGTTCTGGATCCACGCCGAGACCTTCTCCATGGCCGGCGAGGACCGCTACCTCTTCGAGAACGCCCGCGCCGTGGTCTACGACGACCAGGACGCCGAGTCCATGGTCATCGAGAGCCGCCGCGGCCAGTTCGAGCAGGAGAAACGCGCCGTCCTGGAGGAGGGCGTCGTCGTGCGCGCCGGCACCATGACCCTGAACCTGTCCTCCGTCGTCTGGGAGCGCCCGGAGGAGGGCGCGCCCGGCGGGGCGCGGTCCGACGGCCCGGTCTCCGTGGACGACCCCAAGTTCAAACTGGAAGCGCGCGGCCTGCGCCTGTATCCTGACAGCAAGGCCTTCGAGCTGGACAACGTCACCGGTTTCATCACCTTTGGAAAGGACGCGTCATGAAGAGATTCCCGAAACTGATCGCCCTGGGCATCGCCGTGTGCGCCGCGGCCGCCGCGGGCGCCCAGGACCAGGGGCTGGGCGGCTACTCCTCCATGGAGATTGACGCCGGGCAGATGAAGGGCAACTTCGCCACCGGCGCCATTGACGAGATGACCGGCGGCGTCAAAATCCGCCTCCTCTCCGACGACGAGAAGCTGCAGCCCCTGCCCATCAAGGCGCAGACCATGAAGTTCACCTGGGCCGAGGGCGCCTCCACCCCCTCCCTCATCATCATGGAGACGGGCGTTGAGGTGAACCACCCCAAGGGCTCCATCACCGCCGACCGCGCCGAGTGGAACTTCGAGACCGGCGCCCTCGTCTTCACCGGAAACCCCGTGGTGAACAACGAGCGCATGAAGGGCCTGCGCGGCGACCGCATGGCCATCAACCTCAAGGACAACACCTTCCAGGTGGACCGCCCCCGGGCGGACCAGGTGCCCCTGCAGGGCATAGACGCCGGCGCCGGAGACGCGGGCGGCGGCGCCATGCTGGTATCCGAGGGCGACGTGAAGGACTGGGCCGGCCTCATCGCCGCCCTGCGCGCCGAACTGAAGGACGGCGGCCCCTCGCCCGCGCGACAGATCACCGGCCTGCTCCCGCCGGACAAGCAGAAGATGCTCACCACCATGGACACGGCCGTGCTGCTGGAGAACAAGGGCGAGCTGGTCAAGGTGCTCAACAACGCCGTGAAGAGCCCCAAGCTCTACAACGAGGCCGCCTGGGCAGGAAAGACCCTCCCCGACGAGGCCAAGACCCTCCTCGGCGCGGCGGAGCGCCCCCCGGCCGACCAGGCCCGGCTGAACCGGCTGCTGCTCCACGCGGCCTACCCCGCCCTGGTGGCCGCGCCGTGAGCGGCCCCCTTCTGGAGGCGCAGGGCCTGCAAAAGGCCTTCAAGAAGCGCCAGGTCGTGCGCGGCGTCACCCTGGCCATCCAGCCGGGCGAGGTCGTGGGCCTGCTCGGCCCCAACGGCGCCGGGAAAACCACCACCTTCTCCATGATCGTCGGCCTCCTCCGGCCCGACGGCGGCACCATCCTCTTCCAGGGGCGGGACGTCACCCGCGAGCCCATGTACCGGCGCGCGCGTCTGGGCATCGCCTACCTGCCCCAGGAGCCCTCCGTCTTCCGCAACCTGACGGTGCGGCAGAACCTGCTCGCCATCCTGGAATACCAGCCCCTCGGCCGCGCCGAGCGCAACGCCCGCGCCGACCGCCTGCTCGAGGACCTGAACATCACCCACCTGGCCGCCAGCCCCGCCTACACCCTGTCCGGCGGCGAGCGCCGGCGCACCGAGATCGCCCGCGCCCTCGCCATCGAGCCCAAGGTCTTCCTCCTCGACGAGCCCTTCGCCGGCATTGACCCCATCGCCGTCGCCGACCTCCAGAACACCGTCTCCCGCATGCGGGACAAGGGCATCGCCGTCCTCATCACGGACCACAACGTGCGCGACACCCTCAAGATCACCGACCGCGCCTACATCATCAACGAGGGCGCCGTCCTCGCCGCGGGGACCCCGGAGGAGATTTCCGCCGACCCCCGCGTCCGCCAGATATACCTCGGCGAGCATTTCCGCCTCGACTGATGGGCGGCCCCAAAGGAAGACGCCCCCTCCCTCCCCGGCCTGAGGCATGCGAAACCGGCCATCCTTGTTTCGTCCAGACGCGCTACTCGTTGTGCAGGATGTTGTCGCCCCTTAACATCCACTTCCGCCCGGTGACGAGGGTGTAGAGGCGTCCGAAGGGGGTGCGGTTGATGGGGGCGGCGTCATAGAACTCGTGGGCCGCCAGGTCCTGGTCCATCACGGGGAGGAAGTCCCGGCCGATGTCGTCTTTGGACGGCACCCCGTCGGGACCGGGGGAGGTCACGGTCACTGCGCCCTCGGGCTGGTCCGGCGGGGCGAACTGGAAGGGGCGTTCCCAGGCGTCCAGCAGCGCGTCCGGCGGCAGGGGCTTGGAGAACAGGGGCCGCCACCATCGCGGGGCGTCCACGAAGGCCTCGGGATACCCGGGGGCGAGCCGCGCCAGCACCTGCGGGTCCAGGGGCAGGTCGGCGGCGTTCCCCATCCACAGCAGCTCCGGAAGGGCCGCGTTCCAGTCCAGGGGCGCGGCGGGATTCCCTTCCCCGGCAGCGGGCGGGGTGAGCAAACTTTCCATGGTGCCCTGTCCCGAGTCCGCCAACAGCCGGGCGCAGACGGTTTCCACCTGCCTCACCTGCCCGCAGGAAAAATTCGCGCGCGAGGCCTCGACCCGCTGCGTCATGCACACGCCCCCATGATGAATCAACAGCGCGGACAGCGCGCCCGCCGCCATCAGCGCAAGGGAGACGGCCCCGAGCGCCGCCCGTTTCAGGGGGCTCCGGGGGGGCGGGGGCTGCCGCCGCCCCTGGAGCGCGTTCAGCGCCAGAAACCCCAGACACCACAACGGCAGGAGCAGTCCGGAGGCGGAAAGCCCCCCGAACACATACATCGCCGGTATCTGGCCGAGGCCGGTGATCTCGCACAGGAGCGCCATGTAGGCCAAGGTGGCGAACGCCGCCAGGAAGAACGCGAGCACCCCCGAGGCCACCCGTCCCGTTTTCATGCGTTCCACCCTCCGTTTGCCGCTGTCCGCCTCCCCGGGGGAGGCATGGTGATCATAGTCCTTCCGGGGAAACCCGTCAAGCGGAGAAGGGCTCCCCGAATCTCCGGATAAGAAACGGCCGTGGACGCGTTCGGGGGAACGCACACCTCGGGCAGTCGCGCTGAAAGCGGCGGCGGTGTGAAAGGGGGGTGTTCACGCATGAGATGTGGAGAACCTGAGGTCTTCCGACAAGAGATTGCCGCGGCGGCCCGGGGCGGCCGCCTCGCAATGACGCGCGTTTTCCCGTCATTGCGAGCCCCTGACCGCCGTGGGCGGGAATTCTGTCCATGAAGCTATGGATACGGGTTTCCTTTCCCTCTTCACCCCGGAGGGGTGAGGGCCATTAGCCGGTGGTTGAGCGTCAGCGACACCACCGGGAACGGGTGACCCCTTTTCCTTTCTGGCACCCCGGCAGGGGT
>Ga0123329_1002701_pt1 | contig 15285 bp, 12 predicted proteins | sample BioC12SIPDNA_FD_89703 | JGI IMG/M metagenome (GOLD analysis project Ga0123329, IMG submission 89703) | Anaerobic biogas reactor microbial communites from Washington, USA - Biogas_R1_B C12 SIP DNA | ecosystem: Engineered > Bioreactor > Anaerobic > Unclassified | place: Washington, USA | collected... | reverse complement strand
GTATTTCTTGGCGCCCTCCACAGGTTGCCAGCAAAACAGGGGGCGATATACATGGTTCGCACCATTGGGTGGGGTAAGGAGCAGGGGACGGCGGTCACCAGCCAGAGTCTGGCTGCTCCATGCCAGCTTGAATTGGCGCACCTCGCTCCAAACACCGCCGCGCCCTCCCGTCAGAGAGCTGGCGTTCGGCCGATGGAAGGCTCGGACCCGCCAGAATAGGTCATCGTCGTTCTGGAGCGTGCTGGTAGGCGTGTAGCGAGGTACGTCCGTCGTCGCATTGATGTAGGGCGAGCCGAACGAATTCGATGTATCTACCTGGATCTGGTAGAACGATGCTCCGGGCACGGGATCCCACTCCAGGTAGGGCGTGAGCGTCATGACGCTGTCGTCGCTGGTCCCTGCCTGGTACTCTGCGGGCCCCTCGCGCAGGTTGGTGGGTTTGTACCCCCAGTGCCGGACAAAGCTTCGCGTCGCCGACCAGTCACCCCACTGCTTGTAGGCGTCATCGTAGGCGCGGGCGCGCCAGTAAAAGGTGGCAGCATCGATGAACGCTCCCGAGGTCAGGTCCTCGGTGAGGCCCAAGCCCGCGCCGATCTCGTCAAAGCCCGTCGGCGTGTACATGGGGTAGGGCAGCCGGTCGCGCCGAACGACGATGACCTCCTCACCAAAGCTGTCGCTGGTAGCGATCTGCAGCTCGTACCTGCTCGCCCCCATGTTCTGCCACTCAAAGGTGGGGATACCCAGGGGCTCGTAGAGGGTGCGGCCTGGTTCTGGGTCCTCGGGGTTGCCGGTGGTATGCATGTCATCCGGCGGCTCGCTGAGCGCCGGCCCCGCCAGGAGGGGGCGAGGCTCGGCCAGCGCCGCCGGTCCGATGGCCGGGCCGGCGATAGTGAGCGCGACGAGCAACAGCGCCAGGACGCGTATGAGAATGCGCATGGTTCCTCCTTGGTAGCGGGCCACGGACTCTCGACCCTCGGATGGCCTTTTGGCCATCACGACGGGGTGACGCGATGCGTCTCCAGCAGATCTCCCACGGCGGTACCTGTCTCTTCGGCCGCGCCGGCGGGCAGTTCCACCACGTAGCGCACCCGCTTGTAGAATCGTCCAAAGCGCCACGGCGCCAGGCGGGCGTCGATGCCGACGACCTGGTGGTGTTTGTCGACATAAACCACGTCGATGGGAAAACGCATAAAGTGGGTGTGCACGGAACTGCACGGGGAGATGAGGAGGCCCTCCCCGGGCGCGAGAGGCGACGCGCCCATGAGGCCGCGCAAGCGCGTCCAGTAGTTGTCGGCTACGCGCCCCTTGGAGACCAGTGCACAGCCGCGCGTGGCGTTGATGATGCGAATACCGTTGTCCATGATCGGTCCTCGATGTGGAGGGATGAACCGCAAAGAACGCCGAGACCGTAGAGAAGAACACCGATGGTACGCTGATTCCGCAGGTACTACGCAGATTTCCGCCGATCCGAAAAGTATCCCGTAATCCGTGGAAATCCGCGTCGATCCGCGGAATCCGTGTTCCGTTCCTCTCTGTGTTCTCTGTCTCCGTGGTAAATCTCTATGTGCCCCAGGGCAGGAGGCCCAGCATGGCGAGTTGCAGCACCCAGCCGCCCATGGCCAGGTAGGGACCGTAGGCCATGGTGTCCTTGCGGCCTGCGCGCCGCGTGACCAGCAGGACCACGGCCGCCACGCCGCCGGCCACGATCCCCCAAAAGAGCGCCGTGAGCACCAGGGGATAGCCCACCAGCCACCCGATGGCGGCGGCCAGCTTGACGTCCCCCGCGCCCATGGCGCCGCGCCTCAACAGGGCGAGCAGCAAAAAGATGCCGCCTCCCACCAGCAGGCCGAGCCCCGCCGCCGGCAGCGTCGGCCTCCCGAGCCAGAGCATCTGTACGCCGCCCCACACGAGCAGCGCCACGACGAGCGGGTTCGGGATGCGCCGCACACGGAAATCGATGACCGTGATGGCGGCATACAAGCCACTGGCGATCAGCGCCGCCACGACTTGAGCGGCGCCCGTCGCGCGCCAACCCAGGTACGCCCCCAGGATCGCCAGCGCGGCCACGAACGTCGCCCCCAGAGGCGTCACCGCGCCGCGGGCATCGCGAGCGGCGCCCAGTTGGCGCCGCAGCCACGCGAGGTCGACCGTCTCGTCGCGGTGGTGCGCGATGAACGCGCGGGCGGTCAGCCAGGCGAGGGCGCCGGTGACGCAGCCGAGAAGGGCGCCGTAGACAGGATGCATAGACTGTGAGTCACCTCCCGATCGGGATGCCAAGCGGCGGGCCGCCACCGATCACCGGCAGGAATGGTGGGCGGTCGGGCGCGGCGCGCCCCACGCTCCCGGCTATTCCCGGAAGCGCGCCGTGATGGACCTGTTTCCGTTCATGGTAACGCTCACGCTGGAGCTGGTTCCAGAGGCGTCGCCGCTCCAGCGCTCGAACCGATAGTAGGCACGGCACCCACCCCAGGGCCAGGAGCGTCTACATTCCGGGTGTGCCGTCAGCGTGACCCTCGTACCCGAGGCGTAGCCCCCGCCGCTGCAGTTCGGCTCCAGGCTGACGCTGACCGTGCCCCAGCCTCCCGGGCTCACCGACGTGCTGAGGGTGTAGCATGGCACCGGCGGCGTCGCCGATGGCGTCGGCGTGATGGACGGCGTGGGACGCGGGGTCCAGGTAGCCATGGGCGTGGCGGGCAACTGGCCACCCGCCAGGCCCCCACCGCCTGGGAGGCCTCCGGCTATGCCCGACGGACGCGCGTAGCGCTCGTTTAGCACCAGGACCTCGGATTGCAGAGGGATATAGGTCCTCCCCAACGCAAAGGTCAATACCGGATGATTATACAACAGCGACACACGCACGAACTCATTTGGCCCGCCGGCATCATCATCCTCGCCGGGGTCGCCGCTGGAGCCCGAGCTGCGGATGGTGACACCAAAGTAGCCGGGATCGTTCGGCCCGGCGGCGTCGTCGATGACCAGCCCGGTGGCGCCCATGCGGGCGGTCTGGCGTACCTGCGCTTCGCGCTGTCCCGTGGTGTGCCCCTCGCCGTGGGTCGCGTAGCGCCCCGCTTCGGATGAGGCGTGCTCCAGGGTAACCCAGGAATGGAGCAGGCGGCCGATCTCTATGACGCCAAAGAGCAGCGTGAAAAAGAGCAGCGCCATCAGGGCGAACTCGACCAACGCCTGGCCGCGCCCAGTATGCGAGCGGCGCGGCGCGCGCCCGTACCATCGTGCCAGGGCAGAGAATCTCATGCTGATCGCCTCATTACTCGCTCTAGCGTATCAGACGGGTGTAGATCTTTTCAAAGATCGAATCGTATGCGGCCTCGAGTTGCGCGCCGTCGCTGGCAAGGTAAAAGTTGCCGCTGACGTTCTCCTGAAACCACTCGGCATTGTGCGCCGGCCCATAGTCACCGGGCAGGTCATACGTGCCCTCGAGCCGGCCGTTATCCGTCAGATCCGCGATGTACTGCAACATGAGGGCGTGATCCTGGGCGAACGACGGCTCGCCGACAAAGATCGTGTAGATGATCACGCCGGCCTGCACTGCCTCCTGCGCCTGAGTCATGGCGTCGGCCCGGGGTTGCGTGCAGTTGCCAGGGCTACTGGAGCTGCATCCCGACGGGTTCACGCCGTTCATGGTGACGGTGGGCGAGCCGTCGCCCAGCAGGATCATGGTGGCCACGGCATCGTCGCGAGCCCCCGGGCCGGCCAGGGCATCGATCCCGGTGGCGATGCCGCGGGCCATATTCGTCTGCCCGGCGGGATAGAGGCCACGGTCGCCCGTCGCCCAGTTGCTGCCCGGACTGGTCCCGATGGCGTCCATGGCCTGGGCCATGTTGTTGGTCAGCCCGAGGTGCACGCGTGCGCCGGCGTCATCGTAGCTCACCCACCCGTAAGGCGTCTCGGAACTTCGCACGCGCGAGGAAAAGCTGACGACGGAAACTTGGTCGTGCCGGGAGTCCAGTTTGGACACAAAGTAACGCGCGGCATCCTGTTGCCAGGCGAAGGGCTGCCAGGGAGCATTCAAAGGCGATTCATCTCCATGGGGGCAGGCGCGCCATTGGCCCGCCGGGTTCAGACAGCAAGGACTGTTGTTACACTGCGGTAGCCAGGGCACGTCGGTGCGGGTTGCCAGCGTCGGGTGGTACGGCTGATAGCTGCGCGGCGATCCGTCCGGAGGGTTGCGCAACAGCTGCGAGCACCAGCCGTTCTCGTTGGTGGTGTAATAGTTGCCATAGCACTGGCTCGCCGAGACATCGTGCACCAGAGCGATATCGAGTGGCGCCGCCTCCGCCTCCTGCCCCAGCGCCTCGTTTCCCGATCCTAGTGGGCCGGCCCGCACTATCGCCTCGTCGTGTCCCAGGAGTGGCATGAACACCAGCGGCACGCGGCGGCAAGCGCGCACGCGCACCACCTTTCGATCCGGCCATTCGGGGAACTCGACGCTCCAACAGGGAGCTGTGTCGGGATCGAGCCCCTGCAGCATGGCGTACTCATGGGCGCGAGCACGGGCGCGCTCCTGCCGAAGGGCGTCCGACTCCTCGGGTGTGCCCGAAAGCGCACCGGCCGCCGCCAGGGCAGCCGCGTCGGTGATCTTGACGAGGTCGCGCCGGGCGGCAAGGACGACGGCGCCATCAACGGCCAGGCCCACAAAGCCCAGCAGCACGATCATGGACAGGGCCACCAGAATCAGGGTCTGGCCGCGCTCACGCGGTGTCAGACGCGTGAACCTGTAGACGAGCAAACGTAGGCGTCTCACGCTCTGCCTCCATACCGGGTCGTGCTCGGTTGACGGACGGGTAGCGCTGTCCGGGAGCGCTGGCGCGCCGAGTCCAGAGAAGCACATGCGAATATGGGCGCACAGACCCTCAGCAGGACGAGGGCTGGGGCATGGCGCTAGGCCGGAGCCGATACAGGCATGATGCTATAGGCATACATCGGTATCGACTCTCGCATAAAGCCGGTGATGGTCGGGTGCGAGTACATCACCTCGACGATGACAAACTGCTCCTTGCGGAGGTAGTCGGGCTCGGAGGCGGTGAGCTGTGCGTGTAGATCGGCCACTGTGGCCTGATCCAAACGGCTGTTCTCAGAGCCGAGGAGCTGCTGTGTCTGGTACGAGGTGAATCCGCTGGTGTCGGATTTCACGGTGGTGATGAGCACAGTGCCCGTCGATGCCAGGTCGACGTCGCGCACGTGTTCGCGGACGACGAGCAGGATCTGGTCGGAGCGAAAGATGTTGCCTCGCGCTGCAAGGCGTGCCCCCTCCCTGGAGGCGTTGCTGATGCCGATATAGGCGCGGTACGCGTTGCCGACCTCGACGGTGCCCAGGATGAGGAGGATGAGGAGGGGGGCCACCAGGGCGAACTCGATCAGGTTATTGCCGCGGGGGCTGGTGATGCCGGCGTACACCGGCGTCCGCCCGCCGCAGGGCGACGGGTCTGCCATAATCCTCTTCCTTCGCCGGCTCGCTATGCATGGCATGCCTGCAGTGATCGCTATACAGCAACCCACGCCCAGAATAGGGTGTTGTTCGTAACACGTCAATGGGGTAGCGTATACGGCGTGTTACAGCTCGGTTAACGTCGAGTAACCGTTGGGCTGACAGGTGTCAGTGCCTACAGCGCCACCGGGCCCTGGGCGACGCTCGGCGGGCACCGGCCCGTGTACGTCTGGACGCGCAGCGCGGCCACGCTCGCGCCCCCACAGGCGTGTCTGGCGACCGACTGGGTGCCGCCGCCGCGCGACGGCGCTCTCCTCTTCGGGGTGGCGCGCGGTGAACGTGCGGGCGGTGAGCCAGAGAGCGCGCCGACTAGAGGGCCGTTGACGGCGCCCTGCAAGAGAAGCATCAACGTGGGCTGGACTTCCCTGCGGGCTACGCTCAGGGCTCTGGGACCGGTATCAGGCTAACGGCGTTCAGTGCGACATTGGAGCCGCTGCCCGATCCGGTGCCCACACAGTCGGTGGCGGGGCATGTGCACAGCTTGGTGACGACGATGCCCCCTGCTGGTCTGGGACACGAAAAGTTCAGAGGCTCGTTGTTGGCACAGACCCACTTGTTCTTGTCATAGTAGCAGCCAAAGCCATACTCGTTGGTCCCAGTGATGCCGTTATAGACGGCTCCTGACGCCATCGATTTCCTGGTATACTCCTTGTCCCAAGGATCTGGCCCTCCCAAGTCGTGCCGCTCCCAGAAGATCGAGTTGAACTTGCCGCCTTCGGGAACGTTCGTGCACGACCCTCCGCAGTTCTTGCCGTCGAACACGTGCTCGACGAGCACGCACCCGATGCCGGCGACGTGATAGGTCTTGTTGCCGCCGCAGGTGGGGTCGTTCGGCGTGATGGTGCAGTCCTCCCCCTCTCCGGGGTGGTCGTACAGGATGATCGACACCGCGTCGCCTTGGCGCATTGACGCATACGTGCGAAGCGAGTTGTCGATGTTGCCGTCCTCGGTGGCCAGGCAGGCGCCGATGGAGATGGAGCCGATGAAACCGTGCTGCAGCCAGCAGTTGAGCGCGGGTGAGCCGCAGTTGTCAGCGCTGTTGCAGTCGGCCCAGGCGCTACCGGGCGGGATTCCAATGCCAGGGAGGAGTCTCAGCGCCACCCATCCGCGGTTACCGGGATCCATGGGCGATCCCGCGACAACAGAGGCCAGTTTGTACTCTTCCCCCGTCTTGGGTTGGCTTGCGAACCGGCAGTGTCTGGCCACCTGGGTCGGACTCCATTCCTGGTTGTCACCGGCCCACAGAATGAACTGGCTGTTGGCGTTGCGCCCGGTTCCGCTGTTCTCCGGAACACCGTTGATCCACGCTTCGGTGAGAGCCCAATTATCCGGTGTGCCGTTGCAGTTACCGGTGAGGGTTGGCGAGATGTAGGTGGGCAGATCGAATGCCACCGGCCACATGCCGCATGCGGCGTCGGCCAGCCCACACTGTGCCGCGGCGACCGCGGGAATAGTAAAGTCGGTGAGCACCAGGCTCGAGAGGTAGAGGTCGGCATCTTTGCGCGCCGTGACGATCACAATGCCGCTATCGCCGTCCACGTCGACCGTCGTGAGCGCGGAATCGGCGCCGTTGAACTCGGCATATTCGAGCGCTGCGTCGTCTGCGTTGGCGGGGTTGCCATGACAGATCTCCCAGGCGCCGGCCAGGGCGCCGGCATCTGCCGCGTTCTGCAGGCTACGGCGTTGCCCATACCACACACCCACATCGATCGCCAGTCCCGAGACCAGGAGCAGAACCACCATTGCCAATGCAACGAGGACAAGTGTCTGCCCATGCTGTCCCTTGCCCGACGCCTTTCTCCACCGCCCAAACATGCTGCACCTCGTCCCTCTCTACGGCCTGTGCCGTGGACCATCGCAAGACCACAGGACCGCTGTTAGTCGATCCCGTCCACCCCAAAGATTCGCATGGTGGCCTCGGTGCGGATAGGGATCGTCTCGACCCCGAGGATGCTCCCGAGGGTCGGCTCAAAGAGCAGGCTGGCGCGGACCGTGACGGGGCTCCCCTTGGCGCCGCCCAAGCCCTCGATCGGCTGCTCCACGGTAATCGACTCCTCCGGGACCGACTGCATCGGCTCCTCGCGCACGCGCGCGATCACCAAGGCAACGATGGCCCCTTCGTTGTCATCATAGGGCAGTTTCGACGCAAAGCGCGCGCCCTCGCGCACCGCGTTCGTCAGACTGACATAGGTATAGAAGGCCCGTCCAAGATCGACGACGCCGGCCAGCAACAGCAAGAGGAGCGGCAGAACAAGGGCCATCTCGATCAGATTCACGCCCCGCTCCCCGGCACCACGTCTGGGCTCTGATCCTGTGCGCATCACTGCCTGTCCTCCGCCAACATCGATGCAGTAGCCCTCATCGGTATCTCGCTGAATGGCCATAGGCCGATGATCGTCTCGTGGGTGTAGCTCACGGTGACCACAAGCCTCGGGAGGGACCTGGTGTACCCCTCAGTACTGGTGATCACCAGGGGCTCCTCGCGAAACTCTGGCGTGACATCGATCATCGCCAAATCCTGTGCATAAGCCCTGGCATACTGCTCGATCTCGTTCCCATCACGCTTGGCTTCGGGGTATACCACGAACTCGCGAGCGGTCTCGCGAGCCGTATTCGCCAGCGTGTTGTACCGCCACACCGCCACGCCAAACTCGACGATGCCGAACAGCACGGCAAAGAGGATCGGCGCGATGAGCGCAAACTCGACCAGATCTTGTCCGGATTCCTTTTTCAGCGCGCGCACCTCAGGCTCCTTACTCCGCGGGGCTCGCGGCCTGTAGCCCCTCTCGCAGGGAACACACTATCCGCCCGACGGCGCCCGGCGGTCGTACAGGCGGAGCATGACGCGGTCGATCAAGTCGTTCAGCCCGGTTTCGAGCTGCACCCAGCCCTTCTCCGTCCACTCTTGGGCGGTGGCGGTGCTTGCCTCCACATCCACCGTCTCGATGGTCGGGCGGAAGATGCGCAGGCTGAGCGCCAGCACAAAGAGCAGGGCGACGCACACTACGACCGTCACCAGCGGCCGACGACGCGGCCGCTCCTCTGGCGCGGTGGTGGTCGAGGTCTCCGCCCGGCTGGAGCGGATCTCGCCCATCACGGCCGGCAGTACCGCGAACGCCGGCGCCACCATGATGGCCGTGAAGCGCATGGCATCCGAGATGGCGCCGCCCGCGGGCGGATAGGCCCAACTCAGCACCCACATGGCTACCGCCGCCAGTAGCGCCAGGGCGGCCATCCAGCCGATGGTGCGCAGCAGCCAGCGCCAAACGGCATAGCTGACGGGCCAGGCCAGCGGCTGCATAAAGCCACGAAACGCCCCCAGCAGCGCCCAAAACAGCCCGATGAGGATGGCCGTGCCCAGGGCGCCGGCGCCCCAGCCGAACACGCCCGTGACCCATGGCGCGCTAAAGGCTCCCCAGGAGCCCAACAGGTGCCCCAGCCCGCCGCCGATGGCGCCCCCAACGATGAGCCCCGCCAGCGGCCGCACGAAGAAGCGGTTCACCCGCGACGGCATGCCCATCACGCGCACCCGCACCGGGATCTCGATGGGCACCGTCGAGGCGCTCGACGTGACGCGTATCTCGCCGCCGCTGCGCACCCGGTCGATGGGCAGCGATTCGGTGTTCACCGAGACCATCACCCTGGTGGGGCTCCCCGAAAAGTCGCGCGGCTCGACGCGGATCCAGTTATGTGACGGCTGTAGGCTGCCAAAGAGGAATCCTCGCCCCCCCTTGGTTAGGCGCAGCGTCCGGTAGGCGTGCTCCCCCGAGAGCACATAGCCGCAGTTCACCAGCGCCGGTTTGGCGATCAGCCGCGGCCGCCGCACGAGGCCAGTGGCCAGCAAAAAGCTCTCCAGCGCCATGCGGTCATCCGACGCTCGCTGACGCATCACCTCGCGCGCCAGCGCCGCCAGGTCGTCGGCGCCCTCCGAGGCGAGCCACTCGGCCAGGGTGCCGTTCCGCAGGTGGTACATGCCGTCCTCGGGGTGGCGGTCCATGTGCTTTACCGCGGCGCGGAACGTCCACACCGTCGTGCCGCTGGCCAGCAGGTCGCCGGATCGGAACACGAACGGTTTCTTGGCGCGCTGGTTCGTGGTGAGCTTGCGCTCTCGGATGGCGATGGCCAGCGACTGGCGTAGCTCGTCGTCGGCCAGGGCCCCATCGTCCGCCGGGCCGGTGGAGGCGATGGCGTCCGCGATGGTGTCTGGCGTCATGGCGATTGGCTCCCCCATTCCCATGGCCACGAGCCTGACGCTCGGGTTGGTCAGCACGAGATAGTTCCGGATGGGCGGCGAGAGGCGCGGGAACTCGTCTTTGAGGAACTCGCGCACGACCGTGGTGGCCTCACGCGCCTCGTCGGTGGGGTTGGGATGGGCGATCTCGGGGCCGCCGTTGGCGCGCTCGCGCCACGGCCCGCGGCGCACCGCGATGACGTCGCCCGCCCAATCGCGCAGGTGCAGCACAAAGATCGCCTGGGGGCCGACGACTATGGCGTCCAGCGGATACCCACGCACCGTGGGCTCCGGGATCACGTAATAGCCGTCGGGCAGCGCGTCACGCAGCTGAGCCGACACAGACCCCGCTGCCAACCATCCTTTGGCGGCCAGCAACTCCGCCATAAGCCTGTCCCTCCGTCACCCGGTGGGGATGACATCGCCGGCCGAATGGCCGTCGAGGGGCCGCGTTTCCCGGGCTCCAGGACCCCTGATAACGCTTCGATCGTCGCCACGCCGGCGATCGCGCAGGACCGCCCCTACCCAAAGGCGGGCCGAGATGGCGAGGGCGCAACCGTCGCCGCTCGATGCTCGCCCAGCTCCCGATCCTCGTCCATCAGCGTCGGCGTATCCCGCCGATCCGCGGAAATCTGCGCCCAATCCGCGGAATCCGCGTACCATCGGACCCGCGGCACCATGGCACCCACGCCCTATTCGCGGACGAGTTTTTCGTCCACCAGGCGCTCGCGGACAAAGCGGCCCACCGGCTGCAGACGAAAGTGCGCCGCGTCCAGGCCGAACTCCATATCGAGGGCGTTGCGGCCGGCGCGGTTCTTTTCCACGCTCACCACCACCCAGCCCCTCATCTCGTCGGCGAGGGTGGGGTTGTACACCATGTGCTCGCGACTGACGATGCCAAACTTGTTGTTGAACACCAGCCCGATATCCGCCTCGTACTGCAGGGCAGAGCTGCCGCGCAGGTGGGTGAGCCGCATGCGCGGCGACTGCAGGCCGGGCCTGTCCGACGCCGCGATGGCCACGATGTGCACCCCCAGCGACATGGCGAGTTCCTTGAGCCCCTGGGCCAGGTAGGTGGTGGACTCGGTCTCGAGTCCCAGGCCGTCGCGCAGGATGGGGATCTTTTGCAGGTAATCCACCACCACCAGCAGGCGCTGGTGCCCCTGCGCCGCTGCCTCCTCGACCCAGATGCGAATCTGCTCCAGCGTGGAGCGGTCGCCGCTGGCCTTTACCAGGATGAGCCGATCGGCGTAGGCGTCCATGGCGTCGAACATGCGCCGGTAGCGCGGGGTCGCCCGCAGGCGCGCGATCAGCCCCTTGCCGTCGGGCGAGAGCGCCATGTCGCCCAGCCGGCGCAGCGTCAATCCCGCCTCGCCGGCGCCCTGCTCGATGCTCTCCAGGCACATCAGCCGCGACATGAGGTGCGCGCGGTCGTGCTCGTAGCAGATATAGATGGCGGCCTGATCGGGGCTGGCGTGCACCACGTTGCGCGCCACCTGCAGGCCAAAGATCGTCTTGCCGACGCCATAGGCGCCGCCCATGATGAGCAGCTCGCCCGGGCGGATGCCGCCGTTCAGCACGTCGTCCAGCGGGTCAAAGCCGGTGGCCAGCGGTCGAAAGCGCGACGAGTCGCCGCGCGCCACGCTCTCCTCCACGTCGGCCATGACGCTGGCCAGTGTCGCCGGGCCCACCGGATCGGTGTGCGCTTCGTTGAGGATCTGGGCCGATACGTTCGTCTCGACTTCCATGCCGCTTACCTTCGCTTGCTGCCCTGCTGCGCGGGCGCGAATATGGTCGGCGAGACAAAGAGCCCCGCCGCCTCCACCCGGTCCATGAACTTGGGCCTGACGCCCGTGGCGGTAAAGCTCCCCTCTACGCGACCATCGCGCACCGAGGTCTGCACGAACTTGAAGATGTCCTGCATGACGATGATGTCGCCCTCCATCCCCTGCACCTCGGCGATGGTGACCACCTTGCGGGTGCCATCGGCCAGGCGATCGAGGTGGACGACGACGTCGAACGCCGCGGCGATCTGCTCGCGCACGGCGCGCAGGGGCAGCTCCATCCCCGCCATGAGCACCATCGTCTCGATGCGGTGCAGCGTGTCGCGGGCGCCGTTCGAGTGGGCGGTGGTGAGCGAGCCGTCGTGGCCGGTGTTCATCGCCTGGAGCATGTCCAGCGCCTCCCCGCCGCGCACCTCGCCGACCACGATGCGGTCGGGGCGCATGCGCAGGGCGTTGATCACCAGCTGGCGGATCGTCACCTGGCCGCGCCCCTCCACGTTGGGCGGGCGCGACTCCAGCCGGACCACGTGGCGCTGCTGCATCTGCAGCTCGGCGGCGTCCTCGATGGTGACGATGCGCTCGTTCCCCGGCAGATAGGTGGACAGCATGTTGAGGAAGGTCGTCTTGCCGGTGGAGGTGCCGCCCGAGATGATGATATTGAGCCGGGAGAGCACGCACACCCGCAAAAAGTCGGCCCACTCTTTGGGGACGGTGCCCAGCCGCACCAGATCGTCCGCCGTGAACGCCTGTCGGGCGAACTTGCGGATGCTGATGCACGGCCCCACCAGCGACAGCGGCGGGATGATGATGTTGACGCGCGAGCCGTCGGGCAGGCGGGCGTCCACCATGGGGCTGCTCTCGTCGACGCGGCGCCCGATGGGCGACACGATGCGGTCGATGATGCGCAGCACGTCGTCGTTGCCCCGGAAGCGCAGGTCCGTCTCCTCGAGCATGCCGTTGCGCTCCACAAAGACCATATTCGGCCCGTTCACCAGGATCTCGGTGACCGAGTCGTCGCGCAGCAGCGGCTCGATGGCGCCCAGGCCCAGGATGTCGGCGACGATCTGCTCGAACAGCTCGGTGCGCTCGCCGCGGCTGAGGGTTAGGCCCTCCTCCTGCAGCGTCTCTGCAAAGATGCGCTCCAGCGCGCGGCGCACCTCGTCCACGTTGTCGGCGCCCACGGTGGGGCTCAGTTCCGCCAGCAGGCGGCGATGGACGCGGTCCTTCACCGCCGCCGTGGCCGAGCCGTTATCGCCGTGCGAGTTATCGCCGCGTACCTGTGTGGTGTTCGCTGGGGCCCGCGAGCCCCGGCCAAAACTCATCATGATGCCTCACTTTACCCAGACCGGGTCGTACTCTTCCCACTCGGTATTGCTGATGTTGCGGGCGTTGCGGCCGTCGGCGTCCATCACCCAGATCTGCTTGACGCCGCTGCGGTTCGACCAAAAGGCGAGGCGCGTGCTGTCGGGCGACCAGGAGGGGTGCTTGTCCCATTCCCAGTGGTTCTCCGTCAGGTTGCGCTGACCGCTGCCGTCGGGCGACACGAGCCAGATGTCGTCGCTGCCCGTCTCGTTGCTGACAAAGGCGATGGTGCCGCCGTCAGGCGACCACACCGGGTCGTAGCAGGTGCCGCCGAGCCGGCTGATCTGCTTGGGCGGGACGTCGCCGTACACCTCGTGCTTGGGCAGCTGTATAAAGATCTGCGGGCTGCCCGCGTCCTTTACGAACAGGTAGTAGCGGCCATCCGGCGAGAACCGCTCCGCGTTCACCAAGTCCTCGTACTGCTTTTGCAGCTCTCGCGAGCGCCCCAGGTAGCGGCGGTCGGTGCCATCCGGGTTCATGGCCCAGTACCCCTCGTTGTACTCGTCGCCCGAGTAGAACACGATCTTGTTGCGCAGCGTGCGCATCGCCGGCGGCGTGGGCACGCCGGTGGGCCACGGCAGCGGCGTCGGCAGCGGCGTGGAGGTCGGCGTCGGTGTGATGGTGGGCGTCGCCGTGGGCGTCAGGAAGGGGCGCACCTCGAACATGCGCCCGTCGGCCAGCGACTTGTCCGGCACCGGCAGCTCTGTCGCGCGCCGGTACTGCTCGTAAGCGTAATAGAGGTCGCCCGCCTCCTTGTGCTGGTCGCCGCTGCGCACATAGGCGTCGTACAGCATGTCGGGCAGGGTGGTCGCGATATAATAGGGGCGCTGGTCGTACACCGCCCGCAGCGGCGCGATGGCGGCGTCGTAATAGCCCTCATAGTACTTGCGGCGCCCCTCGACATAGAGCCCCGCCAGGCGCTGCTCCTCCTGCGCCTCGGCGCTGCGCGGCTGCAGCGCCAACGCCTTGTTGAACAGGTCGTACGCCGGCGGGACGTTGTCGGGGCTCTGCGGCTCCTGCGCGATGAGGTCGCGCCCCATCCCCATGTACAACTCGAACACCCGGCTCCCGATGTAATCGGCGCGATAGCTGACGTTCAGCTCGCGCAGCTGCTCGTACTTGACCAGGGCCTGGTCGTACATGCCGGCCTGGTAATCGGCCTCCGCCTCGGCAAAGAGGCGATCCAGCTCCTGCTGGCGGCGGATGGTGCTGATGCGCAGGCTCACGTCGCGATAGCGCGGCTGCCGCACCGAGATCTCCGTATACAATTCCAGCGCGCCGGCGTACTCGGACGCCTCTTGGAGCGCCACGGCCTGGATATAGAGTTCGCTCAGCGCGCGCTGCTCGGCGATCTGGCCCAGCACCGTCTCGGCGGTGGCGCTCCCCGGCTCCTCGATGAGCAACTCAGTGCAGCGCTCCTGCGCCTTGTCCAGCTCGCCGGCCTCAAAGAACGCCGCGCACTCGCGCTCCAGCAGGTTGCGCTGCCGGTCGACCTGCGCCTGGGCCAGGGCGGGGCGCACCTGGGTCTGCACGAACTGGTACCCGTAATAGGCGACCACCGCAATGATGCCTATCAGCAGGATCCGCACGATGATGGGCCCCACGCGCACCGTGGAGCGGCGCGCTCGCACGCGCCCCCGCTGGTCCTGCCGGGCGCGAAAGCGGGCGTCCTCCAGGGCGCGGCGAACGGCGGCGTCGTCGGGGAAATCGCGCGCCAGCGCCTCAAAGGCGTCGATCGCCTCCTGCCAGCGCCCCGCCTGCAGGTGCGCCAGCCCGTCGTCGTATCGTGGGTCCCCGCGGAGCGGGTCGCGCTCCTCAGCGTCTGTCATGCGTATCGTTGCTCCGTATCAAGGTTACGGGTTGCACACCGTGGGGCGGATCGCTTACCCGCCGACGCTCTGCATGAACTCCATAAGGCGCGGCACCATAGGGCCGAGGATGACAATGAACATGGCTGGGAAGATAAAGAGCACCAGTGGAAACGTCATCTTGATACCCGCCTGGCGCGCCAGCTCCTCGGCGCGCTGGCGACGCCTGTCGCGCATCTGCGCTGCTTGCGAATGGAGCACCTCCGCGATGCTCACGCCCAACTCGGTGGACTGGATGAGCACCGCAACGAACGTGGCCAGATCCGGAACGCCGGTACGCTCCACCATGCGGAGCAGGGCGTCCTCGCGGGATGTGCCGACGCGCATCTCTGCAACGGCGCGGCGGAACTCGTGGGTGAGGGCGTTGTCCCAGCGATCTCCTACGCGCAGCATGGCCGACTCGAACGCCAGTCCCGCCTCCACGCCGATGGTGAGCATGTCCAGGGCGTCTGGCAAGGCCCGTGCCACGTCGTGCTTGCGCGACTTGATGCGCGTTTTGAGCCAGAATCGCGGCAGGAAGAGGCCGATGGCCGC
>Ga0123329_1002695_pt1 | contig 15309 bp, 17 predicted proteins | sample BioC12SIPDNA_FD_89703 | JGI IMG/M metagenome (GOLD analysis project Ga0123329, IMG submission 89703) | Anaerobic biogas reactor microbial communites from Washington, USA - Biogas_R1_B C12 SIP DNA | ecosystem: Engineered > Bioreactor > Anaerobic > Unclassified | place: Washington, USA | collected... | reverse complement strand
TCACCGCCTCCAGCGACGAGCGCGACACCCTCGTGGACGTCGTCCGCGCCGTCGCCGCCCAGGTCTTCATGCCACTCACCGTCGGCGGCGGCCTGCGCACCCCCGCCGACATCCGCCGCATGCTCCAGGCCGGCGCCGACAAGGTCTCCCTCAACACCGCCGCCATTCTGAATCCAGGCCTGATCCGCGACGCCTCCCGGCAGTTCGGCACCCAGTGCATCGTCCTGGCCCTGGACGCCCGCCGCAACACCGGCGGCCGCCCCGGATGGACGGTGTACACCCACGGCGGACGAAACCCCACGGACCTCGACGCCGTCGAGTGGGCCGTCGAAGGCGTCCGGCTCGGCGCCGGCGAAATCCTCCTGACCAGCATGGACCGCGACGGCACCCGCGACGGCTACGACCTCGAGCTGACCCGCGCCATCGCCGACGCCGTCCCCGTTCCCGTCATTGCCTCCGGCGGCGTCGGCACCCTCGACCACCTCGCCGACGGCATTCTCCTCGGCCGCGCCGACGCCGTCCTCGCCGCCTCCATCTTCCATTTCGGCGAATTCACCATTCCCCAGGCCAAGGCCCGTCTCGCCGCCCGCGGCATCGAAGTCCGCGAGCCCTTCGTCGCTCCCGGCGAATCCCGTCTGAAAGGAGTCCCCGCATGAAAGAACTCGAAGAAGGCACCGCCCTCACCCTCGACTTCCAGAAGCTTTCCAAGGCCGTCGCCGCCTGCCCCGGCGTCATTCCCGTCGCCGTCCAGAACGCCGACACCCGCGAGATCATTCTCATTGCCTACACCAACGAAACCGCCCTGAAAAAGGCCGTTGCCGAGCGCACGGCCATCTTCTGGAGCACGTCGCGCAACGAACTGTGGGAAAAAGGCAAGACCTCCGGAGAGACCTTCGACCTGCTGGACGTCCGGGTCAACTGCGAACAGAATTCCCTCGTCTATCTCGTCCGTCCCCGCCGCGGAGGCATCTGCCACACGAAAAACCGGCAGGGCGAACCCCGCAACTGCTATTACCGCCGGCTCGACTTCGACACCGGCCGGCTCGTCAACCTCGATCCCTAGACCCCCGTGAGCGCGCACTCTCCATCCGGCCCCGTCGATCCCCAGCGCGCCGCCGCCAACCGGCGCATCGGCGTCTTCATTGCCGTTTTCGCCCTGCTGCTGGCCGGCTCCATCGCCCTGGTGTTGCGCGAGGAAAAGCGCCGCGGCATCCTGATCCAGCCCACCCCCGCCCCGGAAACGCCGGCCGTCCCCGCTGCGCCCCCGGCGCGCGCGACACCCTCCCCGTCGCCCGCCGCCCCGGCACGCCCCGCCGCCCCCGCCCTCCCCGCCTCTCCCGCCCTGCAGGAATCCGACCGGATGGAAGACGCCATGGCCGCGTTCCGGCTGGCCGGCGAACACCTCAACGCCGGCCGCTTCGACCAGGCCGAGGAACAGGCCCTCGCCGCCCTCCGCGCCTACCCCCGCATGGCCGCCGCCCAGCGCATCCTGGGCCTGGTCTATCTCCAGCAGGGCCGCATGGACCGCGCCATCTCGGTCCTCGAAACCTCCCTGCGCACCGAACCCTTCCACCCCGAAGCCCTCACCAATCTCGCGTTCGCCTACCTCCAGGCCGGCAACCCCGGGCTCGCCCTCGAACTCATCGAAACCTGCCGCCGCCTCCACCCCGACTACAAACCCGCCCTTCTCCAGCACGGACTCATGCTCCTGGCCGACCCCGATTCCACCGAAGCCGTCGGCGTGCTCCGCGAAGCCGTCGACGCCTTCCCCGGCCTGCCCGGCCCCCGCAACAATCTCGCCGTCGCCCTCGCCCGCGCCGGCGACCGCGAAGGCGCCCGCGAACAGCTGACCGCCATCCTGGACCTCGATCCCGGCAACTTCTCCGCCCTGTTCAATCTCGGCGCCCTCCACGCCGCCGAAACCAACGCCGCCGCCGCCATCCCCTGGCTCCGACGCGCCATGCAGCAGACCAACCCCTCCGAATTCCGACGCTATCTCAACGACCCCGATCTCGCCCCCATCCGCGAATCCCCCGAGTTCGAAGCCTTCCTGCTGGAACTCGATCCCGTCCTTCCCGCCCCGCCCCCGCCGCCCGGCCTCGGCCCGTAATCCCCCCCGCCAACAGCGCAATCCCCCGTTTTTCCGGATTTTCCATGGCATGGAAAACCGCGCGGAATTTTTTCCATGGCGTGGAAAATCCGGATTTCCGCCCCCCTCTTTCCTCCCCCGTCGACCGGCCTACGGAGCCGGATTTCCGATCCAGACCGCCCGGTTGGTGGCCGGATCGGACAAATCCCCGCCCAGCGACCACAGATAAAAAGTCACCTTTGAACTCTTCATGTAGTGATAGGCCATCCCCCACGGATCCACCAGATTGGTCAGCGAATGATTGGCGTCGGTCAGCGCTTCTCTCAGGTCCTCCAGATCTTCCGCGGTATCCCCCGTCAGCCCCGGCACCTGGCCATACTGCATCTGGTAGTCCGTCACGAAACTCTCCAGCTGGCTGATTTCCGCCTCCGCCTTGCTCCGCGCCGCCTTCTTCTGCGCGTTCCCCGCCAGCCCCAGTATCAGCGCCGCCAGCAGCGCAATGATCGCAATCACCGTCAACACTTCCACCAACGTAAATCCGGCCTGTTTGCTCTTGGTCATGGCGGTTCTCCTGTTCTGCGCCGATGTTGCCCCATCCCCCCCCTGTCGTTCAAGCCCCGACTTCCCGCCGCGGCTTGATCGGGCGCATCGAGGCGCATCCCCGATTGGGTGCCGCCAGAATGGCCCCCCCGTAGCGCGGGGCTCCCGTCCCGCGCGGATCCCTTCAACCGCACGCGACAGGAGCCGCGCGCCACGAAGGCAAGCCGTTACGTCCGTATGACGCCAGGGATGCACCCAATTCGCAAAACTCCCATGCGCCCCGCCGGGGGAATCGCCGCACTCCGGACTCGGCAAGCCGTTCGAGGTGGTGCTGGTTCCGCACGACCGCGACGAAGCCTCGATGCGCGCCTACATGCGCAGCCACGAGATGCCCTGGCTGGCCATCCCCTTCGGCGACAAACCCGTGGACGCTCTCAAGAAGAAATACGCCGTCACCGGCATTCCCAAGCTGGTTGTCATTGATGACGCCGGGAAGACCCTCTCCGCGGAAGCGCGCGGCCAGGTCATGACTCAGGGCGCCGCCGCGTTTGACAGCTGGTAAGCCGCCATCGGGCCGAACCTGAACCGCGGCTCCGGGACAGCAATCAGCCGGCCGGACGGGACACCGCGCGGGCCAGCCGCAGCAGGGCGACCGATTCCCGGATGTTGTGTTCCAGCAGTTCGCGAACCTCGTCCACAGCCCGTACGCGCCGCAGGGCATCGGCGAATGCCAGCCCCTCCGCCTGCGCGGCAATGGCGTCCGCCTCCTCCGGAAACCAGGCGGGCGCGGCCTCGGCCCCCTGGACCCGCGCCAGCACGTCGCGCTGCCAGAGCTGGATCGTGCGCAGCAGTTCTTCGCGCATCTCCTTGACGCGGGACGCCACCCGGCCATCCACCACCGCCTTGTCGGTCCGGGACAGCTCTTCGGCGTCGCGCGAGCGGGCCGCCTCTTCCTGGCGGGCGGTCTCCTCTTCCCGCGCCAGCTCCTCGAGACTGCGCAGCGGCGCCGTCAGGCGGTCGGTCCAGGCCGCCATCTCGCAGCCCCGCCGGACCGGCGGATTCCGCAGCAGGTCCATGACCAGCGGCTGCCAGGGCGCGGCGTCGCTTCCGCGTTCGTCCAGCACATCAATCACCTGGGCGCGCGAACGGATGGTCGGCAGCAGGGCCGCCGGCACATCCGTCACCAGTACCAGCAGGCTGTGCGGCGGAGGCTCCTCCAGCGTCTTCAGCAGCGCATTCTGCGAACTGGGATTCATCCGGTCCGCAAACAGGACAATCCCCGCCTTCCATCCGCCCTCGTACGAGGTCAGCTGGATGAACCGGATCAACGGGCGCATCTGCTCCTCCACCTTGATCTGCCGGGATTTGCTCTCCGGCTCGACCCAGCGGATGTCGGGATGCTCCTCGAAACGGGCCGGATCCGCCTTGGGAAACAGCAGGCCCAGCAGGCCGCGCACGAAATCGCGGCCGCCGCCGCGCGGGCGGCCCGACACCAGCAGCGCGTGCGGCATCCGCCCGGACGCGATGGTCCGGCGCAGATCCTCCAGGGCCCGTTCAACCTTCGGGGAAAAAGGCATCGCGCACCAGTCTCCACACGTCGTCGGCGATGGGCTCGGCATGGCGCATCGCATCCACCTGGCGGAACCGCTCCGGATAGCGCCGGGCCAGTTCCAGATACCCCTGGCGGACCCGTTCATGGAATTCGAGGGCTTCGCTCTCGATCCGGTCGTACTTCATCGCCTGGCCGGCCTGCCGCTTGGCGCAGCGCTGCATTCCCAGGCTGACGTTCACATCCAGCAGGATCGTCATGTCCGGCACCGCCTCGCCGACGGCAAAGCGGTTGATGGTCTCCATCAGCTCGACGGGGAATCCGCGCCCGAACCCCTGATAGGCCGTGGTGGAATCGAAAAAGCGGTCGCAGACGACCCACGCCCCGCGCTCCAGGGCCGGCAGGATCACCTGCCGGACCAGCTGCGCGCGGCTGGCTTCGAACAGCAGCACTTCGCTTTCGGGACACGGCGCTTCGCCCGCGGCGTTGTACTGCAGCACCCCGCGGATCGCTTCGCCCAGCTTCGTCCCGCCGGGCTCGCGCGTGTAGATGATTTCGATCCCGCGCGCCTCCAGCCGCGCAATCAGCATCGCCGCCTGCGTGCTCTTCCCCGCCCCCTCCGGGCCCTCGAATGTGATCAGCCTGCCTTTCGTCATTTCAAAACCTCCGAAACCATTATCTTTAGCAGGAAAACAGGAAACACAGGAAAACAGGAAATGTCATTTGGAATGTCCATAGAATTCGCGGCCGATGCGTTTAACGGCAAGAGGAATCGCATTGAAGTTGATCAGCAATCCCGTGTCCACCCTGGCGGCCTTCAAGTAGGAACGGACAATGGCAAAGAAAATGGGTTCAAATGCTTTTACGGCCTTTAGTTCAACTACCACGGCTTTATCGACCAACAAGTCCGGACGACATTCGCCGACGATTTCGCCGCGAAATGGAACATCGAGACTTTTCTGCCGCTCGTACGGAATGCCGCGATGCCGCAACTCGATGCAGAGGGCCTCTTCATAGATGGACTCCAGAAAACCAGGTCCCAATTCCCGATGGACTTCAATCGCCGCCGCGATGATCTGCTCGGTCAAATCCTGGTCCTGCATCTCGTTCATGTTTTCCTGCTTAGAGGTTCCGGCTCTGGCTGTCGTCTCACCCAAATCCGTTACGGCCGTTTCCTGCTTTCCTGTGTTTCCTGTTTTCCTGCTTAGGGTTTCCGGCTCCGGCTGCCGTCTATCCAAATCCGTTTCGGCTGTTTCTTGTTTTCCTGTGTTTCCTGTTTTCCTGCTGAAAATCCTAGGCCTTTGTCGCGACTTGCCCCTTGGGGGTGTCTTTCACCGCCCAGCCCAGGACGGCGATTTCGTCGCGAAGGGCGTCGGACTGCGCCCAGTCCTTCGCCGCACGGGCCGCCTGCCGTTTGTCGAGCAGCGCCTGGACGCCGGCCGGAACGGCCTCGGCAGGCCTTTCCAGCACGCCCAGGGCGGCATCCCAGCGCCGGAACAGCGCCTGCACCGCCGCGGCCCCGGCCGGATCCAGCGCGCCGGCGTCCAGCGCGGCATTGCCTTCGCGGATGGCGTCGAACAGCGCCGCCAGCGCGGCGGAAATGTTCAAGTCCTCGTCCATGGCGGCCTCGAAGCGCTCCGCCGCCGCCCGGGCCCACCCCGGCAGTTCCCCCGCCGCGGCGCCGCCCGCCGCCCCGTCCAGCCGCGCCGTGAACTCATCCACCCGCCGCAGCGCGGTGCGCGCCGCCTCCAGCGAAGCGAAGGTGAAATTCAGCGGCGCGCGGTAGTGCGTCGCCAGCAGCTCGTAGCGCACCTCCCGGCCCGTATGGCCGCGCGCCAGCACGTCGCGCAGCGTGTGGAAGTTGCCGCGCGACTTCGACATCTTCTGGCCGTCCACCATCAGGTGGGCGCAGTGCAGCCAGTACGCGGCGAACGGCTTCCCGTTTGCCGCCTCGCTCTGCGCGATTTCGTCCTCGTGGTGCGGAAAAATGTTGTCCACCCCGCCGGTGTGGATGTCGAAGCTCGGCCCGAGGTATTTCATGCTCATGGCGGAGCACTCGATGTGCCAGCCGGGACGCCCCCGGCCCCACGGCGACTCCCAGGCCACGTCGCCGTCCTTCTCGTCCCACGCCTTCCACAGCGCGAAGTCCGCGACGTTTTCCTTTTCGTATTCGTCGGCCGCAACCCGCACGCCGGAACGCATGCCCTCGCGGTCCAGATGCGCCAGCTTCCCGTAGGACGGCCATTTGGCGATGCTGAAGTACACCGAGCCGTCCCCCGCGCGGTAGGCGTAGCCCTTGTCCTCCAGCGTCCGGATCAGCTCGATCATTTCGGGAATGTGGTCCGTCGCGGCCGGATAGTGCTCGGCCGGCTCGATGTTCAGCGCGCGGATGTCCTCGAAAAACGCCCGCTTGTACTGCGCGGTGAAGTCCGCCAGGGGCTTGCCCGCCGCCTGCGAGTCGCGGATCGTCTTGTCGTCCACGTCGGTCAGGTTCATCACCTGGGTGACGCGCAGGCCCTTGCAGGTCAGCCAGCGCCGCAGCAGGTCCTCGAAGACATAGGCGCGGAAGTTGCCGATGTGGGCCACGTTGTACACCGTGGGCCCGCAGGTGTACATCCGCGCATGGCCCGCCTCCAGCGGCACGAAGTCCTCCAGCCGGCGCGTCAGCGTGTTGTGGAACCGCAGGCTCATGCGCCCGGATCCGCTTTCTTCCGGCGGCGGACGGGCTTCTTCGCGGAGGCCGCGGCCGCCGTCTGCGGCGCTTCCGGCGGGGCGCCCCCGCCTCCCGCTCCCGGCGGATGGAACGTCAGCTTGTCGGCGTCGGCTTCGACTTCGATGATCTCGCCTTCGGGGAAATGCCCGCGCAGGATCTCCTCCGCCAGCGGATTCTCCAGCCAGCGCTCCACCGCGCGGCGGAGCTGGCGCGCCCCGTACTGCCGGTCGAACCCCTTGGCCATCAGGAAATCCAGCGCCGCCGCCTGCACGGACAGGCGGATCTCCCGCGACTTCAGGCGCGCGGCGACCTTGTTCACCTCGATGCCGAGAATGACGCGGATGTCTTCTTCCTGGAGCGAACGGAAGACAATGATCTCCTCGACGCGGTTGAGCAGCTCGGGCCGGAAGCTGTGCTTGGCGGCTTCCAGCATCTGCGTGCGCAGCGTCGCGTAGTCCGCCTCCTCCGTATGCCCGGCGAAGCCCAGCCCCGCGCCTTTGCGCACGATGTCCGCGCCGATGTTCGACGTCATGATGATGATCGTGTTGCGGAAGTCCACCGCCCGGCCCAGCCCGTCCGTCAGCCGGCCTTCTTCCAGGATCTGCAGCAACATGTGCATCACGTCCGGGTGCGCCTTCTCGATCTCGTCGAACAGCACCACGGAATACGGCCGGCGGCGCACCCGCTCCGTCAGCTGCCCGCCCTCCTCGTAGCCCACGTAGCCCGGCGGCGACCCCACCAGCCGCGAGGCGTTGAACTTCTCCATGTATTCCGACATGTCGATCTGGATCAGCGCGTTGGGGCTGTTGAACATGAACTCGGCCAGCGACTTCGCCAGCAGGGTCTTGCCCACCCCCGTCGGGCCCAGGAAAATGAACGACCCGATCGGCCGGCGCGGATCCTTCAGGTCCGCGCGCGATCGGCGCAGCGCCCGGCAGATCGAACCGATCGCCTCGGCCTGCCCGATCACCGTCTGGGACAGCACCCCCTCCATCTCCAGCAGCTTGGCGGTTTCCTTCTGCTCCATCTTCTCCAGCGGCACCCCGGTCCATTTCGACACGATCAGCCGGACGTCGTCCTCGCCCACGTCCACGATCTTCTCGCTGTGGTCCTTGCGCCAGGCCTCCAGCTCCCGGTCCAGCTCCGCGCGCGACGTGCGCTCTTCGTCGCGCAGCTTCGCCGCATCCTCGAAACGCTCTTCCTTGATCGCTTCGTTGCGCTTCTCCTGGAGCGCGGCAATCGCCTTTTCCTTCTCTTTCACGTGCACCGGCCGCGTCATCGCGCCGATCCGCGCCCGGGCCCCGGACTCGTCAATCACGTCAATCGCCTTGTCCGGCAGGAACCGGTCCTGCAGATAGCGCGCCGACAGCCGCACCGCGGCCTCGATCGCCCCGTCGCTGTAGTGCACATGGTGGTGCGCCTCGTAGCGCCCGCGCAGGCCGCGGAGGATCTCAATGGATTCCTCGATGGACGGCTCGCGCACCAGCACGCTCTGGAACCGGCGCTCCAGCGCCGCGTCCTTCTCGATGAATTTGCGGTACTCGTTGAGGGTCGTCGCGCCGATCACATGCAGCTCGCCGCGCGACAGCGCCGGCTTGAGGATGTTGGCGGCATCCATCGCGCCTTCGGCGCTCCCCGCCCCCACCAGGCTGTGCAGCTCGTCCACGAACAGAATCACGTTCTTCACCCGCCGGATCTCGTCCATCACCGCCTTGATCCGCTCCTCGAACTGACCGCGGTACTTCGTGCCGGCCACCATCAGCGCCAGATCCAGCGACACCACGCGCTTGCCGTGCAGCAGCTCGGGCACCTCGCCGTTGACGATCGCCTGCGCCAGGCCTTCGGCAATGGCCGTCTTGCCGACGCCCGCCTCGCCCAGCAGCGCCGGATTGTTCTTGGTCCGGCGGCACAAAATGCGCATCACCCGCTCGATTTCGTCCGAACGGCCGATCACGGGATCCAGCGCCCCCTTCTGCGCCAGCGCCGTCAGGTCGCGGCCGAAGGTGGACAGCGCGGGCGTCTTGGAATCCTTCGCCGGGCCCGCGCCGGGCTTCAGCTCCGGCGGCGGGCCGCCGAGTTCGGCGCCGGGCGGCGGCTGCCCCGGCTCGTAGTTGGGGTCCAGCTCCTTCATCACCGCCTGGCGCGTCTGCTCCACGTCCACGTTCAGGTTGGCCAGCACGCGCGCCGCCACGCCTTCGCCCTCGCGCAGCAGCCCCAGCAGAATGTGCTCCGTGCCCACGAAATCCACGTTCATGGCCCGCGCCTCGGTCCCCGCCAGCGCCAGCACCTTCTTCACCCGCGGCGTATAGGGCACGTTGCCCACCGTCTTCATGTCGGCGCCCACCCCCACGGCCTTCTCCACCTCCAGGCGCACCGTCTCCAGGTCCAGCCCCATGCGCCGCAGCACCGATACCGCCACGCCCTCGCCCAGGGCAATCAGCCCCAGAAGCAAATGCTCCGTGCCGATGTACCCGTGGTTGAAGCGGTCGGCCTCCTGCCGCGCCAGCTGCAAGACCTGCTGCGCCCTTGGCGTAAAGTTGTTCATGCGTTCCTCTTCGTTCTGCGGGACGTCCGCCGTCCCAGTTCCGCCCGCAGCCGGTCGGCGCGGGCCTCGTCACGTTCTTCGCTGTCCATGGCCCGTTCGGCCAGGCTCTGGAGGTGCGCCGGCTGCACGTCCAGCAGCAACCGGTCCACCGTCCGCATCCCGATCCGCTTTGTCAAGCCCAGGGCGATGCCCAGCCGCAGCTCCGACAGGCGTTCCAGCGCCTCCTGCGTCGTCATCAGACGCGCCGACGTCAGCAGCCCTTCCGCGCGCGCCGCCAGATCCGCCGCCGCCCGCCGCCGCTCCCGCCGGAACCGTTCGCGCGCGTGGCCTTCATGCACGGCCAGTTCCTTCACGATCTGCTCCAGATCCTCCACCATGCGGCCTTCCGGCAGGCCCAGGGTGATCTGGTTCGATACCTGGAACATGTGGCCCAGCGCCGCCGTTCCCTCCCCCCAGCGCCCCCGCACCGTCAGCCCGATCTTGTTCAGCCCCCGGATGATCGGCTCGATCTCGTTCATCAGCACCAGGCCCGGCAGATGCATCAGCGCGCTCGCCCGCATGCCCGTTCCCACGTTGGTCGGACAGCTCGTCAGGTAGCCCAGCGTGGATGAAAATGCGTACTCCAGCCGCTGTTCGAGCACGTCATCGAGCGCGTTGGCGTCCGCCCAGGCCTCCTGCAACGCCAGTCCGGCCCGGATCGCCTGGAGGCGCACGTGATCCTCTTCGTTGACCATCACCGCGCGCCGCCGGCTCTCGTCCAGGCATACGGCCGACTCCGGGCGCTCCTCCAGCAGGGCGCGGCTGATCAGATGCTCCTCGAACAGACGCTGCCGGAACAGCGGTGTCGTTTCGGCCAGAATCTCCTGCACCGGCAGTTCGGCCGCGGCCGCCTCCCGCACCTGCCGCAGCACGTCCGCGCGCACCGCCGGCGGCGCGCGGTCCGGAAACGGCAGGCCGCGCAGGTTGCGCGCCAGCCGCACCCGGCTGCTCAGCACGACGCCGAATGCTTCGCGGTACGCCTCCTCGGACAGGGGCGAGTCGGATGCCGCCGCCAGCGTCATGCCGTCCCCTCCCCGGCCGGCAGCGCCTTGATCCGGTCGCGCAGCCGCGCCGCTTCCTCGTAGTTTTCGGCGGCGACGGCCTGGTCCAGCTCCCGCCGGAGACGGGTCTGCTCCACCGATGTCTTCAGGCGCTCGGAGGCGTGCCGCGGCACCTTGCCCATGTGCTGGTCCGCGTGCTGCAGCGACAGCACCACCGGCAGCATCTCCGCCGCAAACGTCTCGTAGCAGAGGTCGCAGCCCATGCGCCCGCTCTTCAGAATCTCCGCCCGCGTCGTGCCGCAGGACGGACAGGCCGCGCCGCCCGCCTCCGGGGCCGCGCCCGACGCCGCCTTCAGCTGCGCCAGCTGCCCCTTCAGCGTTTCCAGCATGTTGCCCAGGTCCATCGGCTCGGCATGGACATCCAACCCCTGCTTCCGGGCGCACTCCTCGCACAGGTGGTGTTTCTCCACCTTGCCGTCCACGATCTGGGTCAGGTGGACCGTCGCGGGTTTCTGATGACAGCTTTCGCACAGCATTGGCCCCAGACCCTACCATGCCGCCGCGGCGCTTTCCAGAGCCAAAACCGGACGCCTCCGCGACGCCTCCGCGACCGAAATTGACAGTGGCCAACCGCCGCCCCCGCGCTATACTGGCCCCATGAAGTGGACGACCATTGCCGCCGCCCTCGGGCAGCCCCTCAAGGCGTGCTTCGACCTGACCCTGGCCGAACGCCGCCTGCTGCTGGGCGTCCTGGTGCTCTTCTGCATCGGCCTGGCCGCCCGCGAAGTCCACCGGCGGAACATCCGCCCCGCACCCTACACCCCCCCGATGGAGCAACCCGCGCCATGACCGACTGCCTCTTCTGCAAAATCGTCGCCGGCGACATCCCCTCCACCCGAATCTACGAGGATGACGATGTTCTCGCCTTCATGGATATCGGCCCCCTCGTGCCCGGCCATGCCCTCGTCATTCCCAAGGCCCACCACAACCCCCTCGCCGACACCCCCGATGACGTGCTGGCCAAGGTGATCGCCGTCGTCCGCCGCATCGCCCGCGCCCAGGTCGAAGGGCTCGGCGCCGACGGTGTCAACGTCCACCAGGCCAACGGCGCCGCCGCCGGCCAGGTCGTCCCCCACCTGCATTTCCATGTCGTGCCGCGCTTCGCCAACGACGGCCATCACTGGAACTGGACGCCCCGCCCCTACGCCGACCTCTCCGAAGCCGCCGCCCTGGCCGAACGCATCCGCGCCGCCCTGCCCCGCTGAGCTCATGGACCTGCCCCCATTCGAACAAGCCGTCGCGCGCCTCTGCGCCGCCGATTCCCGCTACGCCCCCGACGCCTACCTCTTCCTCAACGAAGGCCTCCTGCTCACCCTGCAGGAAGTCCAGACGCGCGAAAAACAGGTCCGTCAGATCTCCGGTGCCGAACTGGCCGACGGCCTGCGCCGCCACGCGCTGGCTTCCTTCGGCCCTCTGGCGAAAACCGTTCTCGAACGGTGGGGCATCCGCACCACCCGCGATTTCGGCGAAATCGTCTTCGTCCTCCTGGCCGCCGGGCTGCTCGGCAAAACCGACGACGACAAAATCGAAGACTTCGACAACCTCTACGATTTCGACGACGCGTTCCGCGCCCCCTTCCGTCCCCGCCCCGCGCGGCCTTCCGCTCCGCGCCGTCCCGCCCCCCAACCGTCCCGCCGGGACTCCTGACCCCGCCGCCCCCCCGCAGGTTTCCGGAAGGCCCCGCTCTCGCCCCCCCCCTTTGGGCAGGCGTCCCGGCCATGCCGGGGCGCATCTGCGAGCAGGGCGTTTTTCAACTATTCATAACCGCGCCCAGCGGGCGCAGCTACAGCAAGGCGGATCGGTTGTAGCTGCGCCCGTTGGGCGCGGGACTATAGTTATTGCAATAACTATAGTTATTGCAATATCTATATAAATCCCCAAGAGAGGCCCGGCGGGGCCGGGGTGGATCGCGTCTGGCTGCGGCCCGACCGGCGCCCGGACGTCTAGAGCAATCCGGCGGCGCGCAGCAGGGCTTCGGCGCGGGGCACGTCGGCCGGCGAATCCACGCCGATGCCCGCCGCCTCTCCGTCCAGCACCAGGATGCGCGCGCCAAGCGCCAGCGCCCGGAGCTGCTCGAGCTTTTCGAGGTGTTCCAGCGCGCACGGGGGCGTCTTCACCAGGCGTTCCAAAAACGCGCGCCGGTAGCCGTAAAGCCCGATGTGCCGCCAATGCTGTCCGGGCTCGGGCGCAAACCCGTCCCCCGCCCCGCGCACGAACGGAATCGGCGCGCGCGAAAAATACAGCGCCGCACCGTCATCGGCGCGCACCACCTTGACGACATCCGGCTGGTGCAGCTCTTCCGCGGAAGCGATCGGCGAAGCGGCCGTCGCCATGTCCCAGCGCGGATCGTCCGCCAGCCGTTCGGCCACGCGGTCGATCAGCGCGGGATCGATCAACGGCTCGTCGCCCTGGATGTTGACCACCACGCCGGCGTCGCGGCCTTCGACGGCCTCGGCGATGCGGTCGGTGCCGGACGGATGGTCCGGACGGGTCAGGACCGCGGCCGCGCCGCAGGCGCGGGCCGCCGCCGCGATCCGCTCGTCGTCGGTCGCCACCAGAATCTCCTCCAGCCGCCGGGCCTGGCGAACGCGCTCGATCACCCGCGCCAGCAGGGTCTTGCCGGCGATCACCGCCAGGCTCTTGCCGGGAAAACGCGTGGACCCCCAGCGGGCGGGAATCACGCCGATGACGCGCGCGCTCATTTCCGGGCGGCGCGCATGTGCGCCATCAGTTCGTCCGGCGTGCACGACGCCGTGCCGACCTTGCCGACCACGACCCCGGCCGCGATGTTGGCCAGCTCCGCGGACTCCATGAACGTGGCGCCGGCGGCCAGCGCGGTGGTGCAGGTGGCGATGACGGTGTCGCCCGCGCCGCTGACATCGAACACCTCGCGGGCGCGGGTGGGCGCATGGCGCGGCGCGCGGCCGCGGGACATCAAATACATGCCGTGGGGGCCCAGCGTGATCGCCAGGTGCTCCAGCGCCCACGTCTCCATCAGGCGCTCGCCGACGTGCCGCAGCGGCTTGTCGGCCAGCGGATTTTCCTTCGGCCCCGGATCGGTCATCCCCGCCAGCGCAAACGCCTCCCGGCGGTTGGGCGTCGCCACGGTGACCCCGGACAGCGACAGCGAATTGCGCTCCGTCGGGTCCAGGCCGACCGGAATCCGCCGCCGCGCGGCCACCTGCAGCACCAGGTCGGCCACCGGCTGGCTGATCGCGCCCTTGCCGTAATCCTCCAGGATCACGCCGTCGGCGCGGTCGAGCTCCAGCGCCAGCATCGCCAGGAATTTTTCGGTCTGCCGCACCGTCCAGGCCGGCGCGCGCTCGAAATCCACGCGCACCACCTGCTGGCGTTCGGCAATGATGCGCTCCTTGACCGTCGTATTGGCCCCGGCGAACATCATGGCGCACTCCACGTCCACGTCGGTATGCGTCAGCAGCCAGCGCAGCTCGATGCCCGCCGCGTCCTTGCCGATCATGCCCGCCACCGCCGCCCGCCCGCCGAGCGCGCGGATGTTGCACGCCACGTTGCTGGCGCCGCCGGGCATCGCGGTCTCCTGCTCGACCCGGACCACCGGAACCGGCGCCTCCGGCGAAATGCGCTCGACCGCGCCGTACACAAACCGGTCGAGCATCAGGTCGCCGACCACCAGCATGCGCCGGCGCGGAAACTTCCGCAGCAGCGCCGTCGCCCGTTTTTGGGTAATGCCCATGTTTTTCTCCTTCAGCGTTGGTTGCGCGGCGCCACCCAGAAGTCGCCGCCGGGGCCCCGCACCCGCTTCAGCATGATCTTGATGCTGGCGACGGGCACGCTGGCCGCCGCGCGGCAGATGGTGTAGCGCTCGTCGTTCGACAGCCACAGCCACATGCGCCCCTTGCGCACGAACATGCCGTCGAACTTGCCCTTGGGTTCCATCTTGATGCATTCCACCTTGCCGTAGCGGTCCAGCGCGACCTTTTCGATCTTGTCGGCCTCGACGATCAGCTCGTAGAGCTTTTCGTCGGTCATGACTTCGTACCGCCGGGTTTCGCCGGGCCGGATCGGTTCCTTGCGGATCCAGTACATCAGCCCCATCAGGTCGCGCGTGTCGGGCTTGATCGCAAACCGCTCTTCCTTGTGTTTGGTCAGCGACCGCCAGTGTCCTTCGAGACGCTCGTGGTCGAAGGTGGTGATCTCGTCGTAGTGCCGCTTGCCCTCGCGGCTGCGCTTTTCGAAGCTCAGCGGCAGGAACGTCACCGGGTCCAGCACGGTCTGCAGAAATTCCTTCACCGGATACAGCTTCTCCACGATGCCGTTGGACTCCGCCTCCACCGTCAGCGTCAGCAGGCGCCGGCCGTCCCGGTTGGTCCAGGCCGCCGTCGCCGTGGCTTCGCCCACCGTGAACACCCCCCACAGAATGTCGTAGTCAATTCGCTCGCCCACCGGAAACCACAACGCCGGCGGCGGGTCGTCCCACGGAACCCCCGGCAACGCTTTTTCGCCAAAAACGGCCGAAAAATGACCAAAAATGGCCATAATCAAGCAAAAACAGCCGGTTTTGACACAAAAACGGCTTATTTTCCTAATTTTCGGCCTGTTTTTCATGCGTCCGCCCCGGGCTCATTTTGATCCGGATTTTCACTTTTTCCGGCCGGTGGGAACGGATTTTGTGAATTTTCGGTCGTTTTCTCCGGATTTTCAGCGTTTTTGGCCGATTTTTGCGTTTTTTTGCCGTCTGGGGCCGTTTTTTCCGGATTTTCAGCCGTTTTCCCCTGGAATTTTTCCTTTTCGGCC
>Ga0123329_1002693_pt1 | contig 15320 bp, 11 predicted proteins | sample BioC12SIPDNA_FD_89703 | JGI IMG/M metagenome (GOLD analysis project Ga0123329, IMG submission 89703) | Anaerobic biogas reactor microbial communites from Washington, USA - Biogas_R1_B C12 SIP DNA | ecosystem: Engineered > Bioreactor > Anaerobic > Unclassified | place: Washington, USA | collected... | reverse complement strand
TGACTCCTCGCACGAGGCAGCAGGCTTCTCGGGTGAGAGGCGCGTCTGCGGTTCCCAGGATGCCTTCAAGGACTACCCCGGGCGGGTGCTCACGGTGCATGACAACCGCCGCATTTGCGCTCACGTGGGCTACTGCACCGCCGGGGCTCCGGGAACGTTCCGCAAGGATGAGCGCCTTTGGATCAGCGCGGAAGGCGATCCCCCGGTGGTGGTGAAGCAGACCATCAGCCGTTGTCCGTCCGGGGCGCTGGCCTACAGTGAGAACGGGCAGCGGCATGAGGAAAGGGAACGCCCGGCTGGCGTCTCCATCTGCCGGCATGGCCTGTACGAAGTGGTGGGGGGCCCCGGACTCCAGGGGCAGGTGGAGTCCCCGCCGGTCTGCACGGAGCACTGCACCCTCTGCCGCTGCGGGGAGTCGGCCAACAAGCCGCATTGTGATGGCAGCCACAGAGAAGCCGGCTTTCGGGACGAGAAGAACTGAACATGTCCGCCGATTCCCTCAGGGCCCTGGCCACGTTGGCGCTCCTTCACGAACTGGCTGATGACGCGTGGAGGGCGGCGGTGGAGCGGGGGCGCGCGCAGAGGCCACAGGCGCCGGGAGCTGGGGCTGACACCTTTCTGGACGGGTTGGCGGCCTTGGTGGCCGAGGAGAGAGACAGGCTTCGTCGGGAATGGGCGGAGGGTGATGTGTCTGCGCGAGAGCCCGACGCGCTCGCCCGGGAAATGGCCGAGCTGCGCTTTGAGGTGGCGGAGATGCGGGGCCGGCTGGAGGCCGTGGAACAGCTCCTGGATGGCCTGCGGGCCGGCGTCGAGAGATTGGTCGCTTCCCGTGAAGGGACGGGTCGGTGCGGTTGAGGTGGCCGCTCGCCGGCAGGTGAAGACGGATAGATGTCCCGTTTCGGCCGTATTCTGACTGTAGTAGTCGGGCACAGCCTGGCGGCTGCGAAGGGGACACGGTTCGGCCTGGTCTCGCGTGAAGAGCGACGCCGGATGCTGGCCGTCGAGGTGCGGCGGGCCTTGGAGGACTTGGGGCCTGCCTTCATCAAGATCGGACAGCTCATGTCCGTGCGTCCGGATGTGTTCCCGCCGGAATTGGCGGTTGAGCTCGGCGCACTCCGCGATTCGGTGGCGCCCGTGGATCCCACGTTGGTGCGCGGGGTCATCCAGCACGACCTCGGTTTTCCGGCAGAGGTGCTGTTCAGCTCCTTTGACCCGGTGCCGATTGCCTCGGCCTCCATCGCTCAGGTGCACCGTGCGCGGCTGCGGGAGGCTTACCGACCGGTGTGCGGCGCCACTCTTCCCGCCGGCACGGCGCTGGCCGTCAAAGTGGTGCGGCCGGGCATCGAGGAGGAGGGTGCTGCAGATCTGGAGGCAGCCGCACGGCTCGCCCGCGGTCTCCACCATCGAGGCCTTCTGCGTCGTTGGAATCTGCCTGCGTACGCTCTGGAGTTGCGGGATTCCTTCCGGCGCGAATCGGACCTGCGCAACGAAGCGCGGGTGGCGGTGCGCTTTGCCTTTGACTTCCGCGATGACCCGCTGGTTCGCGTCCCGCGCGTGGTGTGGCCGCTGAGCTCTCGTCGGGTGCTCACCACCGAGTACGTGGAGGGCTGGCCTCTCAGTCGCGTTGAAGAGGCCAGGCGGGCCGGTGTCGACGCTCGTGGGCTGGCTGCGCACGGCGCTCGGGTCTTCATGCGACAGGTGCTCGAGCACGGGCGCTTCCACGCGGACCTGCACCCGGCCAACCTACTTCTCACGCCCGACGGCCGCATCGCCTATCTGGATTTCGGCATGGTGGGCAGGTTGTCTGCGGCTGAGCGTGTCGGGGTGGCGCAGGTGCTGGCCGCGCTGGTGTTCCGCGATGCGGAACGGGCACTTCGTTACTCCTCACTGCTGGGCCTGGAGGTGCCGCCGGATGTGCGGGCGCGGCTGGTGGGAGAGGTCGGCGGCCTTATGCAGCGAACGCTGAGGGAAGGCCGGGGGGATGGCCGGGTGGGGCGCACGGACGTGAAGGGCTTTGGCGTGGGCCTCCTGGGCATCTTGGGGCGGCACCACGTGCCCATCCCCGAAGGCTACGGGCTACTGGTGAAATCGCTGGTGACGGTGGAAGGGGTGGCCCGCGCGCTCTACCCGGAGATCGACATCATCGAGACCGCCCGCCCCTTCGTAACCCGTCTCCTGGCCCGGCGGGTGCTCGATCCATCGACGCTGGCATCGCGTTGGGCAACGGCCCTTCGTGCGGCGGCGGTAGAGGTCAGTGGCTGACTCCACGCGGCGCCCCGGCCCGCCACGGAAGGCGGTTCTCTACCCCGGGGCTCAGTCGTCCGTTGGTGCGATCGATCGGCTGGGTACTGTCACCAGAGATTCCTCTTCCAGCATCACCGGCGCCACTTGGCAGCCAACGCGCCTGGTCCTGAGCACGGAGACGGCGATGGAAGCCGCCAGCGCGGCCGCGATCACGCCCAGTGCTATCACCGTGGGCAGGTGATAGAAGTCCGCCAACAGCATCTTGATGCCCACGAAACCCAGAATGACCGCCAAGCCGTAGTGGAGATACGCGAAGCGGTTGATGCACCCGGCCAGGGCGAAGTACAGGGCACGTAGGCCCAGGATGGCGCACACGTTCGAGGTGAAGGCGATGAAAGGATGCCGACTGATGGCCAGGACGGCCGGGACCGAGTCGACGGCGAAGACCAAGTCGGCAGACTCGATGGCCAGCACGGCCAGCATGAGCGGTGTGAAGAGGAGCCGGCGGTTCTTGCGGAACCAGAAGGCATGGCCCTTGTAGCCGAAGTCGAAGGAAAGGTGCCGTTCGGCGAACTTGACCAGAGGGTTGGTGTCTGGGGCAACGCTGGCGCTCTCTGTTCGCCACATGCGCACCGCGGTGTAGATGAGCAGGGCTCCGAAGACGTACATGGTCCAGGAGAAGCGCTCCAGCAGAGCCAGCCCGCCCAGGATGAACAGTAGGCGGAAGACGATGGCGCCGAAGATGCCCCAGAAGAGCACCTTGTGCTGATGGGCGGGGTGGATGCCCAAGGCGGTGAACACGAGCAAGAAGACGAAGATGTTGTCAACGCTGAGCGACTTCTCCACCAGGTAGGCGGCGATGAACTCCTTGGCCTCTGCGGCCCCCAACCACATCCAGATCACACCGGCGAACGCGAAGGAGAGCGCGATCCAGAAGCCGCTCCAGCCCAGCGCCTCGCGTACGGAAAACTCCTTCTCACCACGGTTAATGACCACGAGATCGAGCACCAGCAGCACTGCTACCGCAATCCCGAACGCCACCCATGGCCAATAGCCGCTCACATGCCACCTCCGCGCCCATCGAGTGTCGCTGCGGCGAAGGCCACAAAAAAAGACCTCCGGCGCAGCTGCTGCCGAAGGTCTTGCCGCGAGACGCGCCCGGGGATCTCGATAGCTCGAATCCCGTCCTGACGAACGCGCCGCCTACCCACTTGTGGCGGGTAGACCGGCTACTCCCCTTCACACCTCCAGAATATCACGACGTGAGCCGGAATCCGTATCGCGAGGTGCGCCGGGCGTATACTTGCTGCCATCGCCGCTATCATCGACACGCATGTCTTCTTCGCCGCCTGTCCTTTGGGAGTTGAGGATCTCCTGGCAGTGGAGCTGCGCGGCTTGGGGGCGGAGCGGGTGAAGGAGACCAGGGCGGGAGCCGCCTTCGCTGGATCGTTGGCAGTGGGCTTGAGGGCCTGCCTCTGGTCGCGGGTGGCCAGTCGCGTTCTGCTCCACCTTGGCGCGTTCCCGGCCGCCGATGCAGACCAGCTGTACTCCGGGTCATCCGCCATCCCCTGGGAGGAGCATCTCAGCCCCACCTGCACTTTCGCCGTCTCTGCCAACGTCTCCGCCTCGGTCGTCTCACACAGCGGCTTTGCCGCCCTCAGGGTCAAGGATGCGGTGGTGGATCGCCTGCGCCGCGTGGAGCGTCGGCGGCCTGAGGTGAGGACGGAGAGGCCCGATGTCAAGGTTGACCTCTACCTTCATGGTGACCAGGCTGTCCTCAGTCTTGATCTTTCCGGTGAAGCTCTCAGCAACCGTGGCTACCGGCGGGCGGGCGGGCCGGCACCCCTGCGCGAGAACCTGGCGGCGGCCGTGCTGTTGCGGGCGCACTGGCCTGCCTTCGCCTCCGCCGGCGCTTCGCTGCTGGATCCCATGTGTGGGTCGGGGACGCTGGTCATTGAGGGCGCGCTCATGGCGGCGGATATCGCTCCGGGCTTGATTCGCGACTACTTCGGTTTCCTGGGTTGGCGCGGGTTGCCGCGCGCGGTCTGGGAAGAGGTGCGCAGTGAAGCGGTGGAGCGCGCTCGGGCCGGTGTTGCACATCTCCCCCCCGTGCTGGGCCTGGACAACGATGTGTTGGCCGTGCAGGCCGCCGAGCGCAACGTAGTGGCGGCCGGGCTGCGTGGCAAAGTCTCCATTCTGACCGGCGATGTGGCCGGGTTGACGGTCCCGGAGACGCTGCGGGACCGTCCGGGGCTCATAGCCACCAATCCTCCCTACGGTCGGCGTTTGGGTGACCGCGATTCACTCCGGCCTCTCTATGCCACGCTGGGTGCGCGGCTGCGCACCCAGTTCGGGGGATGGGAAGCGGCCGTGTTGGTGGAGGACGAGGAGTTGGGCTACGGGCTGGGCCTGAGAGCGCACAAGGTGCATCATCTCTACAACGGCCAGGTGCCCTGCCTGCTTCTTCATTTTCACCTGGGTTCGCCGCCACGCCGGGAGGTGTCTCACCGTGTTGGTGCCGGCGGCGCGCAACCCGAGCCGGAGGTTGCGGCCGCCCCCCGCGAATACGCAATGCTTTCGTCATCCACCGTGGACCAAAACGGGCAGCAGTCTCTCCTCAACCGTTTAAGGAAGAACCTGCGACGGCTGAAGCCCTGGGCGAAACGTGAGGGAGTCACATGCTATCGCCTCTATGACCGAGATCTCCCTGATTACAACTTCGCCGTGGACCTGTACGAGGACTGGGTGGTGGTGCAGGAGTTCGAAGCGCCCCCGGAGATAGATCGGCTCAAGGCCAGAAGGCGCCTGCGTGAAGGGCTGGCTGCCGTTCAGGAAGTGACGGGGGTGCCGGTGGATCACGTGGTCTATCGTTTGCGGCGGCCTCAGCGGCGCGGGGGTCAGTACGGCGCACAGGGACCACAGCGCGGCGAGGTTGAGGTGGGCGAGGGCGGGCTGCGCTTTCTGGTGAACCTGGCCGAATACTTGGACACTGGGCTCTTCATGGACCACCGCGTGGTTCGTGGCATGGTCCGTGAATGGTCCAGGGACGTCCATTTCCTGAACCTGTTCAGCTACACAGCCGCGGCCAGCGTGTATGCGGCGGACGGTGGGGCGTTGTCCACTACCTCGGTGGATCTCTCCCGCCGCTACCTGGACTGGGCCAGGCGGAATCTCCTGCGGAACGGTTTCGTGGATGGCCGGGCCCATCAGCTCGTGCATGCCGATTGCTTGGAGTGGCCGGCGCGTGCCCGCGGCCGATACGGGCTCATACTGGCCGACGTGCCCACCTTCTCCAATTCCAAGGCCATGCGCGACACCTTTGATGTGCAGCGGGATCACGCGCAGCTGCTGGAGGCGGCCGCCCGGCTGCTGGAGCCGGGCGGCCGCCTCCTCTTCTCCACCAATCGCCGCCGCTTTCGGCTGGAGGGCTCCCGGTTGCAGAAGCTGGGGCTCACGGTGGAGGACATCACCGAGCGCACCTTGCCTCCCGACTTCCGCCGCCGCCCGCCCACACACCGTTGCTGGCTGCTGCGCCCGGCGGGGACGTCTCCGGCCCTGGGCCGGGTGCTCTGAGGCAGGCACGCACCCGCCCGCAGTCCCGGCTTGGCCCGCCATCCACGGCGCCACCTCTTCATCGGGTTGTCGGTTCACATCCACTGCTGAGCCCGAGGGGCCGAGGCAGGAGTCAGGCGAATGCCACGAACTGCAGCGAGTCCAGCTCCAGCAGCCGGCGTGGCTGTCCGCGGAGCGGTTCTTGAGCACGGGCACTTGGAGCTCGGCGAGAGTATCCTCAAGGAGGCCGAGACCATAGGTGCTTCCCTCCTCAGCGGATTGATTGTACTGTACCCCCAACGCTCACCGGACCGAGGGGAAGTATCTGGAGATGACTGCTACCGGCCAGGGCGGGTCAAGTGGCGATCGCTTCGCCGGGGTCGGGGCGGCGTTGGCGGCCGGCCGCGCGGCGCTCAGCGAGGTGGAGGCCAAACAGTTTCTCGCTTCACAGGGGATCGCGGTCCCAGAGGGAGCGCCGGCCACCTGCGCGGAGGAAGCCGTGGCGGCCGCAGGCGGGATCGGCTACCCGGTGGTGATGAAAGGCATCTCCACCACCATCCTGCACAAGACGGAGGCCGGCCTGGTGCGCCTGGGGATCCAGGACCAGGAGGGCGTGCGAGTCGCTTTCGCCGCACTGAGCCAGGCGGGAGGTGACGCGCTCAGCGGCGTGTTCGTGGAGCGCCAGCTCCCGCGCGAGCGCGAGTTCATGGCCGGCATGGTTCGGGACCCTCAGTTCGGCGCTGTGATCATGCTCGGCCTGGGCGGCATCCTGGCCGAGGTACTCGATGATGTGGCTTTCGCGGTAGCCCCGCTCTCCCGTGCGGATGCGCTGCGGACGATCGAGGCGCTGCAGGCGCGCGCAATCCTGGGCTCCTACCGCGGTCTGCCGGCCGTGGATCGGGGGGCCTTGGTGGAGTTGCTCTGCATCTTGGGGCGCATGGCGCTGGAGTACCCGGAGATCGCCGAGATGGATCTCAATCCGCTTCTGGTAGACCAGAGGCGTCCCGTGGCTGCCGACTGCCTTATCCGTCTGCAGCCTCCCGCCGCAGCCGCGCCCGCGCGTCTGCCCGTCAACCTTGCAGCGCTGGATGCCCTCTACGCGCCGCGCAGCGTCGCCATAGTGGGAGCGTCCAATGACCCGTCGAAGTGGGGCGGGACTATCCTGACCAACCTGATCGCCGGCGGCTACCCGGGCCGGCTGTATCCGGTGGCGCGCGCCGCCGAGACGGTGATGGGCATGAAGGCCTACGGCACTGTCTCGGAATTGCCGGAGGCACCAGATGTGGCCGTGGTGGCCGTGCCCGGCTCCGCCGCCCTGCCCGTGGTGCAGGAGTGCGGTGTCAAGGGAGTGCGTGCCGTGGTGATGGTCACCGCCGGCTTCTCCGAGACGGGGGCCGAGGGCCGCCACCGGGAGCGGGAGTTGGCGGAGGCGGCAGCGCGCCACGGAATGGCTCTGATAGGTCCCAACTGCATGGGCGTGGTGTCGTCGGCCGCCCGCTTTTTCGGTGTGGGTGCGGTGCCTCTGCATCCCAAGCCGGGGCCGGCGGCATTCGTCTCCCAATCCGGCAACATCGGTGCGCAGCTGATGGTGAGCGCCGAACAGAGGGGTGGCGGCATAGGCAGCTTCGTGGGCGTTGGCAACGAGGCTCTCTACCAGACGGCGGATCTGCTGGACTACCTCAAGGACGATCCACGCGTGGGGGTGGTGGCCGCCTACGTGGAAGGTTACGAGGACGGTCGCCGTCTCCTGGAGAGCTCACGGGCGCTGGCGGCCAAGAAGCCGCTGGTGGTGTTGCGTGCCGCCGTCAGCGACTACGGGCGGCGGGCCGCCGCCTCTCACACCGGGGCGTTGGCAGGCGCACAGAAGGTGTTTGAGGGTGCGGCCCGACAGGCAGGCATGCTGCTCACCTTCGATCCGGACGAGTTCCTCGACACTGCGCTGGCCTTCTCCTATCTCCCCCTTCCTCGGGGCGATCGTGTGGGCATTGTGACCATGGGAGGCGGATGGGGAGTGTTGAGCGCGGACGAGGTGGCACGTACCGGGCTGAGCCTGGCCGAGTTTGACCCCGGACTCCTGTCTCGCCTGGATGGCCTGCTGCCCCCCTACTGGAGTAGGGGTAATCCGGTGGATCTGGTGGCCACGCTGGTGGAGGGGGCTGCCGAGCGGGTGGTGGAGGAGATCATCGCTTCCGACTCGGTGGACCTCCTCCTCGTGTCCGGCGTGGTGAGCGTCTTTGGGCTGGCCGAAGCCATTCTCGTCCAGGCGGAGCGGCTGAACGCGGAGGGAGCCATTGAGCTCAACGAGGGGCAATTCGCCGATCCTGGCTTCTTCGCGCGCCGGCGGGAGCAGTTCATCCGTCACCTGATCTCCCTCATGGAGCGCTACGAGAAGCCCATCCTCAGCGTTGCCGCCGTTCCCCTCGCCCAAGGCGTGTTCCCAGACTGGGGCCGATACGGTGTGGTGGTGATTTCTTCGCCTCTGAGGGCCGTGCGGGTGGCGGCAAACATGGTGGAGTATGCAGATCGCTTCAGGGTCGATCAGGGGCAGTGTGGGCCGTGCCGCGAGTGAAGACCCGTCTCTCGGGGGCCGCAGACAAGCCGCTGTGGGTGCAATTGGCGCTCGGCTTGGTGGTGGTAGCTGCCTGCACGCTGGCCTGCCTCCCGCTTTCCACCCTCTTTCCGCTGGCCGAGCTGGTCATGGTATACATCCTGGGAGTGATGCTGGCTTCGCTGCAGTTCAGCCGCATGGCGTCGGCGGTCACCGCCGTGATGTGCGCGGCGGCATTTGACTTCTTCTTCGTGCTGCCTCGCCTCAGCTTTGTACCCACCGACCTCAAGCATTTGGTGACGGTGGCGGGGTTGCTGACGTTGGGGCTTGTCATCAGCACGCTGACGGCGCGACTGCTCCACCAGATCACGGTGGTGGCGGTTGAGCAGGAGAGGACGCGCGCGCTTCTGGCTCTGAGCCGTGAGCTGGCGCGGACCGAGTCCATTGCGGATCTGGCGGCGGAGGCGGCGGAGCACGTGGGGCGCTTCTTCTCTGCCGCCGCCGCTGTGTTCTTGGCGGAGGACGCGCAGCCTCTGCACGTGCTGGCTGCAGCGGGGGTGAGCCGAGGGAGGGCCGCTGAAGCGCAGCCGCAGCTCGACGCGGTGAACCAGGACGTGTCGTGGCGTGAGCTGGCCACCAGGGCCTTTGCGACCAGGCAGGACGAGGACATTGCGGTCGTGGGCGCTCCGGGGTCGGCCGCTGTACCGCTGACCGGGTCGCGAGGCAACCTGGGGGCTCTGGTGGTTCGCTCAGATACAGCGTGGACCATCTCCGCCGAGCAGGCGTCTCAGCTGAAGGCCTTTGCGGCGCAGACCGGCTTGGCCATCGAGAGGGCGCAGTTGGAGGTGGAGGCGGAGCAGGCCAGGGTGGCCGTGGAAACGGAGCGCTTGAGGGGCGCGTTGCTCAGCTCCGTGTCCCATGATCTACGGACGCCTCTCGGTGCCATCACCGGCGCCACAAGCGCGTTGTTGGATGACGAGCAGCTGCTTCGCTCCGAGCCCGGCCGTGATCTGTTGACCACCGTCTACGAGGAGGCCGTGAGACTCAACCGACTCGTGGGGAGCCTTCTGTACATGACGCGGTTGGAGGCGGGGGCGGTGGCCGCCAACAAGGAGTGGCAGCCCTTGGAAGAGGTCATTGGGGCGGCGTTGACGCGTCGAGCCTCTGAGCTTGCAGGGCACGAGGTGACGGTCAAGATGGACTACGCGCTACCCTTGATGGAGATTGACTCCGTGCTCATCGAGCAGGCGCTGGGCAACATACTGGACAATGCCGCCCGACACACGCCGACCGGCACGGTGATCGAGGTGGAAGCGTGGCCCCTGGGGAGAGGCGTGGAGATTCGGGTGGCCGACCGTGGCCCCGGCCTGGAGCCCGGGGAGGAGTCCCTGGTCTTCGACAAGTTCTACCGGGGTGCCGAGGGCCGCATGGGTGGGGCGGGGCTGGGATTGGCCGTGGTGAGGGGTATCATCGAGGTGCACGGCGGGCGGGTATGGGCCGAGCGGCGGGAGGGTGGAGGTTCCGTTTTCCACGTCTTTCTACCCATTGAGGCCAATCCCCCTGATCTCGCTCTGTCCGCGGCCCGGGAAGATGACCTAGTGGAGGGAGAGTGATGAGCGGCGGCGAAGCCTCGGTGTTGGTGGTGGAGGACGAGCCTCAGATGCTGCGCTTTCTCCGCACCACTCTCGTCAGCCAAGGCTTTCAGGTGCTGGAAGCCATGACCGGCAAGGATGCGATCGAGGCGGTGGCCTTTCGCAATCCAGAGGTCATACTACTGGATCTCATGCTGCCGGACATGGACGGGTTGGATGTTATCCGCACCGTGCGTGAGTGGTCTCACACGCCCATAGTGGTCATCTCGGCTCGAGGGCGGGAGGACGACAAGATCTTGGCCCTGGATCTGGGAGCGGATGACTATCTCACCAAACCCTTCGGCACGGGCGAGCTCTTTGCCCGTATCCGAGTCTCGCTCCGCCATGCCGTCAAGGCTGCGAGTGATGAGCAGGCGGTCTTTGTGGCGGGGGATCTCACGGTGGACATGGCCAAGCGGCAGGTAACCGTGGGGGGGGAAGGAATCCACCTTACCAAACGGGAGTACCGGCTGCTCATCACGCTCATCAAGCACGCGGATCGGGTGGTCACGCATCGTCAACTGCTGCAGGAGGTCTGGGGACCGGGCTATGAGACGGAGCTCCCCTACCTGCGGGTCTACGTGGGTCAACTACGGCGCAAGCTGGAGCCGGATCCGGCGCGGCCGCGTCTGCTGCTCACCGAGCCGGGGGTGGGCTACCGCTTGAAGGCCGAATGAAGATTAAGACGGCGCCAGGACCTTACCCATTGCTTACCTGGCGCTTAGGGGACTCTTAGGGCGCCTGCCAAACCCTTTGGGCATTTTTTAGGCATCTCTCACTAAGCTATGGGCAGGTAAGGTTCCATGCGAGGGGAGGTCACTTCATGAAGATGAGTAGGGTGGGGGCCGCCATCTTCGCAATCGCCGCGGTTGTGTTGCTGGTGCTGTCGGTCATTGAGCGCGACGCGGGCCTCTTGTGGATGCCGGTGCTTCACATTGTGGGATGGTTGTTGCTGTTGGTGGCGACGGCGCTGGCCACCTACAATCCGGTGGCGGCTGAAGCGGCGAGGTCGTTCGCTCAGGGGGAGGTTGCCAAGGAGGCCGAGGCCAAAAGGGTGGCTTAGTGGCCCAAGGGCACCTCGACGGGGGTGCAGGGCTTGGCCTGTGATCTCGGGAGTGGATCGGGGGGGCGGCGCTGGGAGGCGCCGCCCCCCCGATGCTACTTGGTGGGATACCGTGGCGCGAAGCGCCGCAACTCCAGGCCGCCGGCGCTCATCTCGATCAGCGCGATGAGGTCGAAGACCGGCAGCGAGTATGCCGTGACCAGATCGGCTCTGAAGCTCACCAGGTTGGGGCATTCCAGCAGCCATGCGCCTATTCGTGGCTCGCGATCACGGAGCTCGGCGGCCGCCGATAGCATGCCCCAGCGTACGGCATCGGGGTCCAGGTTGGGGCCGCGGTTGATGACCGCGCGCACGAACTCGCGGCAGTTCTCCATCCCCACCACGGCGGTTCGCTCCAGATCAGCGCCCACGGCGGTGAGGTGGTTGTCCGTGAGGTATGCGGTGTGCCCGGTGATTACCGCCACCTTGAGTGAAGCTGGGAGCAGGAGCTGCAGCAGCGGCAAGAGGGTGAGGGCGGAGCCGAGGAACGGGACGTGGAGCGCTGCCGCGATCTCCTTCTGGTAGAGGGAGAAGAGCCCGCAGTCGGTGGAAACGAAATGCACGCCGCGCTCCTCCAGCCTACGAGCCGCCTCCAGGACGGGCCTCAGGCGCGATGGGTCGTAGTGTCGGAGATCATTGGCAGAGAAACCCGGGACGACCTCATAGGTCACCGGGAAGTCGAAGGTCTGGGCATGAGCGGGGTCGCCCGGGGGTCGGGGCGTGGTGGAATCGAAGACCAGGATGCCTACCACGAAGCCGTAGAACGGCCGGCCACCGGCGTACTCGGTGGCCGGCCCGGCGCCCGGGCCCTGGGGCACGGTCGCCCAGCCGTCATCCATGCCGGTCATGTGGCCACTCCCATGAGGCTCGTCTGGGGCGTGGCGTGCGACGGCTCGCAGGCCGCGCGGAGAGCGGACACCGGTGTCCACCGGTGTCCGCCGCCTGCCGTGCTTCTGATCAGGGACAAGGTGGGCGTCTCCCCCCTAGATACTCCGAGCAAGGTATCTGCCGATGCCCGGCTCGACTCTGATCTCATGGTTCTCCACGGCCACGACGCCGCCCTTGATGGTGGCCACCGGCCAGCCCTTCAACGTCCGGCCTTCCCAGATGGAGTAGTCGGCGAAGGAGTAGAGCTCGGCGGCGTGCACCACCCGCTCCTTGTCAAGGTCGACAACCACCAAGTCGGCGTCGGAGCCAACGGCGATGGTCCCCTTCTGCGGGTAGAGGTTGAAGATCTTGGCCGGATTGGCGCAGGCCTTCTCCACGATGGTCTCCAGCGGCACGCCCCTGCTATTGACGCCCTCGTGCAGCAGTACAGGGAGGTGTGTGGCGATGACCGGATAGCCGGGCATAGCGCCCATCATGCCCTTTTCGACACCCTTGACTGCCAGGCTGAGCGGCGTGTTGTCGGTGCCGAAGGAATCGATGATGTCTTCCATGACACCTTCCCACAGCGCCTCACGGTCGCACTCGTCCTTGATCGGCGGCAGCATCTTGGCCCGGAGGCCGGCCGGGTCGTCCTTGGTGAGGGATAGGTAGGGCGAAGTGGTCTCCACGAACAGATTGTCCGGCCGGTGGTCGGCGGCCGCGATCACGCCCTCCTCCGAAGACATGTGCACGATGTAGATCTTCGTTCCGGAGACGTGGGCGAGGTAGCAGGCGCGAATGACCGCCAGCTCCTCTGCCTCCGCCGGGCCGATCTTGGCCCACTCACAGAGGTCCCCGCCTGCGGAATCACCGTAGCCTGCCACCAGCTCGGCGAGCGCCGCGTCCACCATGGACTGGTCTTCGCAGTGGATACAGGCGGTGAGCTTGTCACTGATCCCGCGCATCCTCCTGAGCCCTTGCAGGATGAAGGCGTCGGTAACGTTGGGGAATACCCCAGGGATACCGGTCATGTAGAACTTGAATTCGGCAACCCCGTGATCCTTGACGCACCGCTCCATCTCGTCCATCTGCTGGGATGTGAACATAGCCAGATGCAGGAAGGTATCGGCGGAGGCCTTGGCATTCAGAGTGTCAACCAGTCCGGGGAGCTGGGGCAGGTATGGCTCGGTGCCGCCCATGAAGAGGCCCACAGTGGTGACGCCACCGGCCAAAGCTGCCCGGGTCTCGTGCTCGGTTTCGTAAGCGAAGTCGCCGGTGAAGATGCCCAGGTGGCAGTGCGGGTCGATAACGCCGGGAATGACGTACTTGCCGCCCGCGTCATACACGCTGGCGGCTTCGGGCAGGTCGGCGTCTTTGGCCAGCACCACGATCTTGCCGTCCTTGCAGCCGATCCCCGTCTCCACGATGCCGGTGCCGGGGATGACCGCCTTTCCATTGACTGCTTTGAGATCAAGCATCTGTCCTTCCACCCTCCCATATCGTATGGGTGACAGTAGTAACAATCTACAGCAGATCAGAGGCGCACAGATAACCCGTGTGCCGCTCAGACCGGCGCCCGGCCGGCACGACTGCCTAACCCCTACGGGGACCACGTAACCCTCGCTTTCGGTATACCACCAGACTCCTTTTCCACGTATCGGCCGAGCTCCTACGGAGGCAGCTGCGCCGGGGTGGGAATGAGGCCGGGCGGACGGTGGCCCGCCCGGCAGGAGGAGCGAGTGCGACAGGGGCCGGCTGTTACGGCCGGGGCGTGGAGGCCGCCAGCTCTGGAGAGGCATACACATCGGCCAGCCTATCCAAGGCGATCTCCACTTCCTCCGGCGTGTTGTAGAAGTGAGGTGCCAGACGGATGACGGAGCCTCGGGCGGAGACCATGACGTCGGCCTTCTTCATGAGTGTCTCGGCTCGGTGGGAGTCACCGGGGCACACGAAGGCGCACACCGGGGTCTTGCGTTCCACATCGTCTGTACCGTAGAGGCGAAGACCTCGGGCTCTGCCGCCCTCAATGAGCTGTGCGGACAGGCGTTGCGTCCAACTGCGAATGTTGCCCACTCCCACCTGCCGGATGATCTGCAGGCCGGCTCTGGCCACGTAGGCGGCGGCCACCGGCCAGGTACCGGTCTCCAGCCGTTGGGCGGTGGGATGCCAGTCGAGCAGCCGGGGGTTGAAGGCGAAGGCGTCCGTGCGGCCGAACCAGCCGGTGAGGGCGGGATGGAGGCGCTCGGTGAGGTCCCGCTTCACGTAGATGAACGCCACGCCCGGTATGCCGAACAGCCACTTGAGATTGCCGGTGGCCAGGAAGTCGATGCCCATGGCTTTGACGTCAATGGGGACCACCCCGGCCGTCTGGTAGGCGTCCACGTACACCATGGCACCGTGGGCATGAGCTTTGGCGGCGATGGCGGCGATGTCCTGCACGTAGCCGCTCTGGTAGAAGGCGTGGGTGGCGGAGACCAGGAGCGTGTCATCGTCGATGACGTCGTCGTAGTCCTCCAGGCGGATGGTGCCGTCCGGCTGCAGCGGCACCCAGCTCAGTTCCAGACCGTAGCGGGTGTGGGCAACCAGCGTGTGAGCCACACCGGGGAACTCGGCCCCCGTGGTGACGATCTTGCGGCGGCCGTCCTGGGGGAGGCCGCTCACCAGGGAGCCGGTGGCCTCGGAGACGGAGGTGGACACGGCCACCTCGTCGGGGTCGGCGTTGATGAGCCGGGCGAACTCGTGTCGTGCAGCGGCTACTTCATCGGTCCAGGCATCCCAATCCATTCCGGCGGTGTTCCAGGACTCCAGATAGCGTTCTGCCGCCATGCGCGTATAGTCGCACTGGGGTGTCTGCGAGCAGTTGTGCATCATCACCAGCTTCCGGCACAGCGGGATGCGGCTGCGCCAGCCGTTGAGGTCGAAGGGTGGCTCTTCGGATGGTATGGAAATGCTCATGGTCTTCCCCTAGTGACTCGTTTGGAGCGCGACGAAGAGGCCGCAGTATGGGAGAATTGGGCTGCGGTCAACTCATCAGACCACATACTAGAAGGCACGCTCGGGGATGTCAACTTCAACCAAGGGGCCGGCATGCGGGTTGTCGAACTGCGCAGTGACACGAAGACTCAGCCGTCCGCGGCCATGCGCGAGGCCATGTCTCGCGCGGAGGTGGGCGACGATGTCTCGGGCGAGGATCCCACTGTCAACCGACTGGAGGAAACGGCCGCCGACCTTCTGGGAAAGGAGGCAGGTCTGTTCGTGGCCAGTGGGACCATGGGCAATCTGGTTTCCGTTCTCACGCATTGCGGCCGGGGCGGCGAGATCATCGTGGGGGAGCACGCGCATATCTACTGGGCGGAGGTGGGGGGTGCCGCCGCTC
>Ga0123329_1002692_pt1 | contig 15321 bp, 12 predicted proteins | sample BioC12SIPDNA_FD_89703 | JGI IMG/M metagenome (GOLD analysis project Ga0123329, IMG submission 89703) | Anaerobic biogas reactor microbial communites from Washington, USA - Biogas_R1_B C12 SIP DNA | ecosystem: Engineered > Bioreactor > Anaerobic > Unclassified | place: Washington, USA | collected... | reverse complement strand
GGAACGGCGCCGGACGGACAGGCGCAGGTGAAGTTCATGCTCGATTGGGTGCCGAACACCAACCACACCGGCATCTTCGTGGCAAGGGACAAGGGCTACTTCGAGGAGGCGGGACTGGACGTCCAGATCATCGAGCCGGGCGAGGTCTACCCGGAGGCGGCAGTCGCGAGCGGCGCGGCCGATTTCGGCATCAGCTTCCAGGAGTCTGTGACACTCGCCCGGGGCGAGGAAGCCCCCATCGTCTCCATCGCCGCCGTCCTTCAGCACAACACGTCCGGTTTCGCCTCGCTCGCCGCCCTGGACGTCACCAGTCCGGCGGATTTCGAGGGACTACGCTACGGGGCCTGGGGCTCGCCCTCCGAGATCCCCACGCTGAAAGCCCTCATGGAGTGTTCGGGGGCGGATTTCGAGAAGCTGGAGATGGTGACCACGGGCTTCTCCGACTCCATGGCCCTTCTCGCCGAGAAGCAGGTCGACCTCGCCTGGATCTACTACGGCTGGCAGGGTATCCAGGCCGAACAGAAGGGGATCGACCTGACCGTGGTGATGATGGAGGACTACCTCGATTGTGTCCCCGACTTCTATACCCCGGTTGTGATTACCAGCGAAGCCCAGATGGAGGGGCGGCCGGAGGTCGTCGAAGCACTCCTTGGAGCCCTGTCGCGTGGCTACACCTTCGCGGCCGAGCACCCGGATGAAGCCGCCGATATCCTTCTGAAGGCCGTGCCCCAACTGGACGCCGCGGTCGTCAAGGAGAGTCAGAGATGGCTATCCGAATACCACATAGCCGACACCGGCCGCTGGGGTGAGCAGAAGGCCGGTGTGTGGCAGGACTATGCCGACTGGCTGGTGGAGAACGGCGTCGCGAGCACTCCCATCGTGGTCGAAGAGGTCTTTACCAACCGGTTCCTGCCCTGATGACGAGGAAGGCGGACAAGCCGGGGAACCCTCACGGTAGGTCCCGTAGCGGGTGGTCGGGGTGACGCCGCCGCGGATCGAGTTGCGGAACGTGAGCAAGACCTTCGTCGGCAACGGCCGCACCGTCCATGCCCTGCATGACGTCTCCTTCAAGGTGATGCCCGGGGAGTTCGTCACCGTCATCGGCGCCAGCGGGAGCGGAAAGAGCACGCTGTTCAATCTGTGTGTGGGCCTGCTCGAGCCTGACGAGGGCTCGATCATCATCGACGGGAGTCAGCCGCCAAGCCGTCTGGGGATGCTGGGGTACATGCCGCAGCGCGATCTGTTGCTGCCCTGGCGGAGCGTCCTCGACAACGTGGTCCTGCCCCAGGACATCCGGGGCGTTCCCCGCAAGGAGTCCCGGCAGAAGGCCCTCGAGATGGTCCAACGCTTCGGCCTGGAGGGTTTCGAGCGCGACTATCCGTCTGCGCTCTCGGGTGGCATGCGGCAGCGCGCCGCTCTGCTGCGCACCTGGCTCACCGGTTGCGACACCCTGCTGCTCGATGAACCGTTCGGAGCGCTGGACGCCCTTACCCGCAAAGAGCTTCAGGACTGGCTGCTCGGGGTGTGGCAGGAATTCGGGCGGACCGTGGTGTTCATAACCCATGACGTCGAAGAAGCCGTCTATCTGGCCGACCGGGTCATCGTCCTCAGCGCCCGGCCGGGCACCGTCAAGCGTGAGCTGGTGGTGGAGCTACCCCGCCCCCGCCGGCTGAGTATGGTGGCCGAACCGGGCTTCGGCGAACTGGTCAGGGCGCTCTTGGTCGATCTGGGCGTGGACGGGTCGGTCTACCTGTAGAAACGGATCTCTGACAGTTCCACGCCCCAGCGGTTGTCGGTCAGCTTGGCGAGTCCGGTGAACCAGATGCGTCCCTTTGTGATGCCGCTCTGCAAAGTGATGATCTGGGTGGACTCCCCGCTCAGCCGCTCCACCTGTGCCATGCCTCCCGACGATGTGAAGCGCAGCAACTGTCCCTTCCAGCCCTCGACGGAGGACACGATCTCGACGACCGTCGCCTCCTCCTCCAAGACGAAGTCTATGCCGACTCCCGTCTTCAGGTCTCCGAAGGCGGCGGAGCGGTAGAGCTCGGTGGTCCAAACGGTGCTCTCCTTGCCGTCGATGAGGTTGGGCAGCTTGTCGGGGTTCTCGACGTTGTCCCCTTCGGAGTCGGCGTCATCGAGGCTTTGGACCTCGACCGGTATGGCTTCTCTCGTGACGGTGAGGCGGAGCACGTCGTCACGGCCCTTCATCTCCGGCTCCGGGGCCTGCTCCAACACGATCCCGGCCTCTCTGTCCAGCGAGAGGATCTCTTCGGTCACCTCCACCGTCATGCCCGCTTCTTCGGCGAGCACCCTGGCCTGGTCCACTGTGAGGCCCAGCACGGAAGGGGCTCCACCCCCGGTCAGCGTGAAGACGAGCACCAGCGCGACGGCGACCGCGGCTATGGCCGCCAGAGCGCTTATCCACTTCCAGCGCCGGGCCGCCCGGCGCTTGCGGGCCATCTCACGGGCTCGTTCCCGCACCCAGTCGGTCTCTCCCGTCTCGTCATCACGCGCGATGCCTGTCTCGCCGGTGGCCCCGCCTGCCGACACGCGGGCGGCTCTGTCCTGGGCTGCGCCGCGACGAGTGGCGCGCCTCGGCGCCGGAGAGACCTCGGTGACCCGCTGGGGTGCGTAGAGGCCCAGACCCACAAGTGCGCCCAGCAGTTCATCCATGGAGGAAAAGCGGTCTTCCGGGAGTTTCTCCAGGCAGCGCATCACCACCTTCTCGAGCCCCTCGGGCAGGTTGGTCCTGACCTCGCTGATGGGAGCAGGAGTGGCGCTCAGATGCATGCGGGCGATCTCGGGCATGTTCGTGCCGTCGAAGGGGGGATTGCCGGTCAGCATCTCATACATGACCACGCCGAGCGAGTAGATGTCGGAGCGGGCGTCCACGGGCTTGCTCCTGATCTGTTCGGGCGACATGTAGCGGGCGCTACCTATGACAGAGCCCGCCCGGGTGACACGGGTCCAGTCCGGTCCCGTGGCGATGCCGAAATCGCTGACCTTGGCATGGCCGTCCCTGTCGATGAGGATGTTCTGGGGTTTGACGTCGCGGTGGATGATGCCGGCGGCGTGAGCGGCGGCGAGTCCCTCGGCGACCTGACCCGCGATGCGCCCGAACTCCCCGATACCCAGGAGCCCTTCGCGGATGAGCTCCTTGAGGGAGCGGCCCTCGACGTACTCGAAGACGAGGTAATCCTCATCGTCGCTGGAGCCGCGGTCGATGAGCGTGACCAGGTTGGGATGGGAGAGCTGAGCGAGAGCACGACCCTCCCGGTCGAACCGGGCTCGTGTACGCGGGTCCTCGTTGAGAGGAGGCTCCAGCCGCTTGACGGCCACGTTTCGCTGCAGCCGCGTGTCCCAGGCCTGGTAGACGATGCACATGCCGCCACGGCCCAGCACTCGCCCCAACTGATAGCGGTTCTTCAGGAGCGGACCGCTCCTGGTTTCGTCGCTGCTGTCTTCCATACGCTAGTATGAGAGCTCGGGACTCTTGGACACCAAGTAACGAGACACTATCATAGAACTTATCCAATGTTGGGAGGTGGCGGCGAGTGATCTACTACGTGATCCCCCGGGAGCTCGCGGATAAGTACTACAAGGAATTCAAGGAGCGGTTCGCCGGCGTCGAGGGCGTCGAGGTGATCATCGATCGGCGTGAGGTCGATCGGCGCGCTCTGACCGAGGGAGGGGGCAAGCGAGTGCTCCGAGACCGCCGCCGCCGCCGCATCAGCGGCTCGTTTCCGGATGTGTGAACATGGCCGGCTCTGGCCTCAGGCTGGATCTCCACAACCATACGCGCTTCTCACCTGATGGATTGATGTCTCCGGCCAAGCTGCTCCAAGTGGCCAAGGCTCGGGGGGTGGATTGTGTGGCCGTCACCGACCACAACACAGTCGAGGGGGCGCTCGAAGCACTGGCTCTGTCCGAGGCCGACCCCTCGTTACCGCGCGTGATCCCCGGGATCGAGTTGACGACTGCCGCGGGGGAGATCATAGGTCTTTACGTCCGTGAAGCCATCCCGCCCGGACTCCCGCTTCTGGAATCGGTGGAGCGGATCAGAGAGCAGGGCGGCCTCGTGTATCTGCCCCATCCCTACGATCTCTTCCGGCGCGGCGCCGTGTGCCGCACCGAGCGCCTGCGGGCGGCCGAATCGGCCGACATCATCGAGGTCATCAATGGGCGGTCGCTGGGGCCGAGAGCGGGCAACAAGGCTGCGAGACTGGCGCGCCGGCTCGGCAAGCCGGCCGGCGCCGGCAGCGACGCCCATCGGAAGGCCGAAGTGGGGCTGTCGTGCGTCCTTGTCGACGCGTACCCCACTCCCGACACGCTCGCCTCCTTAGTCGCCTCGGGAAGGCTGTGCAACGGCTTGAGCCCCCGGGACTACACCCTCAATTGGGGCATGCAGGGACTCGCTCCGGTGACCCGCATGCGTCGTAGGGTGGTCGGCGAGTTGACGAGGAGGTAAGGGGTGGAGGGCGGCCGTCCTGCCGAAGCTGTGAGGGCTTCGCTGTGGCGAGACTGGCGCGGCGGTCCGGATGTCCACTGCTTTCTGTGCGCCCACCACTGCCGCGTCCTGCCCGGCGAGCGTGGTCTCTGCGGGGTCCGGGAGAACAGAGATGGGGTGCTCTACACCCTTGTCTACGGCCGTCCCGTCTCTCTTGCGGTGGATCCCATCGAGAAGAAGCCGCTCTTCCACTTTCTGCCCGGCAGCCTGAGCCTGTCGCTCGCCACTGTGGGCTGCAACTTCACCTGCGCGTTCTGCCAGAACGCCGACATCAGCCAGATGCCGCGCGACCAGGGCAGGATCACCGGGCGGTTCGTGCCGCCCGAACAGGTGGTGGAAGCGGCTCTTCGAGCCGGGTGCCTCAGCATCTCATACACCTACACGGAGCCGACCGTCTTCTACGAGTACGCTCGGGACTGTGCGCGGCTCGCCGTTCAGGCCGGGCTCAAGAACGTCTTCGTCACCAACGGCTACATGACGAAGGAGACGCTTGGCGACATCGACGGCCGTCTGCACGCCGCCAACGTCGACCTGAAGTCGTTCTCCGACGAGTTCTACCGCACTCAGGCAGGTGCGCGCCTGAAGCCCGTCCTGGACTCCATACGGCGTCTCTGGGAGATGGGCGTGTGGCTGGAGGTCACCACCCTGCTCATCCCGGGTCTGAACGACCGGGAGGCCGAGCTGCGGGCCCTTACGCAGTTTCTGGCGTCGGTATCCCCCGACATCCCCTGGCATGTGTCGCGGTTCCATCCCACCTACCGCCTGCTCGACGCCGCCCCGACCCCCGTGTCGTCGATCGAACGGGCTCTGCGCCTGGGGCGGGAGGCCGGCCTGCATTACGTCTACGGGGGGAATGTGGCCGGCCATTCGTCGGAGTCCACGGTCTGCCCGGGCTGCGGGGAGTCGTTGATCGAGCGCCGGGGCTTCAGTCTGGGTAGAATCAATGTGAAGGACGGGCGGTGTCCACGCTGCGGTCTGGAGATCGCCATGAGACCAAGGGAGGCGCAGGAATGACGCTGATCGGCTGTTTCGTGACTCCTCATCCCGCGATAATCGTGCCGGAAGTAGGGGGTGACCGGCTTGCCGAGGCGGAAGCCACCGTCCAAGCCATGCGGGCCGTGCAGGCCAAGGCGGCCGCCCTTGCCCCCGAGACCATAGTGCTCCTCTCTCCGCATGCCCCCATCTTCGCCCGCCAGATGGGCATATCGATGGCCTCGTCGTACGCGGGCTCCCTGGCCTTCTTCGGGGCGGCGGATGTCACCGTCACGGCCCACGGCGACCAAGACCTCGCCGAGGCGATCGTCGACAAGGCTGCTGAGAAGGGGGTCCACTCCGCCATCACGGCTTCGCACGGAGACGTGGTCGAACTGGACCATGGGTCCGTGGTGCCTCTGGTCTACCTCATGGGAAGCCTGCAGCAGCCGTGCCGGCTCGTGCTGCTCGCCTTCTCCCAACTGAGTCGCGAGGAGCACGTGCTCTTCGGCAGGGCAGTGGGTGAGGCGGTCCTGGAGGCTCCGCGCCGGGTGCTGTACGTGGCGAGCGGCGACATGAGCCACCGGCTGATGCCGGGCGCTCCCGTTGGCTACGATCCGCGGGGCGCACGTTTCGACGGCGCGGTGGTGGACGCCTTCAACGCGGCCGACTGGGAGGCTCTATTGCACATCGACCCGGGGCTCACCGCCGCGGCCGGGGAATGCGGGTACCGCTCTCTGGCGGTGCTGGCGGGCGTGGTGGCGGCGGCGGAGGCCGCGGGACTGAGGACGGCGAATAGGGTACTCTCGTACGAAGGCCCCTTCGGGGTGGGCTACCTCGTCGGCGAAGTGGAGGTATCCGGAGCGACGTCGGAGCAAGGAGGAGCAGCGTGAGCGAAGAGGAACGGGAGCACGATCCCCTCGTAGACCTCGCCCGACGGGCGATCGAGGCCTATACCCGGGACCGGGTCACCGTCGAGCCGGAGCCCATTCCCGGGCTGGAACCGCGCAAGGCCGGCGTCTTCGTGTCCCTTCACCTGCCTGACGGCTCGCTGCGGGGCTGCATAGGGACGACGGAATCGCAGACGGGCAGTATCGAGCAGGAGATCGTGGCCAACGCCATCAGCGCGGCTACCCGTGATCCCCGCTTCTACCCCGTGGAGGCGGCTGAGCTGGAGGGTCTCGACGTCTCGGTGGATGTTCTCGGGGCGCCCGAGGAGGTCGATGGTCCTGAGCACCTCGACCCCAAGGTCTACGGCGTCATCGTGCGCACGATCGACGGCCGGCGCGCCCTGTTGCTCCCGGATCTCGAGGGCGTGGACACGGTCGAGCAGCAGCTCCGCATCGCGTGCCGCAAGGGTGATATCGACCCCAGCTACGACCAGTACGCGATATTCCGCTTTCGGGTGGAGCGCCACCATTGACCCCTGCCCGGGTTTGCCGGAGCGTGCCGCTGCGGTATCATTACCGTCACTAGGAGTCGCAACTTCGAGCAGTGGAGTCGCCGTGCAGAGCAACAGTCCAAGCGTCGCGGTCGCGGGTCCTCGAGTGTCTCGCCGCAGACGCCGGTCTCGCATAACGGGACGGATAATCTGGAGCGGTCTGCTCCGGGTCTTGCAGCGCATCACCCACTACAAACATGGAGACCGGCTGGAGTTCAAGCTGGGCTACTCTGTCCGCGACCTGCTCTCCGACAAGGGCCGCGTGGTCAAAGACCAGGTGGAAGCGCTCGTGCAGGCCGTGCAGAAGGCCGGGTCGTACCAGGCTAAGGAGGAAGCCGCCCGAGCGGTCCACGCCGTCATGGATGGACTGAAAGACCGGGTGCCCGCCGACGTGTTCGCGAAGCTGACCGAGTCGACGCCGGTGCGGGAGACCGCCCGTCTCGGCAGGGCCGTAGCGCAACGCCTACAGAAGGACGACGACCAGACCGAAGACGGGCCCTCGACCCAAACACAAACACCCTCGGTCTGACCGCTCAGCCTTTGACCACGCCCAGGGGCCGCAACCGCGCTACTCTGGGCGAGATGCCGGCGCCGTCCATGACCGCCACCACCCGCTCCACGTCCTTGTAGGCTTCGGGCATCTCCTCGGCCAGGGTCTTGTCACTCTGCGATCTCACCAGGACGCCCGCCGACTCCAACTCGCGGTCGATGGACCTCCCCTTGGCTCTCTTGAGGGCCTGTGACCTGCTCATCAGCCGGCCGGCCCCGTGGCAGGTGGAGCCGAAGGTCTGGATCATGGCCTCAGCCGTGCCCTTGCAGACGAAGGAAGCCGTCCCCATATCGCCGGGGATGAGCACCGGCTGGCCGGTCTCGCGATAGCGGGCCGGGACCTCGGGCCGGCCGGGGCCGAACGCCCGGGTGGCGCCCTTGCGATGCACGCAGGCATCTACCGAAGCGCCGGCGACTTCGTGGGTCTCGAGCTTGGCTATGTTATGAGCGACGTCGTAGACCAGGCGGAGGCCAAGGTCTTTGGGGGAGAGGCGCAGGGCGCGCAGGAGGGCCTGCTCGATGAGGTGCATGATCATCTGCCGGTTGGCCCAGGCGTAGTTGGCCGCGCAGGCCATCGCCGCCAGGTACCTCCGCCCCTCAGGCGAGGTAACCGGCGCACAGGCCAGCTGGCGGTCGGGTAGCTCGATGCCGTAGCGGCGGCTGGCCGACGCCATGGTCTCCAGTGAGTCCTCGCACACCTGGTAGCCAAAGCCCCGCGACCCACAGTGCACCATGATGGTGACCTGGCCCTCGCGGAGGCCGTACGCGGCCGCCGCGGCCGCGTCGAAGACCTGGTCCACCGTTTGGATCTCGAGGAAGTGGTTGCCCGACCCCAGGGTGCCCACCTGATCCTGCCCCCGGGCGTAGGCGCGCTCGCCGACCGCGCCGGGGTCGGCACCGGGCAGCGCGCCGCGGTCTTCCGTGTGCTCCAGGTCTTCCTTCGATCCGTATCCCCGCTCGACCGCCCAGGCTGCTCCCCGCACCAGGACCTTCTCCAGCTCCTTGCGTGACAGCTTCTCTATCGCCCCGCTGGCTCCCACCCCCGAGGGGATGTCGCGGAAGAGCTGGTCGACGAGCCGCTTTATCCGACCTCTGACGTCGTCCGCCTGCAGATTGGTGGCCACCAGGCGGCAGCCGCAGTTTATGTCGTAGCCCACCCCGCCTGGGGACACGACCCCTTCCTCCACGCTGAAGGCTGCCACGCCTCCGATTGGGAACCCGTAGCCGAAGTGGATGTCGGGCATGGCCATGGAGTAGCGCAGTATCCCCGGCAGGTGCGCTACGTTGGCCACCTGGACGAGACTCTGGTCGCTCCGCACCTCCTGCATCAGCTGCCGGTCGGCGTAGACGCGGCCGGGCACGCGCATGCCGCCCGCCGCGGGGAGATCCCAGACGTACTCACTCACCTGGGTCAGATCCGGCGCAGTCATGTGTCCCGCACCTCCCGTCTCTCACACGTCGAACAGCACGGTCGCCCGCCATCCGCCCTCCGGCGCCCGCTCGATCGCCAGCCGGTGATACGTCACAGCCTTGACCTCCGCGAGCAGCGTGTGGCGCCGCCTGTCGATGGTCTCTCCATGAAGACGGGCGGTGGCTCGCACGCGGCCTTCGGGGGCGGCGCTCACGTCCAGCTCGGCCCGGGCCGCGACGAAGCCCTCGGTGGCAAAGCGGTACAGCGCCTCCGCAAGCAGAGAACGGAGCGCCACCTCGGGGCTCTGTCCCGACACCTCGATGGTCTCGGCACGCTCGGTCCCGAAGCCTTCGAGCTCGGCCATCTGATCGTAGAGGGCGAACAGGGCGTTCTCGAACAGGGCGGGTAGGTCTTCTCCCCAAACCTCCACGAAGAGGTCGGCCGGGTGCCCCAGCTCCGCGTAGGCTTCGTCTCGAGCACCAGGATCCCAGCGCCTAGGTTGCTCTCCCATCCTTGCGGGCCCCCGTCTTGCCCGGCCGCGACGCGTTCGCTCTCGGCTTGGCCGTCCGCGTCGCAGCCGTCCCTTCCTCCGTCACGCACACGGTCTTGGGCTTGCGCTTTCTCGGCGATACCAGGATCTGATCGAGGACCGAGCTCACGTGGTCGACGAAGCAGAACTGCAGGCCGCTCAGCGTGCTCTGGTCCTCGATCTCCTCGACGTCAGGCTTGTTGCGGTCGGGCAGGAACACCCGAGTGATCCCTGCCGCCCGCGCGGCGAGCACCTTCTCCTTGATGCCGCCCACGGGGAGCACCTGTCCGGTGAGGGTCACCTCGCCGGTCATGGCCACGCTGGGGTCCACCGCTCTTCCCGAGACCATGCTTGCCAGCGCGACCGCCATGGCCACTCCCGCCGATGGGCCGTCTTTGGGCACGGCTCCGGCCGGCACATGCACGTGGAGGTCGTGCTTCTGGAAGAAATCGGCTTCCGCTCCAAGCTTCTCCGACGCGCTGCGCACGTAGGTCAGCGCCGCCTGGGCCGACTCCTTCATGACGTCGCCGAGCTGCCCGGTCAGGGTCAGCCGGCCGGTGCCGGGCATCGCTCGAGCCTCTATGAACAGTATGTCGCCGCCCGTGGGCGTCCAGGCCAGGCCCGTGGACACGCCCGGTTCGCTCGTGCGGCGTTTGGTCTCACGGAACACCTTCTTCTTGCCCAAGAACTCGGTGACCTGCCGCTCTCCGACGGTGATGCGCCTGCGGCCCTCCTCGGCGACCATGCGGGCGAACTTGCGGGCGATGGTGCCTATTTGGCGTTCCAGATTGCGCACGCCGGCCTCGCGCGTGTAGTGCTCGATGACCGTCCTCAGCGCCGCGTCGGTGATCTTGAGCTGGCTCGGCTTCAGGCCGTTGCGCTCCAGCTGTCGGGGCACCAAGTATCGCCGGGCAATGTGGAGCTTGTCCTCCTCGGCATAGCCGGCGATGGTGATGATCTCCATGCGGTCCCGTAGGGGGCCCGGGATGGTGTCGAGCACGTTGGCGGTGCAGACGAACATCACCTTCGAGAGATCGAAAGGAAGGTCGAGGTAGTGATCGCGGAAGGTGGTGTTCTGCTCGGGGTCGAGGACCTCCAGCATGGCGCTCGAGGGATCCCCGCGCCAGTCGGCTCCCATCTTGTCGATCTCGTCGATCATGAAGACCGGGTTCGTGCTGCCGGCGTCGCGGATGGCCCGGATGATGGTGCCGGGCATGGCGCCCACGTAGGTGCGCCGGTGCCCGCGGATCTCGGACTCGTCGCGCACGCCGCCCACGCTGATGCGGATGAACTTACGCCCCATGGCTCGGGCGATACTCTTGCCCAGGCTGGTCTTACCCACGCCCGGAGGCCCGGCGAAGCACAGGATGGGGCCCGAGACCTCCTCCTTGAGCTTCCGGACAGCGAGGAACTCCAGGATGCGGTCTTTGACATCGTCGAGGTCGTAGTGGTCCTCGTCCAGTACCTTGCGGGCGTCGGCGATGTCGAGGTGGTCCTCGGTAACGACCGACCAGGGCAGCGACACGATCCAGTCCAGATAGGTGCGGATCACCCCGTATTCAGCGGCCGCCGGGGGCAGCTTAGCCAGCCGGTCCAACTCGCGGCGGGCCTGCTTGTCGGCCTCCTGGGGCAGGCCGGCCTTGTCGAGGCGCTCGCGCAGCTCGTTGACCTCGGCCTGGGTCTCGTCCGTCTCGCCCAGTTCGTCCTGGATGGCCTTGAGCTGCTGGCGGAGGACGTACTCCCGCTGGCTCTTGTCCATCTCAGACTGCACCTGGTCCTGGATCTTGGACCCCAATTCGAGCACTTCGAGCTCTCGATTGAGGAGCGTGGTCAGTTGACGGAGGCGCGTCGACAGATCGATCTCCTCCAGCAGGGCCTGCTTATCGTCGGTCTTGAGGCGCATGGTGGAGGCGATGAAGTACCCCAGCGTGGCCGGGTCGTCGATGCCCGCCGCCGCCATCTCCAGTTCGTCGGGCAGATAGGGCACCAGCTGGATGATCCTCGTGTAGACCGAGACCAGATTACGCTGCAGGGCCTCCAGCTCCGTACCTTCCTCCACCACATCGGGAAGCTCGCGCACCTGGGCGACCAGGTAGGGCTCTTCGTCAGTGAAACGCTCGATCTCAATCCGCCGGATGCCCTGCGCGATGATGCGGAGCGTTCCGTCGGGAGCTTTGATCATCCTCTGGATGGAGGCGAGCACGCCGATCATGTGCACGTCGGCGGAGCCCGGCGTCTCCATCTCCGGGTCCTTGGAGGCCACGAGCCCCACCTGCTTGTCACTTCGCAGGATGTCGTCGATGAGTCGCACCGAGCGCGGCTGTCCCACCGCCAAAGGCACCATGGTCTCGGGGAAGACCACCGTGTCCTTGAGGGGGAGGATGGGCAACCGGGCTGAGTCCAGCATAGGGTCTTGCTCCGCGGGTTCCTGGGAAACGATCACGAAGTCCTGTCCGGCCATCACTCGCCACCCCCTTCGCTGTCTTCCTGACCGGCGATGGGGATCTTCCTGCTGACCGAGGGCGGCTTGAGGGGCAGCCGGATCTCCAGGTAGCCGTGGTGGTAGCCGGCCGAGGCTTGGGTGGCGTCCAGCCCCGGGGGAAGCATGACCGTGCGTTCGAACGGGCCGTAGACGATCTCCATCTGGTGGTACACGGCTTCGGCGGGCCGCTCGTCAGAGCGGACCCCGCTCACGCGGAGCGCGTTCTCCTCGACCACCAGGTTCACAGCGTTAGGGTCTACGCCCGGCAGTTCGAGCTTCACCACCACGGCCTTCTGCCGGTCGTCGAAGTAGACGTCGGCGCTGGGCCGGAAGGCTGCTCTACCGCACCGGGGCACTCGGTCTCCGCGCAACATCTCGAGGAACACTCGGTCGATCTCGCCCTGCAAACCCCCGTGGGCGGCCGTCTGACTCTTGCGTTTGGGTTCCATAGCGAGACCTCACCTCATTATCGTATGGCTTCCAAAGCCTCCAGTACTCGGCCGAGCTCCTCGATCTGGAGCCCGTACTCGGTCCAGTCGCCGTTCTTCATCGCCTCCATCGCCGCCTCGTAGTGCTGAGTGGCGAGAGCGATGAGCGCGGCCGCGTCGCTCGACAGGGTCGTCGTCGGCCCCGTGATCGTGGTGGTCGTTGTCGAGGGAGCAGGAGTGGTGGTCGTGGTTGAACCCGGGGTCGGGGCCGTGGTGCTGGTGCTCCACGAGGTGGTCGTGGTGGCGCCGGGACGCACCTCTTCGCCGAAGATCTTGACCAGCGCGTCGGGAATGGTGGGCTCCATGACGATCTCGTCGCCGTAGGAGACGATGACCCGGGTGAGCTCAGGGATGGGGCTCTGCTCCGCCTGGAGATAGACGGGTTCGAAGTACATCAACGAGTCCTTGACGGGGACCACCAGCAGGTTGCCGCGTATCACCTGGCTGCCCGCCTGGCTCCACAGAGTGAGTTGAGACGAGATCACCGGGTCGTTGGAGATGCGGGCCTCCATCTGAGAGGGCCCGTAGATCAACTTGTTCTTGGGGTAGTCGATCAGCACGAGCTCGCCATACCGGTCACCGTCCTGCCGGGCGGCTAAGAGCGCGACCAGGTTCTTCTTGGTGAGCGGCGCGAATGGTTGCAGGAGAGCGAACTCCGGCTCCGTCTCTCCGGGCAGCGCCAGCACCTCGTAGTAGGGGACCACCGGGATCTCCCCCTGGTCGGTCTGGCCGTAGATCTCCATCGGGATCTCCCACATGTCTTCCTTGTTGTAGAAGATCTGGGGTTCGGTCATGTGGTACGTGGTGAGCATGGAGGCCTGGATGCTGTACAGGTCCTCGGGATAGCGCATGTGCCGCCGCAGGTCGGCCGGCATCTGGTCTCCGGGCGTGAACAGGCCTTCGAACACCTTGCCCCAGGCGTTCGCGACGGGATCGTCCGGGTCCATCTGGTAGAAGGTGACCCCGCCGTTAAAAGCGTCGATCACGACCTTGATGGAATTGCGGATGTAGTTGATGGAGGCGGCGGAAGCGGCGGGCTGGGAGTAGGGGAAGCGGTCGGTGTATGAGTAGGCGTCCCACATCCACACCAGCGTGCCGTCATCGCGCAGGACCAGGTAGGGGTCCTTGTCGTAGGCCAGGAAGGGGGCGAGCGCCTCCACCCGCTCCTTGATGGTGCGACGGTACATGACCCGCGAGTCCTCGGTGAGCGCCCCCGAGAAGAACAGCTTGAGGTCGTTGAAGCGGAAGCTGAACGCCATGCGGCGGATCCTGCTCCCGATGGCCACGCCGCCCTCGCCCGCGTAGGACTCGACGAAGACGTTCTCGTCGCCTTTGGGATAATCGAACTCGGGGTTGGTGGTCCTAACCACTACGAACTCGTTCCCCAACTCACCATAGTAGATCTCAGGCCGGGTGATCTTGAGGTCGGTGGAGGTGATCGGCGGTATGTCGCTCACGAACAGCCGGGGCAGGCCGCTGCTCGTCGCCTCGTTCACGGGGCTGATCACGAAGCCATAGCCGTGCGTGTAGGTGAGGTGCTTGTTCACCCAGGTCTTCGACTGCTCCTGGAGTTGCGTCTGGTCCAGCTCGCGGGCGCTCATCAGCACCTGACGATACTCGCCGTCGACCATGTACCTGTCTACATCGACGTCGGTGAAGGCGTAGTAGAGCCGGATCTCCTGGATCTGGGTATAGGTCGAGAGGGCCGGCCGGGGCTCCCAGAGGCGGACGTTGTCAATGGTGCCCGAGTTGGCCACCACGTCGGCAGCGGCGAGGTCGAGGGAGGCGTTGCTCGAGACCTCAGTGACCCCGTCCAGGCCGAAGGCCCAGCGGGTGGCCTTGATGTTGTTGGCTATGTACTCGCTTTCCGCCGCGACTTCGTTGGGAGACACCTTGTACTGCTGGATGATGGCCGGGTAGGCCTTGCCGGCCAGCGCCCAGGTGAGGAACATGACCGCGATGGCTATCGCGGGAAGTCTCCAGCCCTTGTAGCGGATGTTAAGGATGAAGATCCCCGCCGCGATGAGCGACACTATGGCCAGGAAGGTGAGCACCGGCAGCGTGGCGTGCACATCGGTGTAGCTGGCTCCTAAGGTCACTCCCCTGGTGGAGTAGTCGAGTTGCCATCTCTGCAGCACGTAGTCCCCGGCCTTGGCCACCATGGCCACGGCCATAATCGCGGACAGGTGCGCCTTGACGTGCGGGGCCAGGCGGATCTTGTTGTTCTGGTTGAGGACAAGAGCCCTATCGGCTATGTAGACGAAGGCCGTTGCGATGAATGTGAAGAGCATGGCCACGCCCACGAAGTTCACCAGCATGGACCACAACGGCAGGGTGAACACGAAGAACGACGCGTCTTTGCCGAAGAGCGGGTCGGCGAACCCGAAGTCGGTGCGGTTGAGGAAGACGAGTATCTCCTCCCACCGGCTGCTGTAGATGGCTCCGAAGATGATCGCGACGACGATGGAGACGGCGAGCATCAGCCGGCCCGGCCATTTGCGTTTGGTGGCCCATTCGAAGACGTTGTCCTCATCGGCTTCGGGGATGGGGAGCAGCCGCGGCGATATCTTCCGAGCCAGCCAGACGCTTCCGTAGAAGACGGCGAAGAAGACCACGGCGAAGAAGATGCCCACGCACAGCCGGGCCACGAAGGGGGTCCAGAACACGTTGGTGTAGCCCACTTCCTCGTACCACCAGTAGCTGGTCCAGATGCGCGAGATCACGCTACCCAGGCCGAAGAACACGATCAGGACTATCGCGATGAGCACCGCCCGCCGCAGTGGACCGGGCTTGAGCCGGATGAGGCGCTGCAGCCAGTCGGGCCCTTTGGCCTTCTTCGTCTTCGCCGGTTGGCGCTCGGCGGGGGGTTTCTTGGCCTCGGCCGGGATGTCGTCTTCAGGCGGTATGGCTACAGTCCTCCTGGTAGTTCTTCTGACGCTGGT
>Ga0123329_1002686_pt1 | contig 15340 bp, 13 predicted proteins | sample BioC12SIPDNA_FD_89703 | JGI IMG/M metagenome (GOLD analysis project Ga0123329, IMG submission 89703) | Anaerobic biogas reactor microbial communites from Washington, USA - Biogas_R1_B C12 SIP DNA | ecosystem: Engineered > Bioreactor > Anaerobic > Unclassified | place: Washington, USA | collected... | reverse complement strand
CGTAGGGTGGCTGCTTGACGCAGTTCCCGAGCACCGTCGAGGGGCAGCCACGCGGCCCCGTCAACGCGCGTGCGAAGCACGCACCGCCACCCCTCGCCCTGCTTGCAGGGAGAGGTGCCCCGAGCGCCGCCGAGGGGCGGTGAGGGTCGAACGCCAGAGACTCCCTCGCCGCGTCCACCGTAGGGGCGGCTCGTGAGCCGCCCCGCATGGCCACGCCAACCCGTAGGGTGGGTCCCCCGGACCCACGCGGAACGAGTCTCACTCGCCCGACGTCGTCAACTCAATGCCCGCGAGCGGCTCGTGGGCGCCCCAGTCCGGCGGATAGACACCCAGACGCACGTACCGATGGAACGTCGACCACGGCCACTCGATCACGCGGCGCACCTGGCCGTGCTTGACCGGATTCCAGTGCACATAGTCCATGTGCCGCCGCAGGTCGTCCTCATCGCGCACACGATGCTCCCAGAACCGCCGCTGCCAGACCTCCTGCTCGCCGCGACAGCGACGCGACCGGCTCACCGCCGCCGACTCCCAGCCCGCTCGCAGCAGGTCCCTGGTGAACCGCATCTTCAGCACTTGCCAGCGGGTCGAGAAGTCGTCGTCCCCGCGCGGCAGGGTCCAGATCGTGTGCAGATGGTCCGGCAGCAGGACCAGAGCCACCACGTCAAACGGCCGATCGCGCCGCGTGGCCCGGATGGCCCGACCGAGCAGCCGCCGCGCCACCCCTGTCGCCAGGATCGGCCGACGCTCGAAGGTCACCACGGTGAAGAAGAACGTGCCACCCGGCACGAATGCCCGCCGATAGTGTGTCATGCAGATACAATACGTTTCCGCACCAGGCCAGGCAACCCCAAAGCCCCGCGTGGGTCCGGTGGACCCACCCTACCCCTGCACCAGGCCGGGCAACCCCAAAGCCCCGCGTGGGTCCGGTGGACCCACCCTACCCCCTCGCCCTGCGTGCAGCGCGTAGGGTGGGTCCCCCGGACCCACGCGGCGGAGGCCGTGGAGCTACCGCATCGACCTCAGCGCCACCAGGTCCTCGCGCCGGGGAATCAGGAAGTCGCGCGCACGCATCCCGTTGCGCCGGGCGAACCACGCCAGCGACGCCACGGCCGCCAGGGCGTAGCCCGCCAGCGATGCCGCCGCGGCCCCCTGAATGCCCCACCGCGGAATCAGCGCCAGGTCCAGCCCCGTCACCAGCGCCAGGGCGACCGCCGTCACCACGGCCGGGGCCCACGGCCGCTCCTGGGCGTAGAACACCGCGAACAGCATCCGCGCGAAACCCACCGCCAGCACCCCCGGCAACAGAATCCGCAGCGGCGCGATGCTCGGCGCGAACGCCTCGCCGAACGGCACGACAATCAGCCAGTGCGACGCCGCCTCGAAGGCGACCGCCAGGGCCAGCCCCGCCAGCAACCCGCGACGACACAGGGCGGCCGCGGCTGCGGGAATCTCCGACGGCGGCAGCCCGCTCATCCGCGGAAACAGCACGTTCTCCACCGCCAGCAGGAAGTAGAGCACCACCTCGGCCACCTGCGCGCCGCGCGAGTAGAACCCCACCTCGGCGGCATCTCCCGTGAACCACCGCACCAGGTACACGTCCGCCCGCAGGAGCAGCAACATCAGCACCGCCGAGACGTGAGCCCGCCAGCCGTAAGCCGCCATGGCCCGCAGCAGTCCGCCCCGCTCCGACGGAACCTCACGGCCACCGTCGCCGGCGTCCTCGCCCTCGCGCGCGGCACCCCTGGCGAGCCGCACCGCCGTCACCAGCGCCGCCACGTCGGCCAGCAGGTACGCCGCCACGCTCGCCGCGACGATGGCCGTCGGATCGCGATGCCCCAGGGCCACCGCCCCGGCCGCCAGCGCCGCGTACAGCCAACGGTACGACAACAGAATGGCCATCCGCCGGCCGAAGGCCTGCCGCCCCTGGCACACGGCCATGGTGGTCTGAATCAGAATCTCCAGCGGAATCACGGCCGCCGCCAGCGCCGCCAGGGGCAGCGCGACGCCCGCCGCAGGCGCCACCCACGGCAGGGCCGCCAGATACGCCCCGGCCAGCGCGGCTCCGCAGGCCAGCGACCACGCCAGCGCCGACGCCGCGATCCGCCGCGCGTCGTCCGGCCGACGGCTCAGGAAATGGCTCACCGCCGCAGGAAGCCCCAGCGTCCCGACCAGCGCCAGCACGTTGGGCCCCACCATGGCCATCACCAGGTGCCCGGCCTTCTCCGGACCCAGCAGCCGCGACACCAGGATGCTCACGAGGAGGTTCGCCGCCAGACCCGCCATGTAGGCGACGAACGTTGCAGCGACATGTCGGCCGAACCGTGGGCTCATGAACGCCCATGGTAGCCGACCCTGAGCGAAAAGAAAACCTCTTCGGCCGTCTTCCACCGTGGCGCGCGACGACCCGCGACAACTCCTCTCCCTGCTCGCAGGGAGAGGTGCCACGAGCCGGGTGCCATGCCTGCCCCGTCAGGCATGGGTTGCTGAGGAGGCCCGTAGGGTGGGTCCCCCGGACCCACGCGGATGTGTGTCACCCGCCGCGTGCGAAGCACGCACCGCTACCCCTCGCCCTGCTTGCAGGGAGAGGTGCCCCGAGCATCGCTCGGGGCGGTGAGGGTCGAACGTCGGAAACCCGTAAGGTGGCTGCTTGACGCAGTTCCCGAGCACCGTCGAGGAGCAGCCACGGGGAAGGGCAAGGAAACTTGCCCATGCCTGACGGGGCGAGCCTGTCCGACAATTCGGCATGCGCAACGCGCTGTAGGACAGGGCATTACGACAGATCAGGCGTAGGGTGGCTGCTTGCAGCCACGCGGAAGGGCATGGAAATTCGCTCATGCCTGACGGGGCAGGCATGGCACCCAGCAACAACCAACCACGCAACGAATTGTCGGACAGGCTCGACGGGGCAGGCATGGCACCCGGCCACAAGAGGCTGTTCTGAGGTGGTTTCTTATTCCACGGCGGCGCCGCCGTTGGTCACGTAGAACATGATGCCCTTGCGGACCATCATGACGCCGATGGCGGCCAGGAGAATCATCATGATCTTCGAGAGGCCGACGAGCGTGGGCCGCCCCACGCGGCGCATCAGGCCGCCGGCCGACCGCAGCACCAGGAACATGATTACGGCGTTGGCCGCCAGGGCGACCAGCGTCGCCGGCGCGTGGACCCGATCGACCATCAGCAGCAGCGTCGTCAGGACCGCCGGCCCGGCAATCAGCGGCGTCGCCAGGGGACACACGCCCACGACGTCTTCGTCGCCCATCGGCACCGGCCGCCGCACGTTCAACACGTCGGCCACGGCGAACGCGAACAGCAGCAGGCCGCCGCCGATGGCGAAGTCCGCCGGATTGATCGACAGGAACCGGAACACGTAGCGGCCGATCAGGATGAACGCCAGGCAGATGGCCATGCTCACGCCGAGGGCCTGCCACATGACGCGCCGCCGCTGCTCGGCGGTTGCGCTCTGCGTCAGGCCGATGAAGACCGGCGCCTTGCCCAGCGGGTTCATCGCCGCCAGAAGCGGCACGAAAGCCAGCAGCACGTCCGTTGCAAACGCCATGGTGCACATCCTCGGAATTGAGCGGCGCCGGCCCGCCGCCAGAGGGCCGTCACAGCCCGCCGCCGGGCGGGGCCACGTGGAATGTGAAGTTGGACAGGTAGAAGGTCAGCCCCTGGCGCACCATCATGACGCCGATGCCCGCCAGGAGGACCATGAACACCTTCGAGATGCCGCCGAGGACCTCGCGGCCGATGCGGGCCGAGAACCACTCCGCCGACCGCAGCCCGAGGTAGACCAGCGCCAAGTTCGCCGTCAGGGCCGCCAGCGTCACCGCCTGCCCGTGCTGGGCCTGCATCAGGATGATGGTCGTCAGCAGCGCCGGCCCGGCAATCAGCGGCGTCGCCAGCGGCACGATCCCCACCGCCGCATCGTTGCGACGCATCCGGCGCCCGGTGGCCAGAATGTCCACAATGGCGTAGCAGAACAGGAGCAGCCCGCCGCCGATCTGGAAATCCTGCACCTGGATCGACAGCAGCCGGAAAATGGCCAGCCCCGACAGCGCGAACGTGAACGCAATGGCCGCACTGACGATCGTCGCCTGGGAAATGATGCGCCGCCGCCGACGGTCCTCGATCTCGGTCGTCATCCCGACGAAGATCGGCATCACGCCGGGCACGTCGATCGCGACAAACAGCGGTACAAACGCCAACGCCACTGCCGCAAGGAATTCCATGGTGCACACGCTTCCTGAGAACAAGATGCAGGGTGGGCCCCCCGGACCCACGCGGTGATCGGTCAAGCCTTCCGCACTTTCCTGGCCTTGGCGTAGAACAACTGCCCTTCGCCGCCGGTGACGAACGTGACGTCCGGATCGACCACGAAATCCTCCATGGCCCGCCAGTCGAACTTGCGTTTCTCGCCGCCGCGGGCCACCGTGATGATCGGCTCAAAATCCACGCGGTTTTCGGCCAGGATCGTTTCCCAGCCGCTGCTGCGCCCGTCGTCGTTGGCATCCGACCGCCGCTTGGCGAAGAAACTGCGACCGTAGAACCGGTACCTGATCCTCGCCGACCGCGGCAGATTCCGCGCGATATGATCGAATACCTCGTCGGCGGCCGTCGAGGCGACGATCACCACGTCGAACTTGTCGGCCAACTGAATGGCCGCGTCAATGTTCAGCCGCTGTTTGGTCACGCCCCCTTGCGACGACGTCTTCCGCAACGGCGATGTGCTCGTCAGAATCGCCACGCTGGCCATACGGCACTGCCCCTCCCACGCAACGACGCTCTGCTTCGGTCGGTCCCCGTCTGCCGCATGCCGACCCGCCTTCTCTTGCGCCAAGACCACATACTATATAGGAGCCAATTCCCCCTTGTCAAGCGGATCAGGGTGACAGCGCCGCAGACATCCTCACTTGCCCGAGGCACCTCACGCGCCGCGGCTATGTCAAGCGCCAGTCACACGTTACGCGCACGCCGGCAGCCGCTCACGGGCCCGGCGGCCAGGCAACAGACGCCCTTCGTCGTCAACTCGGGGAGGCAGGCTCATGGTGTGCAACGACTTACGGAGTCAGTTCGTCCCTCACGGCCGCAGCCAGCGCCGAATCCTGGTGCAGCGTCTCGTGGAACGCGAACATCATATGCCGGCAGCCGCAGGCGCCCGCCAGGCGGATTTCCCGACGCAGCCGCTCAGGCGACTTCGCCGCATCATCGGCCCGGCAACCCACGAAGGCCACATGACGGTTCCACGGCACGTGCCGGCCCTGGGCCGCCATATATGCCTTCTGATTCTCAAGTATACGTTCAAACGGCCAATGTGGCACATAAAACCACGCAATCGTCTGGCCGCAGTAGTCCACCGCCAGCCGATTCCCATATAGCGGATCGGGGTCGAAGTCCGGATACACGTGAATCGCCACCTTCATCGTCGGCTTGGCCGCCAGAACCGTCTCCCGGACCTGTTGCGAAAAGTGCACCAGCGATTGCCGAGAAAACTGCATCAGCACCTGCTCCGCCGACAGCTCCGGATGGGCCTGGGCGAAGGCCGCCCGCTGAGCCGTCGAGAACGCGCAGTAGCACGCCCGGTAGTTCCGGTAGCCCAGAAAGTCGATCGCGATGCCGTCCAGAGCGTAGTTGCGGACGATTTCGTCCGTGATGCCGCGCTCGTACTCGGTCAGCCCGCGGTCCGGACACAGCCAACTGCCGCCCTGAACGTCCGCCCGGTCCGGGCTCGTCCGCGTGCCGGCGGCCGCCTTCGCCTCCTCCTCCGGCAGCAGCACCTGCACATGGTCCGGGTGCTCCTTCTGGAATGTCTCCGTGCCGCTGCCCGCCAGGTACGAGATCCAGGCGTAGACCTCCAGGCCGCGGCTATGGCCGGCCGCCACGGCCTCGCCCAGCACGTCCACCGTCTGCCCCGCGGCCATGGGCCTGTAGCGGCTCTTGTACGACGCCTCCCCGCGGTGCCCCGTGTTGACAATGATCGCCGTGAACCCGCACTCGGCCGCCAGCGACGCCATCTGCTGCACGTCCTCGCGGCTCGACGACGGACTGATCCAGACCCACAGGGCCTTCCAGTCGAACTGGGCCTTCGGCAGCGCGTCCAAGGCCGTCTCCTCGTTCACCAGCGCATCGCCGGAGCATTCGGCCGACGACGGCGCGCAGCCGCCGCCCGCCCACACGCTCAGCGCCAACAGACACGCCCACACTCGACCCGTCACCGCACGCCTCCGACGCCGTCCACGGCAGATGGTCCCGCGCCTCCGGCCGTCGCACCCCCGCCGCGACCGTTCCTATTGTATCAACACCCAGCAGGAACCCAAAGGGCTCCCCATTCCGAGAGGTGCGCCGCACCGCGAATGGATGACAAGTCGCGATAGCCTGTAGGGTGGGTCCCCCGGACCCACGCGGAGCGCCCGTAGGTCGGGTCAACGGAACCGACACTCGTAGCGGGCATCAGCCCGTAGGTCGGGTCAACAGACCCGACACGCCGAGCGAACAATCCGTCGGATCTGTGGACCTGACCTGCTGCGGCTCTTCGAGGGTGAAGAAGCGGCGGCGGCCACGCTCCATGTCGCCACGAGCGCCACCGCCGCCACGGTCCACACACCCGAGTTGCCTCGATGCACGTCGCATCACTGCCAGACCCAGCCGGGCCGCATGGACCCGAGGGCCGATGCGACCGCTACTTCGCCGCACCCGCCAGCTTGTAGATGCGGACACCGATCGGCTCAAACTCGTCCGTGAACGTCGCCCCTTGAAGCGCGATCGTCCGATCCTGACCGTACACTTCCACCTGGAGCCCCTCGGGCAACGCCTTGCCGTCGATCCGGCGGCCGAGCGTGAAGGTCACCTTCTCGCCCTCGCGGCCCAGGTTCACCGCAAAGATGTAAACGTTCCCCTGGCCGTCCGTCGTCGCACGAACGTCCACGCGGCCGCCGCCCTGCTCCTTGTCCGTCACCGGCACCGGCGACTCCTCGCCCAGGATCGCCTCGGTCAGCGCCGTCGTGTCGTCCACGAACTTCGTCATCGCCACGAAGTTTTCCGGCGGCACCTTGCCCTGGTACGGGTACCAGTGCACGCCCTTGGCCTGGTGCACGATTGACAGCCAGCACACGAACTCCACCTCGGCCGGCGTCGGCGTGCCGCCCTTCTTGCCCGGCGTGCAGTCGGCCGGCGCCACGTTCACGATCACCGGCACCAGGCCCATGTTCCAATTCACCACGCGGTCCGCCACCTGCGCATAATCGACGAACGTCCCGTTCTTCTCGTGCTCGTTCTCAATCGGGTAAATGTCCCACGAATACGAGTCGCCCACCAGGTACGGCCATGTGTTGTACACCACCTTCGCCCGCAGAATGCCGATCTGGTAGCAGCCGCCCATCTCCAGGTTCTCGTGCATCCGCTTCGGGTCCAGACGCTTCACCAGGTCGTACCACGACTTCACCGTCGCGGCGTCGTACTTCCAGTTGATCGGCTCCTCGCGCCACATCCACCACGCCACGCCCGGATGGTTCACGAATTCCTTCAGATACTCCTCCATCGCCTTCGGGTCCCACTGCGGCAACCCCTGCCGGTCGAACCGGTCGTCGGCCGCCGGCCCGATCACCGTCATCCCCTGCTCGGCCGCCACGTCCAGCAGACGCTTGTACTTCGGCACACCCACCAGTTCCGTGCCCCACTCCTTCCCGTACAGGATATTGCAGTACCGCTCCTGCTTCCACTTGGCGATCTCGGTCCGCTTCAGGCCGAACGACGTCACCGGGAAGAACTTCCTGCCCTGGTAGGTGATCGCGTTCGACGCGTCAATCGAGTACTCCGTGTCGCCGTCGTAGGGCTTGGCGTAGCTGTACTGAGCCGCGGCCCGGGCCTTGCCCGAGGCATCCTGCAGGGTCACCGTGAGCGTGTACTGGGACGCCGGCAGCCCGGCCAGGTCCACGCGGAAATCCACGCGTCCCTCGAACGGTCCCTTGCCCTCGAACACTTTCCGGTCCAGTCCCGCCTTGCTCGTCAGCGTGGCCACCAGCCGGTCGTTCTCCCGGTCGCCCGTCAGCAGGGCCACCACCGGCGCGCCGATGCGCGGCACGAAGCTCGGATGCGCCAGCCGCACTGCCGCCTCACGCGGACCCGTCGGCGCGTCGGTCACCTCCACCTCATCCACCAGAAGCGACCCGCCCGCCGACCCGGCGCACTGGAGCAACCCCACCGCCAGGCCGTCCGGCCTGCGCGGCAACGCCACGCCCGACACCGCCAGTTCCTTCTTGCCGTCCAGCATCACCGCCACGTCGGCCTTGCCTTCGGCCCCGGGGACCACATGCAGTTCCACGCAGTGCCACGCCTTCGGCTTGAGGACGGTGTTGCCTTCCTCCTTCTTCGCCGACGATGGCAGACAGAGTACCACGCCGTTGCCGCGCTGCTTCACGGCGACCTCGATCATGTGCCCCTCGTACGAACCATCGGGCGGAGCCTTGAAGCTGCCCAGCGCCATGACGCTGCACCCCGAGCCGGCCTTGAAGTCCTTGCCGAATTGCAGGTGCGCCCGCAGGCAGAACGACTTGGCCTCGGCGAACCGGGGATGGCCGGTGTACTGGCCCAGCACCCGGGCCTGCCGCGGCTCGGCGCCCGAGTCCGGCGCCGTGCAGAGCACCGCGTACCGCCCGTTGTAACGCACGCCCGTGCTCAGCTCCACCTTCCCGCCGCCGGTGATCTCCACGCGACGCCAGATGTCCAGGTCACCAACCTCGATCGGGTCGCTGAACAGCGCCTCAGGCCAGGGATACGTCGCGTCCGCCTCTGCGGCCGCGGCCGCCGATCCGCAACACAGCGCCGCCAGGACGACGATCGCCCACGACGCCGACGACTGCACCAGGTGTCTCATCGCTGCTCTCCTTCCGGGGTTGAGCGCGCTGCCGCACGACTCTCCGTCGCCGCCGGCAGCTCGCCGTAGGTGTCCACAAACGCCACACACAGTTCGCTCACCAGGTCCGTACACAGAAACGTGCCATACGCGCTCTTGACGGGATCCTGCATCCAGAATCCGCCCGGCAGTTCGACCAGCACACTGTGGCGGCCGGCCGACAGGAACGTGCTCGCATTCAGCGTCGGCCCCGACGAGCCATTCCAGACCCGCTCGTTCACGATCCGCTTGATCGCCTTCTCGTGCTGTTGCCGCAGAACATAGCGGCCGGCCACGCGCTCCGTGAACCGCCGCGCCAGGGCCTCGGTCGCCTCCGCCGCGCCAGGCACCGACGAACGGCTCGACATCAGCTTGTTGTAGCCCGTCCCCGACGGATTGCTGTGAAGGTCCAGCACAGCACGGAACCGGCCTCGCGCGACGATGCCCATCAGCGTCCGCGTCTCGGGCTCGCTCAGGGCGGCCGCGCCTTTCCAGTCCTGGTCGCCCGGACCATACGCCCCGTCGCCGTTGGTGTCGGCCGCCGTGTACTCCTGCCACTTCACGTCGCCGTTGCGGTTCAGATTCACGCCGTTGGCGTTCACCCGCGACACGCTATCGTACCCCGACGGGCACACCACCGGGACCACCGTCAGCCGCACCTTCCGCGGGTCGAAACCGACCTCCGCCGGCCGCTCGAGGGCGTGTCGCACGAACGTCACCAGCCCCAGGGCATTTTCCCACTCGTTGCCGTGAACGCAGCCCAGGATCAGCAGGCCCGGCGCCTCGGCGTCGCCGAGGGTCAGGCTGTAGATCTCGTAGCCGCCGGCCGCGGGGCCTTCCACCCGACACACCAGGGCCGGGTGCGCCGCCGCCAGGGCCTTGATCTGCTCCACCAGCTCGGCATAGGTCGGCCTGGATGGCCAGAGGCGGCCGAACCGGGCCGGATTGCCCACGGCGTTGGCGGCAAACAGGTACTTGTACACCGTGCCCGGATGCCAGACGAACGGCTCGCCGGGCGTCCGCAGGTCGGTCACGACGATCCGGCCCAGGCCCACCCGCTGCTGAACCAGGGCCGCCGCCGACTCCGGCCCCGCCACGGCGATTACCGCGGTATCCTCTCCGTCACGCACGCCCGCCAACGCCGCCAGCCCGCCGCGCCCGTGCAGCGGCAGACGGTCGCCGACCTTCAGCCCGGCCGCCAGGTCGCTCTCGCGGACGATCCGCACGTGATCCGTCGGCGCCATGACAACTGTCGCACCGGTCATGGCCGCATAGGCGGCCGTGTCCACGACTACCGTGCGGCCGCTCTCGGCGTACCGGCGAATCATTCCGAACGCCGCTGCCGCGTCGGCGGCGCCGAGCGACAGGACCACCATGCCCAGTTCCCCGCCCTCGGGCATCCCCGCGGCCAACGCCTCGGGACGCACGACCACCGTTTCCGGGCCCAGGAGCAACTTCAGACTGGCCGCCGGCCCGGACGATTCGTCCAGATCGGTCACGAGCAGGCGCCCCGGCGGCGCCACGGGAGTCATGAACGACAACGCGGCCGCCTCGGGCGCCGCGGCTGCGGCATCGCACCGCCCCGCGGACGCCACCAGCACGACCGCCACGGCCACCCATAGCTTCGGACATCGGTACGACAGCTTCATCACATCCATCCTCAGGTCGCAAGGGCAATCACTGCACACGAATCCTTAAACTGTCCGATACCAGAGTGGGTTTTTGTCGTTTTACACCTTAGAGCAAAGGAAACAAGGACAATACTCGGTAAAATTGGCACCAGCAATTGCTTTTTTGCACCATGATCTTCCCTGGAGGACACGCACCATGAAACCCGGACCCCTGGGCGCCCTGGCTGTGCGGCGGACGGACTTGCCCGTGTCGCAGAAGCAACCGGTGCTCTATCTGCTGAACACCGGCGATCATCCCTGGTCCACGGCCTACGAGTTCCATTACCCGTTGGAGTTGGGCATCGTCCTGCGCGGGCGGATGCGACGCATCTTCGCCGGCCACGAACGCATTCTCGAGCCCGGCGACGTCTGGTTCTGCGGCATGTGGGAGCCCCACGGCTACGAGATCGTCGAACGCCCGTGCCACCGCACGGTCCTGATCATCCATCCGCCGCTGCTGGCCGAGACGCGGTTCGAGGAGATTCCCGGCCACAACTGGCTGCTGCCGTTCTCGGTCAGCGCCGCGGCGAGGCCGCGCGTGGCCGAGGCCGACCGCCCCGCCATGCTGGCCATGGCCGAGCGTCTGGCCGCCGCCGCGCGGCCCGAGCCGATGTCGCAGGTGCGGTTGCGGCTGCTGCTGTGGGAAACCATGCTCAACCTGACGCGCGGCTGGCAGCCGCCGCCGGGCAGCGCCACGCCCTCGCCGGACGACTTCGGTCGCGTCCGACAGGCCATCGACGCCGTCTTCGCCACGCGCAAACGAATCAACACCAAGGCGGCCGCCCAACTGTGCGGCCTGAGTCGCAACCGCTTCAGCGACATGTTCCACAGCGTCACCGGCATCACCTTCGCGGACTTTGCCCTGCGGTACCGCCTCAGCGGCGCCGCCCGCCAACTGGTCGGCTCCAGCGACCCGCTGAAGATGATCGCCGACGACTGGGGCTTCACCGACGTCAGTCACCTGTGCCGGTCGTTCCAGGCCCATTACGGCGTGCCGCCCACTGTCTATCGGCGCCAGCAGACGGCCGGCGGCGCCACGGAAAATACCGCAGACTGACCCCCGCGCCGCGGTCGCATCGCGCCACACGCCGGAAATTCCGCGGTTCAGGCCTCTGTGACCCGCGGCAGGCCGCGCGAGCATTGTATATTTTCTACTCCACGGGCGAATTTTCCCGTTGCCATATCGCCATGGCCTGTGTTCTAATAGCTGCCGTGGCTGCCGTACCCGCGGCACGCACACTGTATTTTGCGATGTCGCCGATGACCGTTCTGGAGGACGACAGGTGAGATCTGGAATGCGATCCGGCTGGCTCGACGCCATGGCCATTCGACGCACGGACCTGACGGTCTCGCGGGAGAGTCCGATCCTTTGCATCTCTACCGACGGCGACGTGCCCTGGGGAACGGCGTTCGAGTTCCACTATCCGGTCGAGTTGGGCATCCTTCTCAGCGGCCGCATGGCCCGCATCTTCCCCGACCAGGAACGCACCCTGGAACCGGGCGAAGTCTGGCTCTGCGGCATGTGGGAACCTCACGCCTACAGGATCATCGACCGCCCATGCCAGCGTCTGTCGCTGATTATCCATCCCACGCTGCTGGCCGACACGCGGTTCGACGAGTACACCGGGCACAACTGGCTGCTGCCGTTTTCGGTGCCGCCGGCCTACCGGCCGCAGGTCGCCGAACCCGACCGGGCCTCCATGCTGGAGGTGGCCGAACGGTTCCGGGCCATCGCCGACCATCCCGGGCCGCAGTGCCAGGTGCGTCTGCGGCTGCTGCTGCTGGAGGTGCTCCTGGACCTCACGCGGACCTGGCAACCGCCCAAGGGCAGCGCCGCGCCGGCCGACGACGACTTCGGCCGCGTCCGACAGGCCATCGACGCCGTCTTCGCCACGCGCAAACGGATCAACACCGAGGACGCGGCCAAGCTCTGCGGCCTCAGCAGCAACCGATTCAGCGACATGTTCCGCCGCGTTACGGGCATCACGTTCGCGGACTTCGCCCTGCGGCACCGCCTCAGCGGCGCCGCCCGGCAACTGGTCACCTCGGGCGACTCGCTCAAGGCCATCGCCGAAGAGTGGGGCTTCACCGACGTCAGCCACCTCTGCCGCGCCTTCCAGGCCCAGTACGGCGTCGCCCCGACCACGTATCGCCGACACCATGGCGGCAGTGAGGCCGCCGTGGACGCGCGCGGCTGATACTCGAAAGGAGACCAGGTATGATCGTGGGACAGCAACGATGGTGGACGCTGGCGGTGGTGGCCGTGGCCGGCGCAAGCCTGCTGGCCGCCGCCGAAAAGACCGGGCCGAAGACCGCCCGCTTCGCCGACGAGCCCGCATTTCAGGACAACTTCGACACCGGATGGAGCAAAACCCAGAAAGACTGGCGCGTCGCCTCCTGGAAACAGAACGGCACGGAGATGTCGCCCGACCGCTGCGCCGACGACGGCAAGGGATGCCTCGTCCAGACCGTCCTGGCCGGCGAACCGTACCGCGGCGGCTCGATGCAGACGGCCAAGGACTATCCCTACGGCCGATGGGTGGCGCGGCTGAAGGCGGCATCGGTCCCCGGCGTCCTCAACAGCATGTTCACCGACGACTGGGAGAACATGGCCACCGAAACAGCCGACGACGGCACCAAGTACGAGGTGGACATCGAGCTGCTGACCTATACCTTCGGCAAGAAGACCGGCAAGGTCCACCTCGCGGTCCACGTGCCCGGCGTGAAGAACGCCTTCGTGGAAGACGTGCCGCTGGAGTTCAATCCGTCGGACGATTTCCATGTCTGGGGCATCGACCTGCTGCCTGATCGGATCGTCTGGCACGTCGACGGCAAGGAGCTGCGCACCTGGAAGTGCCCGCCCGGCCAGGAACCGCCGGATGTCGGCCACGAGATGTTCTTCAACGCGTGGACCAAGCCGAGCTGGATCAAGGGCCCGCCGAAGGAGGACGCCAGATACCTCATCGACTGGGTGAAGTTCTACCCTCTGGCCAAGAAGGCTGGCAAGGACGACAAGGCGGACAAGAAGGAGTAGTGCCGTTCGAGGCGGCAGTGCCGTCAGGATTCCGAGAGCCGCGCGGCCGCCCCCGGTCGCGCGGCTTTCTTGTTGCCTGCGAGGCCGCCACGTAGTATCCTGCCATCGGCATGTCTCTGGAGCCATTGGAGAGGAGGAATTGTACGGTGGTGCCAGCGAAGCCCCCCAAGCACAAAGCCGCCCGAGGCAGGAAGAGCTGGCGGCAGAAACTGGCCGCCGCCAAGGCCAAGCCGGACCTGCCCAAGCGGTGGTTCTGCGAGAAGGCCGGGCAGATGTTCGTCGTTCCCTCGCCCGATGAGGTGGAACAGATCATTTGTCGCGTGCCGCGCGGCCGGCTGATCACCATGCAGCAGATCGGGGGCATGCTGTGTCGCATGCACAAGGTGGATGTCGCCTGCCCGATGACCACCGGCATCATGGCATGGCTGATCGCCCATGCAGCCGAGGAAGCCGCCGGAGAGGGCGCCAAGCGCGTGCCGCCGTGGTGGCGCGTGCTCAAGACGGGCGCCCAACTCAATCCCCGCTATCCAGGCAACGGCCGCACGCAGCAGGAGAAACTCGAGGCCGAAGGTCACCGCATCGTTGCCAGAGGCAAGACGCTCAGGGTGGCGGACTACGAGTCGGCCCTGGTCAAGTCGCCGGTCCCGTGAGGTCGGGGACTCAACCGCACTCGGAGGGTCTCATCCTACACATTGTGGCGGGCGGCATGACTCCGCTGGTCCTGGATCCCGAGCCCGTCCAGGGGCGTGGCCATGAAGGGCCGACCGGGGGCGTGCACCACGGTCGGCCTGTCTGTCGCCGCAGAATAGAACGGGGCGAGTCCACCGACTCGCCCCGCTGAGCATTCCCAGGATGACAGGTGTGTGAACCGCCCGCTCAGGCCCGGCTCAGGTACTCGCCGGTGCGGGTGTCCACTTTGATGACCTCGCCGTTCACGATGAAAGCAGGCACCTTGATCTTCGCGCCACCCTCGCACAGGGCGTCCTTCATCTGGGCCGTGGCCGTGGCACCCTGAATCTGCGGCGGGGTGTCGGCAATGGTCAGCTCGACGGTGTTGGGCAGGTCGAACGTGACGGCCTTGCCCTCGACGAACGACACCTGCACGTGAAGGTTCGGCGTCAGGTACACGGCGGCGTCGCCGATGAAGTCGGACCCGATTTCCACCTGATCGTAGGTGGACGGATCCATGAAGACGAAGTGGTCACCGTTGGCGTACAGGTACTCCATCTCCTTGCGATCGAGGTAGATTTCGTTGAACAGCTCGTCCGTGCGGAACCGGTCCTTGACGAGCTGGCCGCTCTGGAGGTTCTTCAACTGGATGACCTGCGAGCTGCGCCAGTTGCCCTTGGCCACCTTCTCGTTGGCAACGCAGATCCAGATGCCGTCCTTGAATTCCACGGCCATGCCGCGACGCAGATCAATTGCCTTGATACCCATTCGGAACTCCCTGCCTTCAGACCGGTTCGCTTGACAACGCTTCGCCACGGCTGCCACACGGTTCCCACCGTGGAGCCGCCGCGCGGCAACCAGGAGGCGTATTGTAGCCGCGCGGCTCCGACAGCACAAGAGCGCAACACGGAACTGATCGCGCCGCGACACTCAGCCCGTAGGGTGGCTGCTTGACGTAGTTCCCGAGCACTGTCGAGGGGCAGCCACGCAGAAAGGTCACAACGTTCGCAATGGCGCCACGCGGCCCTGGTACTGGACGCGGCAGGCCCCGCGTGGGTCCGGTGGACCCACCCT
>Ga0123329_1002685_pt1 | contig 15341 bp, 13 predicted proteins | sample BioC12SIPDNA_FD_89703 | JGI IMG/M metagenome (GOLD analysis project Ga0123329, IMG submission 89703) | Anaerobic biogas reactor microbial communites from Washington, USA - Biogas_R1_B C12 SIP DNA | ecosystem: Engineered > Bioreactor > Anaerobic > Unclassified | place: Washington, USA | collected... | reverse complement strand
CGGTCTGTGGAGGGGATCGACATCCACCAGGCCATCGCCTCGCAGGCCCCGCTGTTGCTGCGGGAGGGCGGGCACCCCATGGCGGCTGGGCTGAGCCTCCAGCGCGACAAGACGCCCGCCTTTCGCCGTGGGGTGATCGATTGGGTGCGCAAGCTCGGCCCGACGGAGGCGGAGCCGCTGGCCGTGGATGCCGACGTCCCCTGGACTGAGGCCGGCCTGGACCTGGCACGGGAGTTGCGCCGGTTGGGTCCGTTTGGCGCCGGCAACCCCCGGCCGGTGCTCGTGGCGCGGGGCGGGGTGCTGGTGCGCAGCGACGATGTGAGCCGACGCCGCGAGACGAACCATCGGCACCTGTACCTGGAGGGAACCGAGTCCGCCACCCTGCGGGTGACCTGGTTCAACGCCGGTGATCTGCCGCAGCCCGGCGAACGGGTGGACGTCGCCTTTCACCTGGGTGTGAATCGGTGGCGCGGGGAGGAGCGCGCGCAGCTCGAATTGGTGGATTGGCGGCCCGCCGCACCGGCGCCGCGCGAGGTGGTGGCGACGTTGGTGGCGGGGCGCGACGTGGTGGACTGGCGCGACGTCCGTGACGCCGAGGCGCGCCTCGAGAAGTTGCGGGCGAGGCTTGGTAAGGGCCTCGCGGTGTGGGCCGAGGGGGTGACGCCCCCGCCCGAGGGGGCGGTCACGCGGCGCGAGTTCCTTCAGGGGACGTGTCGACCCATCGCGCTGGCCCTGCTGACCGCGCCCCCCTCTGGGGAGGCGTTGCGCGCCATGCTGGCGGCGGCGCGCCCACAGAGCGTCTATCTCCTGCCGCCGGCGCGCGTGGTTACACCGACTCCTGGAGAGTTCATGCGACAGGTGGCGGGGATGCTGCGTGTGGCGCTGCGGGCGCACGGCGGGGTGCTCGACGTGTCGCGCATGGCGGCGCGCGTGGCCGCGCGTGATGAGGCCATCATGGCGGCGCTGCGCGCCCTCGAGTTGGGCGGGGCCGTGGAACTGCGCCGCGAGGATGGCCTCCTCCGCGGCTATGCCCCCGGGTTGGCGCCGGAGGAGGACGAGCCCGAGAAAAACCTTCCGGAGTCTCCGGCGGAGCGCGAGGCGCGTCTCGATGCGGCGCGCGACCAGGTCCGGCACGCCCTCGCGTACCTGTTGTGCGAGACGGAGGCGTTCCGCCGCGCATACCGCACCCTGGCGGTGGAGGCGCTGCTGGGCGCCGACTGAGAGTTTGGGGCCGACCGACATGCGCGCGGACGCATCTTTTTGCAGTGGCAGCTTGACACGGTTATGATGGCGCCCATCGCATCTACTTCCGCGTCCCTGGGAGGACACATGGCAAACAAGGTTCGCATTGGGTTCATCGGCGCCGGCGGGATCGCCCGAGCGCACATCAAGCGCCTTATGGACATCCCCGAGGCTGAGGTGGTGGCATTCGCCGATCCGAGTGATGCCTCGGTTGGTCGCATGAAGGAAGAGCATCCCCATACGGCGGCGATCCCCTTCTTTGCCGACTATCGCGACATGCTGGCGAGGGTGCCCATGGATGCCGTCGAGATCCACACGCCGCACACGCAGCATTTCGAGCAGGGGATGGCCGTGTTCGCGGCAGGCAAGCACCTCCTCATGGAAAAGCCGATGGTGTGCACCGTGCCTCACGCCCACCAGCTCATGGAGGCGGGCAAGGGCAAGGTGTTCATGGTCTCGTACCAGCGCCACTTTCAGGGGTCGTATGCCTGCGTGCGCGACCTGATCCAGAGCGGCGCCCTGGGCAAGGTGCAGTACGTGGCGGCGCTCCAGTCCCAGGGGTGGCTGCGGGGGACGCGGGGGACCTGGCGCCAGTGCAAGGCGCTGAGTGGCGGCGGCCAGCTCAACGACTCGGGCAGCCACCTGATCGACGTCCTCCTGTGGGCGACGGGGCTGGCGGCGGACACGGTCTTTGCCACCTGCTGCAACTATGACAGCGAGGTGGACATCGACTCGGCGGTGGCGCTGCGCTTCACCAACGGGGCGCAGGGGACGCTGTCGGTGATCGGCGACAGCCCCATGTGGTGGGAAGAGTTCTCGGTGTGGGGCAGCGAGGGGGCCGTGCTGTACCGCAACGGCACTGTGCTGGCGCGGCGCTATGGTGAGACCGAGATGAGGGAGGTGACAGACCTGCCCCCCGATTCCACGCCCGACCGTAACTTTATCGATGCCATCCTGAGGCGCGATGAGGTGCGGGTGCCGCCCGAGTGTGGCCTGCGCGTCATCGAGCTGACGGAGGCGGCGTGGCGGTCGGCGGAAGAGTGTCGCCCTGTGCGGGTGTCCGAACTGGCTTAGAGGGAGAGGGAGCGCGGATGAACGCGGATTGAACGGATTCCCGCGGTTTCATCAAGATGGTCCGCATCGATCCGCCAAATCCGCGTTCATCCGCGTTCCCGTTTGCCAACGTGGGAGGTGAGGATGAACGCACGAGAGCGCGTGCTGAGCGCACTGGAGCGCAAGGGCTACGACCGCATTCCGGTGCATCACGAGGGGACGCCCGAGGTGGACGCCTTGCTGCGCGAGCACCTCGGGGTGGCCGACGACCTGGCGCTGGCCGAGGCCTTGGGCGATGACTGGCGTTACGTGGAGCCGACCTACATCGGGCCGGAGCTGCGCACCCACGAGGATGGCAGCATCGATGGGTTGTGGGGGGAGCGCTACGCCAACGTGCCGTACGGCGACAACATCGGCACGTACCCCGAGGCGGTGTATCTGCCATTCGCCGAGATCGACGATCCGTCGCAGCTCGACGGCTATCCCTTTCCTTCCGCCGACTGGTATGATTACACCACCATCGCCGAGCAGGCGGAGCGCTGGGGCGACTATGCCGTATTCTTTGGCTCGGCGGGCCACCTCGATTTCATGAACGGCATCGCGCGGTGCCGCGGCGTGGAGCGCGTGCTGTTCGACGTGGGCTCCGAGGACCCGGTGTACAAGCGCCTCGTGGAGGAGCGGTTTCGCTTCTTCTACGAGGTGACGGAGCGGGTACTGCAGGCGGCGGGTGGCAAGATCGACATCGTGCACTGCGGCGAGGACCTAGGCACGCAGCGCGGGCCGATCATCTCGCTGCGGTCGTTCGAGCGGCTGTTCGAGCCGTACTATGCGCGTTACTTCCAGTTGGTGCATCGGTATGGAGCGCGGGTGCTGATGCACTCGTGCGGCAGCGTGCGCCATTTTATCCCCAAGCTGATCGGTCTCGGGCTCGACATCCTTGATGTGGTGCAGGTGGCGGCGGCGGGGATGGACTTGGAGGGGCTGAAGCGTGATTTTGGGGCGTACCTCAGCTTTAGCGGGACGATGTGCGTGCAGTCGATCCTGCCCTTCGGTACGGTGGAGGACGTGGAGCGCGAGGTGCGCAAGCGCATCGAGCTATTCCCCGATGGTGGCCTGATCCTCGGCCCCACCCACGCCATCCAAGTCTTTACGCCGCTGGAGAGCATCCTGGCGATGTACCGAACCGCTGGCAGCTTGCAGAGGGGATAACCACGAAGGCACCAAGGACACCAAGGGACACAAAGTGCCGAACTCGTGTCCCTTGGTGCTAGGTCCGCCGCACAGCATCACACAACCAGGCGGCGGATGCCATCCTTCATCAGAGCCACGTTAAAGTTGAGGAGGAGGCCCAACCGTTTCCCACTGAGTCTGAGCTGAGTCAGAAGCTGTGCTTGGTGGACGGGCTGGAGTGACTCTACTGCCTTCAACTCGCATATCACCAGGTTGTTGACCAATAGATCTAGGCGCAGTCCCTCGAGCAGGGTTATCCCATCGTACACGATCGGAACAGCAACCTGGCGCTCGACGCGCAACCCCCGCTGTACCAACTCGTGATAGAGGCACGCCTCATACACGCTCTCCAGTAGCCCCGGCCCAAGCGTCTTGTGTACCTTGATTGCAGCATCCACGATGGCGCGCGCCGTCGCGTCCACCTCGCTGGAGACCGGTACATGGGTCATCTTGGTGCCTTGGTGTCTTTGTGGTTAGTCTCTGGCGGTCACTGTCGCAGGAGTGCGACGAACTCGTCGACGCTCAGGCTCGCCTGGCGGATGATGGCTCGGAGCGTGCCGCGATCGAGCATGGCGTGGTTGGGCACAACCACCTGACAGAACGGATCGTCCCGCCGAAGGATGATGTGACTGCCGGTCTGCCGGCGCCGCACAAAGCCGGCTCTCTCCAGGGCGGCGATGCACTCCCTGCCTGATATGTGGGGCAAGCCGCTCATACGGCTACGAGGAGAGCATCAAAGCGCTCGGGAGGGACGGGAAGGCCGTCCTCCTCCAACGCCTCGATGTAGGCCTGTATGGCCTCCTTGACGTTGGCCAGAGCCTCAGCCTTGGTCTCGCCTTGACTGACGCATCCTGGGAGGCTCGGTACCTCGGCCACCCAGAAGCCGTCCTCGCCTGGGTACAGGATGACCTGCCTCATCGTCACCTCGCTTCGCACAAACTCTGTATCCATATGATACAGCCTTCCCACTCGGTGACCAAGCCTACCATCGTAGGCCCGCAGTCCACAATGCACTCACGGCGCGTCGACGCCGAGGTACTCGAGAATCGTGGCGATGAATACCTTCGCAGTGCGAACGATGTTCGGTAGGTCGACCCACTCAAGGTCGGCGTGGGCGGTGGTGGAGCCTGTTCCGTGGGCCACGGCCGGGATGCCCCCCTCGCGGGCGATGACGTTTACGTCGCAGACGCTCAGGCTGCCGACGAGCGGAAGCTCGTTCCCCACGACGGTGCGGTAGGCGCCCTGGAGCGCCTTGACGATGCCGGCGTCGGGCGAGACGTCGTAGCCCAGGCCGTTGCCGAACAGCTTGCGCGTCACCTTGACGTCGGCGGGCCAGTCCACGGCGGCGATCTGGTCGTCGATCTCGCGGTAGACGGCGGGCCAGTCCTTGTCGGGCAGGTAACGGTAGTTGCCGTTCAAAAAGACCCGCGTCGGGACGCGGTTGTAGAAATCGCCGCCATGGATCTGCCCGAGAAAGTAGGTCTCGGGGCCGATGAGGGCATCGTCATGGGCGCTCAGCTCAACGTGACGCTGCAGCATGCGATGCGCCAAGCGGGTGGCCGGCTCGAGGGGGTTGGAGATGCCCAGAGGGCGGGCGGCGTTCTCGTGGAGCACCTCGCCGTCGCGGGTGATCTCGATCTCGAACAGGCACTGCCCCTTGCCACGGATGGGGAGGGCGTCAAAGGCCCCCTCGGCGACGATGGCGGCGTCCACGAACACGTCGCCTCGAGCGATGAGCGCCTTGAGCCCCTCCATGTGGCCGATGGGCGCCTCGTGGAGGGAGTGCGTCGCCAGGATGAGGTTGCCCCCGAGGCGAACGCCGCTCTCTAGGAGCACGCGGGTGGCCTCGATCATGGCGGCGACGCCCGACTTCATGTCGCCGGCGCCCCGACCATAGATGCGCTCCCCCTCGATGTAGGGCGGCACGTGGGAGGCGTGGATGGTGTCCAGGTGGCCGTCCATCGTGAGGGTAGGGCGGCCGGGCTCATTCCCCCAGCGGGCCACGGTGGAGGGGCTCTTGGCGAAGTCGGTCAGCACCTCCACGGGCAGGCCGAGACCGCGCACCGTCTCGGCATAGAACGCGGTGACGTCGGCCGCATCACCGGTTGGGCTGGGGATGCGCACCATCTCCAGCGTCAGATCGCGCAGCCGTTCAGGGCTCACGCGGGCGGTGAGCTGATCGAGTAGCGTGGACATGGAATCCCCCTTATGCGTTGTGATGGTGGGCAAGAGGCGCGGGCTATGGGTTATGGGTTGTGGGTTGTGCGTTGGACTTGGCCCTCATTCGTAGCGACCAACCCACAGCGCACAACCCACAACCGCCCGCAACCTACACCCGACTGAGCGCGGCGTCGATGCTCTCCTCGAGGATGTCGCACATGGCGTCGAGTTCCTCGTCGGTGGTGATGAGGGGTGGCGCCAGGGCGATCCAGTCCGGGTCGTGGCGGATAATGAGCCCCCGCTCCTCGGCCTCGGCGCCGATGCGCTTGCCGACGCGTACGTCCGCCGGGAAGGGCTCGCGCGTGGCGGTGTCCTTGACGAGTTCCACGCCCCACAGGAGCCCCTTGCCGCGCACCTCGCCAAAGATGCCGCACTCGGCCATGCGCAGCAGGCGCGCCTGCAGGCGCGCTCCCTGGCGTTGGGCGGCGCCCACCAGGTCGCGCTCCAAGATCTCGCTGACGGCGGCGAGCCCCGCGGTGGCGGACAGGGGGTTGCCTGCGAAGGTGTGGCCGTGGCCGAACTCGATGCCGGCCTCCTCGGGCCCCCAGAAGGCGCTCTGGATGCGGTCGGACCAGATGGTGGCCGCCAGGGGGGCGTAGCCGCTGGAGAGCCCCTTGCCGAGGCAGAGGATGTCGGGAGTGACGTCGAACGTCTCGGCGGCGAACATGCGGCCGGTGCGCCCCATGCCGGTGATCATCTCGTCGAAAATCAGCAGGACGTTGAACTCGTCGCAGATCTCGCGCAGGACGCGCAGATACTCGGGGGGCGGCACGAGGATGCCGCCGGTGTTGCCGATGGGCTCGACCATCACGCCGGCGACGGTCTCGGGGCCCTCCAGAGCAATGACCTGGCGGAGGAACTCGGCGCAGAACACGCCGCAGTCGGGGTACGCGCGTCCGTAGGGGCAGCGGTAGCAGTGCACGGTAGGGATGTGGATGTAGCCCGCCGGCAAGGGCTCGAAGGGCATGCGACGCTTGGGCGTGCCGGTGGCGGCCAACGCGCCCTGGGTGGCGCCGTGGTAGCCCCAGTAGCGCGTGATGAACTTGAACTTGGTGGGGCAGCCGGCTTGCTTCCAGTACTGCTTGGCCAGCTTCATGGCCGTCTCGGTGGCCTCGGAGCCGCTGGAGAGGAGCTTGACGGTGTTGAGATCGCCGGGGGCGAGGCCTGCCAGGGTGTCGGCGAACTCGACGGCGGGGGCGTTCGTGCCGTGGAGCGGCGGCGCGAAGCAGAGGCGCTCCATTTGCGCCTTCATGGCGTCGATCACGCGGCGATTGCCGTGCCCGACGGCCACAACAAAGATCCCCGAGAGCCCGTCATAGTAGTGCTTGCCGTGGATGTCCCAGTAGTGGACGCCCTCGGCGCGCTCCATGATGAGCGGGTTCTGCACAAAGGCGCTCATCTGGCGAAAGTCGAGCACACTGTGCTTCAGGACGTCGGGGTCGGTGAGCCGCTCGCGGTCGTACATGGCATCTGTCCTCCGTTGTTGGGTCGGGCCGATGGTAGCACTACCGCGGGGGCGCGTCAACGCGCGAGAGGGGTTGAGGAGTTGTGGGTTGTGCGTTTTGGGCTGGTGAAGCGAGTTGAAAGTCACAGGCTACAGGCCTCAGTGGGATGACCCCGCTGAGGCCTGTAACCTGCAACCTGCTACCTGTCACCCGCCATTACGCGGGAACTCACAACCCATCACCCACAACCGCGCCTACGCCGTCATCGACGCGACGTCCTGCTCGACGGTGGTGGTCGGCTTGATATCGAACGTCTTGACCAGGAGGTCGAGCACGTTGGGCGAGACGAACGCAGGCAGCGTGGGGCCGAGGCGGATGTGCTTGACGCCCAGGGAGAGGAGGGCGAGAAGCACGAGGACGGCCTTTTGCTCGTACCAGGCGATGTCGTACTCGATGGGCAGGTCGTTCACGTCCTCGATGCCCAGCGCCTCGGCGAGTTTGAGGGCGATGACGACCAGGGAGTACGAGTCGTTGCACTGGCCGGCGTCGAGGACGCGCGGGATGCCGCCGATCTCACCGAGGCCGAGCTTGTTGTAGCGATACTTGGCGCAGCCCGCCGTGAGGATGATGCTGTCCTCGGGGAGGGATTGGGCGACATCCGTAAAGTACTGGCGCTCCTTGTGGCGCCCGTCGCATCCCGCCATGACGACAAAGCGCTTCACGGCGCCGGACTGGATCGCCTCGATAACCTTGTCGGCCACCGAGAGCACGGCGTTGTGGGCGAACCCGATGGGAATGGCGCCCGTCTCGAGTTCCTTGGGCGAGCCGCACTCTAGCGCCTTGGCGATGACGGGCGAAAAGTCCTTCTGGCCACCCTCGGGTCGCTCAGCGATGTGCTGGACGCCGGGCCACCCGACGACGCTGGTGGTAAAGATCCGGTCGCGGTAGCTGTCCTTCGGTTCCACAAGGCAGTTCGTCGTCATGAGGATGGCGCCGCCAAAGGCCTCGAACTCGTCCCGCTGGTGCCACCACGAGCCGCCATAGTTGCCCACCAGGTGCGGGTACTGCTTGAAGGACGGATAGGCGTTGGCCGGCAGCATCTCGCCGTGGGTATAGACGTTGATCCCCTTGCCCTCGGTCTGCTGCAGCAGCTCGTCCAGGTCGCGCAAGTCATGCCCGGAGATGAGGATGGCCGGCCCCTCGCGAACGCCGAGGTTCACCATCGTGGGCTCGGGATGGCCGTAGGCTGAGGTGTTGGCCTCGTCCAGGAGGGCCATGGTCTGGACGCCCACCTGGCCACAGCGCATCACCATCGCTACCAGGTCGTCCACGCTGGCATCGTCATTGATGGTAATCGCCAGCGCCTCCTGGGCAAAGGCCAGGATGTCGTCGTTCGTGTGCTCCAGTACGTAGGCGTGCTCGGCATAGGCCGCCAGCCCTTTCAGGCCGTAGATCAGGAGGGAGCGCAACGAGCGCACATCCTCGTTCAGCTCGGGCTCGGCCATGATCCCCACCTCGACCGCCTTGCCAAAGAGGGTGATGCGATCGTCGTTCTCAGGCGACCAGACGGCGGCGTCGGGAAGGTCTGCCTTGGAGCTGACGCCTCCTGCGGCCCAGTAGCGAGCGGCGAGGGCGTCGCGGCGCCGGAGCGCCTCATGCACCAGGTCGATGAAGCGTTCGGCGTCAAAGTTGACGTTCGTGACGGTGGAGAAGAGCCCCTGCAACACAAAGCGGTCGGTCTCGGGGGCGGTCACGCCCAACTCGCGGGCGCGCACGCCATAGTACGAGATCCCCTGGAGGACGTATAGCAAGAGGTCTTGCAGCGCGGCGACGTCCTGTGGCTTGCCGCAGACGCCTCGCACGGTGCATCCCTTCCCTCGGGCGGTTTCCTGGCACTGGTAGCAGAACATATCCATCGGGTACGGCTCCTTTCGTGGCCCACGCGAGCGGGCTGCGAGTGTTCTCGGGTGCAGAATACCACGAGATGCCGGGGCGATATGTGACCTGGGTTACACTTGTGAGACGGCATGCAGATCTCGCTGATGCCGAGCTGGTTGCTGCTGGTTCATGGGTCTAGGGTATTGGTCACACGTAGGCATGCCAGCAGTGTCTCGGCGCGCCTTCTCGCTACCACCATGGGAATCAGCGTGGGCGGGCTGCGAAAGGGCCCGGTGGCCAGCGGGTCCTCCTATCGGTCGCGACCGAGCACGAGGCCAACGAACTCGACGACGAGCGCGATACCGAGACCGAACATGCCGACCAGGAGGGCGAGGCGGGCGAGGTCATTGAACTGCGCCTGCCCGAAATCGAAAGGAAAGACGCGGTGCAGGTTGTAGAACACCACCAACGAGAGCGCGTTGAGTAGCACCTGCACGCCGTGGCGGAACCACCGCGGGTCGTAGGCCAAGAAGATGAGATTCGCGACGATGGTGGCCTGCAGGGAGAGGTTCACGATCCAGAGGACGTCCGGCCAGTCGTTGGTGATGAACGGCACGTCCCAGTTCGGCACGCCGTTGGCGAGGTATAGGAGCACCAGGTTCACGGCGATGGCGATAAGGTATCCGAAGCGGCGCACGCCGACGCCGGGGCGCGACGGACCCGCGCGTCGTTCGGGTTCGGCGCGCTCGGCGATGCTGGGGTCGGGTCGATCATCGGTCATGATGTACCTCCGTTGAGGGCGGTAGCAGGGTCGTGGGGATACGGGGTGGCTAGGGCCGCACCCCGGCCCGCGCGAGGCGGGCATAGCGCAGGGCGAGCGGCACCATGGCCATGGGAAGGGTGACGCACCAGATAGCCAGGGCGACGAATGTCAGCGTCAAATAGCCGGTGGCTCCCACGAGAAAGCCGGCGAAACCGGCGATCCCGTTGGCAACGAGCAGCCAGCGGATCGCCCGCGCCTGGCGGTCACCGTGGCCGTCGAAGGATAACCCCGTGAACAGCGTGGCGAGGCCCATGGCACCGTAGCCGAGGCCCTCCAGGGCGCCGGCAACCGATAGCGGGTTGCCGATAGCGAACCACGACAGTCCGGCGAACTCGCGCGCCATGAGCGCCGGCATGACGACGGCGTACTGCAGCCAGTAGTTGGTGGTCAGGATGGCGGCATAGAGGAGCCCAAAGATCAGCCCCATGCGGCTCCACACGCGGCGGCCCGAGTCTGTGCCAAGGTCGACGATGGCCACGAGGGCTACAAAGGTGGGTGGGAGCAGCAGGCACGGGATCACCCAGGCGAGGAACGCCCCCGGGTCAAAGGCGGCGGCGTACGCCTCGATGCCGGCCCAGGCGGGAAGACGCGACATCCAGAGCGCGAACGTGGGCGTGAACCAGACGGTCCAGATGAGGGTGAGGGTGGCTGCCACCGCTCCCACCCAGGCCGTGGCGCGATTCATGGTGGCCACGCCCCCCACCTCGATCGCGGGGGCAACCGTTGCCGGGCTGGAACGCGCGGCCGAGGCACGTTGGGCCTGAGCGGGCTGCTGTGCCTTGGGGCGCTGGGCCGACGGACGGCGTGAGGGCGAGCGCTTGTGCGCGGCGCGCGCTGAGGAAGCGGGCATACGTACCCTCCTTGTGTCATCAGCCGATGACAACGGCTCTGATGCGACCATAGACGACGCCAACGACCGAGGTTGTAGCGCGTCCGGCCGGCCGCTTGCGGCGCAGGCTGACAAGCGTACTCCACCTGTCAAGCCGTCAAGGCGAGGCTGCCTCTACTGGGCAGCCAGATCGGTGCTCTCGGCGGCATGTGCTGCGGCGTACGCCGTAGCGCCTGGATTCGTGGCGTGCAGTAGGGACTGGACCCACTCGCGGCGCTCCCACAGGGCGCAGCCACCGTTCGTCTCACCCAGGTGCTCGTCGCTGAGGCGAATGGTCTCCAGGAACCTGGAGCGCAGCGCCTCGCGCAGCGTGACGTCCTCCAACGAGACGTCCGAGTAGGGCGCAAAGGGGCATGGCTCGAGCCGACCCGACGGACTGACGTGCACGAATCCTCGCCCCGCGGCAAGGCAGCCGCCGTACATCTCTTCATCGCCGGGAAAGGCGACAAAGAGCCCCGGCAGGTCCTCGCGGTAGGCCGCCAGACGGCGCGCCTCCTCGTCACGCTGCTCTTGCGTGAGTGCCAGGCACTCGGTGCCAGGCTGCACGGGCACATAGTCGACGAAGAAAAAGAGGCGGCAACCGGTCTCCAACATACGTTCCACGAAAGGTCGACCGGTGACCAGATCGTGATTCTGGCGCGTTACGGTGAGCGACGCCCCAAAAAAGACGCCCGCCTCGCGCAGCCGGCGCATCGTCTCCAGGACATGGGCATGGACGCCCTCGCCACGACGCAGGTCGGTCTCGCTCTGGTGCCCCTCGATGCTGAGCACGGGGACGATGTTGCGATGGCGGCGCAGGTGGTCGAGCACGGCATCATCGATGAGGATGCCGTTGGTAAAGAGGGGAAAGACGATGCCCGGATGCTCGGCGGCGATGCCGAGGACCTCGCGGCGGGTCAGGGGCTCACCGCCGGCGATCATTACGATGGAGACGCCCAGCGCCTCGGCCTCGGCGATCACGGAGCGGAGCTTGTCCGGCGGCATCTCGGCCTCGCCGCGGGGATGCTGGGCTCGCGCGTAGCATCCCTTGCACGCCAGGTTGCAGCGATGGGTGACGCTGACGATCATAAAGGCGGGCACGTGGACGCCAGCGGCCTCGCAGTCGCGACGCACGCGGGCGGCGCGGCGCTGATGGTGCAGAGCGCGTGCCACGAACAGGGCCATGCGGGGATCGTGCAGGCTGATGCGGAGCGCTTCGCCAAAGAAGGCCTGGATATTGCGATCTAACAGCCGCGCGTAAGTATCGCTCATGGTTTCTCCACTCCCGATGCCGGTATTGTTACACCGTGTCTTTGGGGTTCAGTATAGCGGAGCGGAGACCATGGCGCGCCCCCCAGAGCGCCAGACGTCGGCCGTACGGCTGGGCAGAGGCGCACCTGGCCGCCTGGGCAGTCGAGACGGACCAGATACAGCGCCCCACCGCCCTCGGCGGCGGGGCGCTGTTCATCGACGCGCCCCCGCGAAGGTGAGCGGGCGATCCTGCTACCAGGAGACGGTGTAGCTGACGGGTGTCCCGTCGGTGTAGTTATAGAGCTGCACGGTGTACGTGCCGGCGACGTCGGAGGAGAAGGTGGCCTGGCGCCGCCCGGGGGTGGATCGCGTGGTGCCTTCGGCGATCAGTCGCCCGTTCGGCGCAAAGACGTTGAGCCCCACGGCGTTGGCGAGCACCGGGTCATCAGGCGCCAGCGTCGCCTCGACGGTGACGTCCGACCCGTCGCCAGAGTAAGGGATCTCAAAGATCGCGAAAGCCCCGCCTAGCGAGCCGACGAGGGTCCCGCTGGTGGGCGGGCCGGTCTCGGGAAGGATCTCCGGCGGCGCCGGCGACGGCACGGGTGTAACGGCGGGCGCCGGTGCAGCCTCGGTGAACCCGGTGGCGACGATAGAGCAGTTGATGGTCGTGGTCAGGGGATAGTTGAACAGCTGGACGAGGAGCCGCGCCGCGTCGGGATCGCTGTAGCGGAACTCGCGCACGCTGGGGTCGCCCTCCGTCGGGGTGCGCGACGACCCGATGAGGCCGTCGGGTCCATAGACGTTGAAGGCGATCTGTGCGGCGACCGAAGGGTCAGCCGGACGGGGCGTCATGCGGATGACGAGTTCCTGCTCGCCGCCTGGGTAGGCTATGGAAAAGTAGGCGAAAGAGCCCGCCGGGGCGCCCGGGATCGTCCCGGTGCGCTCCTCACCTGGACGTAGCGGCTCGGGGTTGCTGGGGTCCTGGCTGCGCGCCAAGACCGTGGCCGGAAGGCCCACGACAACTGCCAGTGCCAAAAGCACGATGCCTAGCGTCCGAATGCGCATGAAAACACCTCCACAAAGCACTCTCGCGCCGCGGATCGATCGCGGCGCATCACGTCTGCACGCCAGTGCCTCCGCCGATGCCGCATGGGGAGGATTTAGTGGCTAGAGTTGGCGCCCGAGGGCCACCGCACGGCGCAGGACGGACTGCGGGACGTCGTGCTGCCCATGCGCGCAGGGGTAAATGATGGTCCCCACGATGCGGTACCCGGCGGACGCCAGAACGGTTCGCACGGCTCGGATGGCGCCCCCGCCCGAGGAGGAGAGCTGACTGGTGGGCCAGGTGGAGTCGCACGTGGCGACGATAGCGGCCGTCTTGCCCCGCTGCCGCGGCTGCGCGCCGTCCTCGCCGAGTAGGACCGGCACGTTGCGGTCAAAGAGGAGCTTGAGCGGGCCCGTCATGTTCCCCCAGTAGGTGGGCGTGCCGATGACAAGGCTCTCCGCCTCCAGGATGCGTCGACCGACGCGATGGGCATCATCCTCCGGCTGGACGCACTCTCCATCGGGACGACACTTCATGCATCCGAGGCAGGGGAGCATGTCGAGATGGTTCACGTCGACCCATTCCACCTGGCGGCCATCCTTGGCGGCGGACTCGATGGCATGGAGGATGACGGCGCAGGGGCCATGGGGGTGCGGGCTCGCATTGAGGACGAGGATTGACACGGGTTCCTCCTGGCGCGACTACAGGCTGGAGCATCAGCGATAGACGGAGGGGGGCCAATGATTAGCAGACATAAGTATACCAAGAGACGGGCGAGCGTGTCAACGGTCCGTGTTCCTTCACGTATAATCTAACTCTGGCGGGATGGTTCCTTCATTTGATAATCTAACCCGGAGGGACCATGCCCAAAGACGACGAGATGACCGTGGACGAACGCTACAAGTACCTGCGACGACTGCACCAACGCTACGACGGCGCGGATCGCACCACCCGCGCCAAGCTGCTGGACGAGGCCGAGGCAGTGACGGGGCTGCACCGCAAGTACCTGTCCCACCTCATGAACAAGCCCGGCCCCATTCGCAAACCCCGCACCCACCAGCGCGGGCCGCATTACAGCGGTCAGGCGCTGCATGCCGTGGCGGTGGTGGCGGAAGCCCTGGACTGGATTTGTGCTGAACGGCTCCAGCCCGCCTTGCGGGAGATGGCGGAGCACCTGGCCCGCTTCGGGGATTTGCACGTCACCCCGGAGGTGTTGGAGGAGTTGGGGGCCATGAGCGTCACCACCGTCTACCGCATGCTCAAGCGCCTGCGCCAGGATCAGCCTCGGCTGCCGCAGCGCCGCGGGCGGCCCGCGACCGGGCTGACCAAGGAGATCCCCGCCTTGCGGCTGCCCTGGGACCTGACGGAGCCGGGGCACTTCGAGGTGGACCTGGTGCACCACTGTGGCCCCGAGACGTCCGGCGACTACGTGTACACCCTGCAGTGGATTGATGTGGCCACCGGCTGGAGCGAGCGGGTAGCGGTCTTTGGCCGCTCGAGCCGGGAGATGATCCGCGGCTTTGACCGCATCCTGGCGCGCTGCCCCTTGCCCATCCTGGAGATCCACCCCGACAACGGCAGCGAGTTCCTCAACCGGCCGCTGCTGGCATACTTTGGCGAACGCGTCCAGGGGGTGCGCATTAGCCGCTCCCGGCCGTGGCAGCACAACGACAACCGCTTCATCGAGCAGAAGAACTCCACCCTGGTGCGGGCCATGCTGGGCGACATCCGCCTGGACACGCGGGCCCAATGCGCGCTGCTCAACCGCATCTACGACACCTGCTGGGTGTACTACAACCTCTTTCAGCCGGTACTGCGGCAACAGACCAAGCGCACCATCCAGACGCCGGAAGGGGGGTGGCGCGTGCAGCGCACCCAGGACGTGGCCGGCAGTCCCTACCGCCGCGTGCTGCGCAGCGGGGTGCTCTCGCCGCAGGCGGCGGAAGACCTGGCCGCCATCTACGAGATCACCAACCCGTTGGCCTTGCGCCGCGAGATCCGCGCCCAGTTGGACGAACTCTTCGCCCTGGCCAGCCGCTCCCAGTGAAAGGAGGAGGGCATCGGCGGGTTAGATTATCATCTGACCGAACCACCCCCCCAGGGTTAGATTATCATTTGAAGTGACGCGGGGCGCGTCGCGAGGTGCCATAGGTGACAGGTTGTAGGCTCTAGAGCATGAGCGCCCTGAAGCCTGTAACCTGCAACCTGTGACCTGCGGCCCTTCACCAGCCTTGTCACCAGCGCGCCGCCCACGGCCCGCAATGCCCGAAAACGCTACCAGTTAGG
>Ga0123329_1002679_pt1 | contig 15375 bp, 11 predicted proteins | sample BioC12SIPDNA_FD_89703 | JGI IMG/M metagenome (GOLD analysis project Ga0123329, IMG submission 89703) | Anaerobic biogas reactor microbial communites from Washington, USA - Biogas_R1_B C12 SIP DNA | ecosystem: Engineered > Bioreactor > Anaerobic > Unclassified | place: Washington, USA | collected... | reverse complement strand
TCGCCGCGAGAATCCCCCACTTCCTGTTCGGACTGGCCGGCATCGGCGTGTTTCTGGCCGCATTCCGGCGGAGGATCGGCCTTGTAGGCGCCCTTGCGGGTGCCCTCTTTCTCACGACGCTGTCGCTGCACATCAAGTACAGCGCCGAAATGCGGTTCTATGCCTTCGTCTTCCTTTCGGAAATCTGCCTGCTCGCCGCGCTGCTCGCCCTTCTGGAACGCTGGTCGGCCCACAGGCTCGCCTGGGTCTTCTTGGTGGCCTTTCTGGGGACCTTCAACCATCTTTCCTTTATCCCGGCCCTGGCCGCCGCGCTTGCAGCGGTGGCGACAGTCGTCGTCTTTGAAAGGGGCGCCAGCCGCCTTTCCGGGCGGATCGGCAGGGTGCTGCTGGTGGGCGTGTGCTGTGCGGCGGCTGTCGGGGCGGCCTTCCTGCCCTCCACGCTGCTTTCCGGGGGCACAAAGAAAATCGCTTCCGTCTTCGAGATGCTGAGCAAGGAAGGCACCCGGACGGACGTCGCCAACGCCCCGGAAAGGGCGTCGGAGGGGTACGCCCTGACCTGGGGCCAGTGGCGGGGTTTCGTGGAAAACCACTATCTGGCCGCCACGGGCCCGGCCGCAGTGTCCTTCTATCTAGCCATCACGGCGGTCGGCGCGGTGTTTCTCCTGCTCTGCCAGCGCCGGATACTGGCCCTGGCCCTCTTCCCCCTCGCCATGCACCTGCCTTTCCTCTTCCTGCGTGTGGGTCATTTCTGGACGGAACGCTACCTCATCATTCAGTGCGTCTCGCTGACCCTGCTGTTTGCCGCCGGGGTGCAGGGGGTGTTTGCGCTGTCCTGCCGCCTGTTGCCGGGCCGGATGAGGCGCATCGGGGGCTGGTGCGCCGCCGGAGGGATCCTCGCCGTGATGTGCCTGCTCCGGGTCTCCCCCGTGCAGGGAACCCTGCGCGGCGGCGACACGGACGACCTGCGCCCCCGGGCCGAACTGCTGGCGGACCGCATCCAGTATGGAGACGTGCTGGCGATGGAACGCGGCAAATGGGGTTTCCTTCCGCACAACACATTGAAGCGCTTCCTGGAAAGGGATCCCCGCACCGCCGCGGGCATCGCGCCCACCCTCCGGTGGTACGCGCCCGAGAACACCGGCGAGCTGGCAAAGAACGCGGGGTTCTGCGGCAACAGCACTATCTGGATCGTAACCCGTCCCGTCGGGCAGTTGTCGGAGGGGGACCGGGAGGGGCTGGAGGGGGCGGGGGCGGAGCCCCTGCTGCTGCGGAACGGGGTGGGGCTGTGGGTCATGGGTCGCGACACGGTGAACATGCTGGAGGATGGCGGGTTTGAGCGTCCCGAGTCCGGCAATGGCCTGCCGGGGGGGTGGACGCTGCGGAATGCGGAGGGGGAGCGTTTCGGCGGCAAGACATTGTCCGCCAGCGTCGCCGGGGGGGCGCCCTTCCGGCCCTTCTGGCTGAAGGCCGCGCGGGGGCCTGCCGGGGAGACGGAGGGGATCGCCGCCGCGGCCGGCGAGGAATATGTGATTTCGTTTGAGGCCCGCTGCGTGGATGCGGACCAGCGGCGGGCACCCCGCGGCATGGTGGTGCTGGCCTTCGGAAACCGAGATCTGGCGAACGTCGTGTCCACGGTCCGATTGACGCCGGAATGGCGGCTCTACTCGTTTCCCGTCGTTCCGGGACAGAACACGGAGGGGGCCGTTCCGGACCCGATGGTCGGGCTGAGCCTTCAGACCAGTGACGGCTCCTGCGATATCCTGCTGGACAACGTGCAGTTGGAACGGGGGCGGTCGGCCACCCCCTTCACCCGGGACATCCGCAATCTGGGTCAGACGGTGAAGGGGAATGCACAGAAGGCGGGATGATCAGGCCCCCCGTTCGTCCTCGTAGCGCGCGAGGGCGCAGCCCGCGCAGCCGATGACGCCGGAGTCGCCGCCCAGCCCGGCGGGCAGTATCTGGCACCGCTTCGCGGGCACCTCGAAGGCGTTCTCCCGGACCACGCGGCGCACGGTGTCGAAGAGCATGTCGCCCGCGGCGATCATGCCGCCGCACAGGATGATGCGCTCGGGGTTCAGCGCGTTCACCATGCTGGCCGCGCCGATGCCGATCCAGGTGGCCGTCTCGTCGAACACAAACCGGGCGTAGGCGTCCCCGGCGGCGGCCGCGGCGTGGATCATCTTGCCGGTCAGTTTGGACGGGTCGTTGCCCGTTGTCTCTTTGAGTGCCGTCTTGGCGGTGTCCCAGCCGTCGGCGGCCGTGCGCACCATGCCGGTGACGGAGGCGTAGGCCTCCAGGCAGCCCAGGGAGCCGCAGCCGCATTTCCGCCCGTCGCGGTGCACCGTCAGGTGGCCCAGCTCCGCCGCCGTGCCGTCTATGCCGCGCAGCAGTTTTCCGAACACCACAATGCCGCCGCCGACGCCGGTGCCCAGGGTGAAGACCACGACGCACTCCGCGCCCTGGCCCGCCCCCAGCCAGTACTCGCCGTAGCAGGCGACATTGGCGTCGTTGTCCACATAGCAGGGAACGCCCAGCCGCTTCGTCATCTCGGCGGCCAAGGGCACGTCCTTCCACCCGGGGAGGTTGGGCGGGCTGAACACAATGCCGGTCTGCCAGTTCATGGGGCCCGGCGCGCCGAATCCGGCGGCGAGCACGTTGTCCAGGGTCAGGCCGTTCGTCGCGAGCAGGTCGCGCACGGCGTCCTCCATGGTGTCCATGACGGCCTTGGGGCCGCCCTCGGCGTTGGAAGGCCGTGAGTCCTTGACGATGATTTTCTTCTCGGTGGAGACGATGGCCGTCTTGACGAAGGTGCCGCCCAGATCCACGCCGATGATGACCTTGCTCATGCGACTCGAAGCTCCCTTGACCGGTGCCCGCCCCGGTAATCTCTTTACATGCTACCGGAATCCCGCAACCGTTTTCACTTCCGGACAAACGCCAGCGCCTTCGCCATCCGGGCCAGCGACTCGTCCCGCCCCAGCAGTTCCGCCAGCTCGAACAGCCCGGGTCCGACGGGCTTGCCCGTCAGGGCGAGGCGCGTGCTGTTGACCAGATTGCCCAGTTTGGTCTGGAGTTTCTCGGTGGCGCGGTCGAACCCCTCCTTGAGGGCGTCATGAGTCCACGCGGGGGCCTCCTCCATGACACGGACGGCGGTCTCCAGCCACTTCTCGGAGTCGGGCTGGCCGAAGAACTTCCCGGCGGCCTTCTCGTCGTAGGCGTCCACGTCGCGGAAGAAGAAGTCGGTGTACGCGGTGATGTGCTTGAGTGTGGGCACCTTCTCCTGGCAGATGGCCGCCATGCGCAGCAGCCACTCACGGGGCTTGGCGGAGGTGTCCAGCCCCTCCGCGTTCATGAAGGGGAGCACGCGGTTGCAGAAGTCCTCCACCGTGAGGCGGCGCAGGTGCTGGCCGTTGAGCCAGTCGAGCTTCTTGCGGTCGAAGCGGGCCGGCGACTTGTTCAGCCGGTTGAGGGTGAACAGGCGCTTCAGGTCGTCCAGGGTGAAAAACTCGCGCCCCTCCTCCTCGGAGGTCCAGCCGAGCATGACGACATAGTTGATCAGCGTCTCAGGCAGATAGCCCTCGTCCCGCCAGTCGAGCACGTTGGCCCCGTGCAGGCGCTTGCTGTACTTCTTGCCCGTCTCGTCGAGCACCATGGGCAGGTGGGCGAACTTCGGCAGGGCGTAGCCCAGGGCGTTGAAGAGCATGACATGCCGGGCGGCGTTCGTGAGGTGGTCGTCGCCGCGGATGACGTGGGAAACCTTCATGAGCCCGTCGTCCACCACCACGGCCAGGTGGAAAATCGGGTCACCGTTGGGCTTCAGGATGATGAAGTCGTCGTACTCCCGGTTGTTAAACCGGACCGGTCCCTGCACGAGGTCCTCAATGACCGTCTCGCCCTCGGACACCCGGAAACGGAGGGTCCACGGGGCGTCGCCCTTTGCGGCAACCTCCTCCGGGGTCAGGTTGCGGCATTTGCCGCTGTACCGGTAGGGGCGCTTTTCGGCGGCGGCGCGCTCGCGCTCCGCGTCCAGCTCCTCCTTCGTGCAGAAGCAGCGGTAGGCCTTCCCCTCGTCCAGCAGGCGCAGGGCCTCGGCGCGGTGCAGGTCGCGGCGCTGGGACTGGCGGTAGGGGCCGAAAGCGCCCTTTTCCGGCACGTCGCCGAACGGCGGGCCCTCGTCCCACTCGATGCCCAGCCACTGGAAACCTGCGCACATGGCCTCCACATACTCCTCCTCCGTGCGCTCGGCGTCCGTGTCCTCCAGGCGCAGCACAAAGGTGCCCCCCTGGCTGCGGGCGAAAAGCCAGTTGAAAAGCGCCATTTTGGCCGTGCCGATGTGCAGGAAACCGGACGGCGACGGGGCGATGCGGCAGCGAATCTCGGACATGGAAAGGGAACTCCCTGGTTGTGGGCGAAAAGGCGGAAAGACGGGGCGCGGGCGGCGCTCAGGCCCCCCGGACCTCCTCCACCAGCTTCATGAGCCGGCGGCCGTACTCGGTGTAGGACTCGTAGAGCTGGCGGGCGTTGTCCGCCTTCTGGCCCGTGTGGATCACGGCGGCCAGGTGCGGCTCGATGGAGAACCCGCCGTCGTAGCCCGTCTTCAGCAGGTCGGCCACGATCTCACGGACGCACCCGTCGCCCTCGCCGCAGTAGGTGTAGATGTCCTGGCCGTCCACCTTCCGCGCATCCTTGATGTGGACGTAGACGATGTCCCTGCGGACGGTCTGGTAGTACTCCCAGGAGTCCTGGCCGTAGGTCACGGGATTGCCCGTGTCGAACACCACCTTCAGCGCCGGGCTGTCCACCTCGCCGAGGAGGATGTTGGAGTTCTCGGCGGACAGGCCGCCCCAGCCGCTGCAGTTCTCGTGGACCAGCGTGATCCCGCCGTCCTCGGCGATGCGGGACAGTTCCTTCGTGCGGCGGATGGCCTCGCGCCGCCACTCCCGCTCGTCCACCGGCTCCTTCGGGTCGTTCGGATAGCTCATGACGCGGATAAACGGCGTGCCGAAACGGCGCATCCGGGGAACGGCGCGCTTCAGGTCCTCCACGTCCACGGTGAAATCGCCCGTGACGGGCCGCGCCCAGTTGGCGATGGCGCTGGAGAAGCACGACACCCCCATGCCCGCCTCCGTGACCGCCGCATAGACCGCGTCAAAGGCGGCGTCGGAAAGCTGGGTGAGGTTGACGCTGTCCACGGCCCGCAGTTCAAGGTGTTTCCACCCCAGCTCGGCGTGGGCCTGAATCTGCGTCTGAATGGGCTGTCCGGACTCGTCGGAAATGCCGGAAAAGAACATGTCTGTGACTCCTGTGCTCCTGGGCGGGGAGATATCCCCGACGGTTACGGCTTTAGACAACGGCCTCTATCGTACCAGACCGGCCTCCACCTCTTCGCGTGTCTTGCGTCCGCGGAGGACTTCCACCAGCGTCAGGGCGAAATCCATCGCCGTGCCGGGGCCGCGCGAGGTGACCACGTTTCCATCCGTCTCCAAGGCGGCGCCGGTCTGGGTGCCGCCCGCGTCGGCGTCCGTCAGGACGCCCGGATACGCTGTGAAACGCCGCCCGGTCAGCAGGCCCGCCTGGGCCAGCACCAGCGGCGCGGCGCAGAGGGCGGCCACGGTTTTTCCCGCCGCCGCGAGCTCCTTCAGCAGGGCGGCCACCCGCGCATCCGCCGCGAGGGCGTGCGTGCCCCCCATGCCCCCGGGCAGCACAACGGCGTCGAAACCCCCGCGCGCGAGCGCCGCGTCCAGGGTTGTGTCGGGAACCAGCGTCACGCCGCGGCTGGCCCGGACCGGGCCCTCCTTCAGTCCGGCGACCACCACCTCAATCTCCGCACGGCGCAGCACGTCAATGATTGTCACCGCCTCCAGCTCCTCGCACCCGTCCGCCAGCGGCAGCAGCACCTTGGCCATGTTCCGTTCCTCCTTGGTTCGTGCCCGTGGGGCGTCTGGTGCCATTCTAGCCGCTGGTTTGACTGGTTTTCATCTGGGGGACGGGCATGCAATGGGCTGCATGGACACTATGGACAATATGGACAGGGCATGCGTCTTTCCGGTGCTTTGTCCGTGTCCGTCCGTGCCGGGTCCGTGTCTGTCCGCGCCTGCTCAGTTCCGGTGCCTGTGGAAGGGCAGCACCGCGGCGCCGTACACGACGGCGCCAGTGCACACGGGAAACAGCACGGGGAACCCGCGGAGGGAAAACACCACGGCGGCCATGAGGAGGGTCGCGCCTGCGGCGGGCAGGGCGCCGAGGGCCATGCGCCGGACGGACACGCCGAGTCCGCGCGCGGAGGCGGCGAAAAGGACCGCGGCCAGACCCGCGCCAAGGGCGATGTTGAGCCAGACCAGACCGTTGCCGCCGAAGGCGGGGGACAGCAGAAACGCCCCGGCGGTCTTGAGGATCGCCGCTCCGGCAAAGAGGACGGCGGCCAGGGCCTGCATGCCCCGGGCACGAAGCTGGGCCTGCCCGACCAGCGCGGGCAGAAAGAGGGCGGCGGCCACGGTGAGCCCGGAAAGGGTGAACCCCGCGCCCGCATACTGGTCGCCGCCGAGAAAAACGGTGAGGGGCTCCGCAAGCAGCAGCGCGCCCGCGGCCAGCGGCAGGCCCACCTCCACGGCAAGCCGCCAGGCATCCTCCAACGCCCGGGCGGACGCCGCGGCGTCCTCGCGCGCGGCGCGGCTGAGTCCGGGGAACACCACGCCGCCCACGGCCTCCGTCAGGGGCATGAGCATGAACAGGAAGCGCATGCCGAGGGCATAGCGCCCGAGGGCGTCGCCGTCCAAGAAGAGGCCGAGCACCAGCAGGTCCACGGCGAAATAGGCCGTGGCGGCGAAGCCGCCCGCCATCACCGGCGCACCCTCGCGCAGGAGCCAGCGCGTGTCCGCCGCAGAGGGCGCGCGGTCCTCCCCGCCAAACCACCGCCAGGCGCAGACGGTCATCCCGCCCGCCCACAGCAGATGCACGGGGCCCAGCACGCCCACCAGCGCAGGCACGCCCGCCCCGGCCCAGAGCATCGCCAGGGTCGCGCCGACGGCCAGCGCGCGCAGGAGCACCTGCCCCAGCGCCACCGCGCCGAAATGTTCGTGCCCCGTGAAAACGCCCAAAGAAGAGCGGCCCCAGGACAGCGGCAGCACCGCCAAGGCGGTCACGAGCGCCGCCGTGGCCCGGTCCCCGCGCAGCAGCGCCCATGCGCCCGCCGCCAGCAGCAGCACCGGCAGGGCGACGGCGGTCTGCCCGAAAAGGCCCGCCGCGAGGAGCCGCCGCGACCGCTCCGGCGCGCAGGCCGTCTCGCGGGTCAGAATGTCCGACACCCCCCAGTTCATCACCACGGCGAACAGGGGGAACAGGGACAGGTAGAGCCCGTAGAGTCCGTTCTCCGGTACCGTCAGCCCGCGCGACAGCGCGACAAAGAGCAGGAACGAGAGGGCTTTCTGGACGGCCTCGGCGGACCAGAGCATCCCCAGCCGCAGGAGCGGCCGGGCGGAGGTCTCCGGTCCGGCCATCAGCGCGCCCCCCGCGCCGTGAGCACGCTGCGGAGGGTGGCGGCGAGGAGCCGCAGGTCGGCGCCCAGGGACATGCCGCCTATGTAGATCAGGTCGTAGCGGAGCTTCTGCCGGTAGTCCGTGTCATAGCGGCCGTGTATCTGCGCGAGGCCCGTCAGACCGGGCTTGACCACGAAGCGGTGCCGGTAGAGGGGTTCCTCTTTCAGGAATTCCCCGGCGAACTCCGGCCGCTCCGGCCGCGGCCCCACAAGGCTCATCTCGCCCCGCAGCACGTTCCACAACTGCGGCAGCTCGTCCACCCGGGTGCGGCGCAGCCACCGCCCGACCGGGGTCACGCGCGGGTCGTCCGCCTCCGCCAGCACGGGGCCCGAGGCCGCCTCGGCATCGGTGCGCATGCTGCGGAACTTCACCAGCCGGAAGGGCGCGCAGCCCAGACCCAGGCGCTCTTGGACAAACAGCACCGGCCCGCCCGATTCGAGCCGCACCGCCAGCGCGGCCAGCGCCAGCAGCGGCGACAGCAGCACCAGGCCCGCCGCCGCCCCGGCCAGGTCCATCCACCGCTTCACGGCCCGCTGCCAGGGGCGCGCCCCGGCGCCGTTCAGCCGGACCAGCGGGATGCCGCCCAGGCTGAACACGTCCGCCGCGCCGAACAGGGCCAGCCGCAGGCCGGGGCACACCCACACCTCCACCCCCGCCGCGTCGCACGCGGTGATCACCTCGGTGATGTGCCGGTCCTCGAGACCGCCCGTCTCCAACAGCACGACATCCGGCGTCTCGCGCGCCAGCCATTCGGCGAAGACCCCGTCCCTGCCCGGCTCCCAGGCGCCTGCGGGGGCCGCCAGCGCGGGGGCATGCCGCTTCAACTCGTCGGCCAGCGCGGCGCGGTCCGCGCCGGTCCCGGCGGTGGCGATGCGCAGCCGGTATCCCCCGCGGCGCAGCAGGCCCAGCGCCGCCGCGCGCGACGCCCCGAACCACAGGGCCATGAGCAGAAGGTCCCCCAGCACGACGGCGCGGGAGAACTGCGCGAGGGGCAGGTAATACAGCTGGACCAGGGCGATGACCAGATAGCCCGGCAGCACGCCGAAACAGGCCGCCGCCATTCCGCCGAACACATGGTCCGCCGCCTGGAGCCTGCGCCGGAGATCGTAGAGGCCGAAGGCCTGCGCCGCCGCGAGCCGGCAGGCCAGCAGCACGGGAAACCACGCCTGCGAGGTCATGAGATGTTCGGAGGGCGGCGCGCCCCCATACCGCAGGAACATGGGCAGAAACACCGCGCCCGCGGCCGCGGCGCAGTCCAGCACGCCGAGGCGGAATCCGAGACCGGGCGCGTCAAGCCCCCGCGTTGCCGTTGTCTCCCGCGTCATCCCGTTTTCCTTCCGCGTTCCGCCGCCGCCCTTCGGCCCGCCTCAGGGCCAGCACCGACAGCGTCAGCACGCCGACCGGCAGCGCTAGCAGCGGATAGCGGCGCGCGGGCGACATGCCGTCCACCACCCAGGCCAGGGGCCCCATGGCGGCGGTCACGGCATACAATACCAGCACGGCACCCCGGTGGCCCAGTCCGAGGGCAAGCAGACGGTGGTGCAGGTGGGCCCGGTCCGGCTCGAAGAAGCCGCCCCGGCGCGCGCGGGCCAGCCGCCGCGCGAAACTGAGGGCCGTGTCGGCCAGCGGCACGGCGAGCGCGGTCATGGGCGCCGCCAGGGCGATCACCGCCGCGCCCTTCTGCTCCTCGATCAGCGTGGCCGCACCGATCACCAGCCCCAGGAACAGCGCCCCGGCGTCGCCCATGAAGATGCTCGCCGGGTGAAAGTTGAACAGCAGGAAGGCGGCGGCCATGCCCAGCAGGCCGGACATGAGCATCACGGACAGGACCTGGTCGTTGCGCAGGCCCACAGCCAGCAGCGACAGCGCGCAGAGGGCCGTCACCCCGGCGGCGAGGCCGTCCAGGCCGTCCACGAAGTTCACAGCGTTCATCAGGCCCGCCACCCACAGCGCCGCCACCGCCACGGCAAACCAGCCGATATGCACCATGCCGCCCAGCGGGTCCATCAGCTCGCGCACGCCGAAACCGAAGAAATACAGCGCGGCGCCCAGCGCAAGTTCCACCGCCAGTTTGAACCATGCGGGCAGGCCGACGGCGTCGTCGGCGGCGCCCAGCAGCACGACCCCGGCGCCCACGGTGGCCAGGGTGTGGAAGGAGGGGTGCGCATAGCACGGCGCGAGGGCCTGCACCGCCAGCACCCACGCGAGGAATCCGCCGTAGAGGGCGAGCCCCCCGAGATAGGGCACGGGGTCGCGGTGGACCTTGCGGGCCTCCGACGGGGCGTCCAGCATGCCGATCCGCAGCGCCATGCGCCGGAAGAGGGGGGTCAGCGCGGCGGTCACCGCGAAGGCGGCAAGTCCCGTCAGCAGGTAGACTCCGGGGCCGCCCAGGCCAAAGAGACCGGCCTCCGCCCCGGGCCGGAAGGGGCGCAACGCGCCCAGCGGCGGCGCGTTCAGCCGCAGGGGCCAGTAGGCGAGGCTGAACAGCAGGAACATCCCCGCCGCAGCCCCGCACGACAGCGCCGCGCGCGCGCCGGGCGAAAGCGCGGAATCGGTGCGGACGGCGCGGTTTTGGGAGTCCGGCAAGCTCATGCCCCCATCATATCACCGCCGCACGGGCCGCGCGCATCTCCACTCCGCCGCCCGATGGGGGAATCTGATAGACTTCGGGGGGCGCATGAGGGGGGGCGCATGGACCACGGGAGACGGTGTCGGCATGCAGTATGTTTTCGCGGCAATTCTGGGACTCGTCGAGGGTGTGACGGAGTTCCTTCCCGTCAGCAGCACCGGCCACATGATCCTGGTCGAGGATCTGCTTCGTCTGGAGGGGAAGCCCGGCTTTGCGGACGCGTTCATGGTGATGATCCAGCTTCCGGCGATCCTTGCCGTGGTCCTCTATTTCTGGAAGAGGTTGTGGCCCTTCGGCGCGGAGGCGGACACGCGCGCCATTTTCGGCCTGTGGGCGCGGGTGCTCACGGCCTTCCTGCCCGCGGCCGTGATTGGGTTCCTGCTGGATGACTTCATCGAGGCGCGGCTCTTCAACCCGCCCACGGTGGCCGCCTCGCTCGTTGCCGGCGGCGTGGTGCTGCTGGTGATCGAGCGGCGGAGCATACCCGTCCGCCACACGGACCCGGCCCTGCTCGGCTTCCGCACCGCCCTGCTCATCGGGTTCTTTCAATGCCTGGCCATGATCCCGGGCACGTCACGGTCCGCGGCCACCATCATCGGCGCCATGCTGCTGGGGGTGGGGCGGCCGGCGGCGGCGGAGTTCTCGTTCTTTCTGGCCCTGCCCACCATGACCGGCGCGGCCGGCCTCAAATTGATGGAGAACGGCCTGGCCTTCTCCGCGCGGGAATGGGGGCTGCTGTTCACGGGGTCGGCGGTGTCGTTTGTCTCCGCCTACGCGGTGGTGGCCGCCTTCATGGCCTACATCCGCCGCCGGAACTTCGTGCCCTTCGCGTGGTACCGCATCGCGCTGGGGGGGGCGGTGACGGCCTGGATGCTGCTGCGCTGAGGCGCTACTCCACGGGGGCCATGAGCCGCGCGATGAGCGCGCGCGGCGTGCCGGACGGGGACTTCACCAGGGTGTCCTCCAGCGTGACGTGACGGGGGCCGACCTTCTTCACCAGGAAGCGCCCCTGAAGCAGGTCGCCCTCCGAAACGGTCTGCTCGGATTCGGGGATGCGGGAGTTGTTCAGGATGAACACGGCGCTTTTCCCCTCCTCCGCGCTTTTCAGCATGAACTTGTGGCAGGAAAGCTCGCCGTCCACATGGTTCCGGAGGTTCTGGGTGTCCGGATGCGTGTCCATAAGGGAGACTTGCGCGACCTCCGCCGAAACGGCGTTCATGGCCTTCGCCGAAAAGGGGACCGTGTTAAGGCGGCGTGTCGCGTCCTCGATGAAATAGGCCCGCGCCCGCGCCAGCATCTCGCCGCTTTCCGGCGTGTGATGCTCCCGCTCGAAGGCGAGGGCCGCCTCCAGCACCTGCATGGGCGGGTCTTTTCGGTCAAGCATGGCCTCTGCGGGGTTGACCCGCACGGCCACCTTGGGCTGCGCCGGCTTCCGTATCTCATTGAAACGCGCCACGACGTATTCCCCGCTCCAATACGTCATGAGCAGGGCCGCCACCACCATGCACCCGGCCAGCATGATCTTCCCGGGGCCCGCCTTCTCGCGGCGCTTCTTCTTGGGCTTGCTCATCCGGATGGAGGGGCTGTCGAAAGACGCCAGCGCGACCTCGCGCAGGGCCGGGTCGAGCTGCGGCATGCTGTCCGGCTTGTTCTTTCCATTTGCCGCGGGCGCCCGTTCCTTGGAATCGCGCTTTGCCCCGCCGTTCGGCGCGCCCGGCGCGGGCGAGGGCAGATGGGACGCGGGCATCGTCGCCGGCTGCGGGGGCGTATGCTGCGGCCCGGACACCCCGGCCGGCCGTGGGGGCGTGTGCTGGGGCCCGGCGGAGAGCGACGGGGGTGTCTGCATCGGCCCGTGGGACGGGGCGGGCCCGGCGGGGGACCCTGCCTGTGCGGGCACCCGCCCGCCAAACACAAACATGGGGTCCTTCCCCTCCCGCAGCACCTGCAGGACGGGCTGGATCGCCGTGCGGACTTCTGTGGCGTTCTGGAAGCGCTTGTCGCGGTCGGGCTCCACGCAGTGCGAGATGATCGTGTCCATCAGCGGGGGCACGTCCCGGGCCATTTCCGACGCGGGCTTCGGGATCCCCGTCGGGCGGTAGCCTGTCAGCAGCTCGTACAGCACCACGCCCGTGCTGAAAACATCGGCCCGCTGGTCCACGTCGTGGCTGTCCCGAAGCTGCTCCGGGGACATGTAGTACGGGGTGCCCATGACCGTCGAAATGCTGGTGTACTGCGTGCTCCCCTTGAGCTTGGAGATGCCGAAGTCCATCAGCTTCACCCGCCCGCCCTTGTTCAGCATGATGTTTTCGGGCTTGATGTCCCGGTGCACCGTGAACTGGTGGGCGTATTCCAGCGCCGAGCAGAGCTCGTCCACGATCCGGAGCGCGTCCAGCAGCGGGGGGCGCTCCCCGGGTTTCAGGTGGTCCAACAGCTCGCGCAGCGACCGGCCCTCGATCAGCTCCATGGAGATGAAAACCGTCTGCTCCACCCGGCCCACGTCGTGGATGCGCACAATGTGGGGGTGTGTCAGCTTGCGCGCGATGCGCGCCTCGTTCAGAAACCGGTCCACCATGGACTTGTCGCTGACGAAACTCGGCAGGAGTATCTTCAGGACAACCGTCTCCTCAAGAATGTTGTCCTGAACCTTGTAGATGCACCCGACCCCCCCCCGGCCGATCATCTCCACAACCGCATAGCGACCGGCGATTACATCTCCGGGCTTGTACAGATGTTCCCCGTCCGGCGGCAATCCGGGTCGCGTGGCCCCCTGGGAGGAGGCAAGGAGCCAAGTGTCGCACCGCTCACACCGAATCGCGCTGGGCGGGTTTTCATAAGTGCATTTTGGACATAATGACACGATAGAAACCCTACTCCACAGCTTGACGACCCCATTCTAAAGAAAACGCCCCCCCAAAACAAGCGTCTGGACGGGCTTTCTCTGCTGTCCAGACAATAAGACCCCGGCGGACGGGTTGACCCCGGCCCGCCGGACCCGTAGGATAGGGGGCCGATGGCCGGTTCGCCTGCTGGAAAGGGACGCAATGCCGAAGTGGATGGATGTCTCCATGAAGCTCACGCCGGGCATGCCCGTCTGGCCCGGCGACCCCGCGTTTGAGTCCGTCCCCGTGGCCTCCATTGGGGACGGGGACTCGTGCAACCTGACCCGGCTGACTCTCTCGACGCATCTGGGCACGCACCTCGACGCCCCCTGGCACTTCTGCCCGGACGGCCTCCGGGTGGATGAACTGGACCCGGAGTTGTTTTTCGGGGAGGCGCTGGTGGTGGAAGTTCTGAATGCGGATGCCGTGCGGGCCGAACATCTTCCGGCATCCCCCCTGCCCCGCAGGGTGCTCTTCAAGACGCGAAACTCCCTGCGGCCGGAGAACGCCCCCTTCGACACAGATTTCGTCGCCGTCGCCCCGGACGCCGCGGAGCGGCTGGTCGCGGACGGGGCTCGGCTGGTCGGGGTGGACGGCTATTCGGTCGGGGCCCACGGCGACACCGGGCCAACCCACCAAATCCTCCTCGGCGCGGGCATTCCCGTTGTGGAGGGGCTGCGTCTGGCGGGGGTTCCGGCGGGCCCCTGTGAGTTTGTCGTGCTGCCCCTGCCCATCGCCGGGGGCGACGGCGCGCCCTGCCGCGCCTTCGTCCGCGCAACCGTTTAGAAAGGACACCCCATGACCGCACGCCACTTCCTTCTTTCCGCACTGGCCCTGCTTGCGCTCGCCGCCCCCGCCGCCCCCGCGTTGGACTGGGAGCTTCTTCCCGGCGTGGAGCGGGTGCTTGACCTGCCGCCGGGACCGGACAACCCCCGCAACTCTGAGGGGGCCTTTCTGCCCCTCAAGGACGGGCGCATCCTCTTCGTGTACACCAAATTCACCGGCGGCGGCGGCGACCATGACACGGCCTTCCTGGCGGGCCGCGTGTCCGCCGACGGCGGCAAAACGTGGACCGGCGAGGACACGGTGGTCCTGCCCAACGAGGGGGGCATGAACATCATGTCCGTGTCCCTCCTGCGGATGGGCGGCGGCGGCATCGGCCTGTTCTACCTGCGCAAGAACTCCGAGCAGGACTGCCGTCCCTATCTGCGCGTCTCCGCCGACGAGGGCGCCACCTGGGGCGAGCCCCTGTGCATCGTGGAGTCCCCGGTCAGCTACTACGTTGTCAACAACGACCGGATCGTCCGCCTCAAGAGCGGGCGGATCGTCATTCCCGCCGCGCGCCATGACTGGGCGGGGAAGGGCATGGACGCGCGGGCGCACATGGTCTGCTTTCTTTCCGACGACGACGGCGCGACGTGGCGGCCCTCGGAGTCCGTGATGTACAACAAGCGGGTCACGCTTCAGGAGCCGGGGGTGGTCGAGCTGAAGGAAGGGCGGCTCATGATGTTCATCCGCACGGACAGGGGAAGCCAGTACCTGTCGTGGTCCGACGACGGCGGGTCCAAATGGACCGACCCCGTGCCCGGCGACCTCAAATCGCCGCTTTCCCCCGCAAGCATCAAGCGCATCCCCGCCACGGGTGATCTGCTGGCGGTGTGGAACGACCACGAGGGCATCGCGCCCGAGCTGGCCAAGGCGCGCACCCCCATCACCGTCGCCTTGTCAAAGGACGACGGGAAGTCCTGGACCGGCCGGCGCAATCTCTCCGCCGACCCGAACGGCTGGTACTGCTACACCGCCCTGGAGTTTGTGGACGGCCGCGTGCTGCTGGCGCAGTGCGCCGGAGACCGGCGGCAGAACGGCCTCGCCCGCACCTGGGTGCTGCGCTTCCCGGTGGAGCTGCTGTACGGCGAGTGACGCGGGGGTCAGCCCTCGAGCGACCAGGGCGCGCGCATGGGCCGCGAGAGCCGGGCGTTCGCCTCGTCGGAGTTCTCGAAGCGCTCCGCGGCGGGATCCCAGCGCAGGGGCTTCCCCACGCGCAGGGCGATGTCGGCCACCTGGCAGAAGAGGTCTGACTGCACCGCCTCCCCTATCGGCGCGACGGTCTGCCGCTTGTCACGGATCGCGTGCACGTAGTCGCGCATGTGGTGCGTGCTCTTGAACAGCGGCGAGTCCTTGATGTCCTTCTTGGCGACGCTCTCCGGGAAGCAGGTCATGCCGCTCCGGTTCACCTGGATCCAGCCCTCCGAGCCCACAAAGGCCGTTCCGTGGTCCGGGCGCGCCTGGAACCGGTCCACCCAGTCCCGGGGTCCCGGGGCGGCGCGGAACT
>Ga0123329_1002673_pt1 | contig 15395 bp, 15 predicted proteins | sample BioC12SIPDNA_FD_89703 | JGI IMG/M metagenome (GOLD analysis project Ga0123329, IMG submission 89703) | Anaerobic biogas reactor microbial communites from Washington, USA - Biogas_R1_B C12 SIP DNA | ecosystem: Engineered > Bioreactor > Anaerobic > Unclassified | place: Washington, USA | collected... | reverse complement strand
TGTTGTTCAACTCCCGCACCAAAGACGGCCACCTGGGCGATTTCGCCAACGCCTGCCGAGAGAGCAGAGCTTACGCCCTGCGCCTGATCACTGCGCAAAAACCGTTCAAATAGAAACGCCCTGGGAATCTCAAATCCCAATCACCCGCGCAAGCCCTGGCCCCTGCATCCTTCTTGCCCTTGAACCGCACCGTTCTGGGTGGTAATATCCGGCCACCAAGGAAGGAACCCCATATGAGTCGAGTCATCGCGATTGACGGCCCCTCCGGCGCGGGTAAATCTTCTGTGTCCAAATGCGTCGGCCGGCACCTCGGTTTTTTGCATGTCGATTCCGGCGCGCTCTACCGCATCATGACCTGGCAGTGCCTGCGGCACGGCATCGACACGGCCGATCCGGAAGCGGTCGCCGCCTTCGCTCAGACGGTTGAGGTCGCGTGCGAGCCGCGCGACGGCGCGATCATCTACCGCGTGCAGGGGCGGGAGCCGGGCGACGCCATCCGCACGCCGGAGATCAACCGCCACGCCAGTCCGGTCGCGACGGTCAAGGCCGTGCGCGACCGCGTGACCGACTGGCTGCGCGGCATGACGCGTTTCGGCGACCTGATCGTGGAGGGGCGCGACATCACGACTGCGGTTTTCCCGGACTCGCCGGCGCGCTTCTATCTCGTGGCCAGCGCCGAGGCGCGCGCCGAACGCCGCCGCCGGGAGGAGATCGAGAAAGGCATCGCCAACCAGACGGCGGAGGAGGTCAAGCGGTCGCTGCTGGCGCGCGACGTGATCGACTCCACACGCCAGCACGCCCCGCTGCGCAAGGCCGACGGCGCACTGGAGATCGACAGCACGTTCTTGACGCTCGACCAGGTGGTGCAGACCGTGCTCGACGCGCTTCCGGCCGAGTGGAAGGCGGGTGGCGCATGACCCCGGCCGGCTGGATCACGATGGGGCTCTGCTGGAGTTTCGTCACCGGCTTCAGCGTGTTCCTGATCGTCCGGACGCTGCGCCAGCCTCGGCGGCCCTGCGAAAAAGATCAGCCGGGGTTACAGGATTAACAAGATTTTCAGAGATAAGCCCGCCGCGCGGCCGTGCCGCGAATGATCAAGGGGATAACTTTCAACGCTCAACTTTCAACGCTCAACGCTCAAGTAATGGACGAGGTCTGTCCCCTGCATCCTCCAACGCATCGGCGATCCGTGCGCGCACGCGGCGCAGCGCGGCCGGGTCGCGCGTGAAGTCGGTCATGCTGCGGATCAGCTCGCCGGTCTTCGCGTCGGCCGCCGCGCGGCCCGCCCGGCGCTCCAGCATCTGCAGCCATTCGTAATCCTCGATCCCGTCGCGCACCTGGGCCAGCCGGATCGACGGCAGCGGCCCGTCCACGCCCGGATAGAGCAACTGGCCGTCGCCGGGCATTTTCAGCGAATACTCCGCCACCCACTCGTTCAGGAAGGTGTCACCGGTCTGGAGCGGTGGCCGGTCCGGCCACAGGTTCACGTGCCAGAAGAGCAGGCCGTCTGAACGGTACCGGTGGGTCAGCCAGCCCAACAGACGTCCCTCAACCGGCGGATATTCAAACGACGCGAAATTCGCTTGCGGCCAGGTCGGCCCGCAGCAGACATACCACCAGACCTGACGCCCCTGGCCGCGCAGACGCTCGGAGAGTTCGGGATCGTACACGCTGGTCAACGGACAGAACCAGTCGGTGATGTCCTGCTCCGTATGGTTTTTACCGTCGCGCATGTCCCGGTACATCATGGCCGTGGTCATCACCGGAATGTCAGGGAAATCGCGCTTGAGCGCACGCCAGAGTTCGGCGATCGCCGGATAATAATCGTGCCCACGCTCGTCGAATCCGTAGAGATACGCGTATTTCTCGAGGCCGTGCCGCCGCAGCTCCGCGACATACGGCGTGAGGCGCGCCTTCACTTCGGCGTAGAATGCCGGCGTGTAGGCTTCGAGCGGGGCATAACAAACCCACTTGCCCGGGCGGGCCGGTTTCGGCACCAGATTCAGGATGTTGAAGCGGTTCATCCCGCGCTCGCGCGCGTACAGCAGATCGTCGATGCGGGGCGGCTCTGTGCGCGAGATGTCGTCCGGGTTGAGCCGATGGCTGAGCATCAGCTCGTGGGTCTTGCGCTGCATCTCTTCGAAGCGCTCCGGATACTGCGCGCGCGTGAACCCGTCCATCACGCAGAACGCGGTGGGCATCCCGAATGTCGCAGGATTGGCGAAGTCTCGCACCCGCACGGAAATCGGCAGAATCCGCACCGGCAGTCCCTCGGCACTCACGATGATCTGGCCGCGGTAGACGCCCGGCACGGCGTCCGGCGCAGCGCGCGCCGTCAGCCACACGCCCTGGGTGGCGGCGGCCCGCACCGTAAAGGGCGCGGCCGGCAGCAGCGGATCGGGCAACCAGTTCTCTTCGGCCGGTGCGCCGCAGGGATGCGCATGGTACGGACGCTGCCTGCGGATGTAGCCGACACGCTGCCAGGTGACCTCGCCGTCCAAGCGCCGGACCGTGTCGCCAGTCAACTCCGTCACCGTCACGGTCACGTTCGACACCGCCGCTCCGTCTGCGGCGGTCACCAGAAGCTGCGCGCTCTCGCATTCACGACGCGCCAGGTCCAGCGCGATCTCCGGCGCCGCGATCTCCGACGCGGTCGGATAAGTCAGCGGCGTGACGTGGCGCATCGCGTCGGCTGTCCACACCGCGCAGCCGCGAGGGACCGGATTCTCGCGCGCCAAAGGAATCGCGGGCAGCGCAAGCATCTGCTCAAAGTGCTCGTCGCCGGCGCGCACGGTGACCGCCAGCGAACGGCCCGGGCCGCCGGTCGCGCCGAACACGGCCAGCGCGCCGTCGCCTGAATAACGGGCACGTTCCTCGCCCCCCTCCATCACGCGGCACTGCCACTGCGCGCGTTTCGAAAACGCAAGGTTCACCACGACGCCGTCGGGCGTGCGGGGAAAGTCGGTATGCAGCCGCATCGACTTGACGCCGATCTCCGGCACGCGCCGCTCCAATGTGAGATCATCAAACCAGACGCACCCGGAACCTTTGCGCAGAAAGACGAAGACCTGGATCTTCTGAATCGGCTTCTCCGGATAGAACACGTCCGACGTATACTCCCAATCGTGGGTCGGCTGCGTCCACGGGGCCGTCACGCCCCACGCATTGCCGCCACCGGCATACCAGATGTCGAGGTAGATGCAGTATTCCGCAGCCATGACACCCTCGGCGCGGCTCCATCCGCCAAACACGACCGGCGTCTTGTCCGGCCGGTCATAGACGATCTCCTGCATCACGCCGCCCCGGTCGTTACCGCCGCCCGGCGGCACCTCGCAGCGGATAGAACGGGTCCCGCCATGCGCCTGCTCCGTGTCGCACACGAAGGAACCGTAGGCTTGCCATCCCTGCACGGCCCCGCCGCCCGACACCTCTTCAAATCCTCCGTTACGCAACCCCTGCGCCGACGCCGCGCACAGGCTGAACACCATACAACCGGCCACTATCGCAGGAACGTGCATGCCATGCCCCCTTCGGCTTCATGGATTGGGGTTACCGTTTGATCGCGCGGAAACCGGGACAGTGCGGCTCGGGTTCGAGCGCGACCGGCGCGAAATAGGCGGCGACCTCGTGCCGGCCTGCCAATGCGCGGAAGCGTTCCAACGCGGCCTCGGACGGCTCGTCCAGTCCCGTGCGCACAAGATAGAAGGCCAGTTCGCCCGCGTCGGATTGAGCAAAGATCTGCGGTTCGCCCGCCTCGTCGGTATTGGCGGCGATCACGGTGGCGCCCTGCGCCGTCAGCAGGTCGCAGACGAACAGCACGGCCCGCGCGTGGTCACTGCGCGGTTCTGCACGGTGATGGGCCGGCGCGCTCACGGCGCGGCGTCCGTCTTCAGCGCGTCGGCAGCCTTTTGATATTTCGCGATCGCATCTCGGATGCACTCCAGCGCGGCGCGCGACGAGATCGTGGCGGCGGTGATGGCGTCCACCTCGCCGCCGTCCTTCTTCACACGCCAGTCCCCGTTCAGCGGGCGGCCCAGCAGAGGCTTGCGGAAGGCGTCCGACTCCATCTTTGTGCCGAGGCCGGGGGTTTCGCTGGCCACGAGCTTCTGGTAATTCACGAGGCGTCCGTCGGCACCCAGCCCGACCATCAGGACGATCTCGCCGCCGTAGCCGTTCTTGGAACGGCCCTCGACCGCGACGGCCGCGAGCTGCCCCCCTTTGCGGGCGACAAAAAAAGTCTCACCGGCCACGACTTTTTTCTCAGGCAGCGACGCGCCCTCGGGCATCACCTTGGCCGCCGCCGACGCCGTGCGCAGTTCCAGCGCGGCAGCGATCGGCGCCTTGGTGGTGTTGTAGACCGCGGCGAGCAGCGCGGAACTGACCGCGCAGATGAGCGTGAGAACAAGAATCAGTTTGACGGCTTCTTTCATGAACGGGCGCTCTCCTTCTTGGTGCCGAAGACGCGGTTGCGCGTGGCGCGGTTGATGAGCGGCGTGAAGGCGTTCATGATCAGGATCGCGAAGCTCACGCCCTCGGGGTAGGCCCCGGTTTTGACGGTGCGGATCAGCATGGTGATGACGCCGCAGCCGACACCGAACACCAGCATGCCGCGCCGCGTGAGCGGCGAGGTCACCATGTCCGTGGCCATAAAGAACGCGCCCAGCAGCAGGCCGCCGGACAGCAGGTGCACATGCGGCGGGAGTGACGCGCCCGGCATGACCAGATGCAGGATCGCGGCATACACTAAGACGGTGGCCAGATAGGCGACCGGGATGTGCCAGGTGATGACCCGGCGGATCAGCAGATAGGCGGCGCCGAGCAGCAGGGCCGCGGCCGAGGTTTCACCGATGCAGCCGTTGACATTGCCCAGAAAGAAATCCTTGAGCAGCCCCAGATCGCTGAACAGCGGCATCGGCGCGCCGGCCTTGAGCGCCTCCTTGGCGAAACCCAGCGGCGTGGCGGCGGTCAGAGCGTCCACCGCGGTTTCCGTCGCCTGCGTGGTGGCGCTGCCGGCGGCGTAGGCCACCTTCTGGATCCAGGGCGAGCGGCTCCAGGTGGTCATCGCGCCGGTGAACGAGATGAGCATGAAAGCGCGTCCCGCCAAGGCGGGATTAAAGGGGTTGTAGCCGAGGCCGCCGAAGACCTGCTTGGCCACGGCGATGGCAAAAACGGAGCCGGCCACCGCCATCCAGGTCGGCAGGGCAGGCGGCAGGTTGAAGGCCAGCAGCAGGCCGGTGATGACGGCGCTGCCGTCCGAGAGCGACGACGCGCGCCGCATCGCCCGGCGGCAGAGCCACTCGGTCAGCAGGCAGGCCGCCACGCAGACCCCGGCGAGGCGCAGCGCCTGCCACTGGAAGAGCCAGAGCGACATGGCGAAGGCCGGCATGAGCGCGATCACCACGTCGAGCATGATGCGCGTGACCGATTCCCCGCAGTGGGCGTGCGGCGAAGAGCTGATGATGAGAAGGTCTGAAGGGGCTTCGGGTTTCATGGGGGAAAGGGGAGTGTGGTTTCTGGTTCCGGGTTTCTGGTTTCTGGGTCCTGGTTTCTGGGCTCAGGGGCGGGTTAGGGGGTTTTCTTGGCGGCGGCGCGGCGGGCCATCACTGCTGCTTTGCCGCGGCGCATGTGGTGAACCAGCGGGCGCCGCGCCGGACAGACAAACGCGCAGGAGCCGCATTCGATGCAGTCCATGAGCGCGATCTGCTCGGCACCGTCGATGTCATCCGCCTCGATGCACTGGCTCAGCTCGGCGGGACTCAGGCGCATCGGGCAGGCATCCACGCAGCGCCCGCAGGCAATGCAGGCCTGCGAAGTGAAACCGGTGATTTTTTTCGGTGAAAGCAGCAGCAGGCCGGAGGCCGTCTTGCCGGTGGGCACCGCGAGGCTGCTGACTGCAAAGCCCATCATCGGACCGCCCGAGATCACTTTGGCCGCCCGTCCGGCGACACCGCCGCACGCCGCCACAAGGTCGCTGTACAGCGTGCCGCAGGGCGCGAGCAGATTAGCGGGCTGCGCGATGGCGTCGCCGGTGACCGTGATCACGCGGCGCACAAGAGGTCTGCCGTTGACGACGGCGTCAAACACCGCAAAGGCGGTGCTGACATTCTCCACGACGCAGCCGACATCCATCGGCAGGCCGCCGCGCGGCACCTCGCGGCCGGTGACTGAAAAGATCTGCTGTTTCTCGGAGCCTTGCGGATAGCTGGTGTGCAGCACAGTGACGGCCACGTCGCCGTCCATATCCTGGAAAACCTTTTCCATGGCGGCGATGGCATCCGGCTTGTTGTCCTCGATCGCGACGCGCAGGGTGCGCGCCCCGAGGATGTGGCGGATGATCTCCGCGCCGATGCGGATCTCTGCGGCATGCTCCAGCATCATGCGGTGGTCGGCGGTCAGATACGGCTCGCACTCGGCCCCGTTGAGTATCACGGTGTCGATCGGCTTGTCGCTGGGCGGCGAGAGCTTCACGCGCGTGGGAAAACCCGCGCCCCCCATACCGACGACTCCGGCGGTGCCGATATGGTCGATCAACTGCTTGGCAGTAGTGAAGCGCCACTCGGGGAAGGTCGGCAGCGGCTGCCACACCTGTTCGGAAGCGGTTTCGATCACAACGGCTGCGCAGGAGCGGCCCGAGGCGGTGAGCGTCTCTTCGAGCGCGACAACCTTGCCGGCGGCCGGCGCGTGGACCGGCGCGGAAATAAAGCCGCCGGCTTCGGCGATGAGCTGTCCGCCCGCGACCGTGTCGCCGACCTTGACGGCCGGCTTGGCGGGTGCGCCGAGGTGCTGCGACATCGGCACCGTCAGACGCGCGGGCAACGGCAATTCGCGGATCGGCTCAGCGGCGGCGAGCGCCTTGTTGTAGGCGGGGTGAATGCCTCCCCGGAAGGTGTGCGGCGATGGGATGGTGGCCATGGGAAGAAATTAGGAGTTAGGAATTAGGATCTAGGAGTTGGGGGTTGGACGGATGCGGGAGGGTCTTTGCGGATGCAGTGGCCGGGGCACTTGGCTACGGTCTCTTCATTGGTCAGCGGCTTGGCGTAATCGACCACCGCAAGAAAACCGTCCATGTTGATCGCGCCGTCGGCCAGCTTGGTGCAGATGCGGCAACCGATGCAGCCCGTGCCGCAAACCTTCTTGACGGCGGGGCCTTTGTCTTTCGAACTGCACAGCACATGGATCTCGGCGGCGGCCGGCACGAGTTTGATCAGTTTCCGCGGGCAGGCGGCCACGCACTTGCCGCAGGCGATGCAGAGCGCCTTGTCGACCTTGGCGATGCCGTTCGCGATGCGGATCGCGTTCACGGGGCAGACCCGGGCACAGGAGCCGTACCCCAGACAACCATAGGTGCAGCCCTTGTCGCCGCCCGCCGTGGCCTGCGCGGCCGCGCAGTCGGCGATCCCGTTGTAGGCGGCGCGACGGAGCGCTTCGGTGTCGTCGCCGCAACAGAGCACGATCGCGACACGCCGCTCCATCGCGGCGGCGGCGCGGCCGAGAAAAGATGCGATCGCCTGGGCACAGGCGGCCCCTCCAGGCGCGCAGAGATTGCATTCTGCGTTATCAACCACGATCGCGCGCGCATAGTCAGCACAGCCCGCATAACCGCATCCGCCGCAGTTCGCGCCGGGCAGTATCTCGGTCACCTTGCCGATACGCGGATCCTGCGGCACGCTCAGATATTTCTCGGCCACGGCCAAGGCCGCCGCGCTGGCCAGACCGATGCCGCCGACACAAAGGGTGGATGTTGTGATGGGGTCCATGGGGAAAGAGAGTGTTAGAGATTTATTTGACCAGACCGCTGAAGCCCATGAAAGCCAAGCTCAACAGGCCGGCGGTCACCAGCGAAATCGCCACGCCCTTGAAGCAACGGGGCGGTGCGGCGCGTTCGATCTTCTCGCGCAAGCCGGTGAAGATCAGCAGCGCGAACGAGAAGCCGACTGCGGCGGCAAAGCCGAACAGAACTGATTTCAGGAGACCGTACCCCTCTTTCATGTTCAGCACTGCGACACCGAGAACCGCGCAGTTCGTGGTGATCAACGGCAAAAAAATTCCGAGCGCAGCATGCAGCGGCGGCGCGAAACGCTTCATCACGATATCGATGAGCTGCACCAGCGCCGCGATCACCAGGATAAACGAGAGCGTCTGGAGAAACTTGTCGAGTCCCAGCGGAACCAGCAGGTAGGTTTGCAGGCACCAGGTCACCGCCGAGGCGATGGTGATGACAAAGATAACCGCACCCGACATGCCGAGCGCGGTCGATATCTTTTTGGAGACGCCTAGAAACGGGCAGATGCCGAGAAACCGGCTCAGCACGAAATTGTTCACAAGAATCGCGCTGATGATCAACAGCAGGTATTCCATACCGAAACCTCACATGGGCACAAACAGAAAAAAGTCAAAAAAGAGTACCTGAATCGCTGCGGCATTTCAAGCCGAATGCCCAAAAGGAGAAAGGAAAGATTACTCTTTTTCACTTCCCCCCACTTGACTTGTCCCCCTGTAACCCGGTATAGTGACGCCCGTTTCTGAGGCCAACGTAGCTCAGCTGGTAGAGCAGATCATTCGTAATGATCAGGTCGTCCGTTCGATCCGGATCGTTGGCTCCATATCAGACCTCGAAAACCGGCGGCCGTTGTTTTTCGGGGTTTTCGCATTTAAGGGGCCATCATGCACGCACCCTGTCCGCCGGAGCGGCGGCGCTTCATCACCTCCGTGCTCGTGCCGGACCGCGTGGGTCTGCTGCGCGATGTCACGCGCGGCGTCTTTTCGCTGGAAGGCAACATCGGCAGTATCCGCCAAACGGTGGTGGACGGCTTCTTTAACTTGGTCTTCACTTCGGAACATCCATCCCAGATAACGCCCGAAGCCCTGCGCGCGCTGCTGGACTCGACCCTGGAGTCGGAGGCGGTCGTGACTGTGCTCGACAGCCCCGAGCGCGCGCCGGCCACCGTGCCGCAGGGCGCGCGGTTCGTGGTGACGACGCGCGGTGCGGACAAGCCGGGAACGATTTTCGCCATCACGTCCTTCCTGGTCGATCACAACATCAACATCGAGGACTGGATGGTTGAGGAGGAGGAGGGCAAGGTCGTCTACATCGCGCAGGTCGCGGTGCCTGAAGCGGCGGACTTCCGCTTGCTGCAGGAGGCGTTCCGCGACGCGATGGCGCCGCACGGCCTGACCGCGCTCCTCTGCCACGAAAACATCTTCAGAGCCACCAACGAAATCGGTACGATCAAAGCCCTGATCGAGGTCTGACACCTCCCCCGCACCTGAAACCAGAAACCTGAAACCAGAAACCCGAAACCAGGCCCCCTATGCTCGCCCGACAAGCCGTCCTCTCAACGATCCGCATGGTGCGCGAGGAAAACCTCGACGTGCGCGCCGTCACGCTCGGCATCAACCTGAATGTCTGCGCCAACCCAGATCCCGACCGCCTGGTCGAGGCGGTCTACGCGCGCATCGTCGATAAGGCCGGCAGCTTGGTGCGCTTCTGCAATGAGGTCAGCGACAAATACGGCCTGCCGATCGTCAACAAGCGTATCGCCGTCTCGCCGGTCAGCCAGTTGCTGGAGGGGCACAGCGTCGAGACCGCCGTGCGCCTCTGCCAAGCGCTCGATGCCGCTGCGGAGCAGGTCAAGATCGACCTGCTGGGCGGTTTCACCGCGCTGGTGCAGCGCGGCATCACGCCGGGCGAGCGCACCTTGATCGAATCGCTGCCGCAGGCGCTGACCGTCACGCGCCGCGTCTGCTCCTCCTTCAACGTGGGCACCACCAAGGCCGGCATCCATGTCGACGCGGTGAATCTGATCGCACGCAAGGTGATCGAGACCGCCGAGATGACGCGCGCGTCGCGCGGCTTCGGCTGTGCCAAAATCGTGGTCTTCGCCAACATGCCGGAGGACAACCCCTTCATGGCCGGCGCGATGCTCGGGCCGGGCCAGCCGGAGTGCGTGATCAATGTCGGCGTCAGCGGGCCCGGCGTGGTCAAGCGCGCAGTCGACCGTCTGGTGCAGGCCGACCCGGCGGCGACGCTGGACGAGATTGCCGAGGAGATCAAGCACACGGCGTTCCGCGTGACGCGCACCGGCGAGCTGATCGGACGCGAGGTTGCCGACCGTCTGGGCATCCCGTTCGGCGTGGTCGATCTCTCGCTCGCGCCGACACCGCGCGTGGGCGATTCGGTCGGCGAGATCTACCAGAGCATGGGCGTGAGCCGCATCGGCGCGCCGGGCACCACCGCCGCGGTGATGCTGCTGAACGACGCGGTCAAAAAGGGCGGATCATTCGCCTCCAGCGCGGTCGGCGGTCTCTCCGGCGCTTTCATCCCGGTGATGGAGGATCACGCGCTCTCCAAGGCGGTGGCCGAGGGCACCTTGACGCTGGAGAAGCTGGAGGCCATGACGGCAGTCTGCTCGGTGGGCCTCGACATGATCCTGCTGCCGGGCAGCACCACGGCCGAGACCGTGGCGGGCATCATCCTGGACGAGGCGGCGATCGGCATCACCAGCCGCAAGACCACCGGCGTGCGCGTGATCCCGGTGCCGGGCGCACAGCCCGGCGAGTTCGTGGACTTCGGCGGACTCTTCGGCTCGGGCGTAGTGACGCAGCCGGCCAGCCCGGGGGGCGCCGAGGCGTTCGTCAATCGCGGCGGCCAGATCCCCGCGCCCATCCACAGCCTGATGAACTGATGCCGGGCGTCACTTCTTGACCGGCACGGCAGGCGCGAGGGTCTTGAGGTCGGTCCAGAGCGTGCCTTCGCCCGCGTGGATGATGCGGATGCCGGCCTCGGGGTTGAGTGCCTCCACGAAGGTCAGCTCGGCCAGCGTCGCGGAGTTCTTGAACACGCCCGCGCGCATCTGCTCGCCCAGCGCCTTCTCGTTTGCGACCGTGTACTCGGCCTTGACCTTGGCCTCGCCCTGCACCTGCGTGATCTGCGCCTGAACGGTCGCCTTCAGCAGGTTGGTCGCGGCCACCTCCAGCGCGGCATTGGCCTGGATCGTGGCGACCTCGTTCTTGGTCTGCGCGACCGTGGTGGCGACGAGTTTCTCGGTCTCCTGCTCGACCTGTTTCTTGAGCTGCTCGATCATCGCGGTCTCGGTGTTGAGCTCCGCCTGCTTGCGGGCGGTCTCCTGCCGCGCTTTGTTGGTCAGGTCCTGTTCCTTCGCGAGGCTGGACTCCTGGATCGGGGTCAGGATCTCGTTCGGGACTTCCACATGGCGGATGATCGCGTTGTGGATGACGATGTGCTTGTCAGCCATCACGCGCGTCAGCTCTGCGGTCAGTTCTTTCTGGAAAAGCTGGCGCCCCTCGCCGTCGATGAAATCGCGCGCCTTGTAGCTCGAGCCCCGGATGCGCGAGATGGAGAGCACCTGCGGCAGGATGATCTTCTCGACCACGGCCGGCAGGTCGCCATAGAGCATGTAGATACGCGAGATGTTCGCGGGCAGCAGCTCGAACTCGACCGTCATGTCGAGCAGGATCTGGAAGCCGTCGCGCGACGGGAACTCCACGAAGCGGTTGATGCCGAACGCCACGGACTCCGGCACGGAGGCCTGCTGCACCGAGTCAATTATGGCCTGCGGCGCGAACGGATCCTCCGCCGACGGGACGCGCCGTTTCGCCGTTCCGGCGGCACGGTCGTATTTCGCTCCGCTCGACGCCAATGACGACGCATCTTTCCGCGACAGCGCCTTGCCCAGGATCTCCTTGCCTTTGCCCAGCGCGGCGGCGACCTCGTTCTGCGCCAGCAGGTTGCTGTTCTGGCCGATATAGTCGGCGCGCTTCTGCTGCTGCTTTTGGATGGTGGTGGCCTGCAACTCGTCCAGCGCGCGGCTGGCGTTCGAGATCTGGCTCTTGGTGAGCACCACGCTGCCCGAGCCGCCGTTGATGGAGACCTGGTTCATGCCGATCTCCAGAACATCGACCTGGTAGGCGCGCGGGTTCAGGTAGTAAAGCCCCGGCTGAAGCACGTCCTTCATCACGCCCTGCTGGCCGGGTCCGGCGAATTCGCCGGGCTCGACCGGCGAGCCGGTCTGCGAGGTCACGATGCCTACGTAGCCGATCGGGATGTTGATCGCGTCGAGCAGCGTGACCTCGTAGCCTTCGGGATTGAGGCGATAGGTGCCGGGGCCGAGCACGTCTTTCCAGACGCCCTTGCTGTCAGAGTCCGCGGCGAGGATCTGGCCGGACGGCACTTCCTTGCCGACCTTCGCGGTGACCATGCCGATCTTGCCGACCGGAATGGAGACGAGCGGCACGATGCGCCACGAGTGGGTGACCGGATCGCGGAAGTGGCGGCCTTCGGGCAGCGGGTCGCGCTGCACGCCTTTCTCGCCGGGGGCGGCGAGGATCTGACCGGGCGGCAGAGGCTTGCCGGTTTTCTTGGTGACGATGGCCATGTAGCCCGGGGGCACCGGGATGCGGCAGAAGAGCCACAGGTAGGCGGCCGCCGCCAAGGCGACGCCCAGCACGGGGATGAGCGCGAGGACGGACTTTTTCATGGCGTGACTCCTTTCGGTGCGGCCGGTGCGGGCCGTGTTGCGGCGGTGCCTGTGGCCGGCGGCAGGCTGCCGGGAACCGTGAGCCTGGGTTTCGCACCCACCGGCAGGCCGAACAGGCCGCTGCCGGTGTCGGAGGTCAGCACGCTCTGGATGTTCGGCGCGGTTTTCTCGTACAGTTTGGCGCGCACGAAGTCGGTCTCGTCAGGGTAGACGGCAACCTGTTGTTTGAGCACGTCGGCGGTGGCTTTGTTGCCGGCCTCGATCACGCGGCGCTCGGCGTCGGCGAGCTTCAGCAGCGCCTCGGCGTCGGCGCGCGCGGCCTCGAGCTGGATCTGGGCGACGGCGAGTTCGGTGCGCGCGGCGATGGTCTGCTCGATGCGCATCTGTTCGGCCGCGATCGTCTGGCGGATGCGCTCCGTCTCGGCGGTCACCTTGGCGCTGTTCTGGATGGCCAGCGCCTTCTCGCGCTCCAGCTCCGCCTGCGATTTGGCCTGCACGGTCTGCTGTTCGAATTTGAGTGACTCCTGTCCGGCCAGCTCGCGGTCGCGGATGATGCCGGCGATCTGCTGCGGCACGATGATGTCGCGGATCAGCACCGAGTTCAGCGAGATGCCCCAGTTGGTGCAGATGCCGCGCAGGTAGGTTTCCAGGCTGTCTTGAAACGCCTGGCGCGATTCGCCCACGATGAACTCGGTGGCGGTCTTCTTGCTGCCCTCGATGCGGAAGAAGCCGCGCGCGCTGGGCAGGATCAGCTTCTGCCGGATGTCATCCATGTCGCCGACCTCGTGCGTCAGCAGCGCCACCTTGTCCACATTGAGATTGAATTCCAGCGTGCCTTCGACGGTGACGGGGAAACCGTCGAGCGTGAGGAACATGATGGCATCGTCGCCGGTGAACTCGAAGCGCTGGCTCTGGATATTCACGATCGAAACGGCGAAGAGATAGGGGTTGAGCCGGTGCGTGCCCTCTTTGAGGATCTCGCGCTGCACGCCCTTCTGATCTTTGCCGACCAGAAATCCTTTGTCGCCTGCGGCGCGGGGCGCGCCGCCGCCGGAGAGGATGTCTGCGCCGCAGAGCGAGGTCACCACGCCCACGTGGCCCGGCGCGATCTTGATGTCGTCGAAGAGCTTGATCTCATAGGCGAACGGGTTGATGCGGTGCTTGCCGGTGCCGAGCACGTCGCGCACGATGCCCTTGTGCGCGTTGTCGGGCGCGATGATCGCGCCGCCGGGCAGGTCCTTGCCGAACTTGCGCACCAGCACGCCGAATTTGCCGGCCGGGATATCGGTGCCCTGGGTGATGATCCAGCTCCAGGTGTAGGGGTTGCGGAAGAAGCGCGCATCAGGCAGGACCTCGAGCTGGATGCCTTTGTACTCGGGCGAGTCGGCGATGATGCGGTCGGCCGGCAGGTTCTTGCCGATCTTCTTGATCAGGATCGCGATCTGGCCGTTGTCCGGCTCGATGCGCCAGCCGTACCAGACCCAGAGCGGGACGGCCAGCAGCAGCGGCAGGAGCAGGAACGGCAGCGCCGACGCCGCCGAGACGTTAGGCAGGCGCGGTGGCGGCGGGCGCCGGCGGGGCGCGGGGCGACGGTTTTCCAGCGGCGGCGGAATGACATCAGCATCTTCCAGCATGGTGACCTCCAGTTGTTGTGCGTCTGAAAAAGCACTCAGGCAGCGTGATTCAGCATATCACGTTCTCCGCAGCCGATCCACCTGCTCTTTTCCCTTACGACCGGTGTAATAAGACATAAGCCGAACAAGGCGGTGGAGGCGACGGGATACCGCCCCTCACCGCTGACGTGTGCGCCCGGCATGGCGCACGACTTACAGGGTGAAAGTCCCTTTAGCCATGAAATATCGGATTGCCGAACAAGCGTGGTATGATATATAGTAATACCGAAATCAGGAGGTGTTTATGAGCGTCGCAAAAGTGGCAATAACCTTGGATCAGAGTCTGCTGATAACACTTGACCGGCTTGTTCGGCAGCATGGTTTTCCGAGCCGCAGCCGGATTATTCAGCAAGCCGTTGAAGAAAAGGTGGCCAGAATTGAAGCCAACCGTCTGGCCAGGGAGTGCGATAAACTGGACCGTCGTTTCGAGCAAGCCCTCGCGGAGGAAGGAATGGGAGAGGAGATGGATTCATGGCCCGCATATTAAGAGGCGATATCTTCTGGGCCGACCTCAACCCCACCAAAGGACATGAACAGGCAGGCCTGCGGCCGGTTCTCGTCCTAAGCCAAGATGTCTTCAACGAAAAGTCTGGCACCGTGATTGCGATTGCCCTAACGAGCCAACCTCAACGAGCCTCATTTCCGTTAACGCTTGAATTGTGTAGTCCGCGGCTGCCCAAACAAACGTGGGCAAAGATCAGTCAGATAAGAACAATGTCGGTTGAGCGGATTGGGAAGAAACTCGGAAGGGTTTCCGACCAAGAGCTGCAACAGGTCGTCGAGGGGTTGAACGAGATCATTGGCTAACAAGCCCTCGCACGCAACGGAGCTGATCGCGCCGTTGGTGCGCCGCAACGTTGGGGCATCGATATCGATTTGGATGAAGACAAGCCACAACAACGCGGTGGAGGCGACGGGATACCGCCGCCTCACCGCTGGCGTTTCGGTCAGGAGTCCGACGTGTTAAAGAAAGCGGCGTTTCCCGGAAAATACATCCAAGGTCTCGGCGTAATCACCGGTCGGACAGCGCGTCCGCGTCCTGTTTCGGGGCGAACGGCTCCAGGCAGCGCTCCAGGATGCCCTGCATGTAGGCGATCAGCACGCCATAGTTGACGATCGGGATGCCCGCAGCCTTGGCCTGTTGGATGCGGTAGTGCATCTCGCGGCGGTTGAGCATGCAGGCACCGCAGTGGATGATCAGCTTGTAGGCGGAAAGATCGCGCGG
>Ga0123329_1002664_pt1 | contig 15428 bp, 7 predicted proteins | sample BioC12SIPDNA_FD_89703 | JGI IMG/M metagenome (GOLD analysis project Ga0123329, IMG submission 89703) | Anaerobic biogas reactor microbial communites from Washington, USA - Biogas_R1_B C12 SIP DNA | ecosystem: Engineered > Bioreactor > Anaerobic > Unclassified | place: Washington, USA | collected... | reverse complement strand
CTCTTCTTCAAGGCGCCGCAGATCGCTTCGAAAGATACCCGCCCGAGCGAGCGCTTCGAAAAGAACCCGCTGTACGTCAACGACCCGTTCATGCGCCACTGGGCCTCGCCCGAAGGACAGTGGGTCACCTTCAAGGACGGCATGACCTGGTTCAAGGGCGACCTCACCGGCCCGGTCAAGGTCCGCCTGCCCGTCGTCAACGGCATGGAGCTGCACCTCGGCATCCGCGAAGACTCCTCCAACGGCACCTGTCGCGTCAGCGTCAAAGAAGATCTGATCAGCGTCTTCACCCCTGAAAGCGGCACCAACGCCGCGTTCACCGTGGCGGCAGGGCAGGTGCCGGAGATCGCCTTTGACAACAAACAAGTGCGCCTCTTCACCTTGGGCATCGAAGGCCACGTCATCTGGTTGGGCGGCGACGACACCCTGCTGGCCAAGACCCATCTCGCCGCGCCGCTGTCCGGGCGCAAGATGCGCATCGCCGGCATGACGCTTGAAAACCTCAGCCACACGCTGGTGAAGCGCGACAACGTCTTCGACACGCTCTTCACCGAATCGCTTTTCAACTGGACGCTGAACGGCGGACGCTGGGAGGTCATCAACCGCTTCTTCTGCGAGCCGACCTGGTCGCATATGAACGGCGAAAGCGCCGACTCCCTGGCCGCGCTCTGGTCCAAATACGTCTTCAGCGGCGACTTCAGTATCGAGTTTTACGCCGGCATGCGCATGGGCTGGTATGCGCGTCCCGGCGACCTCAATCTCACCGTCATGAGCCGCGACAACTCCGCCGGCGACGGCTACACGGCGATCGCCACCGGCTGGGACCCCGACCATTCGCAGCTCTATTCGCGCCTGCTGCGTAACGGCGAGGCGATGGACATCTCCACCAAATACCTCGTGCCCCGCTCGCGCGCCGGCCTGGCGCGGCAGGGCTACCAGCCGCTGGTGGCCGCAGGGCGCGACATCCACGGCGCCTGGTACGGCATGCAGCTCCGCCGCGTCGGCTCGCGCGTGCAGTACATCTACGACAACGAAGAGGTGTTCAATGTCGAAGACCGCGAACCGCTGCAGGGGGGCTCGCTCGGCATCTGGACCTACCGCAACTCGATGATGGTCGCGCGCATCAAGATCGCCGCCGAATCGATCCGCCCGCGGCCCTTCGCCTTTCACACGATTCCTGCCGGCGTCCCGCCCGCACCGGAACCGCCGCCGCCCGCCGATTCCGGCGTGCGCGTCAACGGCCGCGTGGCCCAGCCGCTCGCTCCCGAATTCTGGCAGGCGTTCGACACTGTGAGCCATCCCAGCGTGCGTTTCCGTAATCTCGACACCGCCAGGCCTGAAATGCATGTGACCTCGATCCTCGGCGGCGGCACCTTCCTGGTGCGGTGCGACCTGCCCCCGGCCCAGCCCGACAAGCTGCTGGGCTGGCGGTTTGAAATCGCGCGCCATCCGCAGGCCTTGGTCAACTTCGAGTTCTCGACGGTCAAGCCGGACGGCAAGGGCAACTTCACGCCGGTCCAAGGCTGGACCTATGTACTCTCGGGCACCGACGAGGCGCGCGGCCCGCGCCAGATCGTCGTCAAGCTCGACGCCCTGCCCCCTTCGGACGGCACTAACCTTGTCTGGACCCCGGTCGATATCTGGGTCCCCTCCGAGGTCATCCGCGCCAATCAGGCCGTGCAGCTCGAGGGTTTCGGCAACCTCCAGCCCAGCGACGTGCAGATGGGGCTTAAGGGCAACCCGCCGCACGCCTGGTATGCCGTGCGCGCCTTCCGCGAAATCCACCGCGGGACGCCCGAGCTTTCGGCCCCGCCCGAAAAGCGCGGCGAGATCGCCGCGCTCGCGCAGATCGTCACCAGCCTGCGCCCCGGCGAGCTGCAGATGGTGGAGGTGCCCGCCGCGCTCGACCCGCGCAAGCCCGTGATCGAATGGGCGGTGCCGGAACTGGCAAACTTCGGCCTGCGCGCCGAAGCCGACTCCGCGATCCCCGGCTCGATCCTGGTCACGCCGGTCCACCCCTGGCCCTCGCCCATGCTGCCGCCCAAACGCGCCCTGGCCGATGCCCAGCCCGCCCCCTTCACGACGGAAGGCACCCGCATCCGCGTGCTCGTGCCGTTCGAGACGCTCCAGCCCAACCGCATGACGCTGGCGCTCGAATTGTCCGACGGCCGCGTCTTCCGGCAGGTCGTGCCGATGCGCGCCACTGAGGGACTCAACCATCCGCCGGTCCTGCTGAGTTTCACCCTGCCCGAGGGCGGCATCGAAACCTTCGAGGCGCGCCCCGGCGACGCCGCCCCCTACCAGACCGCCGCCAGAGCCTCGATCGACACCACCGACCCCCTGCGCGGCGGCGTGCTCAAGTTCCAAAACGCCGGCGTCTACGGCCGCCGCCTGGACGGCCTGCTGGTCAAATCGTTCAATCCGGTCGCCACGCCCCTCATCCAGTTCCGCTACAAAGGCGATCCGATGGCGATCGTCTCGCTGGCCTTCGGATCCACCGCCTTCACCTTCTCGGAAGTCTATAACACGCATGTGCGTTTCGGCAACGGCGCGGCGGCCCCCATGGACAACACCTGGCGCGTGTGGACCGGCATCCCGACGGACAGCGGCGGCCAGCTCCCGCTCGCGCAGCGCACCACCGTGCCGCCCGCGCCCCTGCGCTTTGCCTCGCGCGGCGACAGCGATCAGACCGGGCTGCACAGCACGCTCTGCATCGACGACATCGCCTGCGGTCCGGCCGTCGGCCCCAACCGTCCCTTCGCCTTCAAGGCCGACTACGCCGACCCCGACACCGTCGCCGAAGTCGTCTATGCGATCATCCAGGGCCCCGCCGCTTTCGACAACCGCCCGGAGGCGGAGCGCACCGCAGTCACCTGGCTGCCCGCCAAGAACGGCGAGGTCATCGAGCCCGACATCGCCAAGATCCCGGACGGCATCCACCACCTGCTGGTGCGCGCGCGCGACGGGCAGTCGCTCTGGTCGCACCCCGCAGACCTGCCCTTCATGCTTGACCGCGCACAGCCGCAGGTCGCGCACGCGATCAACGCCGTCGAAAAGTACAACGGCAGCAGCCTCACGCTCTCGCTGACCGACCCCGTCTCGCCGCCGGTGCCCAACACCCTGCGCCTGACCTGTCTGGGCTCGCCGCTCGACATCGCCGGCGACAACGGCTTCAGCACCATCGGCCACGGCACGCTCGCCTATGAATTCGACTGGATCTGGCTGCTGCGCAAGCAGCTCGCCGCCGCCAAGCACGGCGACGTCCTGCCGATCACGGTCGACGGCATCACCGACGCCGCCGGCAACGGCGCACCGCCGCTGCGCATTGACATCACGCTGGACCTGGAATCCGACAAGCGCCCCCCCACCGTGCTCCCGGTGCCGCCCACTAAGAACACCCTCTGGATGCAGCCGACGCTCACCGCGCTGGAGCCCTTCTTCCCGGTCAACCGCAACATCGCCGCCGCCACCGTGGCGACAGCGGACGGCCAGGCGCTCGAACTCGCGCCCAACGGCGAAAAGGGCTCCATGATCCAGCACGCCTTCTCGCCGGCCTGGGACCCGGACAAACACCCGTGGATCGCCCTGTCGTTCCGGACGCTCGGCATCCCGGAGGGCACGCGCCCCTTCACGCTGGCCTTCAACACCGGCCCGCGCCGTCCGCGCGGCATCAAAGACGCGCACACGCTCGACCTGACCAGTACCAACCATCTCGCCTACGTGGTCGGCGACACCTCCTGCGCCACCGGCGTCTGGCACGACATCCTGATCAACGCGCGCGACTTCCTGCGCGACGAGACCGAAGAGCACAAGGATACGCCGGACCTCACCTACCTCTCGCTCTACTTCTCGCCCCGCACCAAGGGCGGCAAAGTCCAGATCCGCTCGTTCGCCATCTTGGCGCCCTGGACCTCGGACCATCTGATCCCGCTCAAGGCCTACGACCTGAGCAGCATCAAAGGCCTCGTCTGGCAAGGCGGTGAAGCCGAGCAGACCGGCGTCCGCCCCGCCAACCTCGCGCTGCCCAAAACCGACCCCTATTGGTTCCGCTTCCGGATCAGCGACCGGCGCGGCAATCTCACCGACACCTGGATGATCCCGATCCCGCCGGGCTCCGAAAACACCAAACCCGCACTCCCCGGCCTCGAACCGGTCAGTGACTAGCTGTTAACGCCTATGACACGCATCATCATTCCGCAACTCGATGTCAACCTCGTCGATGTCACCGTCACCCGCTGGCGCAAACAGCCGGGCGAACGCGTGGAGGCCGGCGAAAGCCTGGCTGAACTCACGACCGACAAGGCCGTCTATGAACTGGAATCTCCGTCCGCCGGTACCCTGCTCGCGGTCTACGCGGCCGACAAGAGCGTCGTGCCGACCGGCTTCATTGTCGGCCTGCTCGGCGACCCCGGCGAGGAAGATCCCGCGATCGCTGCCGCGAACGAGGCCCTGATGACCGCCTACCGCGGTCCCGCCGCCGCGCCGGCCCCGGCGCGCGACCGCCCGGTGCGCGTGCGCGCCACGCCGCGCGTGCGCCGCATCGCGCAGGAGAAGGGCGTCGACCTCGCCCAGGTCCAAGCTGCGACCGGCGCCGAGATCATCGACGAAGCCGTTCTCGAAACCTACCTAGCATCCCGCTCGTAACCGCCATGCGCACCGCACTCGTAACAGGTTCCGCCAAAGGGATCGGACGCGCGATCGCCCTCGCGCTGGCGCGCGACGGCTTCCGCGTGGCCGTCCACTACCGGTCGTCGCAGGCCGAGGCGCAAGCCACCGTCGCCGCCATCCGCGCGGCCGGCGGCACCGCCGAAGCCTTCGCCGCCGACCTCGCCTGGAACGGCCAGCCCGGGGGCGCGGACGCCCCCGTCCGCGCCGATCCCGCCGCCGCCCTCGTCGCCGCCGTCGAAGCCTGGTCAGGCCCCTCGGGCCTCCACACCCTCGTCTGCAACGCCGGCATCATCAAGAGCCAGCTCATCGCCTTCACCCGGTTCGAAGAGTGGCGCGACGTGATGACCGCGAACCTTGATTCCGCCTTCCTGCTGACCAAAACGGTCGCGCGCCTGATGGCCCGCCGCAAAGCCGGCCGCATCATCTACATCTCCTCCGATGCCGGCTTGCTGGGCGACCTGATGCGCGCCGCCTACAGCGCCTCCAAAGCCGGCCTGTTCGGGCTCGCCAAGACCGCCGCGCGCGAACTGGCCGCCTCCAACGTCACGGTCAACGCCGTCGCGCCCGGCATCATCACCACCGACATGACCGCCGACATCCCGGAGTCCCGACGCGCCAAGCAGCTCGACGCGATCCCGCTCGCCCGCTTCGGCACGCCCGAAGAGGTCGCCGGCTGCGTCCGCTTCCTGGCCTCCGACGCCGCAGGCTGGATCACCGGCCAGACCCTCTGCGTCGACGGCGGCCTCTGCATGCGCGCCTAACGGGTGCCATGATCTCCTACCTGATTTTTACGCAAAGACGCAGAATGGACGATGGGCTGCGACCGGTTTGTGGGTGCGGGAGCTTGCTCCCGCTTTCCAAAGCGGCGGCAAGCCGCCGCGCTCCAAAATGAGCCCGCGCTCCCGATTTCCTGCTCCCCTTGTCACCAGAAACGCATGCTCTTCGCACTCCCTTCTCGCTAACCGATTACCCACCGATTACCGCGCGTGCTTGACGCTCGTCTCAGGCATCCGTATAGTGGCGAAAAAAGGGACATCATGAAACGTTGGATTGCGGCCGGGATGATGTGTTGGGCGGTGGTGTCAGGGCGCTGCGCACAGAAAGTAGACCTTGTGGAACGGTTTGACGTCGCGCCGGCCTGGTCCGGTTGCCCGGTCAGTTTTGCGCTGTTGACCCATACCAACCGGCAGTTTCTCGCCTTTTACAGCGCAAAGCGCGTGATGACACTGGCACAGCGCGATCTACAGGGCGGGGGCTGGAGTTTCGCTGAGCTGCCGTCAACGCTGGGCTGGGATAGCCACAACTACATCGCGATGGCGACCGACAGCGACGGCATGCTGCACGTCTCCGGAAACATGCATGCCGTGCCGTTGATCTATTTTCGCAGCGCGCGTCCGCTGGACATCCGCGCGATGGAACCGGTACACCGTATGACCGGCGACCAGGAGCGGCGTGTGACCTACCCGCGTTTCATCAAAGGCCCGGAAGGTGCCTTTTTGTTCACGTATCGCGAAGGCGGCAGCGGCAACGGCTCCACGCTCTGGAACCGCTATGACTGCGCGACGAAAACCTGGTCGCGGCTCATGGACGCGCCACTGTTCGACGGCGAAGGCCAGCGCAATGCGTATCCGATGGGGCCAGCGCTGGGGCCGGACGGCTTTTACCACATGTCCTGGGTGTGGCGCGACACGCCGGCTTGCGAGACGTGTCATAATATCAGCTATATCCGCAGCCGCGACCTGCGGAACTGGGAGAACGCCGCGGGGCAACTTGTCGCGTTGCCGATCCGCCTCGGGGCGGATGTGGTGGTCGACCCCGTGCCTGTCAAGGGCGGGCTCATCAATCCGTGTCAGGCGATCGGGTTTGACACGCAGGGACGCGCGGTCGTGACCTACACGAAGTACGATGACGCAGGCCATACGCAGTTGATGAACGCACGCTGGGAGGGAGGCGCTTGGCGCAAGGTGCAAACCTCCTGCTGGAATTACCGCTGGGCCTTTGCGGGAGGCGGATCGATCATTGGCGAGGTGGGGGTGGGGCCGGTGGAGGTTCAGGAAGGGAAGTTGGTGCAGAGCTATTCTCACGCCAAACTGGGCGGCGGGCGCTGGCTGCTGGACAGCGAGACGTTCAAGCCGGCGGGCAAGATCGGCGGGCGGTTCCGGTTCCCTCCGGAAGTCGCCCGCAAAGAACACGACACGCCTGGCATGTCTGTGCGTCACGCGGGCGATTGGGCGGCCGATCCGGCGACCGGACTGTCGTGCGACGGTTTCATGTACCGGGCGTGCTGGGAGTCGCTACCGGCGAACCGCGACCGTCCGCAGCCCGGCGGGGTGCCGCCGCCGGCCATGTTGCGCGTGTATAAAATGAAGGTGCGGCAATCGTAAGGATGAGCGCAAGGAGAGACATCATGTGGAAAATAGTATTGAGTCTGTTTGCCCTGTGTGCGCGCATAACTTTAGCCGGGCCGGCGGCGGAGGTGGCCTTGGCCGGCGACTGGCAGGTGAAGGTTGAGGCCGAGGGCGTGGTCGCCACGCTGACGGTTGAGCAGCCGGCGATCGTTCGGGTCGAGGCCGAGGCGCTGCCGCGTCTGCCGCTCTACGCGCCCAAGGCTGCGCAGTATGCGCGCGGCGCGAAGCTGAACGGCGTGCGGGCGCAGGAATGCACGGTGCGGCATGCGCTGGATCCTGAATCCCTGAAGGTCATGGATACGGCGGGCACGGTCACCTATACGCGCGGACGCGACTATGAGGCTGAAGCGGGCTGGGGGTGCGTGGGACGTCTGGAAGGCGGAGCGATCGGCGCCGATACGCCGGTCAGAATCGCTTACGCTTACGGCACCATGCGACTGGATGCGGTGGTGCTGACGGCTGACCGGCACATCGCGTTGCGACGCGGTGTCCCTCACGTGTCGCTGCCGGAACCGCCCCCGCTGGCAGCGGGTGAACGCCGCCTCGCCTCGATTTGGATCACCCCGCGGCTGGCGCGTCTGACTGCGGCTAACCTTTTCCCCGTGCTGGAGACGGCCTATCCCGAACCGCCGAAGCCGGTGCCCAGCGTCGCGGAGCGCTGCCTGCCCAAGACGATGGCGACACTGAAGGCCGGCGGGCGGCTGCGCGTGCTGGCGTGGGGCGACAGCGTCACCGCCGCCGGGTATCTGCCTGATCCTGCGACGGAACGCTGGCAGGAGCAGTTCGTGCGTCGGCTGCGCGCGGCCTATCCGACGGCGACGATCGAACTGGTGACCGAGGCCTGGGGCGGGCGCAACACCGGCAGTTATTTCAACGAACCGCCTGGAAGCCCGCACAACTATCAGGAGAAGGTTCTCGACGCGCGTCCGAATCTGATCGTTTCGGAATTCGTGAACGACGCCGGTCTGGATGCCGCAGGCGTCGCAAAGCACTACGGGCGCATCCGTGACGATCTCAAAAAGATCGGCGCGGAGTGGATCATTCTGACGCCGCATTATGTGCGGCCCGACTGGATGGGCCTTGCGGAGGAACAACATTGCGACGACGACCCGCGGACGTATGTCAAAGCGCTGCGTACGTTCGCGGCCGACAACCATCTGGCCCTGGCCGACGCTTCACTGCGCTGGGGGCGGCTGTGGCGTCAGGGCATCCCCTACTCCACACTTTTGATGAACAACATCAACCACCCGAATCCGTTCGGCATGAGCCTGTTCGCCGACGCGCTGATGGCGCTGTTCCCGTGACCGCAGGGTGGCCTATGCGAACGATCGAGAGGGCTTTTTGAACGCTCAACGCTCAACGCTCAACGCTCAACGCTTAAGTTGGAGGCGAGGGTTCACCGCCGCGGCCGCCGCGCTCAGCGGCATCTTGCTGTGGGCGGCCTTCCCTCCCTCTTCTCAGGCGGACAGCGCCTGGATGGCGTTGGTGCCGATCATGCTGGTGATCCGACACTGCGGACCCCGCGCGGCGGTCGGGTGGGTCTGGCTGGCCGGCCTGATCTTCTGGGTGGCGACACTGAGCTGGTTCCCGGCAATCATCAAAAACGGCGGGCCGTGGCCGCTGGTCCTGCTGGGGCAGCTCGGCCTGGCCGCCTGGTGCGCGGCGTTCATGGCCGCGTATGCCTTCGCCTCAAGCCGCGTGTGGCGCTGGGCGGGGAGGGCACCGGGCTGGCGCCGCGTGTGCGCCGTCCTGGTCGCCGATCCAGTGCTCTGGGCAGGCTCGGAGCTGGTGCGCGGCTGGCTGTTCTCGGGGTTCGCCTGGAATTTCCTGGGCGTGAGCCAGGTGAACAATCTGCCGCTCATTCAGGCGGCTTCCGTCGCCGGCGTGTACGCTGTTTCGGCGATTGTGGTCGCGGTCAACGGCGCGGTCGCGAGTATCGTTGAAAGAGCTGTGGCTCCTTTTACGGCACGTCTGACCGTTCCCGTCTCCGGAGCCCCCGCGTCCCGACCCGGCTGGGGCGGCCGCCTGCTGCTCTCTGCGGAAAGCATGCTGCCGGTCGCGCTGGCGGTCTTCTGCTGGTATTGGGGCATGCAGCGGATCCAGCGCGCACGCCGCTTGGACGAGCATGCGGAGACCTGGCGCGTCGCGCTGGTACAGCCCAACTCGCCGTGTGTCTTCACGCTGGACGACGACACCGTGCGCAACCAACAGGAAGTCCTCGTGAAGCAGACCCGCTTGGCCGGAGCCGCCCGACCTGACCTCGTGGTCTGGCCCGAGACCGCCGTGCTGGGATCCGTGCCTTACGAGCCCGACACGCTGCGTGTGATCCGCGAGGGGGCCGCCGCAGCGGGTGCGCCGCTGTTGACCGGTGCGCTGGAAATCGAGCGGGCGACGGTTTCGTCCGCCGCGCCGCAGGGGCTTCTCTACTACAACGCCGCCTGGCTTTATTCCGCCACAGGCGAAGCGCTGGGACGTTACCGTAAACACCATCTGGTCCCGTTCGGCGAATACATTCCGTTGGACAAGCGCGTGCCGGCGCTTCAGCGGCTGGCGCCCACCGGCGTGAGTTGCACGCCGGGCCGAGACTCCGGCGTGCTGCATGTGGTGCGCGCGTCCGGCGGCACGCTGGCACTCGGCCCTTTGATCTGCTTCGAGGACACCGTGCCGGCCCTGAGCCGCGCGGCGGTGCGGGCCGGCGCGCGGCTGCTGGTTCTGATGACCAACGACGCCTGGTTCAATGGATCGGTCGAGCCGCTCCAGCATCTCGACCAATCAATCTTCCGCGCGGTCGAGAACGGCGTGCCGCTGGTGCGGGCCGCCAACTCCGGCGTGACGTGTGCCGTGGATGCCGTCGGACGGGTCAAACGATTGGAATCGGAGGGCGCGGCGACCGACTTTGACGGGTTCCTCGTGATGCCGGTGGCGGTGGCGGACACGCCGCTCGCCGCGCCCTATACGCGCTGGGGCGACCGTGTGCTGGGGCTGCCCGGCGCGGTGTTACTGTTGGCGCTGTTAGCGACCGGCGCACGACGGCGTGTAGCCGCTCGGAGCGTTGCGGAAGAGAAACAGACCGATTGCGAGGGGACATGATGATGGATGGCGCATGGACGTCTGAACGCCTGCATGAGGCGCTGCGGCGGCACTTCGGATATGAGACCTTCCGTGACGGTCAGGCCGAAGCGATCCTCAATCTGCTCGCGGGCCAAGACGTGATGCTGGTGATGCCGACCGGTTCGGGGAAATCGCTCTGCTATCAGTTGACCGCGCTGCTGATGCCCGGCGTGACAGTGGTGGTGTCGCCCCTGATCGCGCTGATGAAGGATCAGGTGGATGCGCTGGAACGGCGGGGAATCGCCGCGACTTTTCTCAACTCGTCGGTGGATGGCGCCGAGATGGCGTACCGGCTCGACGGCGTGCGCGCGGGCCGTTACAAACTCGTGTATGTGGCGCCGGAACGCTTTCGAAACCGACGTTTTTCCGAAGCGCTGGCGCAGGCCCAAGTGTCGCTTTTTACGATCGATGAAGCGCACTGCATCAGTCAATGGGGCCATGATTTCCGGCCCGACTATCTCAATCTGAACCAGGTGCTGGCCAAACTCGGCACCGCACGGGTTCTGGCCGTGACCGCCACCGCCACACCTGACGTGCGCGAGGACATCGTGCGCCAGTTGGGGCTGGGTGAATCGCCGCGCCAGGCGCCTGCGGTCTCAGTCACAGGATTCGCGCGACCCAACCTTTATTTGGCCGTGACGCGCTGCCCGACGCACCGGCACAAGTTTTCCCGTCTCGTGCAAACGGTCGAGGCCTATCGTTGCGGGATCGTCTACTGTTCAACACGCAAGATGGTCGAGCGCGTGGCCGCGCGGCTCAAAAGTGACGGCTTTGCGCCGATCACCTACCACGGGGCGATGGCGGACAGCGAACGCACCGCCGCGCAGGACCGGTTCATGGCCGAGGCCGCGCCGCTGGTGGTGGCGACCAACGCCTTCGGCATGGGCGTTGACCGCGGGGATCTCCGCTTTGTCGTGCACTGGGACATTCCCGGCAGCCTGGAAGCGTACTATCAGGAGGTCGGCCGCGCAGGACGTGACGGCGCCAGCGCCTGGTGTGAGCTGCTCTTCAACTATGCCGATGTGGCCACACAGCGCTTTTTCCTCGACGGCGCGAACCCGTCCTTCAGCGATATCCTCGCTGTCTGGCAGGCGGTGCGCCAGGCCTGCGCGGCTGAGCCCGTCACCGCGCCGGTCGAGGAGTGGACGCGGCTGACCGGGGTCAAGAACGACATGGAAGTGCGGACCATCCTGGGTTTGATCGAGCGCGCACACCTGATCGAGCGCGAGATTCTGCCGGGCAACCGCGCCTATACCACGCGCCTGTTGCCTAACCCGGATCCCGACGTCAAGGAGCTCAAGCGGCTGGCAGCCGGACTGGATGAGAAGCGTCAGCGCGACGAGCGCAAGCTCGAGACCCTGCTGCACTTCGTCGACCATCCCGGTTGCCGCCATGCTTTTATGCTCAACTATTTCGGAGACCGCACACCGGCCTCATCTTGTTCGGCCTGCGACCGCTGCCGGCGACAAGAGCCACGCCCGCCGACCGCATTGACCGAAGAGCAATGGATCGAGCTTCAGAAAATCCTGAGTTGCGTGACCCGCATGAAGGGACGCTTCGGCGCACAACGCATCGCCCAAGTGCTGCATGGCGACAGCGACGAAACATTGACGCGGCACGCGCTGGATCAACTCTCGACCTTCGGCCTGCTGGCCGACAAGACCGTACCGCACATCCGCGCGGTGCTCGATGCCTTGCAGGGCGAAGGGTGCGTGACGGTGACGACCGACACATACCGGCTGGTCTCAATCACGCCGAAGGGTCGTGAGGTGATGATGCGCCGCCTTGAAGGATTCCGCATGGCCTGGCCGCAAAAACGACTTCCTTTACAACGACGCGCGTTTCTCACGGCGGCCGGCAGCGCGGTCGCCGGCCTGATCGGAGGATGCGGCACCCCGTGCGCCGCGCGGGACGCCCGCGCCCCGAATGTCGTCTTTGTACTGGCCGACCAGTGGCGCGCTCAGGCGTGCGGCTACGCGGGCGATCCCAACCTGCTCGGCATGACACCGACGATCGACCGGCTAGCCGCCGAAAGCGCGAACTTCACGCACGCGGTCTCCTGCTGCCCGGTCTGCTCGCCCTACCGCGCCAGCCTGCTCACCGGACAGTACCCCCTCACCAACGGCCTCTTTCTCAACGACGTCTGTCTCAGCACGCGCGCGACCTCGCTCGCGCAGGCCTACGCCCAGGCAGGGTACGACACGGCCTACATCGGCAAGTGGCATCTGGACGGCCACGGGCGCAGCGCCTACATCCCGCCGGAGCGGCGTCAAGGTTTCGATTACTGGAAAGTGCTGGAGTGCACCCACGCCTACAACCGCTCTCCCTACTACGCGGGCAACGACCCGCAGCAGCGCCTCTGGGAAGGTTATGACGCCTTCGCGCAGACCCGTGACGCGGAGGCGTATATCGCGGGCCGCGCACGCCGCGACACGCCGTTTCTGCTGGTCCTTTCCTGGGGGCCGCCGCACAACCCATACGAGACCGCGCCGGAGCGCTTTAAGGCTCGTTTCGCGGCTGACCGGCTCACGCTGCGTGACAACGTGACCGGCGACCTCGCGGCCTGGCGCCGCGACCTCGCCGGGTATTACGCGCACATCGCCGCGCTCGACGAGAGCCTCGGCCACCTGCTCGCGACGATCGACAACGCGGGTCTGCGCGACGACACGATCGTCGTTTTCACATCCGATCACGGCGACATGCTGGGCTCGCACGGCCAGATGCGCAAACAGAAGCCCTGGGACGAGTCGATCCGCGTGCCGCTGCTGATCCGCGGCCCGGGGGTCATGAACCGCGCTATCGACATGCCGATCAACACGCCGGATCTGATGCCCACGCTGCTGGGCGCCTGCGGCGTGCCGGTGCCGGCGTCCGCGCAAGGCACCGATTTCTCGCCGGTGCTCTGCGGCGTGCGCCTGCCCGACGACAATCCTGTGCTCATCCAGTGCCCCAGCCCGTTCGGCGAATGGACCCGCGCGCGCGGAGGCCGCGAATACCGCGGCGTGCGCACGCGGCGGCACACGTACGTTCGCGATCTGAACGGCCCGTGGCTGCTGTACGATAACGAGGCGGACCCCTATCAGCTCACGAACCTCGTCGGCCAGCCGCAGCAGGCCGCCGTGCAGGCACGGCTGGAGCGCGAGCTGCGCCGCCTGCTCGCCGAAACCGGCGATGCTTTTCAACCCGGACAGGCTTACATCGCCCGATGGGGCTATCCTGTCGACGCGCACGGCACGATGCCTTACAAATGAGCTGCCGGATGAAACGGACGATATCCTTACGACACTGGAACACCGTCAGCACGCCGTCGCCGGACCAGCCGCGCGGAACGAGCGCCCGCTCCTCCGCGGTCAGGTGCCAGTCGCGGCTGCGCGCATACACCCCGATGGAGGAGGCAGAATGAACCGTTCAGCAACGAGATTCGGCAAGACGAAGATCCCCGCTTGTTTTGTCATGGCTCTTGTTCTCTTTGCGGAGACCGGCTTGTCGCAAACGGGAACCGGCCGGCCCAATGTCATTCTGTTTTTTCTGGACGACAGCGGGTATGGCGATTATGCCCACACCGGCAACCCGACGATTCAAACGCCGCAAATCTCGAAGCTCGCGCGGGACGGGGTCTCCTTCACACAATTTTATGTGGCCTCCCCCGCATGTTCCGCTTCGCGCTACGCGCTGATGACGGGACGCCATCCCGCTCGTTCCGGATTGGGCTCATGGGTCATCGGGCCGAACGCGCGGCGTTATCTGCATCCCGACGAGGTGACCTTGGCGGAAGGGCTGAGGCAGCGCGGATACAAAACGGGGCTTTTCGGAAAATGGCACTTGGGCACGCCGAATGAACAGAACGGGTTTACACCTCAAGCCTTGCCGCTTGCGCACGGCTTTGACGTTTGGCTGGGCACGAATGTGTCCCACGATTACCCTGAGGCTATGCTGCTGGAATCGGACCCCAAAGGCAACACCCCCGTACGCGGGTATTCGCGTCTGGCCGATGCGCTGCCATTCAATCCCCCGCTCTGTGCGTCGTTAACCGGCCGATATGTCGATGCGGCCATCGCGTTCATCAAAAAAAACCGCGAAACGCCATTCTTTGCGTACATCGCGTTCAACATGCCGCACTTGGGCATTCATGCGAGCGAACGGTTCCGCGGCCGGTCGCGGCGCGGTTTGCTTGGCGATGTCATGGAAGAGATCGACGATGGCGTCGGCCGCATTCGGGAAGCTCTGGAGGCTGCCGGCCTCAGCCGGAACACCCTGATTATTTTTTCCTCGGACAACGGGCCCTGGATCCGTTTCCAGGAAACGGCGCATCATCCCCGGTACGGGGAAGCCCGGATGCATGTCGGCTACGCGCTGCCTTTTCGTGACGGAAAAGGTTCCAGTTGGGAAGGCGGTTTCCGCGTGCCGGGAATTTTCTGCTGGCCGGGGACGATTTCTTCCAACACCGTCAGGCAGGAACCTGCCAGCACCCTGGATGTGCTGCCCACCGTGTTCGCGTTGGCCGGCGTGCCCTTGCCCGCCGACCGGAGCCTTGACGGGCGCGACATCCGGTCGTATCTGATGCCTGCCGAACAGCCCGGACGCGCCGTCCAGCCCTTCACCTTTTTTTATGCCGCAGCCGACAACACCCCCTTTGCCGTCCGGATGGGCCCATGGAAAATGCTGACCCGGATTTTTTCGCAGACAAAGGAAACGCATGGCTTCAGCGCGTCACGCGAGAACCCGCTGCTGTTTCAAGTGGAACAGGATATCGGCGAACGCATCAATCGTGCAGATGAACAGCCCGGAATCATCAACGACATGAAACACCAACTGACAACGTTCGAGTCGCGTCTGAGCCAAGAGGGATCTTTCTGGAAAGAATGACAGACGCCTGCAACCGGACAGCGGTCCGCGCAACGCGGGCAAGGTGCCGCAGGTTGGCCGTCAGCGATCCCTCTGGCGAGATCACGCACTCGACTACCAAGATCATGCAATAGAAGAGGGAACCCGCCTGTGTTACATTCTGAATGTCTTCTGTTGTAAGCGGTTGGACAGAGGCTGGCCTTTCGAATCGCTTTAAGCGTAAGGAGAAAATCATGACACGCAGAGAGATGATAAGAACCGGGGCGGCGGGGGTGTGGGCGGCGGCGTTTCCGTCGATCATCCCGGCGCGGGTGTTGGGGCAGGCGGCACCGAGCAAGACGATCCAGGTGGGACAGATCGGTTTCGGGCGGATCGCCAAAGGCATGGATGTGCCGG
>Ga0123329_1002663_pt1 | contig 15428 bp, 14 predicted proteins | sample BioC12SIPDNA_FD_89703 | JGI IMG/M metagenome (GOLD analysis project Ga0123329, IMG submission 89703) | Anaerobic biogas reactor microbial communites from Washington, USA - Biogas_R1_B C12 SIP DNA | ecosystem: Engineered > Bioreactor > Anaerobic > Unclassified | place: Washington, USA | collected... | reverse complement strand
GTCATGAACGACTACACCATGCGCGACTACCAGTACCGCACCCTCCAGTGGCACCAGGGCAAGTCCTTCGAGAAGTCCGCCGGCTTCGGCCCGTGGATGACCACCCCGGACGCCTTCGAGTTCGGTGGTGAGCTGGCCACCTACCTCGGCGACGAGAAGATGCAGACCACCCCGACCAACGACCTGGTCTTCAACCCGGCCAAGCTCATCGAGTACATCTCGCACATCTACCCGCTGGACGCCGGCGACGTCATCGTCACCGGCACCCCGGGTGGCGTCGGCCACGCCCGCAACCCGAAGCGCTACATCGGCGACGGCGACGTGGTCAAGGTCGAGATCGACGGCCTGGGCTACGTGGCCAACAAGACGGTGTTCGAGTAATGAGCGCCTCGTTCCACGACCTCCCCGTCGAGGAGCGTCTGAGCCTGACCCGTCGTGGCACCGCCCACTACTCCGGTCAGCTCGCGCTCATCGACAACGAGGACTTCGGCCGCGACACCCTCCTCGAGGGGTGGACCGTCGCGCACCTGGCCGCCCATGTGGCGTACAACGCCGCCGCGCTGTGCAACCTCATGCACTGGGCGGAGACCGGTGAGGAGACCCCGATGTACTCCTCCCCGGAGGCCCGCGGTGAGGAGATCGCCTACGGCGCGACCCTCATTCCGGACGCGATCCGTAACCTCCACGACCACACCCTCGTGCGTCTCGACGTCGCCTGGCGCGACGCCACCGACAAGGCGTGGCAGGCCGAGGTCAAGACCGCCCAGGGCCGCACGGTCCCGGCGTCGGAGACCCTGTGGATGCGCACCCGCGAGGTGTGGATCCACGCCGTGGACCTGCGCGTCCGCGCCGGTTTCGAGGACATCCCCACCGTGATCCTGTCCACCCTCGTGCCGGAGATCGCCGGCAAGTGGCGCGGTGCCGGCGCCGGCGAGGGCCTGGTCATGGTCGACACCGACAACGGTGAACGCATCGAGGTCTCCCCCGGTTCAGAGACCGTCGAGGTGCAGGGTTCCCTGCCCGGCCTGGCCCGCTGGGCCGCCGGCCGTGGTTCCCAGGGCGTCACCCTGGCCGGCGGTGGCGAGGTTCCCGCCCCGCCGCGCTGGCTCTAGTCCGACGCGTATCGACGCCGCGCCCTCCCCACCGTGGGAGGGCGCGGCGTCTCGGCGTGTGCTGCGGCTGCTACTTCAGCTCGGTGGACTCCAGGCGGCGCGGGTAGATCTGCGGGCGGGCGCCGGCGACCTCCTCGACGATGCGGATGACCTGGTTGGAGTAACCGAACTCGTTGTCGTACCAGACGTAGACCACGAGGTGGTTGCCGGAGGCGATGGTGGCCAGGCCGTCGACGATGCCGGCGTGGGTGGTGCCGACGAAGTCGGTGGAGACGACCTCCGGGGAGTGGATGTAGCTGATCTGCTGGCGCAGGTTGGAGTGGAGGGAGACCTTGCGCAGGAAGTTGTTCACCTCGTCGCGGTCGACCTCGGTGTCCAGGGTGAGGTTGAGCACGGCCATGGAGACGTCCGGGGTGGGGACGCGGATGGCGTTGCCGGTGAGCTTGCCCTCGAACTCGGGCAGGGCCTTAGAGACTGCCTTGGCGGCACCGGTCTCGGTGAGGACCATGTTGAGGCCGGCGGCGCGGCCGCGTCGGGAGCCCTTGTGGAAGTTGTCGATGAGGTTCTGGTCGTTGGTGAACGAGTGGACAGTCTCCACGTGGCCGTGCTGGACACCGTAACGGTCGTTGAGGACCTTGAGCACCGGGGTGATGCCGTTGGTGGTGCAGGAGGCGGCGGTGATGATCTTCTCGTCGTCGGTGATCTTGTCGTGGTTGATGCCGTAGACCACGTTGAGCAGGTCGCCCTTGCCCGGCGCGGTGAGCACGACACGGGCGACACCCTTCGACTCGAGGTGCTGGGACAGGCCCTCGCGGTCACGCCAGCGGCCGGTGTTGTCCACGACGACGGCGTCGTTGATGCCGTAGGCGGTGTAGTCGACCTCGGCCGGGGAGTTGGAGTAGATCACCTGGATCTTGGTGCCGTTGGCCCAGATCACGTCGTTGTCCTTGTCCACGGTGATGGTGCCGTCGAAGGCGCCGTGGACGGAGTCGCGGCGCAGGAGGGAGGCCCGCTTGACCAGGTCGTCCTCGCCGTTCTTGCGGACCACGACGGCCCGCAGGCGGACACCGCCGTAGGTGGCCTCACGCTTGATGAGGATCCGCGCCAGCAGGCGGCCGATGCGGCCGAAGCCGTAGAGGACGACGTCGGTGGGGTAGGTCTCCGAGTGGGTGCCCACGACCTCGGCGAGCTCCTCCTCGAGGTAGGCGCGCAGGTCGGTGCCGCCGGACTTCTCGAAACCGGTGGCCAGTCGGCCCACGTCGATGGAGGCGGTGCCGAGGTTCATCTCCCCCAGCTCTTTGAGCACGGGCAGGGTCTGGGCCAGCGGCATCTCCCGGTCCGCCACGCGGCGGGCGTAGCGGTGGGCCTTGATGATGTCGATGTCGGTCGCACCGACGAGCAGTCGGCCGAAGATGGAGACGACGACGTCGTTGTTGCGGTGGAGCCTGCCGATCAGCGGCAGCATCTCCTGCGCCAGGGCGATCTTCTCGTTCCAGTCATTCTGGTTGTTCTGCTCAGTCTGCGCGTTCGCGGTCACTGGGATCCTTCCTCACTTACGGGTGGGTGTACCTCCCAGCCATCTTAGCCAACGCTTAGTGCTGGTGAGGGGCCAATGTTCGCAGAATGGACGCCGCCGATCCGCCCCGCAGCTTCTCGACGCCCGTCCCCACCAGACAGTAGGCATGACCTGCTGGATCGCCCTGCCGCAGCGGCGCCAACAACGGCGCAAGATAGGGGTACGTCGGGGGTATGTCCGGGTGGTCGCGGGTGAACTCGGTGGCCAGGCCGCGGGCCACCCGACCGGAGAAGGCACGGCTGGCCACCGACTCCCCACCGGCCCGAAGCAGCTCCCGGTTGAACCCGGAGGTCCCGGCCTCATCGGCGAGCAGGAAGGCCGAGCCGCAGGAGACCGCCACCACGCCGGGCAGCGCGAGAGTGGCCTCGACGTCCGCGGCGTCCCGGATCCCGCCGGCGGCGACGAGCGGGAGGGCGACCCCGACCTCACCGATCGCGCGGACCAGCTCCGGCAGCAGCCGCTCGTCGGGTTCCTCCTCCACCGACCACGTCGAACGGTGTCCACCGGCGTCCGGCCCCTGCACCACGAGCGCGTCGGCCCCGAGAGCAGCGGCGGTCACGGCGTCCTCCGGGGTGGTGACGGTGATCCAGGCGTCGATTCCCCGCTCATGCAGCGCGTCGATCTCCTCGCGGGTGAACGGGCCGAAGGTGGCGGAGACGACCAGCGGCGGATGCTCCGTCTCGAGGACCGCCGCGAACTTCGCGTCGAAGTCGTAGCTCAGGTCCACGTCGGGGACGGGCTCGCCGGGGGCGAGCTCGGCGGTGACCCGGGCGACGTCGTCAAGCGAGGCGAAGGGACGCTGCCGGGTGAACAGATTGACGGCGTACGGGCCGTCCACCTCCGACAACCACCCGCGGAGGGTGGACGCGGGCGCGGGGCCGGGGGCGAGAAACCCGAGCGAACCGGCGCGGGCGGCCGCGTTGACCAGCTCGGGTGTGGACGGGCCTCCCGCCATGGGAGCGACGATGACAGGTGGGATCCTCATGAGGAACAGGGTATGTGAGACACTGCCAGGCGTGTTCGAGTTCCTGAAGAGATTCCGCCGACGCCCCGACGCCGACCATCGCATGCTCGCCGCCGACTGGATCGTGGTCGGCCTGGGCAACCCTGGCGCGACGTACGCCGCCACCCGCCACAACGTCGGGTACATGGCCGTCGACGACCTCCTCGCCGACCACGGTGAGGTCCTCGAGGCGGTCCCCGGCGTCCCCGCCCACGCCACCCAGCTGCGGATCGCCGACCAGGATGTCCTGGTCCTCCGGTCGGCGACCTTCATGAACCTCTCCGGTGAGGCCGTCGCCCCGCTCGCCGAGCGTCTCGGAGTCCCGGCGGAACGGATCATCGTCATCCACGACGAACTCGACCTGCCCGCCGGCACCGTCCGCGTCAAACAGGGCGGCAACGAGAACGGCCACAACGGCCTCAAGTCCACCAGCGAGAAGCTGGGCACCCGCGACTACCTGCGCGTGCGGATCGGGATCTCCCGCCCGCCGAAGGGCATGCCCGTCCCCGACTACGTCCTCGGCCCCGTCGACGACGGCGCCGAACTCGACCGGGCGATCGCCACCGCGGCCGACGCAGTCGAGCTCATCGTCGAGCAGGGCCTGGCGAAGGCCCAGAACGTCATCCACGCCCGCTGAACCATCAGTTCATGAGAGCTTCCTCATGGCGACTTCATCCCCGATTCATACGCCCTGACCAGCGCGTTTCGCCTTTCTGTTCGGGAAAGAAAGCTCTTGCCGAGGTCGATGTCCGGTGTTGTACTCCAGGTGTGCCCGCACAAGGCACGGCACCACCACCTCACATCCGCCAGGCACCACCTCAACCACGCAAAGGAGCACCACATGAGCATCGCAGCCATCATCGCCTCCATCATGGCGATGGTCACCTCCCTGGTCGGCGGCGTTGTCCCCGCCGGCTCGTCCATCCCCAACTTCCCCATCATCTCCGACTGGGACGACTGGGACGACGACTGGGATGACTGGGACGACGACTGGGACGACTGGGACGACGACTGGGATGACTGGGACGACGACTGGGATGACTAGTCCCCGAGTCTGATCCCCGAGTCTGACCAGCACCAGAGCAACCGAGAGGGCCCCGGGTCGCAGATGTTCCTCACATCTGCGGCCCGGGGCCCTCAGCCGTTGCTAGCGTTGCATCCTCCGCCACTGGGTCCGCCACTGCCTCCGCCGCCAGGTTCGCGCATCTTGCTCACCAGCGTCCTGGCGACCTGCAGAAATGCACGCACATCAAAGAAAGAGGCGCAATCCTGCCAGCGGCCCGACAGGACCGCAACCCGGTTACTTCGCCAGCTGGGCGATGAGCCCCTCGAGATCACCGAGCATCGTCTCGAGTTCACCAGCGCGGCGCTCCTGCGGGGCGAAGCCGTTGTCATCGACGTCGTTGAAGATGGACAGGGAGACCTGGTTGCGGACGTCGTACTGCTGGAAGTTGCCCACGATCTGGCGCCACTGCTCGACGGCGCGGACACCCTCGGCGGCGCCGTAGGAGACGAAGGCGACGGGCTTGCCGTGCCACTCCATGCCGAGGGCGTCGTAGGCGTTCTTCATGGCACCGGGCACACCGTGGTTGTATTCGGGGGTGATGAAGACGAAGCCGTCGCAGGCGTCGACGGCCTGGGACCAGCGGGTGATGTTCTCGTCGTCGTACTGCTTGTTGGCGGCGCCGGGGGCGGTGGCGGAGGTGAGCAGCGGGACGTTGATCTCCTTGAGGTCGAGGACCTCGTAGGTGGCGCCTTCGCGTTGCCGGGCGGCTCCGGCGACCCACGTGCCGACGCCTTCGCCGAAGCGTCCGTCGCGGATGGATCCGATGATGATGCCGATCTTCATGCTTGTCTCCTGAGCTCAGATATTGTTGACGTGAACCCAAACTAGTGTACGCCTCCTCCCCCGGTTTCGCACGCAGTAGCCTGACGGGCATGACCACGTCACAGACCATCGTCATCACCGGCGCCTCCGACGGCATCGGCGCCGCGGCCGCCCGCTGCATCCGGGCCACCCTGCCCGACACCGACCTCGTCCTCGTCGGCCGTAACCCGGCCAAGACGAAGGCCGTCGCCACGGAGGTCGTCTCACCTTTCCACGTCGCGGATTTCTCCCGCCTCGACGAGGTCCGGGACCTCGCCGCCGAGCTGCTCACCCTCCCGCGTATCGACGTCCTCGCGAACAACGCCGGCGGCATCTTCGACGGGCCCTCCCGCACCACCGACGGCTTCGAGCTGACCTGGCAGGTCAACTACCTCGCCCCGTACCTGCTCACGAACCTGCTCCGCGACACCCTGCTGGCATCCCGGGCGTCGGTGGTCGGGACGTCGTCGATCGCGTCGGTCCTGTTCTCCAGGTTCGACCCGACCGATCCGGAGACGTTCGACGCCTTCTCCCCCAACCGTGCGTACGGCAACGCCAAACTCGCCACGAACTGGTTCGCCAAGGCCCTCCACGACCGGTTCCACGATCGGGGCCTGAGCACCGTCGCCTTCCACCCCGGTGTCATCGCCACGAACTTCGGAGCCGAATCCTCCGGGATCCTCCACCACGCCTACAACCTCGCCGGTGACCGGATGTTCACCCCGGCAGAGCAGGGCGGGATGAACCTGGCCTACTTCCTCACCGGTGTCCCCGGGATCCACTGGGAGTCCGGTCGGTACTACAACGACAAACGCCGCCCGGGTATCCAGCGCCGGGCGGCTCGCGACCGCGACCTCATCGACTCGGTGTTCACCGAGACGGCCGAGGTACTCGGAGTTCAGTGGTGACAACCACACCGACTACGCTGGTCAACCATGAGCACCACCGCCAGCACCACCGCCGAGGCCTCACGCCGCCGCACGTTCGCCGTCATCGCCCACCCGGATGCGGGTAAGTCCACGCTGACGGAGGCGTTGGCGCTGCACGCGCACATCATCAACGAGGCCGGTGCCGTCCACGGCAAGGGTGGCCGGAAGTCGACGGTGTCGGACTGGATGGACATGGAGAAGGACCGCGGCATCTCCATCGCGTCGTCGGCGCTGCAGTTCGAGTATGCGCCGGAGGGGCATGAGGGCGAGCCGTACATGATCAACCTGGTGGACACGCCGGGTCACTCGGACTTCTCGGAGGACACCTACCGCGTGCTCACCGCCGTTGATGCGGCTGTCATGCTCATTGACGCTGCGAAGGGCCTCGAGCCGCAGACGCTCAAGCTGTTCCGGGTGTGTAAGGCGCGGGGGTTGCCGATCGTCACGGTGATCAACAAGTGGGACCGGGTGGGCCGGGAGCCGCTGGAGCTGGTGGATGAGATCGTCAACGAGATCGGCCTGCAGCCGACGCCGTTGTTCTGGCCGGTCGGTATCGCGGGTGATTTCCGGGGGCTGGCCAGGGTCGGTGAGGAGGGTGAGGTCGAGGAGTACATCCACTTCACCCGTACCGCCGGTGGTTCGACGATCGCGCCGGAGGAGATCTACTCCCCTGACCAGGCGCTGGCCAAGGAGGAGGACAACTGGGAGACGGCCGTGGAGGAGGCGGAGCTGCTCGCCGCGGACGGTGCCCTGCACGACCAGGAGCTGTTCGAGCAGTGCGTGACCTCCCCGCTGATCTTCGCCTCGGCGATGCTCAACTTCGGTGTCCACCAGATCCTGGACACCCTGTGTGCGATCGCGCCCTCCCCGCGTGAGCGGGAGAGCGACCCGAAGGTCGTGGCGGCCTCGACCACCGCGATCGACGAGGTCCGGGAGATCGACGATCCCTTCTCCGGGGTGGTGTTCAAGGTGCAGGCGGGCATGGACCGCAACCACCGGGACACCCTGGCGTTCATGCGGGTGGTCTCCGGCGAGTTCGACCGTGGCATGCAGGTCACGCATGCGCAGTCGGGGCGGTCCTTCTCCACGAAGTACGCGCTGACGGTGTTCGGCCGGACGCGGGAGACGGTGGAGTCGGCGTTCCCGGGTGACATCGTCGGTCTGGTCAACGCCGGTTCCCTGGCCCCGGGCGACACGATCTACGCGGGCCGGAAGGTGCAGTTCCCGCCGATGCCGCAGTTCGCGCCGGAGCATTTTCGCACGTTGCGGGCGAAGTCGCTGGGCAAGTACAAGCAGTTCCGCAAGGCGCTGGAGCAGCTCGATTCCGAGGGCGTGGTGCAGATCCTGCGCAATGATGCCCGCGGCGAGGCCAACCCGGTGATGGCGGCGGTCGGCCCCATGCAGTTCGAGGTCATGCAGGCCCGCATGGAGAACGAGTACAACGTGGAGACCATCACCGAGCCGGTCCCCTACTCCGTGGCCCGCAAGACCGATGCCGCCTCCGCGCAGGCCCTCGGACACCAGCGTGGCGTGGAGGTGTTCACCCGCACCGACGGTGAGCTCATCGCTCTGTTCGGCGACAAGTGGAAGCTGGCGTTCGTGGAGAAGGAGCACCCGGAGCTGACGATGGAACCGCTGGTGGCGGACTAGAATGTTCGGGTTCGGCCGCAAGGAGCTGGTGGACGTCCCCGAGGACGTCACGGCCGTCACCGTCGGTTCGCTGGCGGTGCACACGGCGGAGCAGCTGGTCATCGTCACCGTGGATGCGGCGTCCGCCCCGCTGCTTATCGACGCCGCCGTCTCCCGCCGCCCGCACTCCCTCACCGCCGGTGACTCGATCATCTTCCTCATCCCGGTCAAGGACGCCCGGCTGGTGCCCGCCTACGATCCGAAGCTCGGGTGGATCATCCCGCTGACACCGGCGGTGGCCGGGAACCTGGCGGCCCAGCTCGCCGCGGGCCCGGGCGGGTACGAGATCGAGGGGATCAACCTCGCGTTCGTCGTGGAGTGAGGGTTCACCCTGCAGCCCGGGGTCGGTCTTAGTATCGTCAACGGAATGAAGATTGCGATTCTCGGCGGCGACGGTTTCTGTGGCTGGCCCGCTTCCCTGCACCTGTCGGATCTCGGGCACGATGTGGTCATCGTGGACAATCTCTCCCGACGGGCCATCGACACGGAACTCGGTGCCGAATCCCTCACCCCGATCCGCAGCATCACCGAACGCATTGACGCGTGGGCCGAGGTCTCGGGCCGGACCATCGGTTTCCACCACATCGACATCGCGCAGGACTATGACGCCCTGCTGGATCTGCTCACCTACGGGGAGATCGACGCGGTCGTCCATTTCGCGGAGCAGCGGGCCGCCCCGTACTCGATGAAGAACTCGCGCAACAAGCGTTACACGGTGGACAACAACATCAACGCCACCCACAACCTGCTGGCCGCGATCGTGGAGAGTGGCCGGGACATCCACGTCGCGCATCTGGGCACCATGGGTGTGTACGGCTACGGCACCGCGGGCATGAAGATCCCGGAGGGTTACCTCGACATCGAGGTGCCCACCGATTCCGGTGAGCGCGTCGGCCAGGAGATCCTCTACCCCTCCAACCCGGGGTCGATCTACCACATGACCAAGGTGCTGGATCAGCATCTGTTCGCCTACTACGCCAAGAACGACTCCCTGCGGATCACCGATCTGCACCAGGGCATCATCTGGGGCACGAACACGGAGCAGACGGCCCGCGATGAGCGGCTGATCAACCGTTTCGACTACGACGGCGACTACGGCACCGTGCTCAACCGGTTCCTCATGCAGTCGGCGGTGGGTTACCCGCTCACCGTTCACGGCACCGGTGGGCAGACCCGCGCGTTCATCCACATCACCGACATGGTCCGTTGCATCCAGCTCGCCCTGGAGAACCCGCCGGCCGCGGGTGACCGGGTGAAGATCTTCAACCAGATGACCGAGACCCACCGGGTCCGTGACCTGGCCCGTCTCATCGCCGAGGTCTCCGGCGCCACCGTCGAGATGGTGCCCAACCCGCGTAAGGAGTCCGCGGAGAACGAGCTCCACGTGGTCAACGACGCCTTCCTTGATCTGGGTCTGGAGCCGACCACCCTGTCTGAGGGGCTGCTGCACGAGGTCGAGGACATCGCGCGCCGCTACGCCGACCGGGCGGACCTGTCGAAGATCCCCGCCACCTCGCTGTGGACGAAGGAGCAGGCCGCGGGCGCACCCCTGACCGTCGGCTGATGCGGATCACCCTGTTCACCGAGGTCTTCCTCCCGAAGATCGACGGGGTGGTCACCCGCGTGACCCGCACCCTCGACCAGCTCGCCGAGCTGGGCCACGAGGTGCAGGTCATCGCCCCGCGCTACGGTGCGGATGACCCCGACAGCTACGCCGGGTCCGACGTCATCCGGGTCCCCTCGCTGGCGTTTCCCGCCTACCCGGAGGTGCGCTACGGTTTCGGCCACCGCGGCGTCGATAAGCAGGTGCGTGCCTTCGCCCCCGACGTCATCCACGCCGTCAACCCGGTGTGGCTCGCCGGGTACGGCGTCCTCGCTTCTCGACGCCTCCGCGTCCCCCTCGTCGCCAGCTTCCACACGAACGTGCCGGAGTACACCACCGAACTCGGCATCGGGTGGCTGCGGGCGCCGGCGCAACGGGCGATCTCCTTCCTCCACTCCCGCGCCGCGGTCAACCTGTGCACCTCCGGCCCGATGGTGGACAAGGCCCGTGGGCTGGGCATGCCGAACGTGCGGCTGTGGCCGAAGGCGGTGGACACCGTCAGCTACCATCCCTCGCGACGCACCACCCGGATGCGGGAACTACTGAGCGACGGCGATCCGGCCGCCCCGCTCGTGGTCTACATCGGGCGGATCAGCCCGGAGAAGAACCTCGCCCTGCTCGGTGAGGTGATGCCGGTGCTGCGTGAGCGGGTGCCCGGCGCGCGTCTGGCTCTCGTCGGTTCCGGTCCGGGCGTCGATGACCTGCGGTCACGCCTCGACCCGGCATGGTCGACCTTCACCGGTTACCTCTCGGGCGCTGACCTGGCGGCCGCCTTCGCCAGTGGGGACGTGTTCGTCTTCCCCTCCCACACCGAGACCCTCGGCCTGGTGGCGCTGGAGTCGATGGCCTCCGGGGTGCCGGTGGTGGGTGCCCGGGCGGGTGGTATCCCCTTCGTCATCGACGATCACGAGACCGGGATCCTCGTCGACGCGGACGCTTCCCCCGGTGACTGGGCCGGGCGGTTGGCCGAGGTGCTCACCGACCCGTCCCTGCGAGAGCGGTTGTCGACGGCGGGACGGGCGGAGGCCGAACGTCACTCCTGGCGGGAATCCACCCTCGGCCTGGTCCGGGCGTATGAGGACGCGATCATGATGCACCCGTAGGGAAATTTTGCACGGGGTGTGCACACTTGCCTAGACTGTGCAGCGTTTGCTGTCCACCCCTTCCCACCTAAGGATCCCGCCCACCCATGGCCTCATTCCTCTACCGTCTCGGCAGCCTCGCCTACCGCAAGAAATGGCCCTTCCTCGCGGTCTGGCTCGTGCTGCTCATCGGCGTCGGCGCGCTCGCGGGCGCCTTCGCCAAGGCCCCGTCCACCACGTTCACCATCCCCGGCCTCGACTCCGTCACCACCATGGAGAAGATGCAGGAGCGCTTCCCCGACGCCGAGGACGCCACCAACGCCCCCACCGGCAACATCGTCGTCCAGGCCCCCGACGGCCGGACGCTGACCGACCCGGAGGTGCAGGCCGAGGTCAACGAGATGCTCGATGAGGTCCGCAGCGCCGGTGTCCTGGAGAACCCGGAGACCGTCGTCGACCCGGTCCTCGCCGCCCAGGGCATGCAGGCCCAGATGGTGCCCGAGCTCGAGGCCCAGGGCACCCCGCCGGAGAAGATCGCCGCCGACATCGCCGCGGTCAGCCCGCTCAGCGAGGACGAGACCACCGGCATCATCGGCGTCACCTTCGACGCCGAATCCGTCATGGACATCTCCAGCGAGGACATGGCCGCCGTCACCGGCGTCCTCGACCGCTACAACGACGGTGACCTCACCGTCGTCTACAACGGCAACGCCTTCGGCGCCGCCGCCACCGAGATCAGCTTCACCTCCGAGGCCATCGGCCTGGCCGTCGCCGCGATCGTCCTGCTCATCACCTTCGGCTCCTTCGTCGCCGCCGGCATGCCGCTGATCTCCGCGATCATCGGCGTGGGCATCGGCATCCTCGGTGTCCAGCTGGCCACCGCGTTCTCCGACGACATCAACGAGATGACCCCGGTCCTGGCCTCGATGATCGGTCTGGCGGTGGGCATCGACTACGCGCTGTTCATCGTCTCCCGCTTCCGCAACGAGCTGGTCCAGGCCGCGGGCGGCAATGATCTCGAACCGAAGGATCTCGCCGAGCGCCTCCGCGGCATGTCCGTGGCCACCCGCGCCCACGCCATGGGCATGGCCGTGGGCACCGCCGGCTCCGCCGTCATCTTCGCCGGCCTCACCGTGCTCATCGCACTCGCCGCGCTGTCCATCATCAACATCCCCTTCCTCACCGCCATGGCGCTGGCGGCCGCCGCCACCGTCGCCATCGCCGTCCTCGTGGCCCTGTCCTTCCTGCCCGCACTGGTGGGCCTGCTGGGCACCAGGGTCTTCGCCGCCCGCGTCCCGGGTGTCACGGCCCCGGACCCGGAGGACGAGACCCCGACCATGGGCCTGCGCTGGGTCCGCCGGATCCGTCAGCGCCCCGTCGCCCACCTCGTCGTCGGCGTCGTGCTGCTGGCCCTGCTGGCCATCCCGGCCGTCAACATGCGCCTGGCCATGCCCACCGACGGCACCGCCACCCCGGGAACCCCACCGCGCATCGCGCACGAGATCACCGAGGACGCCTTCGGCCCGGGCCGTAACGCCCCGATGATCGCGCTTGTCGACACCGCCGAACTCCCCGCCGAACAACGCCCCGCCGCCGTGGGCACCGCCGTCGAGCAGTTCCTGGCCACCGACGGCATCACCAACGCCCAGATCGTGGCCACCACCGAGGACCTCGACACCGCCCAGGTGCTCCTCACCCCGGACTTCGGTGCCACCAACCCGCGCACCTCCGAGACCCTGGAGACCCTGCGTGCGGATGAGGCCGGCTACGCCGAGCAGACCGGGGCCACCTACGGCATCACCGGCGTCACCCCGATCTTCGACGACATCTCCGACCGGCTCCAGGATGTCCTCCTGCCCTACATCGCGATCGTCCTGGTCCTCGCGTTCCTCGTCCTGCTGCTGGTGTTCCGCTCCATCTGGGTCCCGCTCATCGCCGCCCTCGGCTTCGGCCTGTCCGTCGCCGCGACCTTCGGTGTCACCGTCGCCCTGTTCCAGGAGGGCTGGTTCGGCATCATCGGTGACCCGCAGCCGCTGCTGAGCTTCCTGCCCATCATGCTCATCGGCCTCGTCTTCGGCCTGGCCATGGACTACCAGGTCTTCCTGGTCACCCGCATGCGTGAGGGCTGGTCGCGCGGCAAGACCGCCGGCAACGCCGCCGCCAACGGCTTCAAGCACGGCGCCCGCGTGGTCACCGCCGCAGCACTGATCATGATCTCCGTGTTCGCCGCGTTCATGCTCCAGGACATGGTCTTCATCAAGACCATGGGCTTCGCCCTGGCCGCCGCCGTGTTCTTCGACGCCTTCATCGTCCGCATGATGATCATCCCCGCGACGATGTTCCTCCTCGACGAGCGCGCCTGGTGGCTGCCCGGCTGGCTCGACCGGATCCTGCCGAAGGTCGACGTCGAGGGTGAGGGCATCCGGGAGTACACCGCCGACGACTCCGAGGTCCGGGCCGCCGCAGCCGCCCAGTCCGGCTCCACCGCCGTCTCCGCCCGCTAGGCAGCAGGCACATGTCCGGACTGAGAGAGACCAAGAAAGCCGCGACCCGGACGACCATGTCCCGGGCCGCGGCGCGGCTGGCCCTGGCCGGCGGCGCCGAGAGCCTCACGGTCGCCGCGGTCTCCGACGCCGCCGGCGTGTCCCCGCGCACGTTCCACAACTACTTCACCTCGATGGAACAGGCGCTGCTCGAGTTCATCGTCGACCGGTCGACTACCCTGGCCCGCCTACTCAACGACGTCCCAGCCGAGGTCGGGCTCTTCGACGCGGTGGAACAGGTCGCCATCGACCAGCTCCGCACCTCCGGAGATGACGGGGACGTCGATTCCCTGGCGGCCCTGTTCCGCCTGGGGGACGTGCTCCAGACCATCACCGGATCGGCGGGCCGCCCGGAGTACCCGGAGCACATGGCCCCCATCGTCGAGACGGTGCTCCCCCGCTTCGCCGGGGCCGACCGCTTCACCTCACAGGTGGCGATCAACACCGCCGTCACCGTCGCCCGCACCGCCCTGGAGACGTACTACGCGCTACCCGAGCCACGTGACCCCGAGGACGGGGTGACGCTGCTGCACCGGGCGTTCAGCGTGGTGCGCCTGGTGTAGGAGCCTGGGCCGCATCCGCGCATCTGCTGACGTCCGACGTCTACGACCTGGGGTTTCGCCAGGGACGCAGAGAAGGATGCGCGGATCCGGTCAGGGTCAGTCCGCCGGAGCCTCGACCGGGGATTCGGTGACGACGATGCCGTCCGAATCGGCGTAGAGGATGTGGCCGGGCACGAAGTCGACGCCACCGAAGGAGACGGTGACGTCCTTCTCCCCCGCCCCGTCCTTGGCGGACTTCCGCGGGTTGGTGCCCAGGGCCTTGGTGCCGAAGTTCATCGTCGCCACGACCGCCGAGTCACGGATCGCACCCCGGATGACCACCCCGGACCAGCCGTTCTCGACACCGGCCGCGGCGATGAGATCACCCATGAGGGCGGTGTGGACGGACTCGTCACCGTCGACGACGAGCACGCCTCCGTTGCCCGGGGAGTTGAGCGTCTTCTTCACCAGGCCGTTGTCCTGGAAACACCGGATCGTGGTGATGGGCCCGCAGAACTCGGTGACCCCGCCGAAATCACCGAACTGGGTGTCGCAGGAACGGACATCCTCGCCGATGATGTCGACGAGGTCGGCGGTGGGGATGAAGGTGATGGTCATGGGGTCAGCCTTTCGGTGTGGGGAGGTGCGGTGCGGGGATGGGAGGGGCGTCGATAAGCGAGAAGCGGCGTGCGCCGTGATTGCTCACGATGCACGCCGCTTACCGGTGGTGACGGTCTGTTCCTAGTGGAACTGGCCTTCCTCGGTGGAGCCCTTGAGGGCGGTGGTGGAGGAGGTCGGGTCAACGGTGGTGGCGATGGTGTCGAAGTAGCCGGCACCGACCTCACGCTGGTGCTTGACGGCGGTGAAGCCGCGCTCCTCGGCAGCCTTGAACTCGCGGTTCTGCAGGTCGACGAAGGCGGTCATACCCTCGCGGGCGTAGCCGTAGGCCAGGTCGAACATGCCGTAGTTGAGGGCGTGGAAGCCGGCCAGGGTGATGAACTGGAAGGTGAAGCCCATCGCTCCGAGCTCCTTCTGGAACTTGGCGATCTCGTCGGCGTCCAGGTGAGCGGACCAGTTGAAGGACGGGGAGCAGTTGTAGGACAGCAGCTGGTCCGGGAACTCCTCGTGCACGCCGTCGGCGAACTTCTTGGCCAGCTCGAGGTCCGGGGTACCGGTCTCCATCCAGATCATGTCGGCGTACGGAGCGTAGGACTTCGCACGGGCGATGCAGGGCTCGAGGCCGTTCTTGACGTGGTAGTAACCCTCGGCGGTGCGCTCACCGGTGACGAACGGCTTGTCGCGATCATCCACATCGGAGGTGATGAGGGTCGCGGCCTCGGCGTCGGTGCGGGCGATGACGACGGTCGGGGTGTTGGACACGTCGGCTGCCAGGCGGGCGGAGGTCAGGGTACGGATGTGCTGCTGGGTCGGGATGAGGACCTTGCCGCCGAGGTGGCCGCACTTCTTCTCCGAAGCGAGCTG
>Ga0123329_1002661_pt1 | contig 15435 bp, 16 predicted proteins | sample BioC12SIPDNA_FD_89703 | JGI IMG/M metagenome (GOLD analysis project Ga0123329, IMG submission 89703) | Anaerobic biogas reactor microbial communites from Washington, USA - Biogas_R1_B C12 SIP DNA | ecosystem: Engineered > Bioreactor > Anaerobic > Unclassified | place: Washington, USA | collected... | reverse complement strand
TCCTTCGCCCTGATTTCAGCCTGAACTGGCCAGGTTGGCCGCCATTTCGACCGTGGTCATCGCCGGACCGCCTGGGCGAGCGTGATTGCCCGACACGCTCCTAGCCTCTGCTCTCCATTGGCGACTCCCTGAGCTTTGATCCATCTCATCTCTGATCTGGTCATCCCGAGGAGGCTCACATCAAAAGAACTGTCCGCATACAAGCCCCCGATGGCCTTCCTGGCGATAGCCTCGGCCTCGGCTTGATCAATAGTGCGCGACAAATCGACTTCTGTGGGATCTGCCCCACGATCGTAGTCGTAGAGAATCAAGCGACCGTTTCGCGCATCCAGCTGCACTTCTATCCCGCCGCCAGTAGCAATGCCCTGGTCGCTATAGGCTAGCCAAGTGGTTGTGAATTGGCTCATCTCTTCTGAAGTGACTGCCGATTGGTAGAGCTCATAGCCCTCCTTCTGCAGGCGCTCAGGACTCCAGCCCAGCTGAGCAATGATTGCTTCCGCTGTGGCTGCCAGTTCAACAGTACTCTCAAACGAAGCGATTTGTTCATCAGTCATGGGGAAAGTACCCTCAAGCCCACTGCCTTGCGCTATAGTGACGATCTCCCCAGTGGAAGAATCGACCAAAGCAATACCGTTCCCATTTCCTTCGCCCCACTCCAAGGCTGTATCGTATTCTTTCCCAACTAGCAATGTCTCATCAACCGAAGCCATCCTGATATCCTCGGTACGACCATTCGCGGTCCTGTGACCGAGGCACCTCTCGTGGCCGATGGGTGTCCTCTGACAGACATACCACTTCCACGATGTGCAAAGAGGAGGGCAGCGAGCGGACTGGGGCGCCGCCCCCTGAAGGAGGGGGATGAGTAGGAGATTCCTCATCATGATAGGCGAGGTCAGGAGGCTGGGCCTTTTATCTCTATCAATTGGGCAGCCAAAGTACTACCATGAGTCTGCAAGGTGAGCGGCCGCTTCCTTGGATCAATTGGATTCTGCTTGTCGTGGCGCTCTCAGCTCCCTACAGAGAGGTGGATTTCGTGTGAGTGTAGGTAGGGAAGACGTTCTAGACGTTGCGCTGGATGAGGCTACGGAAGATAGGTATAGCCGGCTCGAGCTCATTCCTTGGTGGGACCAGGCTCGCCTCAGAGATGCTAGGGTGCTTGTTGTGGGAGCAGGAGCGCTAGGCAATGAGCTTCTCAAGAATCTGGCCCTCCTGGGAGTTGGCCATGTTCACCTTATCGATTTGGACCGGATTGAGTCCTCTAACCTCTCGAGGTCCGTTCTCTTCCGTGCTGGAGACGAAGGGGAGTCCAAGGCTGAAGTAGCAGCTCGACGCGCCCACGAACTGAATCCTGACATTGAGGTTCTACCACTCGTCGGCGATGTGATGACCGACATTGGCCTTGGCCTGTTCCGTGACGTCGACGTCGTTCTGGGAGGGCTTGACAACCGAGAGGCCCGGCTGTTCATCAACCAGAGTTGCTGGAAGGTCGGGACTCCCTGGATAGACGGGGCCATAGAGGTCCTTCACGGAGTGGCGCGCGTGTTTGTTCCTGGGGAGGGAGCATGCTACGAGTGCACCATGAGCGAGGTTGACTATCAATTGCTGAGCAATCGTCGGTCATGCGCTCTCCTGACTCGGGACGAGGTCGAGCAAGGCAAGATTCCGACCACTCCCACAGTGGCGTCCGTCATCGCGGGTATCCAGGTGCAGGAGTTCATCAAGCTTCTGCACAAGGAACGGGATCTGCCCGTGCTGGTCGGAAGGGGTTTTGTGTTCAACGGACTAACCCACGATTCCTACATTGTAGAGTATCCAGTGCGCCCCGACTGTCTCGCTCATGACCACTACGAGACTATTATGGAGCTTCCGGTCTCTGCTTCCAGTTGCCGGCTGGGTGAGTGCCTGGACTGGGCCGAAGATGCGTTGGGTGAGGAAGCAGGGATTGAGTTGGAGCGAGAGCTCGTCGTCGGTCTGTCTTGCCCGGGTTGCGGAACCATGGATCCGGCACTCACGTTGCTGAGCAAGATGCGGGAGTCGGAGGCTCGGTGTCCCGAGTGCGCAAAGGTGCGCGTTCCGCACATGGTCCATTTCTTGAACCGCGGATCTCTTCTTCAAGATAAGGTTCTCACCGAACTTGGCATACCGCCGTACGACATTGTTACCGCGCGGGCGGGCATGGAGAGGATCCATGGTGTCCTTGGCGGGGACCGCAGGCTGGCGCTGGGGGGCGGGGAGTAGGATGCGGAGCATCCCTCTGGCTGTCTCGCCGCGAGACTACGAACACCCCAAGGATAGGGAACTAGGACAGGCCTTAGAGCGAAACCGGTCTTTCCGAGCCTTCATGAGCAGAGCTGGGTCGGAAGTCAACGGCCGCATCGCCGCCTTGTGCCTCGGACCGTTGATGGCCGAAAGCGTGGAAGTCACCGCCCGTCAGTTCTCTCGCATCAACGCTCTCTTCTCTCAGATGGTGGCCATCCTGGACATCAGGCCTGTTCCCCGGCTGTTTCTGGAAGGAAGTCCTTCCCCCCAGGCCTTTACGGTCGGACTGGGGGCGCAAGCCTATGTTGCCATCAGCTCCGGACTGGTTAGAGAATTAGATGAAGAGGGCCTCTGTTTCGTCTTTGGTCACGAGCTTGGGCACGTTCGTAGTTCACACACGCTCGCTAGAACAGTAGCGGAGCTCGTCGTGGCTGAGTGGAAGCAGCGTCCTGGCGCGGCTGACTTGGGGTTCGCTGAAGCCTATCTGCAGTGGTCGCGGGCAGCGGAGATAACGGCCGATCGTGCAGGATTACTGGCCTGCCAGGACACGGACGTGGCCTGCCGGGCTCTTCTTACCATACTGCTCGGATCTCGTCAGCTGGCGTCCCAGGTGAACTTGGATGAGTACCTCAGCAGTCAGTCGCGCGAGATCGAATTAAACGCAGAGGCGCTCCTCTTCCAGAAAGACAACACCCATCCGCTGATACCGTTCAGACTGCAGGAGCTTCTCAAGTTCAGCCGGTCGCGCTCCTACGCCCGTCTGCTCTCTCAAGCCATGGTTCTGGGAGAGAGCGCCGAGACGATCAGTGAACGGGCGTACATGGAGGAGATGAACGCACTTGAGGCTATTCGGATAGACCTGGGATGATTCCCACTGAAGGAGTTGACATGCCGGTGAAGCCAATGAGCGTCAGATTCAGCGATTACCCTGGTCTGGTTGCACGGATGGAAGAGCACGCATCGGTTGACCTTGAGAGTGAAGTGGCAGGCGTCATTGTGGGCGATGTCTCCGACCAGCCGGACGCTTTGGAAGTGACGATACTGGACGTAGTTGCTGCGCAACACACTTCGTCCGCACTTGCGCACGTCACGTTTACGCACGACAGTTGGGATTCAGTCCATGCCGAGGTTGAACGGCGCTTTCCCGGCCAGAAGATAGTCGGCTGGTATCACAGCCATCCGGGCTTCGGAATTTTTTTATCGTCCTACGATGATTTCATCTCTCGCAACTTTTTCAACCTTCCATGGCAGGTCGCTTTGGTGGTCGACCCGGTGCGAAAAGAGCGGGGCATGTTCGTTTGGCAGGGAGACGCACTTGTCAGGGTGGCCATGGCAGATGGGCCGGTGTCTGTTGAGCAAAGAGATGCTCTGCAGCCGAAAGACGCGAGTTCCGCGGCGATAGACTTGGACCTTGGAGACCTTGAAGACACGGGTCAGGAGAGGGCGGATGCTCCTGAGCCGCCGCCAGCCCCGCACAAGACGCGATCAATGCTTCCGCCAGCAATGCTTCTCCTGCTTCTGGTTGTAAGCGCTCTGCTCGTCTTATCAGTCTTTCAGACGGTCCGTCTGTCCGGCGTGTCTGCGGATCTACGAGATCTGCAGATGACCAGCGACAGTCTGCGCGCAGCTCAAGAAACGCTCGATCAGCGCATTGGTTTCACATCAAACCGAGAGGACTTATCTCGCGTGGAGAGCCGCATGGCGAAGGCGGAGGACGCGATTACGACTCTTGCAGCTGCATCGGCCTCGGCACCGGAATCGACCTCAACATCTACGACTGCGACTGGCACTGCGCCACCTTCGGGCAGTCCTTACACTCTGTACACCGTGAGGCGTGGTGACACTCTTTCCCAGATTTCGCGTCAGTTCTATGGTGATGTAGCCCTGGTCCCCATGATTGCCGCCATGAACGGGCTGGAAAACGCGGACTTGCTGCAAGCAGGCGCGAGGCTGGTTCTTCTCAACTGGGGTGTGTCCCCGTGACCGCCCGCAACCATTCTGGTTCTGGCAGTGTCATCGGCAAGACCTGTCCTTACTGTCAGTACCCGCTGAAAGACGAGAATGAGGCGGTCATCTGCGGCGCCTGTGGCATCCCGCACCATAGGGAATGCTGGGACGAGAACGGGGGATGTACTACATTTGGGTGCGTTGGAACAGTGGCACCGTCTGGAGCGGTATGGGGCCAGGCAATTGGTCAAAGGCGAAGTCCAGATCGTCTCTTGGATCTGGATGAGTACGCTGCTGAGAAGTACTGCCACAACTGCGGAATGGCATTGTCGTCTTCTGCTGGATTCTGCGGAGGCTGTGGTGCGCGCGTCATCTCCTCTCCCGTATCACCTACTTGGGTTCCCCAACTCGCCCTCGCGTCGGTTGGGAGACGGTTTGGTGCCATGCTCGTGGATCTCTTCATTGCTTATCTTGTGGTCATGATCGTTGGCGTGCGCCTGTCTTCTTCGGGAACCGGACTCATGCTCTGTATCATCGTCATCCCACTCATACTCAGTGTGCTTGTTGCCGCCACCGGGCGCACCCTGGGGAAGCGAGCGTTAGGGTTGAAGGTCGTGTCCGCCGACGGAGGCCCCGTGAGTTGGGGAAAAGCCTTCATTCGAGAGACCGTAGGCAAGTTCTTATCAGGGTTCTTCTTGCTCGGGTATGTGACGGCAATCGGCGATGTGAAGAAGCAGACGTGGCACGATCACATCGCAAGGACGCTTGTCGTGGATGCTCGATCCCATGCGTAGGTTGCAGACGTGGGGCAGAACCAGATATGGCCTGGAGTTGGAGGAGTGACTATGAGCAGTCCTCGGTTGAGACGATTGGCTGCTGACTACGACTTAGTACGCACCGAGTTCGTGGGACACAAATATATTGACGTGCAGGTGTTGGGAGGACAGCCTCCTGAAAGCTATCGAGTCACGTATCGATTGCGAGGTATCGCCTTGAGTGCTGACGGGAGGATTGTGCAGCGGGCTCAGCACATTGCTCTCATTGAATTGACCAACGAATATCCCCGTCAGAAGCCCAAGTGCGTGCTAGAGACACCCATCTTCCATCCGAATTTCGGCGAATACATCTGTGTCGGCGACTACTGGGCGGCAGGCGAGACCTTGGCTGACTTGATTGTCAAGATCGGCGACATGATCCAGTACCGAGACTATAACGTGAAGAGCCCCCTCAACGCGGTTGCGGCTCGCTGGGCCGCTGAAAACATGTCTCTTCTGCCAGTTGGAAACGTCGATTTGTGGCAGGCGGAGCCGGACATCGAATTGGAGGACGATCAGCCGCCCGCGGCAATGGAAGAAGGTGACAGCCGCGACTTCGAGAGGGGCGAAGGCGACCTGGAGCACGATGTGGAGATCGTGTTTGAGGATGGCGGTGACGGTTGGTGTGAAAAAGACGAGGACGATCTAGATATCTTGCTGGACTGACATCGCGCACTTAGACTACCGGGCGAAGGAGTAGAGAGTGGCACTGGAGCAGGAAGATGGGGAAGGCAACCGTATCGGCCGACGCGACCCAGTCGATGAGATAGTCATCGACGTCGAGGATCTTCATGACGAATACCCTTCGCCAAGTCGAGCGTTGTCCGAGGAGGAGGTCGTGATCACGGCCAGCGACCTCGCGGTTCTTGACAACGACGTCGAGTTTCCCCCTGTCAGGCAAGGACCTGCGGGGGCGCCTGTTCCGCTCGGCCACGAGTCCTATCGATTTGCTCCATCCCAGGTCAAGAGGGCAAGTGGGGTAACCACCCTGGCTCCGATCTGGCAAGGTCTGCTCTTTGGAGCAGTGGGCGGGTTCCTTGCTTGGGCGGTCCAGGAAGCGGTGTTCGCGAATGAGGGGACGTCGAGTACGACCCAGAGTGGTGTGATTGCCGAGGTCGCCATTTGGGCCGCCATCATCGGCCTCATTCTGGGCGCTGTCTTGGGAAGCGCGGAAGGTATCACCAGCCGCGTTTCGCGCAAAGCGTGGCTAGGCGCGGCCTGGGGAGCAGGACTTGGTTTCGTTGGTGGGATGATCGGGGGCGCCATCGCTCAAGGGGTGTATGGGGCGGCGCAAGAGAGCGGGGTTGGGTCTGTGGGGACCCAGATCGCCATCAGGGCGCTCGGATGGGGCATCTTTGGTCTTGGGGTTGGCTTAGCCCAAGGGGGCGCCCAGCGGAAGCGGAGGAAGGCCATCAATGGCTTGGTCGGTGGGGCTGTCGGAGGTCTGGTGGGGGGTGCGCTCTTCGACCCCATCGGTTTCGCTATTGGCGGGGGGGCTATGAGCCGGATGGTGGCTCTCACGGTGCTGGGGGTCGCAATGGGCTTGGCAGTGAGCTTGGTGGAGGAGGCACGCAAGGAGGCTTGGCTACAAGTAGTCTCAGGATTTCTCTCTGGCAAGCAGTTCATCCTCTATGGTGAGCGTACAACCATCGGAAGCTCACCGAAATGCGACATTGTTCTGCCCAAGGATCAGGCTGTTGCTCCGGTCCAGGCAGTGATAACAAGGAATCGCAGTGGGTGTATTTTGAGTCCGGCAGCTGCAGGGCTAAAGATCGATTCCGTACCGGTCGAGCGTCCCATTCGCCTACGGTCGGGGCAGCGGATTGAAGTGGGTGGCAGCTTGCTACTCTATACGGAGCGACGTGAGAGTACTGCTAGTGCATCAGGGATGGGCCGAGCCGGATGAACGAAGGCAGTAGAGAGAGGCGGCTGCGTGTTGAAGCCGCACGGATGGAGGAGTTGTCTCGGCGTTCCACGCTGGTGGATGTCGAGCGCATCAGCGCGGCCGTGGATCGGTACCGGGTCACATTCAGATGCAAGGGCCTCTTCTGGCCAGAGGGGGCAGCGGCGCCGTCCGTGACCACCAGACACCAGCTGGAAGTGTATCTGCACAGAGATTTCCCTCGGCGTCCGCCGCAACTGCTATGGCTTACGGATATCTTTCATCCCAACATACTGTCTTATCGTCGCAATGGCGGCGTCTGCGTGGGCGGATGGAGTCCTGCCGAAGGTCTGGATGATCTTGTCATCCGAATCGGAGAAATGGTGCAGATGAAGAGATATGGTCTGAGTGATCCGCTAGACCCGGCAGCGGCAGCATGGGTGAGATTCCGCACTGGCCTTTTTCCAGTGGATGACCGACCGCTTGTGGATGTGCGAGTAGCGTCTGATATTGAGGTGGCGGCCTGGGAGTGGGAGAAGACAGATGAGGTTTGAACTGCGAGGGTTGTGCAATTCACGCCGTTGCTGCGGGCACCCGGTCTTGCTTCTGGCGGGCCTTTGGGCCACCGTCGCGCTGTTCGCAATCACTATCTTGCTTGCGGGCAGCGTGTCTTCCGCACGAGCCGCCTCGGAGGAGAGCGCACAGACACCAGGTCTCGAAGAAGCGCTCAAAGGTAGCGTCGTCGTGCGGGCAGGCGCGTCTCAAGGGTCGGGGTTCCTGCTCGGCGATTCTGGGTGTCTTCTCACTGCCGCGCACGTGACTGGCTCAGCGACCACTGTGACGGTCGTGTATGGCGGGGCCGTACACGAAGCAAAGCGGATCGCAGTTGACGACGAGAGAGATCTTGCCCTCTTTCGTTTGATGCTGTCTGTACCTTGTTCGGGTCTGCTGCTTGCAGGGTTAGACCAAGTGCAGGTCGGGATGGACGTTTACGTCATCGGCACTCCTATGGGGCAGGAAGGAACCGTCACGAAAGGAATTGTTAGCGCCGTCGACAGAGTTGAGGGTGGCGTGAAGTTAATCCAAGTGGACGCGGCTGTGAACCCCGGCAGTAGCGGAGGACCTATCGTCGACTCTGAAGGCAGGGTCATTGCGCTCACCACAGAGATGATGGCTGATGCCCAGTCGATCGGTTACGGGGTTGCTGGCGGTGAGATTCGCGATTTCCTCGCCGAGGCTGATTTTAGTGTGAGCAGCATTGGGGAGATTACCTGCAATATCGTGCCAATTGCGGAAGATGCTGTGCCGACATCAGAAGAAGATGTCGCCAATAGTCCTGCGTCTTCCGCATGGACTCAATACTGGTGGCTCCTTCTTTTCGGTGCAGGGGCTGGCATTGCGATTGCTTCCACCGGGCTTCTCATGTTCTTTCACTTTCGACAGCCGAAGCCCTTGTTGGCACCGGAGGAGGGGGTGCCCATAACGTTGGCCGAGCCAGCCGCAATCGGTACGCGCAGCGCAGAGGAACGAATCGATGATGCGGTTCCGAGTGAGGATGTCGCAGGTCTTGATATCACGTTTCAGGATTCTCCAGAGGAATGAACACGTTCTGTGAAAGGAGCCGAGGATGGCAAAGGTATCTGTGACGATCATTGATGTTACGGGGAACAAGGAGCAGAAAGCAGCGGTTCCTGATGACGCCGCTGTGCGGCTTATAACCAAGAAGCTTGTTCAGATGATGAGCCTGCCTTCGACCGGTCCCGATGGCCAGCCTCTCAGCTACAAGTTCCACCACAAAGCCTCGGGAAGACAGTTGACCGACGATCAGACTCTGGCCGACGCCGGCGTCAAAGACGGTGATGTTCTCCGGCTGCAGCCGGAGATAACGGCAGGGTAGGCTTGTGGCGACCACCGGCGATGATCGAGTCACGGGCAAGAACTGTCCCTACTGCTCCACACCGATCAAGGAGAACCGCTCAGCCGTTATCTGCAGCGAATGCGGCATGCCTCATCACGAGGAGTGCTGGCGGGAGAACGGTGGGTGTACCACATTCGGATGCCAAGGGCATGCCTCTTTGTCTCCGCCTGCTCAAGGCACCGTATCGAATTACGAAGCGAGGTATCCACTCCGACCTTCCTTGCCGCAGGGCACGTCGCTTCGCAGTAGGCCTGGCCCATCCCGGCTTCCATGGGTAGTCTTGGTGGTTGTGGTGGTCCTTCTGGCTACCGCCGGTGCGGTTGTCGCTGTGGTCTTGACCGGTGAGGATACGGGCGGTACAGGTGCCTCTGCAGAGCCAGCAGCTCGCTCCGATGATGGACTTCCCGATGGCGCGGTGGCACAGGTGGGGGAGGCCTACATCACTCAGGAACAACTCGACGCGCGGGTGGCCGACTTCGCCCTCCAGTACCAGGGATCTGTCCCCGACGCGGCCACCGATCCAGAGGGCTATAAGGAATTCACTGCCGACGTCCTCGATTACATGATCACTTTGGAGGTCGTCAAGCAGAAGGCGGACGACCTTCAGATAAGCGTCACCGACGAAGACGTACAGACGGAGATCGACACCATCCTCAATGAGACCTTCGGCGGGGATCAGGCGCAGTTCGACGCCGCCCTCGAATCCTCCAACCTGACCGTCGACCAGTTGAAGGCGAGCTACAAGGAATCGATGCTCCTGCAGGCCGCCTACGACGAGGTGACCAAGGACGTCACCACTGTGCCTGATGAAGAGATGGCCGCCTACTACGAAGAGAACAAGGCGGATTACCTTATGGACGACAGCCGGGTCGCACGCCACATCCTGATAGCACCGGGTGGCTTGGGCGACGGTGGTGCTGCCACGGACGCAGACTGGGCAGCAGCTCTGGCTGAGGCAGAAGAAGTGCGTGAGGAACTCGTAAACGGAGGTGACTGGACTGAGGAGGCCGCGCAATACTCCGATGACACCGGCACCAAGGACATCGGCGGCGAGTTGGGCACGGTCTCCAAGGGCCAGATGGTGCCTGAGTTCGAGGAGTCAGTCTTCTCGCTAGCTAAGGATGAGATCTCCCAGCCGGTGAAGACTGCTTACGGCTATCACGTCATCCAGGTGACCGATATAAGCGAAGCCAAGCAGTACACGCTCGACGAGGTCAAAGAGGACATCTCCTCCATCCTCCTCAGCGAGAAGAAAGCCGAGGCGTGGGAGCAGTGGCTCGAGGGCACCAAGACGGAACTCAACATCGTGTTCAAAGAAGGGCTGGAGCCTACCATGACGACCGACGCTAGCACAAGTGCGACAGAGTCGGGCTTTGTCCCGTCGAATGGCCAATGAACGACAGCGTCACGGGCAAGAACTGTCCCTACTGCTCCACACCGATCAAGGAGAACCGCTCAGCCGTTATCTGCAGTGAATGCGGCATGCCTCATCACGAGGAGTGCTGGCGGGAGAACGGTGGGTGTACCACATTCGGATGCCAAGGGAAGGCTCTGACATCCAGAGAGGGAGAGCTACGAGCGTTGACGCCGAACTTGGCCCATTCAACTTCGACGTCCGAACTTTCGATGGCCCCTTCATATCCTGCCGATCGTCCCTCCCGAGGGTCGAAGCGTCGCCCGGTCGTTTGGGCGAGCGTCGGGGTCGTTGTTGTTCTTCTGGTGGGCGTGGTTATCGGTGTGTCGCTGGGGAGAAGCGAATCCGCCCCATCTCCAAGGCCCACGGAAGCGGCAGCCGCTGTCGACATCTCCGCCCCCGCGGTGACCTTGGATTCAAGTAGACCAGCCAGCAGCGACCAGCCCTTCCGCATGGTTTCGCAGATTGAAGACCGCGTGGGTGCGCTCCAGGGTAGTGAGATTAGAGTGCAGGACGCCCTCGACCAACTCCAGTCCGCGGAGCATGTACAGCTCTGGGTCGTGTACCTCAATACCTTCTTTGGTATGGGTGGCCAGGACTGGGCGGATGAAACCGCCGTTGAGAGTGATCTCGGCTTGAACGACGTGTTGCTCGCGGTAGCCGTCCAGGACCGAGCTTACGCATACTCCGTGGACCAAGACTTTCCCCTTAGCAACGCCGAGTTGATCCAAGTGATGAGTGTGGCAGTCGAACCGGCCCTCGTCGAGAACGATTGGGCCGAAGCGGTGATCGGGTGCGCCACCGGCCTGGGTCAGGCACTGCGTGGGGAGGCGATCACCGAGCCTTCGACAACCGCTCAGGCGCGGGCCGAGACCGGCGAAACCAAGACCTACACGGATGCCACGTACGACTACAGCTTCGATTACCCGGGCAGCTGGCAGCTCCAAGAGGGTGACACCGCCGATGTGTCGGCCGGAGGCGCCTCGGTCGGCAGCGTGGGCGTCTACGATCCCAAAGGGGCCGTGGCCGAAGACACCTACATCGACATGGTGCAAGTCTCGGTCTACGAACTCAGCGTGGTAGTGGACGAGTCGGTGATGCCCGAGATCAAGGCCGAATTGGAAGCCGTCCTCGAGAGTCTTCAGAGCCAGGCTGGCGATCTCCAGACCGTGGAGCCCCTCGCCGAGATCACCGTCGGAGGCATCGACGGGTACAAGGTGACGTACAGCTTCGCGAAGAACAGCGCGCCTGTGATATCGACCCTCTACGTCCTCCTCTCCGGCGACAGGGAGTACCAGCTGACAGTGCAAGCAGCCAGCGAAAACTGGGAGAAGAACCAGTCCGTCTTTCAGACGATAACTGGCAGCTTCCGACCTGGGTAGTGGACTAGCTGGCAGGACGAGCGCTACGGTGTGGTCTCCGAGGACGTGAGTATCAGCGTCCCTGGCTATGGATCATGGACCCTGAGAGAAATCGTCTATATCCTGGCCCGCTCAGGCGACTTCTTCTTGGTCGTCTTCTCGAACATTCAGAGCTTCACGAGCTTGAATACGCCCTGTGAACTGACCTCTCGCACTACTGGCACGCAGCCGCATCTTGTACCGGACATCGAGACTCCCATGGGTGTGGCGGGAGCCAATCGCACCATATGTGGAGTCGTCGACGCTTCACGGATTCTGAAGATGTCTATGCGGTGAAGCTAATCAGTGGCTTTCCTGTCATCCCGGGGGAAGTGTCTCCTCCGCTGAGTTCATCGGAGTGATTTCTCCGACTGCTTGTGAGTCCCGCAGGAGCTTCGCGTACAGGGTCTCCCACTCATCCTCGAGCACTCTCTCGTTGCGCAAGGCGCGAGTTACCTCGATGTCGGTAGTCGACTCCAATCGGTCCGCAAGATAGGAAATCGAACTGCGGGTCAGAGCCAGCCATTGTGCGTAGTTCAGCGCCAAGGGGTTGCCCTGGTAGATGAGGGTCACCTTCCCGGCGTTCGCGGCGCAGGCCAGAGCGTCAGCGATGAGCCTCATGCTCTTATAGCGTGGGTGGCGCCGCTTTCCCCCTTCGAGGTCCTCCTCGGCCTCGCAATCAAGGTCGTACTCCCGGTCAAGGTATCGTCGCCCAGCGAAGTAGGAGAAGAGGACCAACTCGATGGCCAGGGGTGAGGAGAGTGAGGCGACGAAGTGCCGGAAGTCATAGCCATTGAAATACATGTAGCGCGCCAGATCTGCTGCGGTGCGATCATTGGGCCCAAAGGATCCGAACTGAAGAAGCGGAGTGAGAGTCCAGCCGGGAGCCGGTAGCCCCATGGGGGTAGCTACGTCCGACAGCAAGTGGAGGATCTGCAAGGCAACCGCTGCCGGAAGACTCTCGCCGGGAGCAAGACCCACTTCCCGGGAGAAGTCTCCAGCCTTCGAGAGAGCGGTACGGCTCCCGAAGATGACATCGAAGACACCGACCACGAGTCCCAGCAGTGGATCATGGCCGGGGGTCAGGAGGCGGTGTGTCCGCCCACCCATGCCAGGTACCTTCGTCCCCGCCAGGAAATCATCGTATGCCACCTTGGCGCACCTGGCCAACCAGTTGTCGCTATCCACCTGCCATGTCTTAAGGAGGCCAGGCAGTGGACCCTGAGCGTATTCAACACCAGCGTACGGAACATCTTTCGGTATCCCGACTAGCAGAATGTCTACTGCGCCACCCACCACGCCTGCGAAACATGCGGCGGTGAGGTCCCAACGATCGATCCGGTGGCTAGGCGCGAAACCTCCCAGATAACGGCGCTCCAGGCGAGCGACTCTCTCAGCAGAGAGCAACGAATCCAGTGATACGAAATCCTCTGCGGCATGCTCGGCCGCCGGAGAAAGCGGCGGACCGGATTCTTCGCGCGTGCTTTCGAGGCCGAGGCCAGCTTCAACCCGGTCAAGCCGATCAGCCGTCTGAGCCGAGTCAAGCGACTGTTCGCAAAGCTGACGGGTGATCTCGGTCAAGTCCTTCGCTGCACCCATGATGCGTTCGTCGTCTCCTGGGCCTCCGGCGGTGCTCATGTCGCGCTCGTTTCCGCAGCCTGCTTCTTCATCCAGCCGATGGAATCATCGTAGGCAGCGATGAGCTTCTCCAGTCGCTTCAGCCTATGGGCGTTGTTGTCGTTGAGCTCTCGCTCCTCAGCGAGGTTCCCCCAGAGTACAGTAAGCTGGTCCTCCAGAGCGGAGAGAACAGCGGCTTGCTTGGCGCTTCTTAGCTGACTTCGGAGAATCACTTCGCGGAACGTGACCTGCAGCTTCATAAGTTCCTCTTGCGTTACGTTGGCGCCAAGGTTGTAGAGGAGGGCTCCGCCTCCCCCGCCAAGAGCACCTGCGGCAGCACCCAGCCCGGTGACCAGCCACAGCCCACCGGCCATGCCGTACCCTCCTGCCGCGAGCGACCCGCCGCCCAGAAGCGCAAGACCATGGGAGATAGCGGCAGCTCCGCCAAGGCCCGCCGCAGCTCCCAATTGGGCTGCTATAACAGGCGCCGCGAAATACCCTCCCACTGCTAAGACAGTGGTGCCAAGGACGCTGACGACGGCGATCCTGCCCCAAGCCACATGGCGGTGAGCCTTGCGGGCAGAGGCAATCGAGGCGACCACCGTAGCTGCACGGTTCGGCGGAAGGCCAATGAGTTCGGCGACCTGGGCGAGTGCCTCAAGCCGGTCCTTTTCCTTGAAGTCCAATTCATAGGGGGCGAACGGCTGGGCGAAGCAGACTTCGACGAAGAAGAGGTTACGTTGGTCATCGTTCCACGAATTTGCCCGCGATTCGAGTGCCTCCCGGGGTCGCTCCTCCGACCCTGCCATCAACCTCAGAGCTTCGCGACGCTTCTCGAGCACCTTCCACTTCTTCTGCCGGCGCACGAAGTTGGTGTCTGCAGCAGTCAGACTCTCGTCTACGCAGACCAAGGCTGCGCAGAGCGCTACTCGTTCTTCCTCGGAGAAGTCCGTCAGGTCGTCGAACCCTTGAGGTCTCAAGTCCCCTCCCGCCATAGGCTGCTACTGTTTGTCGGAATCCTGTTCTCCTTAATCGTACAGCGTCGACAGGATAGCATCGTCTTCAGTACGATCGTAGGCGCGGAGAACGGGGTGGGTCTCATCCCCCTGTCTCCCTAAGGTAGAGGTAGAGTGTTCAGCCCCCTTAACCCCTGGGCGTACCCCTACCGGGATAACACAAGGGGTAACACAGTGGACAAGAACGAAAGCAATAGGGAGATTCCCCCTGCAAAAGAACACTCTGTACTACGCAGTGGACACCCGACCGGGGGGCTCATAACCCGAAGGTCGCAGGTTCAAATCCTGCCCCCGCTACCATCACAAAGCCCCGTCACAAGCGGGGCTTTACTTTTGGGAAGCAATCGCCGAAGACCCTCTTGCCCACGTCTTGCCCACGGTTTGCCCACAAGAATTGCGCGGTTGTGGATCACAGGAGATGCCCACAGTGAACGTTCCGCCATACGGGCATGAATGTGGACGGACATTGGCACAGGTGCCTCTGTTCTTGTTCCGTCCGCCGTTGGTTGTACGATAACAGCATTGCGCCAGTGCCATTCCAGGCTTGGCGTGCACTCGATTCAGCGTGCCAGGAGGACAGGGTTGGGGCAGGGAGCTATCAGGAACGCGGTCATCAACTCGCTCAGGGGCAGAGGGAGCATGAGGTGGGGCGCTAGATGAACCTTCTTGGGCGGCTTCTACTCGGGCACACAAGATCGTTCCCAGTCGATTCGCTAGGTCCGATCTTCCTGAGTTATCGCCTTTCTGACGCCGGCCAGACGGCGGAAAGCATGGCCTGGCTGATGCGAGCATGTGGTCTGCCTGTGTGGCAAGACAAGACCGACTTGCCGCCGGGCGACATAGATCGAAGACTCGATGAAGCCCTCAAGAGCGGGTTGTCTGGAGGGGTGCTCATAGTCAGTCGCGAGGCGGGCAAATCCAGGGTGATTCGGAAGCTCGAAGCACCGACACTGCTGCGCCTGTCTGAAAGCGGAGCCTTCACATTTGCAGTAGGAAGTCTTATCAGCCAGCCAGAAAGCGGCCAGCTGGATCTAGATGCACCTGACTGCGTATTCCACTGAAACCGATCAGGCGTTCCACACTCATGCCGATCAGCCGTTCCACGTCATGCCGATCAGATCGGAGCGAAGCGACGCTCTAGGTTTTCCTTCATAACATCCTGATCGG
>Ga0123329_1002660_pt1 | contig 15438 bp, 11 predicted proteins | sample BioC12SIPDNA_FD_89703 | JGI IMG/M metagenome (GOLD analysis project Ga0123329, IMG submission 89703) | Anaerobic biogas reactor microbial communites from Washington, USA - Biogas_R1_B C12 SIP DNA | ecosystem: Engineered > Bioreactor > Anaerobic > Unclassified | place: Washington, USA | collected... | reverse complement strand
GAACCGTTCGCACCCGGCTGGATATCCCGATGCGCCATCGCCTGACAACCCATGCCACGCGCCCCCGCCTGCTGACCGGCCTGCTGGTTGGCCTGGCTGGCGCGCGCCTGGGCCTCGACTACGGCGGCGACCCGCTGGTCGCGCTCGCCGCGCTGGCAGCCGGGATCGCGATCGGTGCCGCGTGGCCCGCGCCGCGCTGGCCCCTGTTCGGCCTGTTCGCCGTCCTCGCCAGCCCGATCCCGCTGCCCCGCCTGACGGTCTGGGCAATCGCGCTGGCCGCAGCGGGCTGGCTGGTGACGCTCCGGCGCGCCCCGCGCTGGGCGGCGCTGGCGGGCGCTGCCGCGCTGGGGCTGTTCGCGCTGGCGGCTGCGCCGGGCGCCCTGCCCGGCGACGCGGGCGAGTTTCAGGTCGTGGTCGCCCGCTGGGGCGTGGCCCACCCGCCCGGCTACTCGCTTTACACGCTGCTGGCGGGCGCGCTGGGGCGGCTGGCTCCGGTGGGGCTGTGGGCATGGCGCGTGAACCTGTTCTCGGCGCTGGTGGGCGCGGGGGCGGTCGCCATCCTGAGCATCGCCGTGGCCGCCGAGACACGCTGAGCCTGGGCCGGCTGGATCGCCGGGCTGGCCCTGGCAACTTCGGCCACGTTCTGGATGGTCGCCACCCAGGCCAGCATCCGCCCGCTGAGCGTGCTGCTGGTCGCCGCCATGCTCGAGGCGGCGCTCGCCTATCGCCGCGCCGCGCGTGAGGATCGCCCCATCCGCCCGGCCCTGATCCGCTTCGGGCTGGCGGCGGGCTTCGGCGTCACCCATCACGGATCGCTGGTCTTCCTTGGCGTGGTGCTGGCGCTGGCCATCGCCGCCGCGGACCCGCGCGCGTGGCGCCGCTGGCCGGTCGCGGTCCTCGCCGCGCTGCCGGGCGCGCTGCCGTGGTTGTATTTCCTGGTCCGGCGCGACGGTTTCCTGGCCCCTGCCGGGCTGGACACCTGGGACGGCTTCTGGAATCACGTTCTGGCGCGCGGCTTCGCCGGGGACGCGCTCGGCGGCCTGGGGCCGGACACCTGGCCGGAGCACTGGCAGGTCGCGCGCGAGATGGTCGCGCTGCAGTGGCCGTTCGCGCTGATCGCGCTGGCGCTGGCCGGGCTGGTCGCTGCGCTGATCCGCGACCGCTGGCTCGGCTTGACGCTGGCTGCCGGGCTGCTGGTCCACACGGCGGTGAGCATCACCTACCCCGCCTCGCCTATGTCGGAATACATGCTGCCGGTCTACGTCCTGCTGGCGGCCGCGGCGGGCTGGCTGGTCGGGACGGTGCCCCGGCCCTGGTCCGTCCTGCTGGGCGCGGTGGCGCTGGCCGGGATCACGCTGGGGCTGGCGGCGAACTGGCGCACGACGGAACGCCTCTACGATCACGAAGCGGACCGGCGCGCGGTCCTGATCGAGACGCTGATCGGCGCGCCGGACGGCGCGCTGGCCCTGGCTCCGTGGCATTCGGCCACCGCGCTGTGGTACGCGCAGCAGGTGGACCGCATCCGGCCCGACGTCGAGGTGCATTACGTCGCGCCCCAGGGCGCGGAGACGCCGATGGACACCTGGGCGCGGGCCGTTGACGAGGCGATGGCCGCCGGGCGCGACGTGATCGCGCTCCAGCAGTTCCCGGAAACGTACCGGAGCCTGCCGTACACGTTCGCCGGGACGCGCGTGTTAGCCGCCCCTCCGGCCACGCCCGCCCCACCGGACGCGATCCAGTTCGGCCCGCACGCGCTCTGGCCGGACTGGCGCTGGCTGTCGGGTGACGCGGCAAACCTGCGCGCCGGAGAAACGGCCCGGTTCCAGTTCACCTGGACGCTCGGCGAGCCGGTCCCTTACGGCGCTCTGACCGTCTTCCTGCACATCGGCCTGCCGGACCAACCGCCGGTCGCGCAAGTCGATCTGCCGGTCCAGGCGCCGTCCCCGGATGGCGCGGCCGGGACGGTAACGCTGGCGGTCGATCTGCTCATCCCGCCAACCGTCCCGCCCGGCGAGTGGACGCTGTTCGCCGGGGCCTATACGCCCGGCGGCCCATTGACCACACCCGGCGGCCAGCCGCGCGTCGCGCTGGGGAAAGTGCGCGTGAATCCCGGCCCGTATCCCATGCCGACGCAGCACTGGCTGGCCCGCGACCTGGGCGCGGCTCGGCTGATCGGCTGGGACGCCGACAGCACGCTGCCCGGCGAGCGCGTACTGTATCTGCACTGGAAACTCGAAGAACCGGACCGGGACTATACCGTCGAGATTGAGGACACAGCGGGCGGGCGCTGGGCGCCGGTCACCGCCCAGGTGGGCGACGCCACCGGCCACTGGACCAGCGTGCACAGCCTGCCGCCGTCCATCGCGAGCGAGCCGGTGCGCGTGCACCTGGACGGACGGAGCGTCCTGCTCCCTGGCGCGGAGGGCGACGCGCGCTACATCCCGTTCGGGAACGTGGCCGCGCTGGTGGACTGGCAGATCGCCATCGACGCCGGGGAAGCGACGGTCGGCCTGACATGGCTGCCGTTCGGCGCGGCGGCGACCAACGTCAAGATCGCGATCGGGCTACTGGGCGAGGGGTGGCAGCAGTCGGCGGACTTCGAGCCGGTGCGCGGCCAGCTTCCCGCCTACCGCTGGGCGTTCGGGCGGACGGTCCGCAGCCAGCAGGTCATCGCGCTGGAGGGTGACAGCCCGCCGGATGCGATCACCGTGCAGCTCTACGACGGCTACACCGCGCAGGTCGCGCCAGTCGACGATCGCTACCAGACAGCGGGGAGTCCCGGCGCGGTCATTGGCCCGTAGCCGCGATGCTCCCCTCGCGGACGCGCAGCAGCCGCACGAACACGGTGTCCACCCGCCACTCGCGGACCGGCTCGTACTGGGCCGGGTCGGCGAGCACCGCCCGTTCGTCGTCGCTCAGGCCCGCCCACCAATTGTGATCGACCAGCAGGTAATCCACGCCCGCGGCGCGCAGATCGTCCGCCCGCCGCGAGCGTTCCCAGGCGGCGAGCGCCTCCGCCGCCGCGCCGGAGAACGCTTCCGGCCCCACGGCGGGGACGTTCAGGTCGAGCGTGTTGGCGGGCATGAAGACCGCCCCCGCGTCGCCCGGCCACTCCGCGAAATAGGCGTCCACGTTCCAGCCCATCCACGGGAACAGGCCACGCTCGAGCGCCGCCGACCAGTTCACCGCCGGGTCGCCGGTCTTGAAGAACAGCACGATGTCACGGTTCTGGCCCTGGACCAGCGCGGTGTAGTGCTCGCGGCCCCAGGCGCGAATGTCGCTGTTGCCGATGGCGAACTCCTCGCTGTAGGTCGGCTGGAGCGTCTGGATCGAGTAGGTGAGGTCGCGCTTGTTGTGGCCGGGCCAACCGCGCATCGGGTCGTCCGGGTCGGGAGCCAGCGCCGCGATGACCGGGTCCGACTTGCCCAGATAATCGATCGCGGTCCGTTCGGGGTTGTAGTAGGGGATGGTGCCGCCCCAGAACACGCCCAACGTGGCGTCCGGCGCGGTCACGGCGTCGATCAGCAGCGCCTTTTCGACGTTGATCGCGTTGAGCGGCGCCTGGTAAGGCGGGACGTCGAATGCCATCTCCGGCCAGAAGCGCTCCAGCGCCGCGCCGAGCGCGATCCCCCCGACGATCACGGCCACGGCCGCCGTCCAGCGCGCGGGCCGGGCGCGCGCCGCCATCACCAGCGCCGCGATCGCCAGCGCGAAGACCAGCGGCATGGCCGAGGCGGTCATGCGCCAGTAGGTCCAGGCCGGGACGTCGCCGCCCACGAAAATCTGGTAGGCGATCAGGGCCGCGATCATCGCGCCAAACAGCGCCGTCTCGATCCGCCGCCTCAGCAGGATGCCCGCCACCGCCAGCGCCAGCAGGAGGGCGTGCTCGCGCAGAAAAGGCGCGGTGTAGTCCCACCCGTACTCGATACGCTCGTCGAGCGGCAGCCCTTCGGCCTTGAGCGTGTAGGTGTTGGCGAACAGCGCGCCGTCGTAATACCACCAGCGGAAAAGGTGCTGCGCCAGCGGCAGCGCCGCGAACAACAGGCCGACGGCGGCCATTTGCCGCCATGTCACCGGTGCGGGCGCCGTGCGGGCCATCGCGAGGAAGGCCAGCAGCGCCAGCCCGGCCAACAGCAGCGACTCCGGGCGCGTCAGGTAGCACAGGCCGAGCAGGACGGCCATACCCTGCGCCCAGCGCAGGTCGCCGCTCCGCCGGTAGATCAGCAGGGCCGCCAGCGCCGCCAGCAGCAGCAGCGCCAGCAGGCCGGTTTCCATGCCCAGCAGCGACCAGTACGCCAGCGGGTAGTACAGCAGGGGCACGGCGAATCCCGCCAACCGCGTGGCGGCGCGCGCCCGAGGGGAGGCATCCGGCACCAGCAGGACGGCGATCTGCCCGGTCAGCGCGGCGATGCCGAGCAGCGTGGCGACGCCGAACACCTGCACGCTCAGCACGGCCAGCCGCTGCTCGACCAGCGCGTTGGGGATCGCCATGACCAGCACCATCAGCAGGTTGGTGTAGCCCTCGACGGGCTCGCCAGGATTCCACACCAGCCCCTGCCCGTGAGCGAAGTTCCACGCATAGCGCATCGAGATCATCGCGTCGTCGAACAGGGCGAAATAGCGCCGCCCGTCCAGCGCGACGAACGAAGTCGCGTCAATAAAACGCGCCGCCCAGGCCACAAACCCCAGCGTGACCACCAGCAGCGCCGCGTTTGTCCAGGTACGAAGGGTCATCCCGCGATCACAATCCGCTCCGGCTGCGAAAAGCGGATTATACCCCCCTCCGGCTGAGCGATGCTATACTGGTGCGCCTGAAGCATTGTGATTAGCGATTCAATCGACTGAGGAGACTCCTGTATGCCCCTGTCAATCCGCTTCCGCTGGCTGGTGCCCGTTCTGGCGCTGCTGGTCGCGCTCGGCGCGCTGGCGCCCGCTGACGCCGCGCTGGCCCAGGGCGGCCCCAACCTGCTGAACAATCCCGGCTTCGAAGGGCAATACGTGCCCTACACCTATCCCAATGGCACGCGCATCGGCGAATTTCACATCGCCGCCGGGTGGAACCCGTGGTTCAACGAGAGCCTGCGCCGTCCGGAATACAAGCCGGGCAACTATTCTTACAACGGCAGCGCATCGCAGCAGTATTTCACGTCCTACAGCGTGCACCAGGCGGGCCTGTGGCAGCGCGTCGAGAACGCCACGCCGGGCCGCACCTACCGCTTCAGCATCGGCCTGTACATCTGGTCGAGCAGCGAGGGCGACATTTTCACCAGCGTCCAGCCGGGCAATGTCAACGTGCGGATCGGCATCGATCCGACCGGCGGCACCAATCCCTACGCCGGCACGGTCGTCTGGTCGCCGTTCGCCATGTACTACGACGAGTGGCGCTTCCTGTCGGTGGACGCCGTGGCGCAGTCCAACGCGCTGACCGTGTTCACGTGGAGCCAGCCGGAGTTCCCGGTGGTGCACAACGACATCGCGCTCGACGAAGCCTATCTGGGCGAAGTGGCCGCGGCGCCCGCGCCGACTCAGCCCGCCGCCCCGGCCGTCGAACAGGCGCAGCCGGTCCAGCAACCGCCCGCCGTGGCAACCCAGCCACCCGCGCCGGTGACCGTCCCGGCGGCGCCGACTGCCGCGCCGGGCGCGATCACGCTGCGCCCGCTCGACGATCTGCGGCTGCGCGCGTCGATCTACGGCGAAACGCTGGACGTGATCCCGGCAGGTGTTCCGGTGGTCGTGCTGGGGCGCACGGCGGATCGCAACTGGGCGCTGGTCGAGTACAACGGCCAGCAGGGATGGGTCGCGTCGTGGCTGGGGCGCTATTCAGCCGCCTTCGACACGATCCCGGTGGTGGAAGTGCCCTGATCGCAGGGCGCAATTTGTACTTTCTAACCAAAATGTATTGTTCGGTGGCCTGTTCTGTGCTATCGTTTGAGCGTTAGTCAGGAACACGCTGCTAGATACGAGAGATTGCACCGAACCATGCCAAGCCTGACCTTTGTCCCGCGTTTCCCGCGCCGCCGCCCGGCTCTCCATAGGAGGGGTCCGGCTTAGTGGTGTTTGTGGCACAATAGGTCAGCGTATAGTAGCCAACACAACCGCTCCCGGACCCCGGGGGCGGTTTTTTGTGGGCGTGTGAGGAGCACTGCATGAGCATCGAAGTCGGAATTTACGGCGCGACGGGCTACACTGGCCTGGAACTGGTCCGGCTGCTGGCGGGGCATCCCCAGGCCAACATCCGCTTCGCCACCTCGGAGTCGTCCGCCGGGCAGAGCCTGCGCCAGAGTTGGCCGCTGGCCCCGGACCTGACCCTCGTGCCGTCCGCCGACGCGCCGCTGGACGCGGTGCAGGCCGTCTTCCTATGCCTGCCACACACGCGCTCGGCGCCGCTGGCCGCCCAGGCGCTGGCGCGCGGAGTCCGCGTGGTGGACCTCTCCGCCGACCTGCGGCTCGACGATCCCGCCGTCTACGCGCAGTGGTACAAGGTGGAGCATCCCAACCCCGAGCTGCTGCCCCGCCCCTACGGGCTGCCCGAGCTGGGCCGCGACCGGCTGATCGGCGCGGAGTGCATCGCCAATCCCGGCTGCTACGCGACATCCGTCCTGCTGGCGACGGTGCCCCTCGCCCGCCAGAAGCTGCTGGTCCCTGGCGCGCCCCTGATCGTGGATGCCAAGTCCGGCGTGTCGGGCGCGGGGCGCACGCCCAAGCAGAACCTCCTGTTCGCCGAGGTGCACGGCAATTTCTCGCCGTACAACATCGGGCGGAGTCACCGCCACCTGGCCGAGATCGAGCAGGTGCTGGCCGCCGAAGGCAGCCAGGCCGGGCCGCTCGTCTTCTCGCCGCACCTGCTGCCCACCGACCGGGGCATCCTCTCGACGGTCTACGCCCAGGTGACGGACGTGGACGCCGCGCGCGCCGCTTTCACGGCTGCCTACGCGGGCGAGCCGCTGGTGCGCGTGCTGCCCGACGGCGAGCTGGCGACCCTGCGCCACGTGGTCAATACGCCCGGCGCGGCCCTGTCGCTGACGCCCGCCGGGGAAAACCTGCTGATCGTCGTGTCGGTGATCGACAACCTGCTGAAAGGTGCGGCTTCGCAGGCCGTGCAGAATTTCAACCTGATGTGGAATTTGCCCGAAACGACCGGACTAGTGGCGTGTTGACTCGCCAGAGGAAAACACCATGTTCAACACACTGCCCATCGTCATCAAAATTGGCGGCAACGATCTCGAGCAGCCCGGCTTCATCGACGCGCTGGCCCGGTCGGTGGCGGCGCTCCAACAGCAGACGCCATGCATCCTCCTCCATGGCGGCGGCCCGGCCATCAACCGCCTGCAGAAGCAGTTGGGTCTCGAGCCGGTCTACGTCAACGGGCAGCGCGTCACCGATGACGCCTCGCTGGCCGTGGCCGAGATGATGCTCTCCGGCTCGGTCAACAAGGCGCTGACCATGGCGCTGCTGCGCGCCGGCGTGGACGCGCTCGGCCTCAGCGGCGTCGATCGCGGCCTGCTCCAGGTCGAGCCGTGGGGCGAGGGCATGGGCCGCGTGGGGCGCATTGTGAGCGTGCGCGCGGACGTGCTACTGGGGCTGTGCGAGCAGGGCGTGGTGCCCGTCGTCTCCCCGATCTCGCTGGGGCCGGATGGCCGCTACAACGTCAACGCCGACCACGCCGCGGGGGCTATCGCCGCCGCGCTGCACGCCGCCCACGCCACGTTCCTGACCAATGTGCCCGGCGTGAAGATCGGCGCGGAAGTGGCGCCCTATCTCACCGTGGCCCAGGCCCAGGAGCTGATCGCGCAGGGTGTGATCACCGGCGGGATGATTCCCAAAGTCCAGGCCGCGCTGGCCGCTATCGGCAGCGGCGTGCAGAAAGCGATCATCACCGACCTGCCCGGCCTCAGCGCCGGCACCGGGACGGTATTCGCCGCATAGATTCTTGCGCATCCACCAACCAGGAAGGCAGCATGTCCAACCAGACTCCCGACAAGACCGCCCGCTACGTCCTCAACACCTACGCCCGCGCCCCGTTCGTGCTGGCGCGCGGCGAGGGGATGTACCTGTACGACGAGGACGGCAAAGCCTATCTCGATTTCTCGTCCGGCATCAGCGTCAACGCCCTGGGCCACGCCGACCCGGAGATCGCGGCGGCGGTGAGCCAGCAGATCGCGCAGCTTTCGCACGTCTGCAACCTGTACCACAGCGCGCCCCATGCCGACCTGGCCGAAGCCCTGTGCGCGCGCAGCTTCGCCGACAAAGTGTACTTCTGCAATTCCGGGACTGAAGCGGTCGAGGCGGCGATCAAGTTCGCGCGCAAATACGCTCGCACCATGCACGGTCCCGGCAAAACCGGGATCGTGGCTTTTAGTGGCAGTTTCCACGGGCGGACCGTCGGGGCGCTGGCCCTGACCGCGCGCGAGAAATACCAGGCGCCGTTCCGCCCGCTGATGCCCGGCGCCAGCTTCGCGCCCTTCAACGATCTGGCCGCCGCCGAAAAGCTGATCGGCCCGGACACGTGCGCGGTCTTCGTGGAGCCGGTCCAGGGCGAAGGCGGGATTCACCCGGCCACCGCCGAGTTTCTGGCCGGGCTGCGCGCGGCCTGTGACCGCTACGGGGCGCTGCTGGTCTTCGACGAGATCCAGTGTGGGATGGGCCGCACCGGGACGCTGTGGGGCTACGAGCACAGCGGCGTGACGCCGGATATGATGACGCTCGCCAAGGCGCTCGGCGGCGGCCTGCCCATCGGCGCGACGCTGCTCACCGATCGCGTGGCCGCTGTGATGGCGCCCGGCGACCACGGCAGCACCTTCGCGGGCGGCCCGGTGATCTGCCGGGCGGCGGAAGTCGTCCTGCGGCGGGTGAGCGACCCGGCCATGCTGGCGCATATCCGAGCAATGGGCGCGCTGCTGGTCGAGGGGCTGCGCGGGCTGGATCACTCGCGCATCGTCGAGATTCGCGCCCTGGGCCTGATGATCGGCGTCGAATTCGACATGGAGGTTGCGCCCCTGATCGCGGCGGGGCACGCCCACGGCCTGCTGATGATCAACGCCGGGCCGAACGTGCTGCGCCTGCTGCCACCCTTGATCGTGGAAGAGAGCCACATCGCGCAGTTCCTGAGCACGCTGGACGCCATCCTGGCGGAGATCGCAGCCTGATGATTCGCCACGCCACCCTGGATGAAATCGCGCAGATTCGCGCGCTGTTCGAGGACGAGGTCCGCGCCGGGCGCATGCTGCCGCGCAGCGACGAGGACATGCGCGCCACCATCGCGGACTGGCTGGTGGCCGAAAAAGATGGGCAGATCGTGGGCTGCGTCTCGCTGGTCCACTTCAACGCGGACCTGTGCGAGGTGCGCTCGCTGGCGGTCCACCCCGCCCACCGCGGCAATGGCATCGCTGGCAACCTGATCGAGGCGGCGCTGGAGATGGCCCGCGCCCAGGGAAAGAATCGCGTCCTGACGCTCACCCGCGCCGCGCGTGTGTTCGAGCAGAAGGGCTTCCGGCGCGACAATGTCGGCCACTTCCCCGAGAAAGTCTGGCGCGACTGCGCGCCCTGCCCGTTCCGCGACGCCTGTGACGAAGTCGCCCTCGTCTACCATTTGCGCCAGGAGACTCCATGACCATCCATCCTGTCACCGGCTTCACCGTCGCCGGGACGCACTGCGGCCTCAAGCCCAACGGCAAAGACGACATCGCCCTGCTGGTCAGCGACCGGCCATGCCAGGCGGCGGGCGTCTTCACCACCAACCGGGTGAAAGCCGCGCCCGTGCTCTACGACCAGGCCATCCTGGCCCGGCCCGACGCGGCCATCCGCGCCGTGATCGTCAACACAGGCAGCGCCAACGCCTGCACCGGCGCGCAGGGGCTGGAGAACACCCGCGCCACCGCCGCCCAGGTCGCGCAAATCGCCGGGTGCGCGTCCGACGACGTGCTGGCGCTCTCGACCGGCGTGATCGGCCTGCACCTGCCGATGGACGCCATCCGGCGCGGCGTGACAGCTCTGGGCGGGATGCTCCGCGCGGACGGCTGGGCGGGCGCCGCCGCCGCGATCATGACCACCGACACGCGGCCCAAGCTGGCGAGCGTCCAGCAGGGCGGTTATACCATCACCGGCATCGCCAAAGGCGCGGGTATGATCGCGCCCAACATGGCGACCATGCTCGCCGTCATCGCGACCGATGCCGCCGCCCCGCGCGCTCTGCTGGGGCGGGCGCTGGCCACCGCCACAGCGAACAGCTTCAACCGAATCGTGGTCGATGGCGACATGAGCACCAACGACACCGTGCTCGTCCTGGCGAACGGCGCGTCGGGCGCCGCCGTGGCCGACGAGGCCGCCTTCACCGCCGCGCTGGCGGACGTGTGCGCGCAGCTCGCCCAGGCGATCGTCCGCGATGGCGAAGGCGCCACCAAGTTCGTCACCGTCCACGTCACCGGGGCGGCGAACGAGGCGGAGGCGGTGGCCGTGGCCCGCTCGATCGCGACCTCGGCGCTGGTCAAAACGGCGTTCTACGGTGCCGATCCGAACTGGGGGCGCATCCTGTGCGCGGCGGGGTACGCCGGCGTCGATCTCGACCCGGACCGGCTGGCGCTGTGGCTGCTGGACGCGTCCGGCGCCCCGGCGATCCAGTTGGTCGAGGAGGGGCGCCCGCTGGACTACGACGAGCCGGCGGCCATCGCGCTCATGCAGGCGCCGGAATGGGGCGTCCGGCTGGACCTGGGCGCGGGCGCGGCGTCCACCTGGATCTGGACGTGCGACCTCAGCCACGATTACGTCACCATCAACGGGCACTACCGGACCTGACGGGAATCGAAAAGCGGCCTGGATGCTCCGGGCCGCCCCTGTTCACCTGTCCTGCACAGCCTACCGCGCCGCCAGCCACGCCCGCGCCTGCGCGATCTGATCGTCCACGTCGCCCGCGCCGCCGGTCACCGCGCCGCGCCGCCGCACCGCCGCGTCGAAGTCGAACACGTCCAGCACATCCGCCTCGAACACGTCGCTGATCGCCCGATAATCGTCCAGCGCCAGCGCCGAGAGCGCCGCGCCTTTCGACTCGGCCAGCCGCACCACCTGCCCGGCCAGCCCGTGCGCCCGGCGGAAGGGAACGCCCTTGCCCACCAGGTAATCGGCCAGGTCGGTCGCCAGCATCCTCTCGTCCAGCGCGGCCCGCATCCGGTCCGGGTTGATCGCCAGCGTGCGGACCAATCCCGCCAGCGCGGGCAGCAGCGCCAGCAGCGTATCGACCGCGTCGAACAGCGGCTCTTTGTCTTCCTGCAAATCCTTGTTATAGCCGCTGGGCAGCCCCTTGAGCGTCGCCAGGAAGCCGCCCAGGTGCCCGATCAGCCGCCCGGCCTTGCCTCGCGCCAGCTCCAGCGGGTCGGGATTGCGCTTCTGGGGCATCAGGCTGCTGCCGGTGCTGTAACGCTCGTCCAACCGGACGAAGCCCAGCGCGGGGTTGGCGTAGACGATCAGGTCTTCGGCCAGCCGGCTGAGGTGCGTCCCCAGCAGCGCCAGCGCGAATAAGCATTCCGCCACGTGATCGCGATCCGCGACGGCGTCCAGGCTGTTGGGGCTGGGGCGCGTGAAGCCCAGCCGCGCCGCAAGGCGCGCGCGGTCGACCGGGTAGGGCGTCCCGGCCAGCGCGCCCGAGCCGAGCGGGCATTTGGCACGCCACGCGGCGGCGAGGCCGTCCAGGCGCTCGACGTCGCGGGCGAGCGCCCAGAAGTGGCTCAACCACCAATGTGCGGCCGCCAGCGGCTGGGCCGGCTGGAAATGAGTGTATCCCGGCATGATCGCCCCGCCCGCGGACTTCGCCTGCTCGACCAGCGCCCCGGCCAGGTCGAGCAGCGCCGCCTCCAGCGCCTCGCGCGCACCCAGCAGCCACAGCAGCACGTCGGTCGCCACCTGGTCGTTGCGGCTGCGCCCGGTGTGCAGCTTGCCCGCCACGTCGCCCACCAGCTCGCCCAGGCGGCGCTCGACGGCGGTGTGAATATCCTCGTCGCCCGGCGCGGAAGCGAACGTCCCGCCCGCGAACTCGGCGCGCACGCGCTCCAGCCCGCCAGCGAGGACCTCGTACTCGGACTCCGTCAACACGCCCGCCCCAACCAGCGCCTCGGCCCAGGCGATGCTGCCCGTGATGTCGACATCGTACAGGCGCCAGTCGAAGCGCAGGCTGTCGTTCAGCCGGCGTACGGCGTCATCGGTGGGCCCTGAAAATGCCCCGCCCCACAGCGTCACGATCCGGGCCTCAGTCCCGCTTGAAGCGGGTGTAGTCCGGCTGGCGGTAGCGGCTGGCCCCGGTGCCGTCGATGCTGAGCATGGCATCGACCTTCATCGGCAGACCGATCATGTTGATGAAGCCCTTGGCGTCCGTCTGGTCGTAGATATCCATGTGACCGAATGAGGCGTAATCCTCGCGGTAGAGGCTGTAGGGACTCTTGCGCCCGGCGATGATCACGTTGCCCTTGTACAGCCGGAGGCGCACCGTGCCGGTCACCGTCTGCTGCGTCTCCTGGACGAAGGCGTCCAGCGCCTCGCGCAGGCGGGTGTACCACATGCCGTTATAGACCAGCTCGGCGTACTTGACCGCGACGAAATCCTTGTAGTGCATCACCTGCTTGTCGAGGCACAGGCTCTCCAGCGCCTGGTGCGCCACGTGCAGGATCGTGCCGCCGGGCGTCTCGTACACGCCGCGGCTTTTCATGCCCACCAGCCGGTTTTCGACCATGTCCACCCGGCCAATGCCATTCTCCGCGCCGAGCTCGTTGAGGCGCTCGAACAGCGGCACGGGCGCCATCGCCGCGCCGTCCAGCGCCACCGGGATGCCCTTCTCGAAGCCGATCTCGACCACGCTCGACTCGTCGGGCGCGTCCATCGGGCTTTTGGAGATCACATACATGTCTTCTTCCGGCTCGTTCCAGGGATTCTCGAGCGGGCCGCCCTCGTGGCTCATGTGGAACAGGTTACGGTCGCGGCTGTAAATGCTCTTGAGCGTGGACGAGACCGGGACGTTGTACTCCTCGGCGTACTCCAGCGCGTCTTCGCGGCTGCGGATATTCCACTCGCGCCAGGGGGCGATCACCCGTAGTTTGGGGTTGAGCGCCATGGCGGTCAACTCGAAGCGGACCTGGTCGTTGCCCTTGCCGGTGCAGCCATGCGCGATCGCATCCGCGCCTTCCGCCTCAGCGATCTCGACCAGGTGCTTGGCGATCAGCGGGCGGGCGAACGACGTGCCCAGCAGGTAAACGCGCTCGTAAACGGCCCCGGCTTGCACGGTCGGGAACACGAAATCGGTCAGGAATTCCTCGCGCAGATCGCGGATGTAGAGCTTGCTGGCGCCGGTCTTGAGCGCCTTTTCCTCGAGCCCGTCCAGTTCTTCCTCTTGCCCCAGGTCCGCGGTGAAGCAAATCACCTCGCAATGGTAATTTTCACGCAGCCACGTCACAATAATGGATGTATCGAGGCCGCCGCTGTAGGCGAGAACTACCTTGGAAACCGGTTGCATGGTGGTACTGTCCTTTCGTGACTGGCGTCGTGCAGACTGTCCGGCGAGTCTAGCTCCAATCTCGGGTGTGTTATTTGGTAATTTTGCCCAAAAAACAACCCGTATTGAACTATCGTTGCTATACTTAAGATAGTCGTTCGAGTCAGGATATGCTCACCGTTACCTCGCTGCCCCCGCCCTGACTCTTATTTGCATTCCGCGCGAAGTCTGATTAATATCGTGCACTACTCTCCACGAGAATACAAGCGGTACCATTACAGTCTCAGTGGAAAGGAGGTCTATCGCTACCGATCGCCCGAATGCGCTCCGAAACCTGTCCAGATATTGTCACACACTCGCCGTTATCGTTCACACACGTTAGGTAGATTGCACAAATCAACGCAGAGGAGAAAGTCATGCACCGAATCGCTCGCTCACTGGGTTTTGCCAGCCTATGCCTCCTGTTGGTTGCCGCACTGGCTCTCCCCTCGGCTGGCCGCGCCCTGGCGCAGGATGACACCAGCCTGCTGGACACAGTCATCAGCCGCGGCCGGCTGATCTGCGGCGTCAACGGGCAAGTGCCCGGCTTCGCTTTTCTCGACCCCGACACCGGCGAAATGGTCGGCTTCGACGCCGACTTCTGCCGCGCCCTGGCCGCCGCCATCTTCGGCGAAGTGACCGCCGACAACCTGGAATTCGTGCCGACCACCACCCAGGAGCGCTTCACCGCCCTACAGTCCGGCCAGATCGACGTCTTGTTCCGCAACACCACTTGGACGCTCTCGCGCGATGCCGAGCTGGGCATCGACTTTGGACCCACCAACTACTATGATGGTCAGGGCATCGTGGTTCATGCCGATATGGGTGTGGCATCCATCGATGAGTTGGATGGCGCATCGATCTGCACCCTGACCGGCACCACCACCGAACTGAACATCACCGAGGCCATGGAGTCGCGCGGGCTGAGCTATGAGCTCGTGCCGTTCGAGCAGTCGAGCGAAACGCTGGCCGCCTTCGAGGAACGCCGCTGTGACGCGCTCACGTCCGACCAGAGCCAGTTGGCCGGCCTGCGCTCCAACTCCGCCGACCCCGGCAGCATTGTGGTTCTGCCGGAAGTGATCTCAAAAGAGCCGCTCGGACCAGCCTACCTCCAGGGCGACTCGCGCTGGGCGGACGTGGTCAACTGGACATTCTACGCGACCCTCACCGCCGAGGAATTCGGCATCACCCAGGCGAACGTCGATGAATTTCTCGCCTCGACGGACGAGCGCATCCAGCGCTTCCTGGGCCAGGGCGAGTTTGCCTCTGGCTCGCTGCTCGGCCTGGACAACGACTTCGCGGTGAGCATCATTCGCGCGGTCGGCAACTACGGCGAGATCTACGAGCGCCATCTGGGCATCGACTCGCCACTGGGCCTGGACCGCGCGGGCGGGCTGGGCCTCAACCAGTTGTGGACGGATGGCGGCTTGATGTACGCGCCGGCCTGGCGCTAGGTCGTCGCGCCCATTCAGACTAGGCTCCCTGGGGACGCGCGTCCCCAGGGAGACGCCTGCATACCGCTGTCATGACCGGTCCGCGCCTGTTTGCACCGTCGCCGCCCTGTACGACTTGAGGTCATCACCATGACCGAACAGAGGCCCTCAACATTCGACAGATCGCTCCACGCGCCGGTCCCCCTGTGGCGCGACATCCGGGCGATCCAGGTCGTGGCGCAGATCCTCTTCCTCATTGCCGTCATCGTTGCCGTGTTCTGGCTGATCAACAACCTGATCAACAATCTGGAAGCGAGCAAGATCGCGATCGATTTTGGCGTGCTGGAGCGCCCCTTCGGCACCAAGATCTCCGAGGGGCAGCTCGACTTCAACCCCGGCGAGTCGTCCAACTGGAAGGCGCTGCAGGCCGGGGTGCAGAATACGCTGCGCGTGGTCGTAGTGGGGCTGGCTGGCGCGACGATCCTCGGCGTGCTG
>Ga0123329_1002656_pt1 | contig 15454 bp, 12 predicted proteins | sample BioC12SIPDNA_FD_89703 | JGI IMG/M metagenome (GOLD analysis project Ga0123329, IMG submission 89703) | Anaerobic biogas reactor microbial communites from Washington, USA - Biogas_R1_B C12 SIP DNA | ecosystem: Engineered > Bioreactor > Anaerobic > Unclassified | place: Washington, USA | collected... | reverse complement strand
TATGCCGAGGCGGCCTCCCTGCTGATTGACATCGCCAAGCAGAATCCGCGCAACGCCGAAGTGCATGCCACTCTCGGTGCCGCCATGATGGGTGCCGGCTTCTATGACGAAGCCCGCGAAACCCTGCTGATGGCCATCCGCCTCGACAAGAATCTGCCCGAGTGCCATTACAACCTCGCGCAGCTTTATGCCTTCATCGAGCCTGTCAACCTGCGTCTCGCCGCGCGGCACTACCGCAATGCCCGCGATCTCGGCGTGGCCGCCGATCCCCAGCTCGAAGCGGCATTGAAGTAGAACGCCTCCCTCCCTCCGGCGGACAGGTGGCCTTGCCTTGCCCGGATGAGGATGGAAAGGCCCGGGGCAGGGCGAACCCTCCGGGAGAGCCGCTCCCCCTTGCGTTCTAGAAAACGGCTGCGGATCCGTTTCTTTGGCTTTGTTACAGGCCCATGAGCACAACCGACAGGATGGCCAGCCCGACCGCGGCCACCCGCAACGGCGTGAGTGTTTCGCGGTAGAGCCACCGCGACAACACGATCGGCACCACGATCGAACTGCTGAAGATTGCCTGCGACAGACTGATCGGCCCGCTGCCGAACGCCTGCAGCACCAGGAAGTAGCCCGTGAAATTCAGCAGCCCGATCGCGGCGCCGAATACCGCCATTTCGCCCGTGCGCCGGTCGAACCGGAACGCCCGGCCCCGGTGGACCGCCAGGTTCCGGCCCAGCGTGAACAGAAAGACCAGCGTGTAGGAGGCCCCGATGTAGGCGATCCGGTTGGACGGCGATTCCGCCAGCAGCTTGCCGACCGTCATGGACAGGGAGGTGCATGCCGCACTGGCCAGGGCCAGCAGGATGCCGCCCAGCATCGCCGAGCCCCGCGCCGTGCGGAACTGCTTCCGCTGCTCCAGCGTAATGACGCCCAGCACGCCCAGGGCCGCCGCAAGGCCCAGAACCTGCAGCGGCCTCGGCGCTTCATGAAAAAAGACAAACCCGATGGCCATCACCGCCAGGGTGTTCAGCCGGTTCAGGGGAAATACAATGGCCGCCGGCGCCCGCTTCAGCGCCCCGACTTTGGCCAGGCTCCCCAGTGCAAAAAAAAGCCCGTTGAAAAACGCATAGGCCATCACCGGCCGGGTGAGTTCCTCCCACGGATGCTCCGCCGTCGCCCACAGGGTGCCGAACGCCATCAGCGCCACCGACAGCCCGACGACATTGACCAGTCCGTCGGCGTCATGTCCCCGCTCCGCCGCCGCCTTGAACAGGAAATTCAGGAACCCGTAGAGCAGGGTGGCGAACAGCGTAAAGATCATCCAGCTTTCCATCCCCCCCCCCTAGCATGTTCCCCCGCGTCCGGCCAGCCGGAAGCGTCCGGGGCATGGGGCGTGGTGCCAGCCATACCGGAGCAGAAGGCCTTTGTTGAACGGCATGCACCGAATCGCAGATTCGCCCGGAGGCACAGCGTCCCGCCGGGCGCGGTTGTGGCCGGGCAGGGGGCGTGATAGAATGTCCGGGCCATGAAGATCGTCACATTCAACTGCAATTCCGTTCGCTCCCGTTTGGAGGCCGTGCTGCGCTGGCTTTCAGAGCATTCGCCCGACATCCTGTGCCTGCAGGAAACCAAGGTGCAGGATGCCGAGTTCCCGGCCGCCGCGTTTGCGGATGCCGGCTGGCACGTCGTGTTCAAGGGCGAAAAATCCTATAACGGGGTGGCCATTGTCTCGAAGCAGCCCGCCGACGAAGTGTCCTTCGGCCTCGACACCGATCCCAAAGACGAACCGCGCCTGGCCCATGCCCGGTTCGGCCGGGTGCATGTGCTGAACACCTATGTGCCCCAGGGCCGCGACATCGAGCATCCCATGTACGCCTATAAACTGGAGTGGTTCGCCCGCTTCAAGCGCTATGTGACAAAGCGCTTCGAGCCTTCCGAACCGGTGCTGTGGTGCGGCGATCTCAACGTGGCCCGTCATCCCATTGACGTGTCCAGCCCCGAAACCAAAAAGAATCACGTCTGCTACCACCAGGCCGTGCGGGATGCGTTCGAGGAGGTGCTGGCGTTCGGCTTCACCGATCTCTTCCGCCACCACAATCCCGGACGGGAGGACTATTCCTTTTACGACTACCGCGCGCCGTTCGATCCCGAACGGAAGCGGGGCTGGCGCATTGATTACATCCTCGCCACGGCGCCGCTCGCCAAAAAGTCCGTCGCCGCCGCCATTGATATCGCCCCTCGCACGCGCCCCAAGCCGTCCGACCACTGCCCGCTCGTTGCGGAGATCGAAGCGTGAAACGCAGGATGCAGGGATGGGAAGCGGGAATACTGGAACGATGGAACCGTGGAATGATGGAAGGATGAACCGAACAATACCCAGGCTGGCTTTTCTCTCCATTATCCCATGGTTCCGCCATTCCATTCTTCCACCATTCCATTCTTCCATTTTCTGATGCCCCTTCCCGTTCCATCCGCCCCCCTGGCCGTGCTCCGCGCGCTGCGCGGGGCGGGGCACGAGGCGTTTCTGGTCGGCGGATGCGTCCGCGATCTGCTGCTGGAACGCACGCCCAAGGATTGGGACATCGCCACCTCGGCGCTTCCCGAACAGATTGAAGCGCTGTTTTCCAAAACCCTTTCGATGGGGAAGGCGTTTGGCATCATCGCGGTGGTGACCGGGGAGGGTCCGCCGGTCGAAGTGGCCACCTATCGCAGCGATGCGCCCTACGCCGACGGCCGCCGTCCCGATTCCGTCACGTTCACGAACGCCCGCGAAGACGCCCTCCGGCGCGACTTCACCGTCAATGCCCTGCTGCTGGATCCCGAGACCGGCGACATCCGCGACTATGTTGGCGGGCGGGCCGATCTCGAGGCGCGGATCATCCGCGCCATCGGCGATCCGGCCGTCCGCTTCGCCGAGGACCATCTGCGCCTGCTGCGCGCCGTGCGGTTCGCCGCCACGCTGGGATTCGCCATCGAGCCCGCGACCTGGGCCGCCGTCCGGGCCCATGCGGCCGACATCCGGCGCATCAGCGCGGAGCGCATCCGCGACGAATTGTTCCGGCTGCTGACGGAATCGAACCGGGCCGGCGAGGCGCTCCAGATGCTCCGCGACAGCGGCCTGCTGAAGGAAATCCTGCCGGAGGCGGACGCGATGGCGGGGGTGGAGCAGCCCCCCGAATTCCATCCGGAAGGCGATGTGTTCACCCATACGCGCCTGATGCTTGACGCCCTGCCGCCCGCCCCCCCGCTGCGCCTGGCGCTGGCCGTCCTGCTGCATGACGTGGGCAAGCCGCCCACCGCCCAGTTCGCCACGCTCCCCGACGGCACCCGGCGCTGGCGCTTCGAAAACCACGCCCCCCTGGGCGCCGAGATGGCCCGCGCCATCCTGGAACGCCTCCGTGCCCCCGCCGCGCTGACCGACGATGTCTGCGCCATTGTGGGCAACCACATGCGCCTGGCCGATGCCCCGAAAATGCGTCCCGCCAAGCTCCGCCGGCTGATCGGTGCGCCGACCTTTGCCGACGATCTGGAACTGCACCGGCTCGATTGCCTGTCCTCCCACGCCTTGCTCGATGTGTATGACTTTCTCCGGGAGCGCCAGGCCGCCTTCGCCGCGGAGCCCGTTCTGCCCGAGCCGCTCGTCAAGGGGCGCGACCTGATCGCCCGGGGCCTGACCCCGGGTCCCGGCTTCAAGGCCATCCTCCAGGCCCTCTACGACCGCCAGCTCGAGGGCGAAACCGACAAGGCGGCACTGCTGGCCTCGGTGTCTCCCCCGGCGCCGGACTGAGCGGAATGATTTTCCTCTGGGGCGAGATTCTTTTTGCCTGGCTGCTGTTTGCCGCCTACCGGTTCCGTCCGGATTTCCTGGCCGCCGTGACGGTTCTGCCGGCGTGGATCTGGCTGGCAGCGGCCTTGCCCGGCATCTGGTTTCTGCGCCGTCGCAGGCTGGCGGGCGGTCTGTTTGCGCTGTCCTGGCTTCTGTTTGCCGCCTGTCATGTGGAGGAACCCCGCTCGCTGGTCCGGGGCTGGATTTCCCCGGTCGAGGAATCGTCTTTCGCTCCGGCACTTCGCCTGGTCACGCTGAACTGCGGAGGCGGCCAGGCCGCGGCGCTTGCCGATCTCAAGCCCTTGCGTCCCGATGTGATCTTTCTGCAGGAGCCGCCTCCCCGTCTCGATGTGGAAGACCTGGTGAGAGATCTTTACGGAAGCGAAGGGGATTTTCTATACGATCTGGACACCGCCATTCTTGTTCGAGGGACTCTCGAAGAGGTTGGCCGGAATGGGTCACGGATGTTCTATTCCCATGCGGTTGCCGTTTTGCAGGGCGGCGATCCGGTCCATCTGGTTTCGCTGCGGCTGGCCACCGGGCATGTCCAGGTCAACTTATGGAACCCCGACTGCTGGGATACTCACCGCCGGCACCGCCGCCGCCAGATGGCACAGCTCCGGGAAATCGCGGCGGCCCTTCCACCCGATGCCTCGCAGATGGTCGCGGGCGATTTCAATGCTCCGCAGGGCGACAAAATCTTCTCCCTCCTTGGCCCGCGGATGTCGGATGCCTTCGCCACAGCCGGAAAAGGCCTGGGCAATACCATTCTGAACGATCGGCCGGTGTTGCGCATCGACCAGATCTGGGTTTCGGACGACTTCGCCGTTCTCCAGGCCTTTGCCCGGGCAAGCTCGGTGTCGGATCATCGCTTGGTCGTGGCCGATGTGACCCGGCAATCGCAGTGAGTGTTTCGGGTGTACGGTGTTTATAAACACCGATACTGGTATGGCCAACCGTCGGGAGGGGCAGGATGGCGGGAGTGGATAATATCCCTGATAACAAAGGGGAAAATGGAATAACAGAAGTCAAATTCCGAAGGTACGGTGTTTATAAACACCGATCACGGATTGCACCGGCCTGCGTCCAGTCGCCGGGCGGGGGCTCAGGGTTTGCGGGCGGAGGCCAGCAGTTCTTCGGCGTGGCGGAGGGCGACGCTGGTGGATTCGCGTCCGCCCAGCATGCGGGCGATTTCCTCGACGCGTTCGCCGGGGGTAAGCGGGAGGACCTGGGTCAGGGTGCGCCCTCCGCGGACGGTTTTGCGGACGGCGAACTGGTGCGCGCCGCAGGCGGCGACCGGGGGCAGATGGGTGATGGCCACGACCTGGTGCCGGCGGGCGGCTTCGGCCAGTTTCCGGCCGACGGCGTGGGCGGTTTCACCGCCGACGTTGGCGTCGATTTCATCGAACACCAGCAGGGGGATGCGGTCGGCGCCGGCCAGCACCACCTTGAGGCCCAGCATGACGCGGGAGATTTCGCCGGAGGAGGCGATGGCGCGCAGGGGGCGCATCGGTTCGCCGATGTTCGGCGCGAATCCGAATTCCACGCGGTCGAGTCCGCTGGCGGCCGGGGTCTCCGCGGGCTGCACCCGGATATCGAACGAGCCGTGCTCGAAGCCGAGCGCCCGGAGTTCGGCGGTGATGGCCGGGGCCAGTTTCTCCGCGGCGTTTTCACGCCGCTTGCGCAGCGCGCGCCCGAGCGTCTGCAGGTCCTTCTCCGCCGCGGCGATCTCTTTTTCCACTTCGGCTTTCTGGCGGTCGCGGGTCTGCAGATCCTTCAGGCGGGCTTTCGAGGTTTCCAGGGTGTCGAGGATCCGCTCCAGGCTGCCGCCGTACTTGCGCTTGAGCCGGTCGTAGGCGGCCAGGCGCTGATCGAGCCATTCCAGGCGGACGGGGTCGGCATCGATGTCCGCCAGTTCCCGCTGGATGGCGGCGGACAGCGACGCAATGCCGTCGGCCTGGGCGCGCAGTTCGCCGAGCCAGTCGCGGGCGGCGGGCATCAGGCGGGCCAGTTCCTCGAGCGCCTTGAGGGCCGGGGACAGCGCGGCCAGCGCCGAGGCATCGTCTTCGGATGTGGCCTGAACGACGATTTGGCCGAGTTCGAGGATGCGCTGGGCGTGTCCGGCGGTCTGCTGCTCCGCGCGGACCTGTTCTTCTTCGCCTTCGACGGGCGCGGCGTCTTCGATTTCCTTCACGCGGTAGGTAAGCAGATCCACCTGGGCATCCAGATCGCCGATGTCGCCGGAGAGTTCTTCGCGCCGGGCGAGGAGGCCCTGCCAGCGGGCATGGGCCTGGGCATAGGCTTCGCGTTCCCGGCCGGACTTGGCGTAGGCATCGAGAATATCGAGCTGGCAGGCGGGCTGGAACAGGGACTGGTGGTCATGGGGACCGTGCAGGTCCACCAGCAGCGCGCCGATCCGTTTGAGAAGCGGCAGGGTCACCGGCGCGTCATTGACAAAGGCCTGGCCGCCGCCGGCCGCCTTGACGATGCGGCGCAGGATCAGGAGCCCGTCCTCGCAGGGGTCCAGGCCGGAATCGGCCAGGATCTCCTGGACGGCGAGGGGATCGTCCAGATGGAATGTGGCTTCGACCAGGCATTGCGATTCGCCGGCGCGGACGGCGGAGGTGTCGGCGCGTTCGCCGAGCAGCAGATACAGCGCGCCGATCAGGATGGATTTGCCCGCGCCGGTTTCGCCGGTAATGATGTTCAACCCCGGCTGAAACGCCACCGAAGCATCCTCGACCAGCGCGAGATTTTTCACTCTCAACAGCGTCAGCATGAAAGCAGGATAGCGCAAAGGCCTGCCGCCGGGAAGGGGGGAGTTGCCGTGTCCGGTGTCCCGACCCGAACACGAAAGGGCGGGAGGGGCGTCTTAGGAATTGCCCCGCGGCCAGGAACTGGCTACTCTGCAGCAGTCTGGCAGGATGCAAAACCCTTCGGAGGAAGCATGAAGAGGACAATCCGGTTTTGGATGGCGGCGGTGATGGCGGTAGCGATGGCGGCGGGGTGCAGCGACGACGGGGATTCGGACGGGCTGCCGGGGGGGGAAGAGACGGCCGGCACGGCTGAAGAAGCGGAAAGTGGCGGGGGGGGGACGACGGCGGATTCAACCGGAACGGCCATCCCGGTGGAACGGCGGGCGCCGCAGCTGGTTTCGCCGGCCGACGGTGCGGAATACACGGTCTATCTGTTCGGCGGAACCGCCAAGGTGGCGTTTCAGTGGACGGCGCTGGAGGGAGCGGAGAGCTATTCGCTTCGGATGGACAACATTGCGGGCGGGTATGTGTTCGGCGGGACTTCGGGCTCGCTGGATTTGCCGGTGGGGACCTATACTTGGTGGGTGGACGGCAGATACCCGGTCAACGGGGATTCCGTGGAAGACGGCCCCTCGAGCCAGAAGTTCTCCTTCACGGTCAAGCAGGGATATTTCCAGATTCAGGGGCCTTGACCGTTCGGGTGCTCTAGGCCGGCCGGCGCCGGCGGGCGGCCAGCAGCAGGGGCGCGCCGATCAGCAGCAGGCCGAGGGTGCCGGGCTCCGGAACAATGCCGGGGGTGGTGGCGGGATCCGCCGGTTCGAGTCCGTGGGCCTTGTACTGGGCGGCGGTTTCCAGCACGACGGCGCCGGAGACGGGCGTGACCAGCTGCCAGGTCCGCGCCAGCGCCACGGCGTCGTCATGACCGGTCTTGCGGTGGGGGTTTGACAACCGCGCGATTTCTCCGGCGGCCCAGAGGCGGGCCACATGCGACGAGCCTTCGGGCAGATCCCCGGGGATGGCGCCGCCGCCGAGTTTTTCGCGGTGCCAGCGGCCGGACTTGTTCTGCAAGAGGCCGATGATTTCCATCGGCCGGTTGTCCAGGACGGGCAGGGGACGGATCAGGCGGAGATCAGCCAGCTGTTCGGCGATGCGGTTGGCCCCGGGGCCGTACTGGTGGGAATGGATGACCAGCCGGCCGCGGGAGAAGTCGGCGATCTGGCGAAGGGATTCCAGTTCCGGGGAGTCGAGGGGCTGGGCGGCATGGAGCCACAGGATGGGGGCGTTGCCGTTTTCGGCCGCCCACTCGGCGGCCTGGACCAGGGCGGGCCCGTTGTCGCACCCGCCCGCGTACCGGATGTGCAACGGCGGTTTGCCGTCCACGCTTTTGGGAACGTCACGGGCGATCCAGGTGCGGACCCGGGTTTCCGCAGGAAGAAAATCAAAGAGGCATTTGGTCATGTTTGCATGGTGCGCCTCCATGCGCGCCGAAGCGTCAATGACGATGGCCAGGGCATCGGGAAATCCGTCCGGGGTTTCGGGGACCTCCAGGGTCTGGAGGATGGCTTCATCCGGGGCGAGTCGGGCATCGCGGGAAAGGACGGGGGGGTAGGGGCTGGCCAGCGGCAGGCGCAGGAACGGCGCGTTGGCGGACGAATCCGCCGGGACTTTGCCGCGGATGGAATAGGGGTCGCCGCTCAGCACCAGGAAGCCGTTCATGCCGCCTTGTACATCCAGGGGGGGCTGATCGCTTTCCAGCCAGACGGACGTCTGCACTTCCGGCGCCGCGCTGAAGTTCTGTTCGACGAACCGCGGCAGGCGCAGGGCGGCTTCGGGTTTCTGCGCGTCCGGCACGAGCAGGGGAACGGTGATGCCGATGCGGGTTTTCATGGACCCGTCCACCGGGACGGGGAAGCATTGCATCAACACGCGGTCGGGGCCGGCGGTGGTGACGAGGACGGGATCGCGGCGCTGGCGCACGGCCACCTGCTGATAGGCCTGGCGGGTCTGCGAACGGCCGCCGAAGGCCGCTTCGCACGGTTCGCCGTTGATCCACAGGGTGACGCGCGAGACCACGCCGCCGGGCGGCAGCTCGACCAGGGCGCGGGCTTCGCGCTCGGTGGGCGAGGCGTTGTGGAATTCCAGGGTCCATTCCAGATAGGCGGTGCCCGAGGCAGAGTCGATGCGCCCGTCGAGGCGCGACTGGGCAAGCGACAGCCCCTTGATGCGCGCCGCGACCTGATCGCCGCCGAGAGCCGGATCCCACCAGTCGGAGTCAATCAGGTCCTGCCCCCGCAGTCCCTTGAGGCGCGGAGGCGGGACGGCGGAATAGGGCGTGCCGGTGACGCGGTAGAAGGCGGTCTGGGCATCGGCGCGGGAGGCCGGCCGGCCGCCGCGGAACGAGCCGCCCAGCACCAGTGTAAAGAAGTCCATGGGTTCCTGCGTGCGGTAGCATCGGCGCAGCAGGAAGTCCCGGCTGCCCAGGACGCGCAGGACGGCGGTGGCCCGGGCGCGGACGGCGGGATCGGGATCGCTGACCTGCGGCGCATAGCGGGGCACCACGAGGCGCGGCACGGCCAGCAGGAACAGCAGCAAAAAGGCCGGGAGGGCCGTCCGCCACCAGGCGGCCGGCGGCGGGGCATCCGTCAAAAAGCGGGCCCGGCGCAGACGGGAGCGGATGGCCAGTGCGGTGATGAAAGCCAGCAGCGGCGAGAGGGGGACGAACCCGATGCCGAAATAGACGATGGCCATGACGGCGATCGGTGTCACGAGGATGAACTGCAGGGCATAGAAGGCGGCGATGCCGATGGCCATGCCGTTCAAGCGGCCGATCCAGCGGAAGAGCGTTCCCGACGCCCGCACCCGTTCCCGGGAACCCAGGGCCAGGGCCAGGGCGTTGGCGGCGGGCACGAGGGCAATCAGCAGCGCGTGGCCCCATGTGGGAATCGGGTCGAACAGGATTTCCGCGCAGAATCCCGCCAGCAGTTCAAAGACCAGGACGCCCAGCGGGAGGAACACCCCCAGGATCCAGAGCATCACGGCGGTGCTGCGACCGAACCATTTCTGCAGGGTGGAAGGCGTGCGGGGCGACGAATTGCGGTGCGGGGCGGGGGGGATGGCCGGCGGGACGTCCGGGGTTGGACACTCCCGTGACGGTTTCAGCAGCGGCGGCAGTTCGGTTTCCACGCGGCCGGGTTCCACCTCGGGTTCGCCCGCGGCGGCGGCGCGGGATTCGATCAGCGCCTTCCAGTCGGAAAAGACCTCGTCGGGATCGGCGCCCAGCGCCAGCAGGGCGCCGCGGTGTTTTTCGCCATGGCGGTTGAACAGCTCCAGGGCTTCCGGATTCCAGGGGATCATGGTGCGCTCCTTTTCTTGGCCGTCTGGTGCTGGCGCTTCATTACCTCAAAGCGATCGTTCATCAGGGCGAGGATCTGGCGTCCGCGCGGGGTCAGGCCGTAGATCTTGCGGGCGGGGCCGTCGGGGGATTCTTCGATGCGCCGGACAGCCAGGAGCCCCTGCAGGCGCAGGCGGGAGAGCAGGGGGTAGAGGCTGCCCTCGGAAATGCCCAGGCCGGGGATGTCCTGCAACCGGAGCATGAGGCCGTAGCCGTGCAGTTCCTCGCCGGCCAGCACGTTGAGCAGGCAGGTTTCCAGCCAGCCGCGCCGCATCTGCGCCATCCATTGCGCGATGTAGGACGTGTTCTGGCTCGTCATCTCCGGCTCCGTTTCGTTTCCGGCCCTCTCCGCCCCCGCCCGGGGGGCGGCGGTCCGGTACCCTGCTCAACCATGTACCTTGTCCCACAAGGTACCAGGCGGCGTCAAGCGGTTTGTTGAGAGGGGGGGCGGATTGTCGGGCGCCTCTGCGATTATGGCGCATGCTTATGTGGGTGACGAACCCGGCCTTTACGCCCCCCCCCACGGTCTTGTGCCGCGGGTGAATCAGGTCGAACAAGAAGTACACGCATTCAAGATCGGTTTAAGCTGCGCAATCATGCCCAGCCCCCCCCGGTCATGTCGAGCGAAGTCGAGACACTTGTCCCGACACCGCGGGATCTCGGCCCCATCCCGACAGTCAGCCTGCGGGATCAAGCCCAGATCCCTCGACAGGCTCGGGATGACGGCCGATTGCCTTCGTGGCACGCGGCTCCTGTCGCGTGCGGTGGCTGGAGCGTATTACATTTTCGTGTAGCCGTTCCCGATGGAGCTGGGAATTGAATCAACAGCCTCGCGCCCAACGGGCGCAGGTGCAACCGATCCGCCTTGCTGTAGCTGCGCCCGCAGGGCGCGGCTATGAATAGTTGAAAAACGCCTTGGGATCCGCGCGGGACGGGAGCCCCGCGCTACGAGGGCCGATTCCGACGACACCCGGTTGCGGGGGCGGCCTGTCTGACAAAGCGCCGGACGTTTGCGGGCGGAGAGGGCTCCGCCGCCTCGCCTGCGGGCCGCAGGAAGGGCGGGTGGCAAAAAAAGCGCCGCCCGGTGGCGGGCGGCGCGGAGGCCGAAGGCGGCGCGGAATGATTACCGTTTGGCCTTTTTGGCTGTCTTCTTCACGGGTTTCCGGGCCGCGGCTTTCTTTGGCGCCTTTTTCACCGCCGCTTTTTTCACGGCTTTCTTCGCCGGGGCTTTTTTTGCCGTCTTTTTGGCGGCGGGCTTTTTGGCCTTCTTGGCAGGCTTTTTGGCCTTTTTCGCGCCGGAGACCGGGGGCAGGGCGGAGACGTCGAGGACGCGTTCCATGGGATAGCCCATCAGCTCGCCCAGGGTGCCGGTAACGTCTTCCATGCGGTTGGTGAGCATCATGGCGGCGATGACGAACGGCTTGTAGCCGGCTTCCTTGTAGGTGGGGATGCGGTACTTTTCGAAGACGCTGGCGGAGACTTCGCCGGCCTTGCAGGAGACATCGGTGATGTCGGCGGGCAGGCAGTGCATGTAGAGGGCTTCGCCGCCCTTCGTGCGCTTCATCTTGGCCTCGTCGCATTCCCAGTTCTTGTATTCGGCGTTGTGGGCGAGGCACTGCTTCTCCAGCTCCTTCAGGCCGTCCTGGTCCTTGGCGCGCAGCAGGTCGGTGCGCTTCTGCATGACCTGATAGGGCGCCCAGGACTTGGGATAGACGATGTCGGCGCCTTCAAACGCTTCCTCCATCGAGGTCACCTGCCGGAACGAGCCGCCGGTTTCGCGGGCCTGGCGGCCGGCGAGATCCACCACGTCGGGAATCAGGTCGTATCCCGGCGGGTGGGCGAGGGTGACGTCCATGCCGAAGCGGGTCATCAGGCCGAGGATGCCCTGGGGCACGGAGAGGGGCTTGCCGTAGGACGGGCTGTAGGCCCAGGTCATGGCGATTTTCTTGCCGCGCAGCGCGTCGAGCGAGCCGAAGTGTTCCTTGAGCCAGCACAGGTCCGCCATGCACTGGGTGGGGTGGTCGATGTCGCACTGCAGGTTGACGATGCCGGGCCGCTGGGCCAGGACGCCCTGGTTGAAGCCGTCTTCGAGCGCTTCGGCGACTTCGAGCATGTAGGTGTGGCCGGCGCCGAGGTACATGTCGTCGCGGATGCCGATGATCTGCGTGAGGAAGGAAATCATGTTGGCGGTTTCGCGGACGGTTTCGCCGTGGGCGATCTGCGATTTGCCTTCGTCGAGATCCTGGACGGCGAGGCCGAGCAGGTTGCTGGCGGAAGCGAAGGAGAAGCGCGTGCGGGTGGAATTGTCGCGGAAGTTGGAGATGGCCAGGCCGGTGTCGAACACGCGCAGCGAAACGTTCTGTTCATAGAGATGCTTCATCAGCTCGGCGGTCTGGAGGATCAGCTTGAGCTCGGGGAGCGACTTGTCCCACGTCAGCAGGAAGTCCTTTCCGTAGAGACTGGCGTTCAGCTTGCGGATGGACTGGAGCATTTGGGTGGCGTTCATAGGGGTTCCTTCGAATCGGGTTGGTTCTTTCAAACGACCGGCATGCTATCAAAGCCGGGCGGGTGTGCAATAGAGGAAAAGGCCTATTCCGCGTCCCCCCCTCATCGGCCCTTACAGGCGGTCCATGTCTGCGTTTTCGCGGAGGTGGAGCAGGGCGGCGATTTTGGGAACGTACATGCGGGTTTCGGCGGGGAGGCGGTCATGGATGTCGTCGAAGGTTCTTCCGCCCGAAGCGGCGAGGGCCTTGGCGACCCGCCCCTGGCCGCAGTTATAAGCCGCGAAGGCCAGCGGCCAGTTGCCGAAGCGTCCGTGCAGGAATTTCAGGTAGCGGGCGGCGGCGCGGGCGTTTTTCATGGCGTCGAGCCGTTCGTCGGCGGGGGAAAGGCGCAGGCCGTATTCGCGGGCGGTGGCCGGCATGAACTGGTAGAGGCCGACGGCGCCGGCCGGGCTGCGGGCGGCGGGATTGAAGGTGGATTCGGCCTCGGCCTGCCAGACGAGCTGGGGGGGGATGCCTTCCTCCCGGAAGACGCGCTTGAGGCCGGGCAGCAGGGCGGCGGCGCGGGCGGGAGCCGCCCGGCCGGACAGCTTGCGGATCCAGACCTCGCGGTTTTCCACGTAGCGGTTGCGGGCCTGCTCGACCTTCGGCGCGGGCTTGGCGGGAGCCGGTGCGGGGGCGGGAGCCGGCGTCGGCGCGGGTTCGGTCGGATGGGGGATCAAGGGGGGCGTGGGCAGGGTCGGGTGCGGCGGCAGGGGGGCGGGGGCGGGCGGCGTCGGCGCGGGATGGGGAATCAGGGGGGGGCGCGGCGGAGCCGGTGCGGGCGCGGGCGCGGGCGCCGGAATGGCCCGTTCCACCTCGGCGGCCATTTCAAAGAAATCCATGCGGGCTTGCAGCCAGTCCGCATAGGCCTGGGTTTCGGGGTTGGCGCGCAGGGTGTCCAGCGTCTGGCGCGCCCGGGGCTGGAGGTCGGACAGGGCCTCGAGGCTGCCGCCGGCCAGGGCGGTTTCGATGGGGCCGAACGTGGAGCGGAGTTCATCCGCCGTATAGAACCGGAACTGCTCCCGGACCGAGGGGGGGGCCACCTGTTCGAACAGCCGCTGGCCGGATTCGGCGATATACTCGTAGTCGAGTTCCCACTCGCCGCCGGTAAAGGCCCGGGCGGGGCCGGCCGCCAGGAGCCCGCCGGCCAGGCTGGCGGCGGCGATCCGGATGACTTGGACAGGCGTCATGACGTTACGGCACACGATACCCGGGACCGGGCGAAAAGGCATTCTCAATGTGACGGACCACGGGCGGTTCGCCGCCGGGGGTGCCGACGACTTCCACGACATCGAACCGGATCCGGGGCGGGCGCACCTTGAGGCGCCGCAGATACTGGTGGGCGGCGCGGCCGAGGGCGCGGCGCTTGGCGCGGTCCACGGCGGCCATGGGCCGGCCGAAGCGTTCGCTGCGGCGCGTTTTGACTTCGACAAACACCAGCGCATCCGGGGCGGGCGACCGCGCCACGAGATCCAGTTCGCAGCGCGAGCCGAAGCGGACGTTCCGTCCCAGGATGCGGTAGCCCTTGCGTTCCAGCCAGCGCGCGGCGGTCTCTTCTCCCCAGGCGCCGGCGCGGTGGGCTTCGGGCCGGTCCCGCCGGGGATTCCGGAAAAGGGCGCGCAGCCAGGAGCCGATCACGGTCCGAACTCCAGCACGCGCTGGGCAACCGGCGCAAACGATTGGCGGTGGGCCGGGCAGGGACCGTAACGCCGCAGGGCGTCCAGATGGGCCCGGGTGCCGTAGCCCTTGTGGCGCTCGAACCCGTACGCGGGATATTGCGCGGCCAGCTCCGTCAGCCAGCGGTCGCGGGTCACTTTGGCGACAACGCTGGCGGCGGCAATGGACAGGCTGGCGGCATCGCCGCCGACGATGGCCCGGTGCGGCACGCTCAGGCCCTTCACGGGCAGGCCGTCCACCAGCGCGAGATCGGGCGGGCGGGCCAGCTCCCCGATGGCGCGCGCCATGGCCAGATGGGTGGCGCGGAGAATGTTCAGCGAATCGATTTCCCCGACGGATGCGGATCCGATGCCCACGTCCACCTCCGGACTGGCCGTCAGCAGGGCATGAAAAAACTCCCGGCGTCTGGCCGGGAGCTTTTTGGAATCGGTCAGGCCCCGGAGGGCGCCGCCGGCTTCCGCTTCGAGAAAGTCGCGCTGAAAAACCACTGCGGCGGCGACAACGGGACCGGCGAGAGGGCCGCGTCCGGCTTCGTCCACGCCGGCGATCCGCCGGGCGCCCTGCGCCCAGGCATCCTGCTCGTGGCGGAGCAAGCCGTCCGGCCTCCGGATCAGACGCGCTCTTTCAGGCGGCTCTGCTTGCTGGTGCGGCCGCGCAGATAGTAGAGCTTGGCGCGGCGGGTCTTGCCGCTGCGCTCGACCTCGACCTTGACCACGAAGGGCGAATGGACGGGGAACACGCGCTCGACGCCTTCGCCGAAGGACACGCGCCGCACGGTGAAGGTTTCGTTGGAGCCGCCGCCGTCGCGGGCGATGACCGTCCCGGAATAGACCTGGACGCGTTCCTTGTCGCCTTCCTTGATTTTCACATGCACGCGCACGGAGTCGCCGACGCGGAAGTCCGGAGCCTTTTCCTTGAGCTGGCTCTGTTCGATTTTTTCCAAAAGGGCAGTTTTCATGGGAGTACCTACTTCTTGTAACAAACGAGCGGGCATCATAGGGGTTTGTCCGCCGCCGTCAAGGGCGGAATCGCCCCGGACGGCGGAAACCCGGGTGTTGGGCGGGTCCATGGAAAGGCTTGAGTTTGCGGGGGGGGGACGGCAGGATGCACAGCCGACACCCGGGCCCTTAGCTCAGTTGGTCAGAGCGGGAGACTCATAATCTTCTGGTCGCAGGTTCAAGTCCTGCAGGGCCCATGCCTCCGTCCGAAGTCCGAGGTCGGAGGTCCGTGGTCGGGGGGACGGGGGCTTTTCCCATGCTTGGCGCTTGAGAAT
>Ga0123329_1002635_pt1 | contig 15532 bp, 13 predicted proteins | sample BioC12SIPDNA_FD_89703 | JGI IMG/M metagenome (GOLD analysis project Ga0123329, IMG submission 89703) | Anaerobic biogas reactor microbial communites from Washington, USA - Biogas_R1_B C12 SIP DNA | ecosystem: Engineered > Bioreactor > Anaerobic > Unclassified | place: Washington, USA | collected... | reverse complement strand
GCCGCGTCGACGTCGAGACGGCCCAGGTCCAGCACGGTCTTGCCGCCGTCGCGGACGGAGGCGAAGGCCGTCGCGCCGTCGGCGGGAACGTTAGCGAACGCGACGTCGGCTTCGAGTCGCATCTCGCGCACCGAGGTCCGCACGAACACGTCGTCGATGGCGGTCTTCCCGCTGACCTGCAGATGGATGTCGCGATACAAGCCGGTCAGGTGATGGCACGGCCGGTTCCAATAGTGGTAGTAGTCCGGCTTGCTGAAGTGGCGAAACATGCCCGGATAGTTGTAGCGGATCTCCACGCGGCCGTCGAGGTCCTCGAGCGGCACGTTGCCCGGCGTCGAAAAGTAGAGAATGCTCCGATCCCACTGCAACTCGCGATGGTAGAGGCCGTCGCCCTCAGCGGCGACCTGGTCGACGTCGCCGGTCTTTTTGCCCACGTCCCGGCCGTCCACCAGCAGTTCGATCTCATCCGGGTTCTGGTCCCACGCGCCGCGGATCATCTCGATGCGGTACGCATGTCCCTGGAACGGCACCGCCGCAGCCAGAATGTTCGCCGACGGAAGCGTCTCCTTGCGCAGCACGATCCCTTTGACGACATTCTCCACAAAGACGCAGACCGTGTTGGTTTCGCCCGCGACCACGGCGTCGGACAGATCGACCTCGAACGCGATGTCGCCTTCCTGATAATGGAGCTTGCGACCGTTGCAGAACACGGTGGCGAAATCGGCGACGCCGTCGAACTGCATGACGATCCGCTTGCCCTTCCACCCCGCCGGGATGAACAGCTCCTTCTTGAACCACGCCGAAATGAATTCGTTGCTTGTCTCGAAGACCTTCGGGCCCACGTCGGCGGGCAGCGCGATCTGCTCCCAGCCGTCGGCGGGGATGTTGTCCTCCGCAGCGACAAAACCCTTCGGCCCGCCCGGCTGCCATTGCCAGACGCCGTTGAGGCACACGCGGGCGCGGGTCCAGTCGGGCTCGACGGCGGCGACGGTCAGCCCGGCGTCTTCGCGCGCCGCCGGCTGCGAGGTCACCGGGCTCGGCCGGTGTTCGACGTAGCCGGAGAGCTTGTGATGCGGCAGGAACGGCGTGACGTCGTAGACGCCGCTGACCGCGAACACCCCGTGCTCGAGGTCCTCGCCGCTGGGAATCCAATCGTGATTGGGGTTAGTCTCGTAGCGGTAGAAGCCGACGCCGTCGGGATCGTCGGTCTTGACGATGATCTGGAACGCGGACTTGTTGTCGGTCAGGTGCTTGAGCACGTCGGCTTCGGTGAACACGAACTGCGCGCGGAGCTGTCGCGGCTGAAGCTGGATCGTCTTGGTCACGCCGCCCAGGGTGCATTCGACGCTGGCGGCCTTCGTCGCCCGATAGCGGATCACGTCGATGCGGGCGCGGCGCACTTCGCTTTCAGCGGCGATCGGCAGCGCGCGGTTCAGCGCCAGCGCCGCCGATCCGCGGGCAAACACCGGCGCGGTCCTGATCCGGTCGCGATATTCGCAGACGGCATAGCCGGTGTCCTCAAACACTCGCGGCTGCGGTCCGATCTCGATCCTGCGATCCGATGCGGTGACGGCGATCAGGATGGGCGTGGTGACAGTATCGAGGCTGCGGAAGACGATCGCGGCAACCCGCTTCTCGGGATGCGGATTGTGCCACTCGAACAGGTAGAATCCTACGTCGTCCTTGACCGGGTTCTGCCCTTTCCAGGCCAGCACCGCATTCAGCGGCCGATGCGTGGCCGCCGCCTCCCACCACTCGTCGATCTCGCGGCCGACGCGCAGCGGAATCGTCTCGCTCGTCCCGTCGGCGTACCGCACCTGGTAATCGGCGCAGTGCACGTTCGGCTCACCGTACGAGCAACAGTGCAGGAAATAGAGATACTGCGCCGCGGCGTCGACGGCAATCGGCTCGCTCTCGATCGGCGCTTGCAGATTGTTCCTGCTCCGCAGCGCGATGCATCCCGGCTCAGCCACATTACCCACCACCGCCAGCTTGTCGGCGACGTAAAACGGCACGTTGCGAAAATACTGATAACCCTTCGGAATGAATCGAAGGTCGTTGGAGCCCTGATCGGTCCAGCCGCCGACCTTGTCGTCCGGCGTCTCGTCCTCGAACCGTCGATTGGCGTACGGCGTCAGATCGACGTACGTGACGGTCTCATCCTTGCCGGGTCCGTTGGCGAAGTTCCGTAAATCGACCTCCTGGGCGGCCAGCGAAATCGGAACGACAAGGACGATCGACGCTGCGAAGACGAACAATTTCAGCAGTTTCATGATGGGCTCCCAACGGCATCCTGGAACAACGTGGTCCTGGGGGAATGCATATCGTGCTCGCCATGTTGGTGATCTTGCTGCCGCGATCATGCGGCTGAAGGCCAGCCTAACGGGATGTATCGCTTCCGAAAAACGCCCAGCGGTTCCTGTAGTCCGAGGCGGACCCCAGCAACGGCTGATCGACAACGTGCCCGTCGAGAAAGAGAAAGTTGGCCGATCCGCCGTGACAGCCGGCCATGCTCATGAACTCCTGCGCCCCCAGACCGCCCCAACCCCAGTAGTTGTCCACGGGAACGAACGTGTAGTCGAACCCGTAGCCGCCCGACCAGACACGATAGCCCCAGCCGCACATGAGCATCGGCGTGATGTCGGGAGACGAAGTCACGTTCTTTCCCAGATACGCCGCATACCCCAGAGGAAAATTGACGGCGTATCCGGCACTGTGCCCGCTGGCCTTGGTGCACCAGAACACCTTCTGGTCCCCGGTCCAGTCACGCTTGAAGTACGGCCCGATCCCGTGCGCCAACCGGCCAAACCGATCGCCGATCCCCTCGGCGTACCACGCGAAATAAGCGTAACCGCCGGGCGGGAACGGGTCGCTGGCCGCGTCGTTCCACGGATACCAGTCCGGCCGAAACGTCCACCCGCGAAAACCAAGCGGCAGCGAATTGAACTCGCCCTCGTAAATCGCGAAGCCGTGCCCCAACTGCTTCAGGTTGCTCATGCAGACCACCGACTGGGCCCGTTCCCGAGCCGCGCTCAGCGCCGGCAGCAGCATGCTGACCAGCACCGCGATGATCGCCACCACCACCAGCAGTTCGATCAGTGTAAAGCCCGATATCCCGAATCGTCGCTCACGCATCGCCAACCTCCGATTCCCGTTGTTCGCGGACGCTCTGCCGGACGATCAAATTCGTCGGCAGCGTGACCACCTCGCCCGGCTCGCGCTCACCGTCGACCATCTCGATCACCATCCCGACCGCCAGTTTCATCATCCCGGCTGGGTCCTGGCTGATCGACGTCAGCGGCGGCGCCAGCATCGCCGCGAATGCCGTCCCGTCGATGCCGATCAGCGACACGTCGCGCGGCGTCCGCACGCCTTCCTCGTCCAGACCGCTGAGGAACGGACCCGCCAGATAGTCGCTGCCGACGACCATCGCGGTCGGCCGGTCCAGCCGCCGGCCCACCTGCCGGCCGAACTCCCGCGCCGCCGCGGGCAGGCCCGTAAAACCGCGATACGCAAAGGGCATCGGCTCGACGCGCACGCCCATCGCCGCCCCCGCCTTCGCTAGCGCACTCAGCTTCTCCGGATTGTCGACGTCAACGTAGCCGACCCGCCTGTGTCCCGCCGCCTTCAGGTGCGAAACCGCCTCGTTCATCCCCGGCTGAAAATCCGAAAGGATGCATGACAATCCCTCGAATTTATAATTTACGCATACCAGTGGGAATCTCTCGCGAACCAGTTGGCGATACTGCCGCGTTTGGGCCTCCAAAGCCGACCCGAAGAAGATCATCCCGTCCACCCCGCGCGACATCAGGGCGTCGAACCGCGACAGGTCATCCGCGTGGCTCTGCCACGGCGAAACGCCGATCAGCAGGTGATACCCCCTCGCCTCCGCCTCAGCCATGGCGATCTCAGCCATCTCGTGATAGTACGGGTTGCCCAGGTTGCCGCACATGAACCCGATCGAAAGCGTCCTGCCCCGGATCAGCGCCCGCCCCACAAACGACGGCTGAAAGTTCAGGTCCCGGGCGATTTCACGGACCTTCCGCTGGGTCGAAGCCGAAATCCGTGCGGCGGACCCCTTGCCGCTCAATACCCGCGAAACCGTGGCCTGGCTGACCCCGGCCCTCCGCGCGATGTCCGTCATCGTAACCGCCACAACGACCCTTTCATAGGATGCGTATTCGTATACGCACCTACAATGTAGCTGCATCCGCCAATAGAGTCAAGGCGCAATCGGAGCGGGAACAGCGCCGGAGAGACGGCTTGGAGGGCGTTCTGCCGGCTTGCAGTCCTGGTTTGCCAAAATGGGTAGGATGCACCGCAAGTGTCACCCGCGGATGCGAGGGGCGACCGATGATTATCAGGCAGACGCTTCCTCCGCCAGTACAACGTCGTACCCGAGGGACTCCAGGAGCTTCACGACCGCCGTGCCGATACCCCAGGCACTGTCGAAAGATATGGGATCGGTCAACTGGACAGCCTGCGGGTCCTCCCAGGTGCGCGGTCCGTCATCGGCCTCGCCATAGTCGGGCTGGACCCACACCGAGGCCGGGGCCTTCTCGCCTGAGCCAACAGGAGCATCAAGTTCCTGCAGAAGTAGAACCAACAGCTTTCTCTCATCGCTCATGGCGTACCTCCCTGTCCTCTACCAGCCGCCTGCCTGCCGTACCATCTGATGTGTAGATTGAGGCCAATGTCAGTCGTTCGCGCCCTCTGCCAACTCGGTATCGTGACCAAGGGACTGAAGAAGCATGGCGACCGCGCCGGCGATCTTGAGGGCAGCATCACAATCCATGAATTCGGTTAACTGAACCGCCTGCGGGTCTTCCCAGAAAGCTGGGCCATCGTCGGCCTCACCATAGTCAGGCAAGACCCAGACAGAGGCTGGGAGCTTCTCACCCGGCGGAGCAGATACGTGCACATCCTGCACATGCAAGACCACCAGCTTCTTCTTGTCGGCCACGATCGACCTCCTTCCACGGCGACACGTTGCGGTCTCTCTCACATCGGCGTCTGTCCCTCCAGATATGACCGCGCCAGGGCTGTCCGCTTCCCATATTCTCTTGAAGCAAATACGAAACCGCTTCACTAGGGTCGGCCACATCAGGCACACGGTCCCTACTGCAGTTACAGCAAGAAGAACAGCGGCGGCTTCCGCTTGTCCCGCCGACTAGGCGCCTCCTGTATCTCTCGCGACGCGCCGGAGTCGTGGCGGCCCGCCGCCGTGCATTTCAGAGTGAGGGTAATCCTCGATCCACCTGCCTCCCGTTTCCGGACAAACGTATTCCGTAATCCAACTCTCAACGTCCACACGGATCAGATTAAGATGGAGCCGCGCGAATTCCTGCGCTTCCGCACCGTTCAGTTCGCGATCGTACTTCAATGCCTCTGACACGGCACACCCTCCACGATCTGATGGAGACTGCCAGCACCTACGCTGTTACTCGCCGATCGGCACCTCACAACACCAACCGGCCTGTCAATTCGTTCACAAACGACCCCACCTGCCGCACATTTGCCTCAACCACTTGCCCAAGTCTACCCGCTCGAAACCAGCTCGTCAACCCTATACAGGTCGAGAGCATCCACCGGAGTTCTACCCACGCCGTGGCCACGGTGAGTTTGATGCTGATCAGAGAAACCGATCTGGCCCGATAGGAGGGCCGACACGTGGCGGGCCAACTCAGCCGCAGGCGGCGACTCGTCGCATCCGCTCTCGGAGGAGATGCTGACCCGCTCAAGGGTAATGGTGCGTCGGAACGACGCACCATACTATCTCAAAGCAGTCCAGAATTCGAAATCCCCTCCGCGTGGCCCGCGTGATCCGTGCCGCTCTTTCGGGGACGACCGAGGCCGGTCACTCCCGATATGCCTCGCCGGTGGCGGCGACCAGGGCCGGAATGGCCATCGTGTGGCCGCTGCGGAAGGTCACTGATCGGACCTGGGCCTGCGGCTGGCGGTTGGTCCACTCCACCATCCACAAGCCGATCTTGTTGTCCACCCGCGGATCGCGAACCGACCAGGCCAGCCGGGCTCCCGGCATCGATCCGTCGCCGATCCACCAGTTGCCGAAGTTCACGCCGGCCTTCAGCGCGAACGTCTCGGTCTCGTAGAGGCACTGACCGCCCTCGAAGTGAAACTCCAACTCCGCAGCCGTCGAGCCGTCCTCGCCCGTCCACGCGCCGGCCACCAGGAACACCATGCGCGAAACCTTCTGACCCACCGCAAGCTCGACCGCCTCGGGCCGATTGCCCTTGGGATACCGCACGTTGCCCTCCGAGTGCAGCACGACGCAGCCGCGGCCGTCGTTGGCGTTCGGATCGATGATCCGGAACGAAACGCCCTCAAACGTCTGATCGCCGGTCGGCAACAGCCGCAGGTCCTGGGCCTTGCCTTCGTCGAACCATCCGCCCTCCCCGTCGCGACCCTTATCGTCGGCAAAGCCGCGATTGGCCGCCGCCCGCAGATCGACAAACACCGCCCGATCGGCGTCGATCGGATCGATCCGGCAGTCGGCGATCTCCGGGCCCGCGATCGGGGGAATCGCGTAGTTCGGCGTCAGCGATTCGTCCCACGTCGTCTCCAGCGCATAGCCCAGCAGGTTCTCCAGATACCGCGTGGCAACGGCATCGCGACCGTAGCGCCGGACCGCCTCCGCCTGCGAGAACAGTGCGACGCCCTCGCCGATCCGCACCTCGGCGACGGTCATGCCGAACCGCCCGCCGTAGGCGCTGGTGGCCAGCACGGACTCGGACAGCGGCGCCAGGTGCTTGTGGACGATCACCGGCGAGTCGCTGGTGAACGGCTGATTGGGATCCTCGCGATCCCAGGTGTCCCACTCGACGTTTTCAAGACCCTCGAAAATCGGATGCTCCGGCACGATCAGGTCGGGATTGGCCGAGCGCGTCTCGACGAGCTGATATTGCCGCGCGAACGGCAACACGCCGATATAATCCGTCTGCTCCAGGCACAGCAGCTTGCCGCCCGCCTCGATCCATCGGCGGATCGCATCGCCCGCGCCGCGCAGCTCCGGCGAGAAGCTGTTGAACCCGATCACGAGAATCTCGTAGCGGTCGAGGTGATCGAAATCGGCGATCGGCTCATAGGCGATCTGGAGGCGATCGAAAAGCTCGCGTGTCGCCGCGCTGTCGTAGTGCGTGCCGGCAAAGAGCGGATCGGAAGGCTTGACGTACAAACCCACCTTGCGCCCACCGGTGTCGATGGCCGCCCGCTGCGCATCCGGCCCGAGGATGTAGAGATCGTAATCGTTGTCGAGCAGCTTTTCGCCTTCGTGAAACAGCGTCAGACGCAGCGTGTACCGACCGGTCGCCGCGTCGCCGGGAATCGTCCAAGCCACCGGCTCGATCCTCTTTTCGCCCTGACCGATCTTCTCGTAGCTCAGCAAACGACTGAAAATACTCTTTCCCTGCGGGTCCAGCACGCACACCTCGGTCCCAAGATCGGCCGCGTCGCTCAGCGTGTCATTGAAGGTGTAAACCCGCGTGGACCACGCCTCGCCCGCCATCGGATGATGCCAAAAATACGCATCCGCGCACGCGTACAGCGGGCTGTTGATCCGCCGCATCGCCAGCCCGAACGCGTCCATGCACTCCGCCCGCGTCGGATTGACACGATGCGTGGCGAAACCGACCACGTGCTCATTGTACCGCCGCTGGCACTCGACCATCCGCTTGTAGTACTCGGCCCGCAGCGGATTGCCGGCGTCCTTCTCCCGCAGAAACCCGCGAATGCCGTAGAGCCGCAGGTTGTCCTTGACCCGCGGCCAGTAGTACGCGTTCTGCCCGCTGAAGCCTTCGCGCAGACACAACGCGACGTATTCCTTTCGCGGAATCTCCGGCAGGCCCGGCTTGAGCGACTTGAAGAAATACTCCCAGTGCTCGCAACGGAAAAGACCGAAACACTCGCCGTTGTACCACGGCCGGTCCAGCTTCCCGTGAATGTACGCGCCAAGATGGGCGCTCCGCGTCTCGATGTCGCTCCACAGCGCCTCCCACGTCGAATAGAAATGGTCGTCGAAGAAATCGACCTTCGCCGTGAACGGATCGTCGGACCGCTGGGCGTAGTACCGGCCCGACTGCGTCAGCGGCACGGGAATGCCGACCTCGTGCTTCAGGTAGTCGTAGGCGGCGCAGAGGTACTCGCTGAACTGGCTCCCGTAAAGCTCGTTGCCGAGGCTGAACGCCCAGATCGACGGATGGTTCCAATGGGCGTAAATCCGGCGGGCATACTGACCCTTCACGTCATCGGGAAGCTGCCCGTTCTTGACGAACCTATCAAAGACCGAGCCGCCGCCCCGATCGTGTGGAATGGTTTGGTTCTCCACGTGCGGCAGTTCCGGATAGACCAGCACGCCGAGCTCGTCGGCCACGTCGAACATCGGTTCCGTCCAGCAGTCCGAGTGCGCCCGGATCAAAAGCAAATTGACGTTCCTGTGACGCTCGAACCATTCGGTCAGGTTGATCGACGCGTTAGTGAACGAACTCCCACCGTAACCGCCCTCTTCGCGGTTCAGGTCCTGGTTGAACGGCCACAGGTCGCACCGCTTGGCGTAACCGCCGTGTTCAAGCTGCTCGCCTGGAATCCAGAGCTTCTTGCCGTTGAGGCGAATGGTCGTGCCGTCGCACGTGAACTGGCGGTATCCGAACCGCGTCTGACCGATCGTCTCGCCGCCGCCGACCAGCTTGACGTGATAGAGGTTGGGACGCTCGTAAGTCCATTCGACGGGATTCGGAACGTCGATGGTGAACGACTGTTCGCCGATCCCTGCCGGAATCGTTGTCCTGCCCAATGCGATCTCGCATGGTGCAATCGGATCGGGCGACTGATAGCGGTACGACTCCCAGCCGCTCAACTCCACCGCCAGATCGACCGTATGTTCCGCGCCGGTTCCGTTGTCGAATCGACAGCGAAGATCGAGCTTCTTCTCCGCGGGCCGCGGCGTGACGACAATCCCCTCGGTGAACAACCGCGGCATCACGTCGATCTGGACCGGCTGCCATATTCCGCCGTGCCAGCGCCCGGCTGGATTGTGATACGCGCGAACGGCGATCGTGTTCTCCGCGCCGAGTTCGACGGCCTCGGTGATATCGAACGCGAACGCGCCATACGCGGCGCGGTCCTCGCTGTAGTAGGCCATCTTGTGCCTGCCGATTTGTCGGCCGTTAATGAACACCGTCGCCTCGTCGAGCACGTGGCTGAATCGCAAGACCAACCGCCGCCCGCGATGCTCAGCCGGAACGGTGAACGTCCGCCGATACCAGCCGACCCCGCGAAACTCGTCGCCGGCGTTCCAGTTCCACGGAACAAAGACACTCACCCACTCGCCATCGTCGAAACCGCGCTCGGCAAAACCATTTTGTGTACCGTAGTCGTCGGCTGGATTCTCCTGCGTGTCGCGAAGCTTGATCAGCTTCCACCAGCCGTTCAGATACACCGCCGGACGCTTGCCGCAGAATAAATCGTACTTCTCGTCGCTCCAATTCTTCACCGAATCGGAAAACGACGGCTCGAACGGATGGGCGTAGGCCGCCGCTTCCACCGTCTGAACCTCGGCCGCGGTCGCGGCTGCGGTCAAAAGGAAAGACAACAGCATGCTCGCCAGAGGCTGGTGCGCCCGGAGGACGCGCCCTGCGGGATTGCAGCGGGTGCTCATTGTTGAGTCTGCCTATCAAGAGGGAGTGGTGCGTCCGGAGGATGTACCCACGTTATTCCCATCGATATTCGCCGGCGTAGCACGGGTAGATCAGACTATCCATCCACTTGACGTGGAGGTCGCCGAACATGACATTGTCGCTGTTGTGGTGGCGCCGGCTGCGATCGCCCTCCAACTCGACGGCGCCTCTGCCCCAGAGGTTCAGCGAAGGGCAACTCGGCTTCGTGTCAACGAACGTAATCACCATAGAAACCGGAGAGCCATAACTCATGTTACTGCACAGCGTCTCAAGCTTCTGCGAACCGGCGACCAGGAAAGTCAGATTGATGCCGTACGTGATGCCGCGATAGGCGCCGGAAAGGTCCGGCTCGGCGGGGCACACGAGGATATTCGGACGGGTATCAAGATTCACGTAGTTGGGCGTCAACGCATAATGCCAGCAATTGCCCCAGTTGGCCGGCGAAATGTACGAGGGAGGAATCGGCAGATACCCGCTGAAGTCCTCAGCGTACATCCACAGCGCGGTCGCGAACTGCTTGAGGTTCGACTGGCAGGCCACGGTCTGGGCCTGCTGGCGGGCCGACTGCAGTGCCGGAAGCAGGATCGCCACCAGCACCGCGATGATCGCGACCACCACCAGCAACTCGATCAACGTGAACGAACGACGGTTGTACATGGCATCTCATCCACCAGAGGTCGTGTACAGGTCACCGGGAATCGGATCGATCGGATCGGGAGCGGACTTGCCCGCGATCAGATCGAGCAAGACGTCAACCGCCCGCGCCGCCATCTGACGGCGGGGAATCTCCAGAATCGCCGGCGTGTAATGCCGCGAAACATTGCCGACCGAACCGAAATACGCCAACACCAGCTCGTCGGGCACCCGCCGCCCCATCCGCGCCGCCTCGTGTACGGCCGCCTCGTAACACAAGTGGTTATAGCAGATCAGGGCGTTGATGTCCGCGTGGCTGTGCAGGTACCGCGCCACCGCCTCGACCATTAGCGAATCGTCCTTCTTGGTCGCCAGGTCCCCCGTGCCCAATCCCGCCTCGCTCAGCGCATCCTCCACCCCGCGGTAGCGCTGGTGGACCGAATACGGCCCTTCGCTGTGCCCGATGTACCCGATCCGCTGACGGCCAAGCTGGATCAGCCGCCGGGCCAGCCGGTAGCCGTTGGTGTACTCGTCCGAAGTCACGCACGGCACGCCCGCCGTCGGCTCCCGGTTGATCCACACCGTCGGCACGCCCAGATGCGAGAACCGCTCATCCACCCGCCGCAAATCCACCCCGACCTCCGCGATCCCAAGCACCCCGTCGACCACAAGTTCCGAGAACAGCCGCGGCGGCTCGACCACGTCATCCGTCATCATGTCCAGAAGGAACGGCTCGAAGATCACCGAGTAACCGCGACGGGCCAACTCCAGCGTGGCGGCGTCCAGGTATTCATTGTCGGAGTCGTGACTCCTGGCCGCCGATTCATACCGCGTGACCGCGCAGGCGATCTGCCGGAAACTGCCCCGCCGCATCGTCCGCGCCGCGGCGTTCGGCCGAAACCCAAGCCGACGCGCGATCTTGCGAATCTCCGACGCCCGACGCGCCGCGCTCGGCCAGACCTCCTTGTTCTTCCCGTTGAGAACCCGCGAAACCGTCTCAACCGAAACCCCCGCCTCGCTCGCAATGTCCTTGAGCGTAACCATAGAATGCTGACCTTATCGTTCCGCTATCCTGAATCAGCGCTCGAAACGCCAACTCTTGAACGTTCCCATTTCGACAACGTTCAAGATTTATCGTACCAGATGACCCGCAAGTCTGTCAAGACGGTTGTTCTACGCGACGCGGACGGTATATTGGACGTTCAAGACGTGGGGAGACCCAACGATGGATGTGAACGTAACGCTTTTCGGGAACAGTGGTTTCGAGATCCAAGCCGGTGGATTCCGCCTCCTCATCGACGCCTTTACCAACGGCTATCCCGGTGGTACGCAACTCGATCCACCACCCGAATCGGTGCAAAATGCCGACTTGATCCTGATCACGCACAGCCATTACGACCATTTCAGCCCGTGGAAGACCGCCGCCGCGGCGAGGGTCTCCGGCGCACAAGTGGTGGGCCCAAAGGCGGTTATCGACGCTCTGGCGGGTGAGCTGCCGGCTGGGCAACTGGTCGAAGCCGAACCGCCGGTCGCACCGGCCGGTCAACCCGCCGCCGCTGTGGAATTGACGAGCGGTCCGGCGAAGATCACCGCCTTCCGGACGTTTCACGCTCGGGGCCACAATTCGTATCTGATTGACGTGGAAGGGGTTAGGTTGTTTCACGACGGCGACAACGAGGACACCCGCCGGCTTGACCTCGCGCGGCTGGGGCGCAATGATGCGCTTTTCCTGTGTCCGTGGAAAGGTTCGGGTTGGGTCGAGTTTATCGAACGTCTTAATCCTAACCGGTGGTTTTTGATGCACTTAACGGATGCGGAATTGGACGACCACGAGGCGGGACGGTTTTTCGCGGACATCTGCGATTATGTGCCATTGGCGGATCGGCTGGTGGTTTTGCGGCCGGGTCAAACACATGGTTTTGCAGTTGGCGGCTGAGGTGGCCTAGAATTTGGTTCATTTGATGTGGAAACTGTCTGAGTGGCATGGAGTTGGAGCGGCATGAGTTCGATCGGTCAGAAGAAACCAGCGGCGGTGGTCAAGCGTCGGCGCACGTCGAAGTTTGTGGAGATTTTTCGGACGACTCCGGTCAATACGGTATGTCCGAATTTTTACGTGTTGGCGCATGCCAACGGCTGCGGGTTTGATCCGGTGTGCAGCTACTGCTATTTGAAATCATCGTTCTGGTATCTCAAGCAGCCGCATGTATTTACGAACGTCGAGCAGATTGAGGCGGAGGTGCGTCGGTGGATTGGTCAGGATGAACACGAGTCGTACGTTCTGAACACGGGCAATCTTTCGGACAGTCTGACGTTTGAGGATGAGCGTCCGCTGGTGGGGAGGCTGGTGCAACTGTTTCGCACGGAGGCGGCGGATCGCGGTCGGCCGCACTGTCTGCTGCTGGTAACCAAGGGGGGGATGGGCGAGTGCCGAAGTCTGCTGGCGGAGAGGCCTTGCGCGAATGTGATTGTTTCGTTTTCGATCAACCAAGCGGAGGCGGCGGCGAAATATGAGCGTGGGGCGGCGACGACGGCGGATCGGTTGGCGGCGGCGAAGCGGCTGATCGAGGCGGGTTGGCGGGTGCGGGTGCGGATCGATCCGATGCTGTTGGGGTTCGAGTACGGCGGGTTGGCGGAGCAGGTGCGGGGTCTTCCGCCTGAGCGGTTGACGCTGGGGACGCTGCGGGCGGAGTCGAATCTGATGGGCGCGAACGGGAACGGGATTTTTGCCGACCTCGAGCAGCCGGAGGATGCGAAGGGGTTGGCGCGGTATCCGCGCGAGGCGCGGATGGGTTTGTATCGGCCGGTGGTCGAGGCGATGCGCGGGGTTTGTCCGATCGGCTTGTGCGAGGAGACGCCGGACGTGTGGGAGGCGTTGGGTCTGGACGTTGAGGCCAAGAGCTGCAACTGCGGGTTGTAGGCAGCGCGCATATCGATTCGGTTTGCAAAACGGGGCGGTGACGATCAGAATGTGACACCTGTTGCTTGTTGTGCCGGTTCGCGCGTGTTGCGCGGAACGGGATGCGGCGGCTGGGGCGAGGGAAAAGGAGAGGCTCGCGATGAGCGGTCGGAGCGTGTTGGTCACGGGGACCAGCGGGCGTCTTGGATCGGCGGTGGCGCAGCGTCTGGCGGAGGAGTGCGCGGTGGTCGGGTTCGATCTCAACGTCCCGTCGGACGAGGTCGCCAAGTGTTTGAGCCGTTCGGAGGTCGGGTCGATCACCGATCCGGAGGCGGTGGCGCGGGCGATCGACGGGGTCGAAGTGGTCGTGCACTGCGCAGCGATTCCGGGCAACTGCCGGCCGGCTCACAAGCTGGTGGAGGTTAACGTGCTGGGGACGTTTGTGCTGCTGGAGGCGGCGGGGAACCGCGAGCACGTTCGGCAGTTCATCTACATTTCATCGGTGTGCTGGTTCGGGATTACGGAGCAGGCGGCGGATCGGTATATGCCGTCATACCTTCCGCTTGACGAGCGGCATCCATCGGTGGCGGTGGCGCCGTATGGGGCGAGCAAAGTGCAGGCGGAGAGTTGGTGCCGGTGGTACGCGGAGTTTTACGGCAAGCCGGTGGTGTCGATTCGTCCATCGCTGATCGTTCCGCCGCATCGGGAGTCGAAGTTTGTGGCGAGGGCGGCGCCGAACCAGCGGGTATTGAACGATTACGTGGGGCAGAACGATCTGATCGACGGGATCGTGCGGGCGATGGCGTACGAGCCGAGGGACGGGTTCGATTGTTTTTTGATGAACGCGGAGGACCAGTGGACAACCACGCCGACGCTGGAGCTGGCGGAGCGATTCTATCCGGGCGTGCCGGTGGATCGTGAGAAGCTGAGCCGCTGCGACGGGTTTGGTGCGCTGATCTGTTGCGATCACGCGCGGGAGGTGCTGGGCTGGTCGCCGAAGTACCGCTGCGCAAGATGAGGAGTTGCCATGAAGATCACGAAGCTGGAGACATTTTTCGTCAAGCCGCGGTGGCTGTTTTTGAAGGTTTCGACGGATGAGGGTCTGGTCGGCTGGGGCGAGCCGATCGTGGAGGGCCGTGCGCGGACGGTGGCGGCGGCGGTTCGCGAGGCGGCTGACTACCTGGTGGGCCAGGACCCGCGGGCGATCGAGCGGCACTGGCAGGCGCTGTATCGCGGGACGTTCTATCGCGGTGGGGCGGTGTTGACGAGCGCGCTGAGCGGGATCGAGCAGGCGCTGTGGGATATCAAGGGCAAGTTCCACGGGATGGCGGTGCATGAGTTTCTAGGCGGGCCGTGCCGGACGCGGGTGCGGATGTACGCCGGCTGCGGCGGGTATGAGGCGGAAGCGGCGGCGGAGTCGGCGAAGAAGCGGGTGGCGCAGGGGTTCACAGCGGTCAAGATCGCGGCGGAGGAGCCGGTGCGGAACGTCGATACGCCGGCGTACGTCGAGCGGCAGGTGAATCGGTTGGCGGCGGTTCGCGAGGCGGTGGGCGGCGGGGTGGATATCGGGATCGATTTTCACGGTCGGGTGAGTCCGGCGATGGCAATCCGGCTGGCGCGGGCGTTCGAGCCGTACCATCCGATGTTCATCGAGGAGCCGTGTCTGCCGGAGAACGTGGATACGATGGCGCGGGTGGCGCAGTCGACGAGCATTCCGATCGCGACGGGCGAGCGGCTTTTCACGCGGTGGGGGTTTCGCGAGGTGCTGGAGAAGCAGGCGGCGGCGATCCTTCAGCCGGATTTGTGCCACGCGGGCGGGATTTTCGAGGCGCGGAAGATCGCGGCGATGGCGGAGGTGTATTACGCGTCAGTGGCGCCGCACAACCCGCTGGGTCCGATTTCGCTGGCGTCGTGTCTGCAGGTGGACGCGTGCACGCCGAATTTCCTGATCCAGGAGCATCCGGGGATGGCTGAGGGGTGGGATCTGGGGCAGGGGTTTCTTAAGAGGCCGTTTGCGGTTGAGGATGGGTATATCGCGATTCCGCGGGGGCCTGGGTTGGGTATTGAGGTGGATGAGGCGGTGGTTCGCGAGCGCGGCTGCGACGGCGACTGGCAGACGCCATTGATCAGCTATCCGGATGATGGGTCGTTTGCGGAGTGGTGAGGGGGAGGGGGAATTAAGTAAGGTGTCCCTGGAACTCAGCGAAGGCAACCGATCCCACATCGCATGGAACTGCGTGCTTTCGGCGGTCCGGTAGGGATCGATTCGGTAATCGGCTACCGTCTCAGCCCCCGCCTGGGCGATGAACGT
>Ga0123329_1002634_pt1 | contig 15538 bp, 12 predicted proteins | sample BioC12SIPDNA_FD_89703 | JGI IMG/M metagenome (GOLD analysis project Ga0123329, IMG submission 89703) | Anaerobic biogas reactor microbial communites from Washington, USA - Biogas_R1_B C12 SIP DNA | ecosystem: Engineered > Bioreactor > Anaerobic > Unclassified | place: Washington, USA | collected... | reverse complement strand
GACCGGCGGCGGGACGATCGCCTCGGCAACCGAGCAGGTCAGCGGCATCGACGTCTCCTCGCTCCCCGACGGGACACTCACCTTCAGCGTCACGCTGACCGACACGGCCGGAAATGCCGGCAGTCCGGCGACGGCCTCGGCAACCCTTGCCGCCGTCGATGCCGCGCTGACCGAGACGGATGGTTGGCTGTAGGTCAGAAGCGGTAGTCGAGGCCGAAGGAGAGCCCCTGCGCCCAAAAGTCCGTGGTAATGAATCGGTGCTGGGGCGCGGGAACGCCCGTCAGGTCTCCGCCGGAAAGCTGCGTCGGATTGACGTTGATGTGCGTCGATCCGGCGGCCTGGCCAGCATCGATCTGGTCGCCCGGCCGGGCGACCTGGCTCAGGTAGAGCAGCGAGTACCCGAACGTCGCCTTCAGCCGGCAGGTGAGCGCATAGCTGAGGGTAAGGCCCATTTCGGGTATCGCGGTGAAGCTGCTCTGGGAGTAGCTGCCGATGTTTGTCGGCAGGGCCAGCAGGGCGCCTTCGGTTGTCACGGCGGGCTGGCCGGGAAGGGTGGCAACTGTCTCCCCGCCGATGACCACCCGAGACCGCATCCCGCCCAGGGCCACCTTGGCTACGCCTTCGAGCGACCAGCGGCGCCACTGGGCCTGACCGGAGAATCCCAGTTCAAACCCGTGAAACTCGTTGCTGGCGTCGAACAGGTCGGACGCTCCCACAATCGTCCCTTCCTCGAACACCGGGCTGGCCGGGCCGACCGTGAATTGCTGGCCGATTGCCAGGGTTTCGGCGAAACGGCTGTAGCGGTAGCCGAGCAGGAGGTCCACGCGGCGTCCGTGTTGCTGGAAAATCGCGTCGCGCGAGAGCAGTTCGAACGACTGTAGCTCATTGCTCAGGGCGACGTCGACGTGCGCGTTGGTCGCCAAATTGGGGAAGGCCACCAGCAGGGAATCCTGAAGCGACGTCTCCACGTTGAAGAACGGCCTGGCCAGGATCGGGTTGCTGCCGCTGGCGGCGTTGAAGTCGGAGGTCTTCTCGCTGAGGAAGAAGTAAGTCGCCTCGACGCCCGACGCCAGGTCCGGAAACGGTGAATATCCAAGCGTGAAGCGGGCGCCGGGCCGCACGCCCAGGTCTTGATCCTCGCCTCCGAACAGGACGCTTGTGCCCGGCTGGCCCAACACGCCGGCCTGGGCTTGCGGGGTGTTCGCGGGACTGGCGGTGACCAGCGGGGGCAGGTCCGCCGAGGGGGTCCACCACATGAGGAAATCGCCGCGGAACCAGAGCCGATCGCAGACGCCAACGCACCCGAAAGCACCGGTGCAGCCAACGCCGAACGCCGGGCCGCCGTCGCACGCGGTGCACGGGCCGCCGCCGATGCCGCACGAAGCGCACTGGTCCGCCGCGCCGAAGTCTGCCGCCGAGCTGGTCCATTGCAGGCCGCCCTGCGGATCGCCTGCGGATTCCGCTCCGGCCTCCTGCCCGGCGGGGCTGCTCATCGCCGCATATTGCGCTGGCCGGACCGAAGAGGCCTTGGCGCGCGTCGCGGGCCTTGCGGTTCGGCTCGCCGCCTTGGCTGAGGCGGCCGTCTGCCGAGAAGCCTGAACCGCCGCCGTCGACTGCGCGTCAACCGGCGAGGCAACACAAAACAAACCGGCAAGTGAGGCCGCGCAGAGAAACAACGAAGCTTGGACACGATGCACGAAGGTGGAGGAAATTGTCGCCGACATGGTCTTGACTGACTTCCATTTCTATCCCCCCGTTCGATAGTCCCGAGATTCGTCCACTGTTGCCGGTAGGTTATCGGCAGTCCCGCGTTCTTAATCCAGCGATTATGACGATCATGCGGATTTTTCGGGCGCGTCGCCAGAGTTGGTCAGGTTGGGGCGTGCCCGTTCGAGTGGGCGATCGGGGCGAGGTCCGCTCAAGGCGAACGATCGTTTCTCGCTTTGCCCATCAGATACCCCGCGGAGGTCGGACCAGCGGAGCCGGCATGCAGCGCGGGGCACGCCGGGACGTTCAATGGTCTTGGGCGGGGAGCAGAGGCGCGGCTACCGGGCGCGGCTGCCGATCGCCGTCACCTGGTCCATGATCCAGCGATCCACGTCGCGAAGCATCTGCTCGGTCAGTTGATGCCCGCAGGGGTATTGCCTCAGCGTGACCGAGATCCCGGCCGTGTGAAGCAGGCGGAGATCGTTGCAGGCCTCTTCCGGTCCGTAGACTTGGCTGTCTCGCCCGACCGCCAGGAAGGCAGGCATTTTCCGCGCCGAGACGAGGCACGCCAGCGGCTGGTGAGCGGAGGGGAAGGCCCCGCCGAGCGACAGAACGCCGGCGAAACTTTCCGGGTGCTTCATGGCGATCCGCAGCGCCATCGAGCCGCCGGCATCGAAGCCGGCAAGAAAGATCCGCGTTCGGGAGACATGAAACCGCTTGGCGGCCGCCTCGATGCAATCGAAGACGCGGTGCGCGGCCGCCTCGATCATCTCGGGCGTCTGCGGCCAGCCGAGCCGGACGGCGTCTGCGCAGCGGAATCCGCGGGGAGCCGCCGCAGCGTAGTTCCGCATGCTGATCAGCGGCATGATCCGAATCAACTGCCGCTCGTCGTCGTGGCCGGGGCCATGCAGCCAGATCAGCAGCGGGTAGGCATACTTCCGTTCGTAATGCAGCGGCGCGAAGAAGGCGTGCGCGTGCTCCTTCACCGCCGCGGAAAACAGGGCCGTGTCGATCTCGAAGGGGACCTTCCGAGCGGCCGCCGGCTTGGATTCTGACCTGGATTTTATCGGATTCATTGCGATCGGAGGGGACGATTGCCATCGATTTCGGCGTGACTGTACTTGATCCGCGCCGCCGCTGTCAAGCGGAGTCAATTGACGAGTTGGGCCATCGCCTCGACGAGCGTCTTGACCCCGTCGATGCTCCGCTGGAACGCCGCGCGCTCTTCCGCAGTCATCTCCAACTCGATAATTCGCTCGACCCCAGCCGCCCCCAGGACGACCGGCACCCCCACGTAGTAGCCCCCCACCCCGTATTCCTTGTCGCAATAGGCGGCGCAGGGAAGCAGCCGCTTCTTGTCGCGGACGATCGCCTCCACCATCTGCGCTGTTGCCGCCGCGGGCGCGTAATAAGCGCTGCTGGTCTTCATCAGGCCGACGATCTCGGCCCCGCCGGCTCGCGTCCGCTCGACGATCTCCTTGAGCCGCTGCGGCGAAACCAGTTGGGCAACGGGAATCCCCCCGGCGGAACTGCAACTGGCCAAGGGCACCATCGTGTCGCCGTGCCCGCCGAGCAGCATCGCGGCGACGTCTTCAACACTGACGTTCAACTCCATCGCCAGAAACGCGCGGTACCGCGCCGTGTCGAGCACGCCGGCCTGCCCGATGACTCGCGCCGGGGGAAACCCGGTCACATCGCGGGCGCGCTGGACCATGGCATCGAGTGGGTTGCTGACCACGATCACGATCGCCGACGGACTGGTGCGGCGAATCTGCTCGGCGACCGCGCCGACGATCCGGGCGTTCGTGCCCAGCAGATCATCGCGGCTCATGCCCGGCTTGCGCGGAATCCCCGCCGTGATCACGACCACGTCGCTACCGGCCGTGTCGTGATAGCTGGTCGTGCCGACGACGCGGGCATCGAAGCCGAAGATCGGGGCAGCCTGCATCAGGTCGAGGGCTTTGCCGGCGGGCATTCCCTCGGTCTGGGGAATGTCCAGGAGAACGATGTCGCCCAGTTCCGCCACCGCGCACCAGTGCGCGGTCGTCGCCCCCACGTTTCCGGCGCCGATGATCGTGATCTTCGCCCGCTTCATCATCTCGGTTTCCCTTCTCAAGTTGCCTGAACGATTCCCGCCTGCCACGACGCGGAAATTACCATTGTAGGGCCTTGTCGCGTTCGTCAAGATCCCGCCGCCCGCGGCCGGCCGGATTCAATCCCCGGATTTGGCCTCCGCTCCCGGCGGAGCCGTGTCCGCCGAGCCCTCGCTGGCCGCCCCGCCAAACCGATCCCACTCGATCTCCGACATTTCCGCAGGGCGGCGCCGCCAGATGCGTCGCTCAAACTCGCGATCCCCCCGTCTGAACCGGTGGAGAACCAGCCAGACCGCGGCCAGAATGCCCAGCACCAGGACCGTTCCGATCAGGCGTTCGGCCGGACTGTCCGCCGGCGCCTGATACGGATGCCACACGGCGGTGTCGCCGATCAACAGCGGGGCAAGCTGCCGCTCGACCTTCCCATCGTTAGCCGGCACGGCACTGCGATAAGACCAGGTTTTGAAGAAGAAACCGGGCACCGTCAGGGCTTCGCCGAATTCTGGCCCGTCGCCCGTCGGCAGCCCCTCGGGCAATCGGCGCAGACAGAACACCAATGGGTTGTCTTGCGAATCTGCGGTAAACAAATAGACCTGATAATACTGGTCGATTCCAAAGCGCTCGATCACCTCCGGTTCGCCGACTCGAACCGGCAGGATTCGTCTGGCGGTGCCGGACAGTTCGACGAGTTTTCCCTGCTGGAGGTGGGGCTCGTTGAACAGCGGTACGACGGAGTACTCGGTCCGCCGCTGCCGCGCGAGGCGGTCCTTGGCCCAGCGGCTCAACTCGCCCGGCGCAGCGCGGCCCGCCGCGGCCAGCATCTGGTAGAAGCACTCGTGATCGGCCGCGGTCAACCGCCGGGTCTCCCAGTCGATCTCCGGCGCGCCGCCGTGCTCGTTCCGCTTGGGCGGCGGCGGAATCGGCACGTCGTCGAGCAGCCCGACGTCCATCCCCAGCCGTCCCAGATCGGTTGGCGGATACCAGGCCATCCGGGCGGCCAGAAAGACGGCCCTCAAGCCGCCCGGCTCGGAGCTGGGATCGCCCAAAAAGAACGCCATCGCGGCGGCGGGCTCCGCAATCGCCTCGCGCGGCTTCCAGGCTCGAGGCGTTTTGGCCGAGAGGACTTCGACCAGCTCGCCCGACTCCAATCTCAAGCGGCAGCGCCAGAGCAAGGCGAATTCACTCCCACTGCCGCGGGCATCCGCCAACTCGCAGGGTTCGATGCGCTCGACCACGCCGCGAAGCGCGAAGACCTCCGCGCGATAGGCCTCGGGCTGCTCGGCAAGCTGGTTGAGATCGGGCGGCCCGTGCGACCAGTATTCCAGGTCGATCGGCCGCACATCCTGGGCGATCCGATAGAGCATGTTGCGGAGCACCTGGCGATCGGCCTCGTGCCACGGCCCGCCGCGGCCCAAGACTTCCAATTGGCGCTCCTCAATTCCGCCGAGCCGAAACAATTCGCGCGGGCTCAGCGTGGGTGGCTCCGCCCCGGCCAGAAGCCGACACGCCAAGGCGGCCACCGCAACGGCGAGCGCAAACCTGGATCGCTTGAGGACTCGAGGTCCCTGGTAAATATACCCCCTGGAAATCGCCATTCCTTAAGGATCGTTCTCCTGTTCTTGCTCGGCCAGCAGCCGCAAGCGGCGACCGACCTCGATCGGCTCTGCGATTTGCCCCGGCTGAATCGTGGCGAGAAACCGGCATTCCGTCTTGGCCGGCCGGATGCGGCGGGTCCGCCACCAAGAGGCCAGGACGACCGCCGCGGCTATCCCCGCGGCGGCGGCGACCAGCAACGGAAGCGAGACGGGCTCGGTCCGCGCCGGCGCTTTCACGGCCGGCGTCCACGCGAGCCCCTTGGCCAGGACGACGGGCGCCAGGCGAACGGTGTCCCGGGCCGCATAGGACCAGCGTTTGAAGAAGAACCCCACCAGTTCCACCCGCTCGGCCAACTCCAGGCCCAAAGGAAATCCATCGGGCACACGGAGGCAGTAGACCACGATCGGATTGGAGGGATTATCGTCGGGAAAGACCCAGGTCTGATAATAGCTCGTGAAATCCCGATCGTTGTTCGGAGCGTTGACCTCTTCGCACCTTCGCAGAATTCCGCTGATCGTCACCAATTCCCCGCGATATTCGTCCGGCTGGCGGAACAATTGGATCAACGTGGTCCGTCCAATCGACCGGCCCGCCAACGCCGCCTCATCGGTCGAGCGCAGCTTGTCGAGCAACTGAAACCAGGCCGCCTGTTCGGCGCGGCGGAAGGGCTGATCGTCGCGAATCGCCGCAAGGCTCTCGGCCGGGACGGTCCCCCGCTCGGCCTCGGGCGATCGAGATTCCCCATCCAGCGTCGGCAAGACAAAGGTGTCGCCTTCCGGCGGCGTGCCCGGCGGCAACCGCGTGTCCAGATCCCCCTCGACCACGGCCGGCTTCCGGCCAAGCTGCCAGAGCCAGCGATAATGGTCCGGATTCCGAGCCTCCAGGGCAAGCCAGATGACACCGCCCAGCGACATGACGAGCATCAGGATCCGCCACTGGCGCCGCGAAGCCAGGTAGTTTGGAGAGCGCGGGTGACTGGGGAACCTTGGCAACTCTGCGTGCCCTCAAAAAAACGCGTCTTTTGGACGACAACCTCTGGAATTCTATCGCCCGACTTCCCGACCCTCAAGTCGGCGGCCGCATGTCAAGTGCCCGCCTCGGTTGTGGAAAAACCCCGCGCCGGGGGTGCAATCCGCTGGCGGTATTCTCTCCAAGAGGGTATATAGGGTATGGTAGTGCGATACTTGGTGGTCGTCCACGACGGTCGTCGCCATTGCCCGCGCGGAGTCGGCTGCGGAACGGCAGGACTTGCTGCGTGCCGAGGGCAGAGCCTTGTCTTCCTACGTGCTGCCTCGGCTTCCGTGTCGTTTCTCGGACGCGTGGACGATTTGCCGATGCTTGTCGCCGGGCGGACCAAACGCTAACCTATCTGGGGGCAGCAAGTCGCCCGTGGAGCGTGGGAATCGGCCTGGTCGGCTAGAGAGTCTTCACGCAACACGGCGGTGCGCTGGACACGGACTGTTGCGGATGCTTGGTTTTGGGCGTGCTGGCGGTCGTTGCTCGGGGCAGGGCGCCGAGTGACCAGGCGAGGGATGACGAGCAGACCTGTTTTCGCGCGAGTCGGCGGCCCCCTGTTTCCGGAAGGTTGTTGATGAGAGTCTTCGGTAGGTTGCCTGTTGTTCGGGCCGCAATCATCGTGGCGGTCTGCCTGCTGGCCGGTTCGCTCTCCTCGCCCGCCGCCGATCCTCCGGCAGTGCGGTTTCTCGAGGCCCTGCGGGAACGGGAGTATTACGACGTCGCGTTGGACTATCTCCAGGCGATGCGCCAGAGCGATCGCTGCCCGGACGAGTTGAAGGAGACGATCGACTACCAGATCGGGATGACCCTGCTGGATGCCGCCAACGCCATCGAGGCGCCCGCCGAACGCGAAACAAAGCTCGACGAAGCGACCGCGGCGACGCAGAAGTTTCTCAAGGAGCATCCGGCTCACGAGCTGGCCGTCGACGCGAGCACCCGCATCGGCGAAGTCCTGTTCCTCCGCGGCGTGATCCGGGCGCACGCGGCGGAACAACCGGGGGTCGCTCCCGCCGAGAAGTCGACGCGGCTGGCCGAGGCCCGCAAGTTCTACGACGAAGCGCGGACGGCGATTCAGGCCGCCGAGAATCTCTCCTACCAGAAGGCCAAAGAGCTGAAGGAACGGGCGGGCCGCGAACCGTCGTCGCGGGTCAAGAGCGAGCTGGATCGGGCGTATATTGAAGTCCTCAAGACCCGGCTGTTGCTGGCGAACATTGCCGATCAGCAAGCCCGGGCCAACGCGGCCGGCAGCAAGGAGTTCAAGGAGCAGCTTGCCGAGGCGGCCAAACAGTACGCGGAGCTGGCCGAGAAATATTCCAACATGGTCGGCGGTGCCCAGGCGCGGATGTACGAGGGCCGGGCGTACAAGGACCTTGGAGAGAACCAGAAGGCGATCGACATCTTTCTTGAGATGCTCGTGCTGCCCGACCAGCCCCTGGGGTTTCGCAAGCTCAAATTGCTGTCTCTGGCACATCTTCTCGAAACGTACCTGAAGCCGGAAGTCAAGAAGTACGAGGAGGCGTGGCAACAGGCGGAACAGTGGAAGAGCTCGGCCCTGGCGCAGGAATTGTCGGGTCCTGAAGGGCGGCAGATCCACCTGCTCGGCGGCAGGGCGGCGATCGCGGCCGCCAAGGCCCTGGAACCGAACGACGCGCGGCGCAGGGAGTTCGTCCGGTCGGCGCGGCGCAGCTTCGAGTTCGTCTTGCGGTTTGCGGGAGCCACCCGAAACGAAGCCAGCGCGCTGCTGGCCGACGACCTGTTCGGCGGCCAGGCCGCCGAGGTCGCGGAACCGGCCACATTCCAGGAGGCCGTCGAACAAGCCAACCTCGCCTGGGTGAAGCTGATCACGTCGGCGCGCGAGGGCGCGGAGGAGACCGACGCGGCGAAGTCGGCCGAGCAGTTCCAGGCCGCCCAAGCCGACCTGATGCGGCTCTGCCAGTTGGCGCTCGCCATGGCCAGACCCGACGCGCCGGTCGCCGACCTGAACACGATCCGTTTCCGGATGACGTACCTCTATTTTCTGTCGGGTGATCTCTACCAGGCGGCCGTGCTGGGCGAGTTCCTCGCCTACCGCTACCCGACCAGTTTCGGCGCCCGCAAGGGGGCCGAGATCGCGATCAAGGCCTACCGCAAGATGTTCGACACCGAGCGGCGCGCCAGCCGCGACACGACGTTCGAGTTGGAGCGGATGCGCCGGCTCGCCGACTACATCGGCGCGCGATGGAAGGGCGAGCCGGAGGCCGACGAGGCATGGCTGATGATGCTCGACACGGCGATCGACTCTGGAGACATTGCCAAGGCCGGCGAGTATCTCGACCGGCTGGGGCCCGACTCCGACCGCCGGGCGCCCGCCGAATTGCGACTGGGCCAGGCGCTCTGGTCGCAGTATCTCCGCCAGGCGGCCGTCGAGGAGAACCGGCCGAGCCAGGCGGAACTCGACAAGCTCGTCGAGGGCGCCCAGGCGACCCTCCAGCAGGGCATCGACCGGATGCGAAAGGCGGTCGACGCCGGCGGGGCGGTCGAGTATCCCCTCGTGTTCTCGGTGCTCGCCCTGTCGCAAATCCTGATCGACGCCGGCCGCGCGGAGGAAGCCGTCGGCTGGCTCAACGACCCGAAGATCGGCCCTCTGAGCCTGGTCGCCGCCAAGGCGCCCGTGGTGGCGGGCAGGGCGGATTTTCAGATCGACACGTACAAGGCGGCGTTGCGGGCGTACGTCGGGGCCCAGCAGCTCGACGAAGCCGAGAAGACGATGAACCTGTTGGAGGCCGCCGCCAGCGGCGACGGGGGAGGAGACGGGGCCCGCCGCCTGACGCAGATCTATATCGCGCTGGGCAGGCAGCTCGAGGACCTGCTCGTCCGCCTCCGCAACGAGGGCAAGAACGAGCAAGTCCAGAAGGTCTCCCAAGGGTTCGAGCTGTTTCTCGACCGGATCGCCAGCCGCGAGGAAGGGAATTCGTTCAATTCGCTCAACTGGGTGGCCGAGACGCTGTTCAGCCTCGGGGCGGGCCTCGATCCGGGCGACGGCGCCGCGCCGCAGGAAGCACGCGACTACTACACCAAGGCCGGAGCGACCTTCTACAGGATCCTCAAGAGCCGGCCCGAGCAGATGCCCGAGGGGGCGGAGACCAGCGTCAAGGTCCGCCTGGCGGCCTGCCTGCGGGCGATGGGCAAGCACAAGGAGTCGCTCGCCTTGCTGGTTGGCGCCTTGAAAGAGCGGGAGACGCGCGTCGACGTGCAGATGGAAGCGGCGCGGACCTTGCAGGATTGGGCCCGCGCCGACGAGAAACCCGAGCTCTACCTCAGCGCGATCGTCGGCGAGCAGGTCGACGGCCGCTACCTCGTCTGGGGCTGGAACGGGATTGCCAACCGGGTCGTATCGCGCGAGGAGTACCGGCCGATATTCCATGAAGCGCGGTACAACATCGCGCTCTGCCGGACCCGACTTGCCCAGGTGAAGACCGGCGGGGAGCGGGCCGAACTGCTCAAGCAGGCCGAACTGGACATCACGCGGACCTACCAGCTCTACCCGAAAATGGGCGGGCCGGAGTGGTTCGAAAAATACGACGCGCTGCTGAAAGCGATCCGCAAGTTCCGCAACCAACCCAACCCGAAGGGTCTGAGAGACGCCTGATCTTCCCCCCGCCGGACCGCGCGGGACCGCCCAGCTCCGACCTCCGGATTGACCGAGGAGACGTCCATGAAACCATCCGTTCCCTTGCTCGCCGCGGCGTTCGCCGCGACGATCCTCCCGGCCGCCAGCGCGCTTGACCAGGTCAAGACGACCGAGCGGATGGTGGCCGGCACGATCACGTCCGTTACCGCCCTGGCGGTCAAGGTCGAACAAAACAACCAGGTCCGGGAGCTACCCGCCAACCAGATCGAATACGTCAGCTACGAAGGCGAGCCGAACGTGCTCAAGACGGCCCGCTCGAACGTTTCCACGGGCCGTTATGAAGACGCGCTGGCCGCGCTGGCCGACCTCGACACGGCGACGATCAAGCGCCCCGAGGTTGTCCAGGACGTGGAATTCTACAAGGCCTACAGCCTGGCCCAGATGGCCCTGGTCGGCAATGGCGACATCGCCGAGGCGGGCAGCAAGATGTTCGCCTTCGTCAAGGCGCATCCCACCAGCTTTCACTACTTCGAGGCCCAGTTGCTCGTCGGCCAGCTGGCGATGGCGCTGGGGAACGCCAATGCCGCCGCCAACGTCTACAAGCTCGTCGGGCAGAACGCGCCCTGGCCCGACTACAAGGCCCGCGCCGCCGTGGCCCTCGGCCGCAGCCACCTGGCCCAGAACCAGATCGACGAGGCGTCGGCCGCCTTCCAGGCCGCCCTGGAGATCCAGGACGCATCCGCAGCGGTGCAGCAGGCCAAGCTCGCGGCGACGCTCGGGCAAGCCCGCTGCCTGGCCGCCACCGGCCAGATCGATCAGGCCTCGACGATGATCGAGGATGTCATCAAGCAGTCCGCCCCGGAAGACGCGCGGCTCCTGGCCGAGGCCTACAACGCCCTGGGGGCCGCCTATCGCTCCGCCGGCAAACCCAAGGAAGCCCTGCTGGCGTTCCTGCACGTCGATCTGATCTATTTCAGTTCGGCCCAGGAGCACATCGAAGCGCTCTACAACCTGGTCGAGCTCTGGAACGAGCGGCAGATGCCGGAACGGTCCGCGGAAGCCGCCCGCACTCTCCGCGAGCGATACAAACGGTCTCCCCGCTAGCGGCCCAGCCGCCCGGTTGGCGGAGTGCCAGGGCGGCTTCCGCCGGTTTACGAAATCCACAAACCCCAATTAGACTAAGACTTCGATTGCTGAAGGCAAGTCTGCTGTAGCACAGTTTTCTGGAGGTCATGATGCGGCTTCGGTTGTTGCACGTTTCGGAGGGAGCTCATGCGGCTCTGCTGGTGTTCGCTCTGCTCATCGTCGGCGCGGCTGCCGCGCTGACGCTCTCCGGCGGCGCGCCGGCCTATGCCGCGGACGAGCCGCCGCTGGACCTGGATCTGGGAGCGGCCGAACCGCCCGCCGCGGACCCCGCGCCGGAGGCGCCAACGCCGTCCGAGGCGCCGTCCGAGGCGCTGTCCGACGCGCCGTCCGCGGCGCCCGAATCGGAAAGCTACCTCGTCTTTCTGTTCCGGTCCCTGGGGTGGACGTTCAGCCTGACGTTTCTGGCCCTTTCGTTCATCACCGTCGCGCTGTTCGTGATGAACCTGCTCGCCGTGCGGCGCGACGCCCTGATCCCGGAAACGCTGGTCCAGACCTTTGAAGGCCATTTGAACGAGAAGCGCTACCAGGAGGCCTACGAAATTGCCAAGGCCGACGAGTCGTTCCTCGGATTGGTCCTCTCGGCGGGGCTCGAGAAGCTCCAGTCGGGCTATGCCCAGGCGATCGAGGCGATGCAGGAGGTCGGAGAAGTCGAGAGCATGAAGCTCGAACACCGCAACAGCCATCTCGGCCTGGTCGGAATGATCTCGCCGATGGTCGGGCTGCTGGGGACCGTGGTCGGCATGGTGGCATCGTTCCGCACGATCGCCGAAAGCCCGACGACTCCCAAGCCGTCCGAGTTGGCCGCGGGCATTTCCCAAGCCTTGATCACCACGTTGATCGGCCTGCTGATCGCGATTCCGGCAATCGGCGCCTACAACATCCTCAAGAACCGCCTGGCGCGACTCGTGCTGGAAGTCGGGATCATCAGCGAGGGCCTGATGAGCCGCTTCCAGAATGTCGGCGGCAACAAGAAGTAGCGGCCGCCGCCGTTGGACTCTCCAACCGTCTTGAATTTTCGGAAAACGCTCGCCATGCGATGGGCCAAGACTTCCTCAAAAATCCAAGAAGCCGACATGACGCCGATGATCGACATGGTTTTCCAGTTGATCGCGTTCTTCATGGTCGTGATCAATTTCAGCGAGGCGGATCAGAACCAGCGGATCCACCTCCCTTCGAGCGAGTTGGCCAAACCGCCCGACGCCCCCCTGGAGTCTCCGATCACGATCAACGTGATTTCTGAGGAGATTGCCATCCTTGGAGCCCAAGAGGTCCCCATCGCGGGGCTGACGCGCCTGTTGACACTCGAGCACCAGGTCCTCGTTCGCAAGGGCGAAGGCAAGGCCCGCGAGGCGACGATCATCATTCGAGCGGACGGGAGCACCGAACACGGAGTGGTGCAGCAGGTGATCCAGATCTGCCAGCAAGTGGGCTTTGAAAAATTCGCGCTCCGCGCGAAACAGCAAGAACTCGTCACCACTCGCCTGACGGATACCTGACCGATGAGAATCCGCAACGCCGCCCAGTCGGAGGAGACCAGCGGACTACAGATGACGTCGATGATCGACGTCGTCTTCCTGCTGCTGGTGTTCTTCTTGTTGACGTTCAAGATCGTCGCTCCGGAAGGCGATTTCAACGTCAAGATGCCCGCCCAAGCCGCCGCGCGAGGCCTGCCCGACCCGAGCGCGATCCCGCCGATCAAGGTCCGCATCACGGCAACGCCGACCGGCCGGATTGCGAGCATCCGCTTCGCCGATGTATCGGTCCCGAATCTCGCGGACTTGCGAAAGCGAATCCGCGGCGTGGTGGGCGACGCCCCCGGGCCCGGCGCCCTGGAGAGCACGGAAGTTGAATTCGACTGCGACTACAATCTCCGCTACGAGTACGTGATCCAGGCGATCACGGCCGTCTCGGGCTATATCGAGGGTGGGCGCGTCGTCAAGCTGGTCGAAAAGATCAAGTTCACGCCACCGCGAAGACCGGACTGACCCGGCCCGGCCGCCCTTCTCGTAGAACCACAATGCATTCCGTGTCGGTGCCAACGGCCAGGGACGGAGTGGATTCCCTGCCACCTAAGCGCGGGGGTGGAATTTCTTGTGAATCGCCTTCAGCCGCGAGGCGTCGACGTGGGTGTAGATCTGCGTCGTGGCGATGCTGGCATGGCCGAGCATCTCCTGGACCTGCCGCAAGTCGGCGCCGCCGGCCAGCAGGTGGGTGGCGAAACTGTGGCGGAGGGTATGGGGGCTGACGTCGGACGAAACGCCGATCCGGCGGACATACCGTTTCAGGAGTTCCCAGATCCGCTCCCGCCGCAGGCGCCGCCCGCGATACGACAGCAGCGCCCAGGGCGGCTTTTCGGCGGCCCTGGCTGCCAGGAGTTCCCGTTCCTGGTCGAGCCACTCGCGGAAGCAGTCCTTGGCGCGAGCGCCCAGGGGGACGATCCGCTGCTTGTCGCCCTTGCCCCGGCAGAGGCAATATCCCTCGTCGAGATGCACATCCTGCATCTTCAGATTGGAGAGTTCCGACGCCCGGCAACCGGTGGCATACAGCAACTCCAGCAGCGCCCGATCCCGCCGCCAGAGAGGGTCGTCGGGCGTGGGGCTTTCCAGCAGGACATCGACCTGTTCGGGGCTGAGCACCTGGGGCACCCTTTGCCACAGCTTCTGACTGCCGAGCAACTCGGCCAGGTTGCGCGCCAGGACACCTTCCAGTTGCAGATAGCGAAAGAAGACTTTCAGCGAGACGAGATGCCGGGCGAGCGTGGCCGGCTGGAATCCATGCCCGTGAAGCCAGGTTGCGTAGTCGCCGAGGTCCTGGATCGTCAACTCGGCCAGGGGCCGGCCAGCGCACCATTCCAGGAACCGCTTCAAATCGCGGCGGTAGGCCGCCACCGTGTTCTCGGCCAGGTGGCATTCGCCCGAGGCGTAATCGACGAAGGCGTCGAGCCAGACCCCCTTGACGCTTGGGGGCTTGAGCGGCTTGGGAACGACGCGTTTTCGCCGCGCATTTGCCATGATTCTCGGATACCCGGGCAGGGAGGACGGAGTTCCTTGCGTGCTGCCCGGCCTTCTGATGATTTACCGCCCGAGGGGGAGCTTCCAGTACGTTTCGGTTGAAAAGCCGGGCGGACTTCAACCGATTCGCAGCCATTTGGCCCTTCAGGCCGCAAGCGGCTACAATCGAAGCCGAACTGCCGCCCCGCTCCCGACCCGGCCCGGAGGTCCCCCTGCCGTGATGTGCCCATCCGCAATTCCCGTGGTGCGATTGAGCGAAATGACGCCCGGCGCGGAGGGCGATCTGTTTGTGCTCATGACGCTCAAGGAATCGTTGACAACGCGCGACGGGAAGCCCTACTTCCGGGTCGCTTTTCGCGACGCTCGGCGCGAGGTGGCATTCCCGATCTGGGCCAATTCGCCGCTGGCCGCCGATTGCCGGGATCAATGGAGCCCAGGCCGCTTCTACAAGCTCCGAGCCGTCTATCGCGAGACCCCCTTCGGCCCCCAACTGGAAATCCGCAAGATCCGCGAAGCGGTGGATGCCGACGCCGCCGACGGGTTCGACCCGACCCTGTGCCGCCCCGCGTCGCGGTTCAACAGCGAGGAGATGTTCGATGAACTGCTGGCGTTGGCAACGGCCGGGATCCCGCAGGGCGGCCTGCAACAACTGGTGCTGCTCCTGCTGGAGCGGAACCGCTCCTCGTGGCTGTCCTCCTATGCGGCCCGGCGGCACCACCACGCGTTTGCGGGAGGGCTGCTCGAACACACGCTCGGCGTCGCCCGCAACTCCGCCTTCCTCGCCGATCGGTACGCCCGCCTTTATCCGGAAATGCGGCCGCCGCTCGACAGGGGGCTGGTCGTCGCCGGCGCGATCCTGCACGACATCGGCAAGCTGGAGGAGCTGGCATCCGGTCCGACTGGCGCCCAATACACGCCGGCCGGGCAATTGATTGGCCACCTGTTGCAGGGCCGCGACATGGTCCGCCAGGCCGCCGCCGAAGTCAACCTGGAGCCGGATACGCTGTTGCGGCTGGAGCACATCATCATCGCCCACCAGCGGCTTCCCGAATGGGGCTCGCCCAAGCCGCCAATGACGCCGGAAGCCCTGTTGGTCCACTACGCCGACGATGTCGACGCCAAGTTTCACCAGTTGGCGGTCGCAATCACCGAAGAGAAGCCTTTCCACCGCCTGATGGGCCAGCGCTGAGCGGCGCCGATTCAGGCCGCCGTTCGACGGCCGGGCGTGCCGGCGGTGCCCCGTGAGGGCGAGGCCTCGTCGAACCGCGACACGACGATCGTCGCGTTCTGCCCGCCGAACCCGAGGCTGTTGCTCAGCACGTGCCGGCACTGGATCTCCCGCGCCGTGTTGGGCACAT
>Ga0123329_1002632_pt1 | contig 15546 bp, 12 predicted proteins | sample BioC12SIPDNA_FD_89703 | JGI IMG/M metagenome (GOLD analysis project Ga0123329, IMG submission 89703) | Anaerobic biogas reactor microbial communites from Washington, USA - Biogas_R1_B C12 SIP DNA | ecosystem: Engineered > Bioreactor > Anaerobic > Unclassified | place: Washington, USA | collected... | reverse complement strand
GCCTGGAGGATCTTGAGTTCCTCGTCCGGCGGTGAGGGTGGGATGTTGTCCCGGTTGAGCAGCCAGGAGGCGATGTCCCGGTAGATCGGGGCGGCGGATTGGCCGCCGGCCCCGCCCTCCTCGACACCGCGGGTCGGCTCGTCGACCATGACGGCGACGACGAAGCGGGGGTCGTCGGCGGGGGCGACTCCGGCGAAGGTGATCCAGTAGGCGCTCTGTGAGTAGGCCCCGGTGTTGGGGTCGACCTTTTGCGCGGTGCCGGTCTTGCCGGAGGTCTGGTAGCCGGGGATGGCACCGCCGACGCCGGTGCCGGACTGGACGCCGGAGGGGTCGGCCTGGGTGACGGACTCGAACATCTCGATCACCGTGTCCGCGGTCTCCGGGCTGACCACCTGCGTGCGGTTGGGTTCGGCGGACTCGCGGACGCTGCCGTCGGGGCCGGTGATCTCGTTGATGATGCGGGGTTCGATGCGTTCACCGTTGTTGGCCAGGGCCTGGTAGATGCTGGCCATCTGCAGGGTGGTCAGGGACATGCCCTGGCCGATGGGCAGGTTGGCGAAGGTGCCGCCCGACCACTGCTCCAGCGGGGGCAGCAGGCCGGAGGACTCGTTGGGCAGTTCGATTCCGGTGGGTTGGCCGATGCCGAAGCGGGAGAGGTAGTCGGCGAACTTCTCCTCGCCGAGTCGGTCGGCGAGCATGAGGGTGCCCACGTTGGAGGACTTACCGAACACGCCGGTGGTGGTGTACGGCACGACGCCGTGGTCCCAGGCGTCCTTGACGGTCACGCCGGCCATGTTGATGGAGCCGGGCACCTGGTGCACCTCGTCCGGGGTGGTCAGGCCCTCCTCGAGGGTGGCGGCGGCGGTGATGATCTTGGCCACGGAACCGGGCTCGAAGGGATGCGAGATGGTCTTGTTCTCGAAGTCCTTGCCGGCCTCGAGCTGGCGGGAGATGTTGCCGTTCGGGTCGATGGTGTCGGTGTTGGCCATGGCCAGGACGTCACCGGTGGCGACGTCGAGGACGACGGCCTCGGCGGAGTTGGCCTGCGAGTTGGACTTGGCCTGCTCGAGCAGCTGCTGGACGTAGGTCTGCAGGTCCAGGTCGAGGGTGAGTTCGACGCCGGCGCCGTCGACGGCGGGGACGACGTCGCGGAGGGTGCCCGGAATGACCTGCCCGTCGGTGGAGACGTCCTCGGTGGAGCGGCCGTTGATGCCGGACAGGGTGGAGTCGGCGGATGCCTCGAAGCCGAACTGGCCCTGGCCGTCCATGGACACCTTGCCGATGATGTTCTCCCCGATCGCTCCGTTGGGGTACTGGCGGATGTCCTGGTGGTCGGCGGCCACACCGTGGAAGGTGGCGGCGATCTCGGCGGCGACGTCGGGGTCGACGTTGCGCACGAGGACCTCGTAGCTGGTCTCGGCCTCCAGCTTGTCCAGGATCTCCTCGTCCTTGACCTCTTCGGAGCCCTCGGCCACGGCACCGGCGTCCTCGATCATCTCGGGGATCTCCCGGGACATGCGTTCGAGGACGTCCTGCACCCGGTCGTCGAGTTCGTCGCTGATCTGCTCGGGGGACTTGCCCACGTTCTCACCGTCGACCCGCATCTGCAGGTCCTGCTGCTGGCGGAGTTCATCCCGCAGCAGCATCGGCGAGACGGTGAGGCTTCGTGCCTGCATGGTGTAGGCGAGCTGGTTGCCTTCCCGGTCGATGATCTCGCCGCGGCGGGCGGGGTCGACGTAGACGCGGGCGCGCTGTTCCTCGGCCTGCGCGGCCAGTTCCGGGCCCCACACGATCTGCACCCAGCCGAGTCGGCCGATGAGCAGGACCGCGAGAATGACGAAGACACCCTTGACGATGGTCATCCGTCGGCGGTCGTTCGGCCCCTTCCGGGGTCGGTAGCTCACTCCGGCGGGTGGTGCCGGTGCTTCTCGACGCCGCCGGTCATCCCGATGCGGTGCCTGAGGACTCCGCTGCGCGCGCTGCGCCCGCTCAGCCTGGGCCGAGCGGGCGCCTGCATAGGCCCGGGACGATGACGAACGACGGGACGAGTCGCCTCGTCCCGCACCTCGTCGTGGCCGCTGTGGCCCTCCGGTCCCTGGGGGTGTCACTGCCCGTCTTCACCTGCCTGGTTGTCGTCCACTGGTGCTGCGTCTGCCATGTCCGGCGCAGCCTCCTCCGGCACGTTCTCGTCGGCCGCCTCCGCCGGGGCGGGGACGTTCGGAGCGTAGGGCGCCACTCCCGGCGCAGGTGCCGGGGGTGCCGACGCCGGCCGTTCCGTGGCCGGCAACTGGTGTCCCTGCGGCACGGCTTCGAGGTTGTCGCCGAGCTCGTTGATCTCCTCCGAGCCGGAGGAGGCCTGCCCCGGTCGGACCGGAGCGCCGTTGACGTCAATGATAGGTCGCACGGCCGGATCCGCCGGGCGCTCCTCCACAATGTCGCCGTTTTCTTTCACGGCCAGAATTCCGGGCTGGGCGGGCAGCACCATGCCCATCTCCCCGGCCCGGCGGGTGATCTCCGCGGAGGAACGCACGTTCTCCAGGTCCCGGTTGAGGGTCTCCAGCTGGTTGGACAGCTGCCGGTCCTGGGAGGCGAGCTGCTGCATGTGGAAGGTCTGCTGGGTGGACACACCCGACAGCCACATGGCCAGGGCCACGCCCGCGATGAGGAGGACGAAGGAGGTCGCACCGAGCTTGGCCAGCAGCGTGGTCTGCCGGGTGGTGGTGACCCGACGGCCGCGGACGGAGACGACCTGCTTCGAGCCGAGCCGGTTCTGGTACGGCTTCCGGCGCGTCGGCAACGGCGCGTGGGGGTCCCGGCCCGGCACCCGGGTGGGGGCGGTGTCGCGACGCAGGGCGCGTGGCTGGGTGTCCCGGTCGAGCACCGCGGTGCTGCCCCGGTACCCGCCGGTGACGGTCCCGGTGGTGAAGTCACGGCTGGCGCGCATGGTGGTCCGGTCCTTGCGGTCGTGGTCCTGTGTGATCACGGCTTACCCCTCATCCTGGGCGGAGATTTTCTCGATGGCACGGACCCGCACCGGTGCGGCACGGGGATTGTCGTCGATTTCGGCGTCGGTGGCCTTCTCGGCACCGCGGGTGACGGTGCGGAACTTCGGCGCGGTTCCGGGAAGGTCCACCGGCAGGCCGGGTGGAGTGGTGGATTTGGTCAGGTCGGTGAAGGCGTTCTTGACGATGCGGTCCTCGAGCGACTGGTAGCTCATGAACACCGCCCGGCCGCCGACGGTGAGCAGGCCGGTGATGATCGGCAGCACGTTCTCCAGCGCCTCCAGTTCGGCGTTGACCTCGACGCGCAGCGCCTGGAAGGTGCGCTTGGCGGGGTGACCGCCGGTACGCCTGGTCGCCGCCGGAATCGTGGCGTAGAGCAGCTCCACGAGCCGTTCCGAGGTGGTGAAGGGTTCCTTCTCCCGTTCGCGGAGCACCGCCGAGGCGATCTTCCCGGCGAAGCGCTCGTCACCGTAGGTCTTGAGGATGCGCGCCAGGTCGCCGTGGCCGTAGGTGTTGAGGACGTCCGCGGCGGTGATGCCCGTGGTGGGGTCCATCCGCATGTCCAGCGGGGCATCGGCCCGGTAGGCGAAGCCCCGGTCCAGCTGGTCGAGCTGCATGGACGACACCCCGAGATCGAACAGGGCGCCGGCGACGCCGTACTCCCGGGCCAGATCCATGATCGCGCCCTCGTCCTCGGTGATGGCGTCACCGATTCCGTCGAACCGCGTCTGGACCCCGACGAAGCGGTCACCGAAGGGAGCGAGCCGCTGCCGGGCGTTGCCCAGGGCGACCGGATCCCGGTCCACACCGATGACGTGGGCGTCGGGGAAGCTGCGGAGGAAGTGCTCAGTGTGGCCACCGGCCCCGAGGGTGCCGTCGACGATGACCGCCCGCTCCCCCAGTTCCCGGACGGCCGGTGCCAGCAGGTCGGTGACCCGGTCGCGCAGGACGGGGACATGGCCGTGGTTGGCCCGGATATCGAAGGTCATGTCATCGGTGTGCTCGGCCACGGTGCTCCCGCCCCCTTCCGCTTGTATGCCCCGGGGTGTGCGGGGTGCGTGTAGGGCCCTGCCCGATGTGTCCATCTGATGTCGGGGAAGTACACCAGAGCTTCACCTCGGGCAGAGTCCGTACACGCGCTCCGCCCGACCCGTACTTCCAGGTCAGAGCAGCCCGCCGAGGACGTCATCTGCATCGGCCGCCGAGAAGGCGGCTTCGGTCTCCTGCTGATATGCGGCCCAGGATTCGGCATCCCAGATCTCGAGAAAGTCCACCGAGCCGATGACCACGCATTCCTTGGTCAGGCCTGCGTACTCACGGTGGCCGGCCGACAGGGTGATGCGTCCGTTGCCGTCGGGCCGCTGTTCATCCGCACTGGCAGCCAGATTTCGGATGAAGGCACGGGCCTCCGGGTTGGTGCGGGACACGGCCGCGGCCTTGCGGGCGCGGGCCGCGAACTCATCCCGGGGATAGACCGCAAGGCTGTGGTCCTGCCCCTTCGTGATCATCAACCCACCGGCCAGCTCCTCGCGGAACTTGGCCGGAAGTGTCAGTCGTCCTTTGTCGTCGAGCTTCGGAGTGTAGGTACCGAGAAACATCCCGGGGCCACCTTCCTTGACTCGATTCCGCCGGTCGGTTCAGTTCTCGCCATGGATTGGAAGAGTCACGGACTCCACTTCTCCACCGCTGCGCCCCACAATACCCCACTTTGCCCCACAGACAAGAACAATCCGCCCCACCTACACGGCAGGATTCAGCGAATCCGCTGGTAAACGGTCACGAAAAAAGTGGGGTGGCCGCCCGCAGGCATGCCCCGGACGCCCCGGACGCCCACCTCTTCAATCACTTCAGCCCCATCAACACCACAAAGAAGTTAAGCAATCACCACCCCCTTCTCTCGCTGTCGCAATTTCCAACTGCAGAATCGCACCACTTCCCACACCGGCGACGGCCACATCGGGGACCTGTGGGGGAAAGTGGGGGAACCTGGTGGGGGAAAGTGGGGATCAACCCGGATGCGGGCCCCGCAGTCGGGTGCCCAGAATCAGAAAACCCACCGAGCAGTGACACTCGGCGGGTGGGTGACGTCAGTCAGTGGAGGGGATCACTGCCCCTCGAAGCGGCGACGGAAGTTCTCCTCCATGGAGCTGCCGCGGGATGCCGCCCGGCTGGGCTTGGACTTGACACCGGCCGGTTTCCCCACGCGGGGACCGGAACCGCCACCGCGGAGCATCCACACGCCGGCGCCGAACATGACCAGGAAGCCGACGACGCTCAACGCGATGAACCAGAGGCTCTGGGCCGAGAGCGCCACACCACCGATGAGCATGAGGAGCCCGACGACGGCGAGGGCGATCCCGCGGAGGGTGAGTCCTCCAGCGCCAGAGCCGGGGAAGCTCTGGCCACCAGACACGGAGGCCCCGAACTTGGGGTCTTCAGCAAGGAGCGACTGCTCGATCTCGCGCAACGCTCGTTGCTCCTGCTCTGAAAGCGACACTGTTCCTCCCGGATATGGCTGGGCGCTTACCTGTTACTACCTCAACGCCCAGCCTATCGGGATTGTTCCCGAGGACGCCAACCTCCGTTAGCCCCTGGTCAGGCGGCCACCGGGAACCACCCGGCGTCCGACTCGACCTCAGCGAGAAACTCCGCCGACAGTGCCATGACGTGATCCACGGTCACGGGCTCGACGTTTCGCTCCAGACCGGACGCCACCCGGGACCGAAGCCGGGAGTACTGACCGAAGGCGGCAGCCCACCGCTCGCCGTCCTCGCCGACCAGGCGAAGCTGCTCCCAGGCACTGGTGGGACGACGCTTGCGGGTAGCCACCGGCGACGCGGAGATCTTCGCCCCCGCGGTCCGCAGACCGGCCTGATAGGCGGATTCGAGCGCCTGGTCCCACTCCCCCGCCTCCCGGTGCCGTGCGGCCTGGGCCAGCAGAGCCCGGGCCTTGGCCAGGAAGTCGGCCCGACGGGTACCCCGACCCGCTCCGGAGAACCTGGTTGTTGCGGACATGATCTGTGCCATGGTGACCGACTCCTTTCCTTTTCCTCTCGGTCGTTGCTGTTGATGCTCACCGTAGAGGGAACACCAGACTTCCTATCCACATTTTAGAACGCCCATTCGAACACGTCAAGACTTGCCAGGTATCCGGGACATCTTTAGGTTCAGGTGTTCGACTGTTCTGCCACTCTGGTCGACAGGTCTCCACCCGGCGCGCGGCCGGTTCGTGGTTCAGTAGAGGTGTGACTGTGGAGATTCGCCGACTGACCGGCCCGGAGTTCGCGGTGCTGTCCCCCCGGCTCGTCGAGATCTACATCGAGGCCATGGATTACGACCCGGCCATCAGCCGGAGCCGTACGGACGTGTGGCGCCGCGAGATCACCCAGCCCGGGTTCACCGGCCTGGTGGCCCTCGACGGTGACGCAGTGCTCGGGGTCGCCTACGGATACCTGGGCGCCCCGGATCTGTGGTGGGACCGTCAGGTGCGCCGGGGTATCCGCGAGGCGGGTGGCCCCGACACCGACCAGCTCGCTCTCATGCGCGACTACTTCGAGGTCGCCGAGATCCACGTTCGCCCTGGCCACCAGGGACGGGGCATCGGACGGAAGCTGCTGACCTCACTGCTGTGGAATGCCCCAGGCTCCCATGCGCTGCTGTCCACCCCGGAGGTGGATGACGAGGCCAATTTCGCCTTCGGTCTGTACCGCTCGCTGGGTTTCCGGGACGTCCTGCGCCACTTCTTCTTCGACGGGGACGCACGCCCCTTTGCGGTTCTGTCCGCTCCCCTTCCTCTGCCCGGACAGGGCCTGCGCTCGCCCGCCTGAGAGAACATGTCGGGGCACTGGGTATCCTGGCAACCACCGCACCCGAACTTTCCGTCGCACCCGTACCCGAAGGACCTGACGCGTTGACCTCCACCGATCCCCGCACGTTGACCCTCAACCAGATCCCCGACGCGTCGCGGGAGGTCCTGGCGGACTTCTTCGCCGAGCGGCGGTCGCAGATCGCGGCAATCGGTGCCCCGGTCACCGAGGCGGTCTCCCACCTGGAGTCCTTCGTCCTGGGCGGTGGCAAGCGCATCCGGCCGCTGTACGTCTGGGCCGGTTTCGCCGGTGGTGGCGGACTCGAGCGCGCCGACGAGGACCCGCAGGCGGTGCTCCGGGCCGCGGCGTCCCTGGAGTTCATCCAGGCCTGTGCCCTCGTGCACGACGACATCATCGACTCCTCCGACACCCGACGTGGCAACCCCACGGTGCACCGCGCCGTGGAGCGTCGGCACGCCTCGGCCGACTGGTCCGGTGACGCGGCGCACTTCGGTGAATCGGTGGCCATTCTCGTCGGCGACCTCGCCCTGGTGTGGGCCGAGGACATGCTCCAGGATTCCGGACTGAGCACCGGGGCGCTCGCCCGAGCCCGCGATCCGTGGCGCGCGATGCGCACGGAGGTCATCGGTGGGCAGCTGCTGGACATCGCCCTCGAGGCCACCGCCGCCGAGGACGCGGAGTCCGCGGACTCGGTCAACCGGTACAAGACCGCCGCCTACACCATCGAACGGCCCCTCCACCTGGGTGCCGCCATCGCGGGGGCCGATGACGCCACCATCGCAGCCTTCCGCGGGTACGGCCGGGACATCGGTATCGCCTTCCAGCTCCGCGACGACCAGCTGGGCGTCTACGGTGACCCGGCGGTGACGGGCAAACCGGCCGGCGATGATCTCCGGGAGGGCAAGCGCACGGTGCTGCTGGCCACCGCCCTGCAGCGCGCCGACGAGCGTGACCCGGCCGCGGCCGCCGAACTGCGACGTGGCATCGGCCGGACCGACGACCCCGCGCAGCTGGCCCGCCTGGCCGAGATCATCGAGGAGACCGGCGCGGTGGCGGCCATGGAGGAACGGATCACCGCCCTCACCGAGTCAGGCCTGGCGTATCTCGACGCCGCCGGCACCTCCCCGGAGGTCACCGCGACCCTGCGTGACCTGGCGATGCGCGCCACGGCGCGCCGGAGCTGACCGTGACCGTCTCCCCCCGCATGTTGCCGGGCCCCGTGGTGCTCGGTGCGATCGGTTCCGTGCTCATCCTCCTCGGATCCTTCGGTGGCGGCGCCACCCGGAATCGCGGTGGCGTCCTGGAGGCTGTCGGTCTGGATTTCCTCGCGTACGGGCACGGGGCCGGCATCTCCAACACCGTGTTCTGGATCGGTGTGCTCGTCCTGCTCGCGGGATGGGTGAGCCTGGGCTACCGCACGGTGATCGGTGAGGGTGGGCACGGGGGCGTCGACACGCGGACCGCGGCGGTACGGCGCAGCCTGTGGGTCTGGGTCGCACCGCTGGCGCTGGCCGCCCCGGTGCTCTCGCGTGATGTCTACTCCTATCTCATGCAGGGGGCGATGCTGCGTGACGGCTTCGACCCGTACCGGCAGGGTGCCGCGGTCAATCCCGGCCCGTACCTGCTGGAGGTCTCCCACGACTGGCGTAACACCACCACCCCGTACGGGCCCCTGCACCTGTGGATCGGGGAAGGCGTGACCCGGATCGTCGGGGACCACGTCACCGCCGGGGTACTGCTCTACAAGGCCATCTCCATCGCCGGATTCATGGCGATCGCGTGGGCGATGCCCAAGATCGCGCGTCGGCTCGGCGGAGACCCGGCGCTGGCGTTGTGGCTGGGCGTGACCAACCCGGTGATGATCCTCCACATGGTCGGCGGCATGCACAACGAGTCCGTCATGGTCGGCCTCGTCAGCGTGGGTCTGCTCGCCTGCCTGCGCCGGCGTTTCCTGCTGGGTGTCGCCCTCATCGCGGTGGCGGTCTCGCTCAAGGCGACCGCGGCCATCGCCCTGCCGTTCGTCGTGTGGATGGCCACCAACCACTACGCGGGTGAGTTCGCCACGATGCGCCGGCGAGTCTCGTCGTTCCTGGTCACCGGGTTCGTCGGGGTGGCCGAGACACTCGCCGTCGTCGCGGTGATCACCTGGGCCTCGGGCGCGTCCTGGGGCTGGCTGTCGGAGATCTCGGGCAACTCGAAGGTGATCAACCCCCTGGCCCTGCCCTCCCTGCTGGCCGGCGCGGTCACGCCGTTCATCCAGATGTTCAACGAGGACTTCGACTACAACGTCCCCCTGGCGGTGTTCCGCGACCTGTCGATGATCGCCATGCTCGTCGGACTGGTCATCGCCTGGTGGGTGTTCCGGCAGAACGACCGCCGCAACATCATGGGCACCGCCGCCGCTTACCAGGTGGCTTTCGTGTTCAACTCGGTGACGCTGCCCTGGTACTACGCGTCCGTCATCTCCCTGGTGGGCACCGTCCGCCCGCCCGGCTGGGTCCTGCGGCTGGCCACTGGCGCGTCGATCGTGGTCACCCTGTCCTTCACCGGCAGCGGCAACCACCAGCTGTACAACATCTGGTGGATGGTCCCCGCCATCGCCGTGGCTTGGCTGCTCACGGACATCATCTTCCGGGACGGGGCGGTGGGCCGCCGTGTCGCCGCGCTCGACCGGGCTCACCCGGCGGAGGAACCTGACGGTGAGACAGCCGCCTCGACCGTCTCACCGACCCGGACTCATCCCTAGATCGCCATCGCCTGGGCGCGGCGCAGCACCTCGCGTGCCAGCTGGCCCTGCAGCGCGTCGACGGGACGGCCCGGCAGCGAATCATCCTCGGTGAACAGGAACCGCAGGATCTCCTCGTCGGAGTAGCCGCCGTCGGTGAGCAGGGTGATCACCCCGGGGACGAACTTGCCCGAGGTGCCGTCCGCCCCGAACAGGGCGGCGGGAATGTACCGCTTGCCGTCGCGGACGTGGGCGATGAGCTTGTTGTCGTTGAGCAGGTCATGCACGCGGGTGACCACCACGCCGAGCTTCTCCGAGGTCTCCGGCAGTGTGAGCATCGGCTCGTCCGCCAGCAGGGTCTCCAGGGGGGTCACGTCAGAATTGTCATTGATCACGGGGACCACCTTACTGTCCCGCCCCGGCACGGGCCCGCCCACCGTTGGCGTGCACTGCGCGCGATAGACCATACTGGTCCGCATGGCTCAACTGGCAGTGGGAGACGTTCTGGAGGACCGCTACCGCATCGATCATCCGATCGCGCGGGGCGGTATGTCCATGGTCTACCGCTGCGTGGATCTCCGTCTGGGGCGGGCGGTGGCGGCGAAGGTCATGGACGACAGGTACGTCTCCGACCCCGTCTTCCGGCAGCGTTTCCGGCGGGAGGCCCGGGCGATGGCCCAGCTCACGCACCCGAATCTGGTCAACGTCTATGACTTCGGTTCCGACGGGGACCACCTGTTCCTCATCATGGAGCTCATCACCGGCGGCACTCTGCGGGAGCTGCTCGCCGAGCGTGGCCCGATGCCCCCGCACGCCGCGGCCGCGGTGATGCGGTCGGTGCTCACCGGCCTGTCGGCGGCGCACGCGAGCGGCCTGGTCCACCGGGACATCAAGCCGGACAACGTCCTCATCAACGGCGATCACCGCGTCAAACTCGCGGACTTCGGCCTGGTGCGCACCGCGAGCGCGTCGACACACAGCACGGACCAGATCGTGGGCACGGTCGCCTATCTCTCCCCCGAGCAGGTCGACGGTTCCGACATCACCCCGGCCTCGGATGTCTACTCCGCCGGCATCGTCCTGTTCGAGCTGCTCACGGGCACCACCCCGTTCACCGGTGACACTCCCCTGGCGCATGCCTACGCCCGCATCAACGGCGACGTCCCCGCCCCGAGTGCGCGGATCGCCGGAATCCCGCCGCTGGTCGATGCGCTGGTGGCTACCGCCACCTCCCGGAACCCGGCCGACCGTTTCGCCGACGCCACCGAGTTCCTCGCCGCGCTTGACGACGTCGCCGGGGACCTCGCCCTACCCGCCTTCACCGTTCCCGTCCCCACCAACTCCGCCGCCCACCGGGCTGCAGCGGTCCCCACCGACATCACCGACCTTGTCGGCCCCGCCACCGGGGTCATTGACACCACGGACACCACGGACACCACGCAGGAGTCGGCTCCAGCCCCCGTCGACGAGACCGCCGTCCTCGAACAGCAGCCGCCCCAACCGCTGATCCAGCCGCCCCTGACCCCACCGGCCACTCCCGGCCCGGCCGTCCCCGCCCGGATCCCGGACCGGGCCCCGGAGGAGATCGTCGACGAGTACACACCGGAACCGGAGCCCGCCGATCCCCCGGTGAGCAACCGCTCCACGGTGGGACTGTTCCTGTGGCTGTTGGTGGTCGCCATCATCACCGTCGCCGTGGCACTGGGCGCCTGGTGGTTCGGTTCCGGCCGCTACGGGGAGATCCCCCAGGTCCTGGGGATGGACCGGGTGGCCGCCGTCGCCGCGGTCGAGGAGGCCGGATTCACCCCCGCCACCCGCATCATCTACAGCGACGACGTCCCCGCCGACCAGATCGCCGGCACGGACCCGGCCACCGGGGAGAAGCTGGCCCGCGGGGAAGAGGTCACGGTCCTCGTCTCCCAGGGGCAGCCCACGGTCCCCGCTCCGGAGGGCATGGACGTGCTCGCCTACCAGGAGGCCGCCTCCGAACGCACCCTCGAGGTGACCACCGGGGACCCGGTGTACTCCGACTCGGTGACCGAGGGCCGCATCGCCACCACCGACCCGGCCGTCGGCGCGGCCGTCCCCATCGGCACGACCGTGACCGTGCACGTCTCCCGTGGCCCCGAGCCCATCCAGGTGCCCAACCTCAAGGGCAAGGACCTGTCCACCGCCGAGGCCGAACTCGCCGGGCTGGGGCTGACCGTCTCCGCGGTGGAACGCGAGTACGTCGAGGACGCCCCCGGTGGCGAGGTTCTCGAGGTCTCTCCCCCGGCCGGCACGACGCTCACCCGCGGCAGCGAGGTCACTCTCACGGTCTCCAATGCCCTGACGGTCCCGGACGTCGCGGGCATGGACCTGGACACCGCCCGCTCCACCCTCGAGGCCGCCGGGTTCACCGTCGGTGACACCGACCGGGACAACTCCGAGACCGCCGCCTCCGCCTCCACCGTCGTCGAGACCTCGCCTGCCGCCGGAACCAGCACCGACCCGGAGGACGCGACCGTGGACATCGTCCTGCCCGGCAAGGTGACCGTCCCCGACGTCGAGGGGATGACCGTCGCCCAGGCCCGGGAGACCCTCAAGGGTGTCGGACTGAAGATCAACGCCCGCGAGCGTGACGATGCCCGCCTCATCACCCGTCAGCGCCCCTCCGCCGGCGACGACGCCCGGGTCGACTCGACCGTCCGCGTCACCCTCGAACGCTGACCGTCAGAGGGGCGATCGTAATTACGACGTCCCCGACCGTCGGTGACGCGCTGTTTCCCCAGGTCGCGTCCGGCACGGCCTCTCCGAACCCGTCGTAATTACGAGATCGACTTTTACGACGGCACCCGGACGGACACACGACGACGCCGCGCCCTCCCTCGTGGGGAACGCGCGGCGTCGATAAGCAGGCGACTAGTTGCGGAGCATCTCCGCGACGAGGAACGCCAGCTCCAGGGACTGCTGGGTGTTCAGGCGCGGGTCGCAGGCGGACTCGTAGCGGCCCGGCAGGTCCACGTCGGTGATGTCCTCGGCACCGCCGAGGCACTCGGTGACGTTCTCGCCGGTGAGCTCGATGTGGATGCCGCCCGGGTGGGTGCCCAGCTCGCGGTGGACCTCGAAGAAGCCCTGGACCTCGTCGATGACCTTGTCGAAGTGGCGGGTCTTGTACCCGTTGGAGGCGGTGAAGGTGTTGCCGTGCATCGGGTCGGACTGCCAGATCACCTTGTGGCCGGCGGCCTCGACGGCCTGGATGACCGGCGGGAGGACGGTACGGACCTTGTCGTAACCCATGCGGGCGACGAAGGTGAGGCGGCCCGGCTCGCGCTCGGGATCGAGCTTGGCGGCGTAGGCGACGGCCTCCTCCGGAGTGACGGACGGGCCGATCTTGATGCCGACCGGGTTGGCGATCAGCGCGGCGAAGTTGACGTGGAAGTCGTCGATGCCGCGGGTGCGCTCGCCGATCCACAGCTGGTGGGCCGACAGGTCGTAGAGGCGGGTGACGCCGTCCTCGTCCTCGTGCAGGCGGAGCATGGCACGCTCGTAGTCGACGAGGAGTGCCTCGTGCGAGCAGTAGATGTCGGAGGTGCGCAGGGAGTCGTCGTGGACCCCGCAGGCGTCCATGAAGCTGAGGCCACGCTCGATCTCATCGGCCAGGGCCTGGTAGCGGGCACCTGCGGAGGAGCTGGAGACGAACTCCTGGTTCCACTCGTGGACGCGCTTGAGGTCCGCCGTGCCGGAGGCGGTGAGCGCCCGGACGAGGTTCATCGCGGCGGAGGCGTTGGCGTAGGCGCGGACCATGCGGGCCGGGTCATGCCGACGGGCCTCCGGGGTCGGCTCGACGCCGTTGACGATGTCACCGCGGTAGTTCGGCAGCCCGTTGCCGTCGAGGTCCTGGGAGCGTGGCTTGGCGTACTGGCCGGCGATGCGGGCAAGCTTGACCACCGGGGTGGACGCGCCGTAGGTGAGGACGACGGCCATCTGCAGCAGGGTCTTGATGTTGGCGCGGATGTGCGGTTCGGTGTTCGACTCGAACGTCTCGGCGCAGTCACCACCCTGCAGGAGGAACGCCTTGCCGTTGGCCACGTCGGCCAGCTGACGCTTGAGCGCGGCGACCTCGGGGGCGACGATGATCGGCGGCACCGACTCGAGGATCTTGCGCACGTTCTCCGCCTGGGCGCGGTCCCAGCTGGGCTGCTGCTTGGCGTCCCGGGCGATCGCGTCCTGGAATCGCTCGTTGAGCCCGTCCGGCAGTGGCGGCAGGTCAGGGAGAACTTCTTTGGGGATGTCAACAGTCCAACTCACACCCCTATTCATAGCACGGACGTCCATACGTTCCTATGCCGAACCAGCTGAACCAGCTGAACCAGCCGAATCAGCCGGCCGGGTCAGTGCAGGACCTTGTTGCCCCGGCCCAGGGGGAGGGCCTTCATGCAGGCCTGGAACTTGGCCAGGTTGTGGCGGGCATCGACGAGCGCATCGTGATTGCCGTCGGGGATGCCCGGCAGGGCGGGCTTGCCGGCGAACTCCCAGTATTGGCGCAGTTCGCGGGTGTAGCGGGGCAGGGAGCGGGGCAGCCCGGCCATGTCGCCCCACAGCTGCGCGAGGACGACGTGGTCGTAGGCACCGACCCAGGCCCACAGTTCGGGGCGGCCGGACCCGGAGGTGAGGAACTCGAGGACCTCGCGGCGGATGGTGGCGTTCGACTTCCACACGTCCGAGCCGGGGTTGGGCAGCTGGTTGAGCACGTTCTCCCGCACCCAGGCGTTCGCCTTGGACGAGTCGACGTCGGTGGACACGGCGTAGTACTCACGGCCGTCCTCGTCGACGATGCCGATGGAGACCAGGTCGATGGTCCGGCCGTCCTCGATGAATTCGGTGTCGTAGAAGTAGCGCACCGTTCCACCTGCCCTTTCCGCTGGCCCTGCCCCGGTCGGCAGGATCCCGTTCAGCCTAACGGGCGGGGCCCGGCGGACGGTGCTCGGGTATCACCTGCCCCCGGCTATAGTCTTTTTGTGCCTGCGACCAGTTCTGTTCACTTTTCAGACGCTCCCTCCGACCACCCCTCCGACCACCGCCCTGCCCGCCTGACGGGCACCCTGCCCCGGGTGGTCACGGTGATCGCCGTGCTGCTGGCGGTGGCGGCGGTGCTGCCGTGGATCATCGATGAGGGGCCGCGCTGGTACTACCACATCGACTTCGACGTCTACCGCAAGGGCGGGGAGGCGTTCCTGGCCGGGGACAACCTGTACACCCGGGACTACGAGATGCTGGGGATCAACCTCCCCTTCACCTATCCCCCGCTCGCGGCGATCCTCTTCGCCCCGTTGGCGTGGATCCCCTTCTCCATCGGCGCGCTGGCGATGACGCTGGTGACGGTGGCCGCGCTGTGGTGGTGCATCGTCATCGTGGCCCGCCACGCCCTGCCCGGCCGGGCGCTGACCGATCACCGGGTGCTGGCCACCTGGATCCTCCCGGTGGCGCTGGTCATCGAGCCGGTCCGGGAGACGCTGAGCTTCGGCCAGGTCAACGTGCTGCTCATGACGATGGTGCTGGTGGACACCCTCACCCGGCGCCCCTGGCTGCCCCGCGGTGTGTTCATCGGCCTGGCGGCGGCAATCAAGCTCACGCCGGCGGTGTTCGTGCTCGTCTTCGTGGTGCGCCGCCAGTGGCGGGAGGCGGCGACGACGGTGGCCTCGGGGGTCGGTTTCACGCTCCTGGCCGCGGTGATCAGCCCGGCCAACTCGCTGACCTACTGGTTGGACACCCTGTCGGATCCCTCCCGGATCGGCGGCCTGTCCTTCGCCTCGAATCAGTCGGTCCGGGGCGTGCTCACCCGCTTCGCCGAGCCGGACGTGGAGTCCTCGAGCCTGCCGTGGCTGCTGCTCGTCGTGATGTCCTTGGCGGCGATCATCACCGCCCTGGTGCTCATCGACCGTGCCGCTACCCGTACCGGCGGCTCCCCCACCGTGGGCATTGTCCTGGTCACCTCGCTGGTCGCCCTGCT
>Ga0123329_1002611_pt1 | contig 15599 bp, 14 predicted proteins | sample BioC12SIPDNA_FD_89703 | JGI IMG/M metagenome (GOLD analysis project Ga0123329, IMG submission 89703) | Anaerobic biogas reactor microbial communites from Washington, USA - Biogas_R1_B C12 SIP DNA | ecosystem: Engineered > Bioreactor > Anaerobic > Unclassified | place: Washington, USA | collected... | reverse complement strand
TGCGAGCGACGTCGCTGCGCCACTCACCGGTGGCGATGAGGTCGAGGGAGGCGGTGGCGACGGCGCAGGCGAGCGGGTTGGCCATGAAGGTCGGGCCGTGCATGAGGGTGCCGATGCCCGCGGCCACCTCGGCGGTGCACAGGGTGGCGGCCAGCGTCATGAATCCGCCGGTCAGCGCCTTGCCCACGCACATGATGTCGGGGCGCACCCCGGCGCCGGTGCTGACGAAGAGCTCGCCGGTCCGGCCGAAGCCCGTGGCGATCTCGTCGACGATGAGCAGGATGCCGTGGCGGTCGCAGATCTCCCGCAGCCCGCGCAGCAGGGCGGGGTCGTGGAAGCGCATGCCACCGGCGCCCTGGACGCCGGGCTCGACGATGACGGCGGCCACGGAGGCGTCGACAAGCATCTCGAAACGGGTGAGGTAGTCGCCGGCCTCCCCGGTGGGCGGGGCCGGGGCGAAGATCTGCTCGGCGAGGGTGCCCTCCCACAGGGAGTGCATGCCGCCGTCGGGGTCGCAGACGCTCATCGCGGCGAAGGTGTCGCCGTGGTAGCCGGAACGCCAGGTGAGCAGGCGGGTGCGTTCGGGGTGGCCGGTGCCGCGGGCGTACTGGAGGGCCATCTTGACGGCGACCTCGACGGACACGGAACCCGAGTCGGAGAAGAAGACGTGCGGGAGGCCCGTCATGTCGACGAGCCGGCCGGCGAGGGTGACGGCCGGTTCGTGGGTGAGTCCGCCGAACATGACGTGGCTCATGCGGCCGATCTGCTCCGTGGCGGCGGCCACCAGCGCGGGGTGTCCGTGGCCGTGGATGGCGGCCCACCAGGAGCTCATGCCGTCGATGACGCGGCGGCCGTCGGCGAGTTCGAGGTGGATGCCCGCGGTCGCGGAGACCGGCAGGTTGGTGGTGTGTGCCGGGGCATAGGGGTGCCACACGTGGGCGCGGTCGAGCGCGATGATCTCCGTGATCTCAGCGGGGCGTATGGTGACTCTCCTGCAGTTCGGGGTCATGATTGAACACCATTCAATCATGCGCGTCACGGGCACCCCCGATGAGGGTTGAACAACGTTCAACTGCGCCGCGGCACGGCATAATCATCCCCCATGACCATTCTTGAACGGCGTTCAAGGGCGACGGGTCGGGAGACCCACCCGATCGCCATGCCCTCCATGGTGAGCATCGAGATGTGGGAGCGCTTCAGCTTCTACGGCATGCAGGCCATCCTCGCCTACTACCTCTACTTCCAGGCCACCGACGGCGGCCTCGGCATGGCCACCTCCGAGGCCACCGCCCTCGTCGGCGCCTACGGCGCCTTCCTCTACCTGTGCACCTTCGCCGGCGGCTGGATCGGCGACCGCGCCCTCGGCGCCGAGCGCACCCTCCTCGTCGGCGGACACGTCGCACTCTCCGCCCTCCCCGGCTTCCTCGGGCTCATCCCCGGACTGCTCCTCATCGCCGCCGGATCCGGCCTGCTCAAGACCGCGGCCGTCACCGTCCTCGGCCAGGCCTACCCCGCCGCGTCCCCGCGTCGCGACGCCGCCTTCCAGATCTTCTACCTCGGCATCAACGTCGGCGCCCTGCTCGGCCCCCTCCTCACCGGCTGGCTCGCCGAGCGTCACGGATTCCACGCCGGCTTCGCGGCCGCCGCCGCCCTCATGGTCCTCGGGCTGGTCGTCTACCTGGCGATGCGTCCCCGGCTCATGGCGTCCCTCGGCGCCGAGACCGCCCGCCTGCTCACCCGCCCCACCCAGCCGCTGGCCCCCGCCCGCGCCCGGCTCATCATCATCGCCGCGGTCGCGGCCGTCGCCCTCGTCGTGGCCCTGCTCGCCGTCGGCGTGATCACCCCGGCCCGCCTGGCCGCCACCTTCCTCGTCATCACCGTCGCCGCGGCCCTGCTCCTCTTCGGCCAGATGTTCCTCTCCCCCGCCGTCACCCCGGGCGAACGACGCCGCGTCCTCGCCTTCGTCCCCCTCTTCCTCGCCTCCACCACCTACTGGGCGCTGCAGTCTCAGATCTACGGCGTCCTGGCCGTCTACTCCGACGTCCGCCTCGACCGCACCGTCGCCGGCCACGAGATCCCCGCCGCCTGGACCCAGTCCCTCAACCCCTTCTACATCCTCGCCTTCTCCCTCCCCCTGGCCTGGCTGTGGGTCCGCCTCGGCTCCCGCGGCCCCGCCTCCTCCACGAAGATGGGCGTCGGCGTCATCATCGCCGGATCGAGCATGCTCATCATGCTGCCGTTTGTCGGCGGCGGCGAGAACTCCACGCCCTTCCTCGTCCTCGCGGCCGCGATCGGCACGCTCTCCCTCGGCGAGATGCTCATCGGCCCCATCGGCATGGCCTCCACGGCCATCCACGCCCCGCGGGCCTTCGCCACCCGCTTCTCCGCTCTCTACTTCCTCACCCTGGCGATCGGCACCTCCCTGGCCGGCACGCTGTCCACCTTCTACGACTCCACCTCCGCCGACAGCGAGCGGACCTACTTCCTCTCGGTCGCGGCCGCCGCGATCCTCATCGGCGTCGTCTGCCTCGCGGCCTCGCGGGCGCTGCGCCGCCATCTCACCGCCGAGGGATCCGGGGAGGCCTAGTCCCAGTTGGTCGCGGCCACCACCGTCGGATCCACCTCCAGGCCCGTCCAGCTGACCGACAGCTCCCCCAGGGCCTCCTCCTGCATGGCCTCCACGGCCTGCGCCTTGTAGAGCTCCAGCAGGGCGAGGAAACGGCCGACCACCTCCATGGACACCGTGCAGTCACGGGTCAGCGCCTGGAAGGTCAGCCAGTGCCCGGCCCCCATGAGCCGCAGGGTGTCGAGGATGCGCCCCGCCTGCTCCGGCACCGACACCGCCACCTGGTGCAGGTGTGCGGTGCCCACCTCCTCCGGCGGGCGGGGGCGGAACACCCCCGCGGCCATCTCCGCGAAACCGGCGGGCGTGAGCCCCAGAACCACCGGCGGCATGAGGTCCGCGAACTGCGGCTCCATGCCCACCGCCCGCGGATACCGGCGCTGCGCCTTCTTCTGCCAGGTGGCGAACAGGTCGGCCACCTGCTTGTACGCCCGGTACTGGAGGAGGCGCGCGAAGAGCAGGTCCCGGGTCTCCAGGAGGGCGAGATCCTCGAGGTCCTCGACGTCGCCGCGCGGCAGGAGCCGGGCGGCCTTGAGGTCCAGCAGGGTGGCGGCGACGACCAGGAACTCGGTGGTCTCGTCGAGGTCCGCGGTCTCCCCCAGCGCGCGGGTGTAGGCGATGAACTCGTCGGTCACCGCGGAGAGGGCCACCTCGGTGACGTCGAGACGCCGGGAGCCGATGAGCTGCAGCAGCAGGTCAAACGGCCCCTCGAAGTTGGTGAGCGCGACCCGGAACCCCGGGACCTCCGCCTGCTCCCCCGTCACCGGAGCGCGGTCCGCTCCAGGACCTCGAGGGCCAGGTTGCGGTACTGCTCCGCGCCCTGGGAGGAAGGCGCCCACGTGATGATCGGCTCGCCGGCGACGGAGGTCTCGGGGAACCGGACCGTGCGGGTGATCACCGAGTCGAAGACCCGGTCACCGAACACCTCCACCACGCGCGACATGACCTCGCGGGCGTGGGAGGTGCGCCGGTCGAACATGGTCACCAGGATGCCGAGGATCTCCAGGTCGAAGTTGAGACGGTCCGCGACCTTCTCCACCGTGTCGGTGAGCAGCGCCAGGCCACGCAGCGAGAAGTACTCGCACTCCATCGGGATGATGACCCCGTGGGAGCAGGCCAGCGCGTTGACCGTCAGCAGGCCGAGGGAGGGCTGGCAGTCGAGGATGATGAAGTCGTACTCCTTCATCACCGGGCGCAGGGCACGGGCCAGGGTCTGCTCGCGGCCCACCTCGTTGACGAGCTGGATCTCCGCCGCCGAGAGGTCGATGTTGGCGGGCACCAGGTCCATGCCGGGCACGGCCGTCTGGTGGATCGCCGAGTGGATGGAGGTCTGGTTGTCGAGCAGCAGGTCGTAGACCGTGATGTCGAGCTCGTCGTGGGGGACGCCGAGGCCCGCCGAGAGGGCGCCCTGCGGATCCAGGTCGACGAGGAGGACCTTGCGGCCTATCTCCGCGAGGCAGGCGCCCAGGTTGATGGTCGACGTCGTCCTGCCGACGCCACCCTTCTGGTTGCACATCGAGATGATCGTCGCGGGCCCGTGCCGGTCCAGGGGAGCAGGCTGCGGCAGCTCGCGCACCGGGCGGCCGGTCAGGCCGACCTCGACACCGGGCTCCTGGGACAGTCCCTCTCCGCTCACAGTCATACCCTCTTCCTTGACTGAATCGACTACAGGCTAATTACGCCGTTGTCACACAGGGTACATCGTGATTCCCGCGGGTTTCGGCGACACGACGCAACGTCGAAAAGTCAATGCCAAGGACTTGACGTAGACAACTCATGCTGAATCGTTTATTATCTGCGTCATGCATCTGTACTTCCTGTAGGAACACCCCCGCACACGCCCTCCGGCCCAGCCGTGACGTCGGCGTGTGCGTCGCCGTTCGTGCACATCCCCGTACAGAAAGCACCCCGATGCCCGCTCATCTCCGCGCGGAATCAGTCTCCGCCACCCGTGGCACACGCACCGTGTTCACCGACCTCTCGTTCACCCTCTCCCGGGGTGACCGCCTCTTCGTCGTCGGCGAGAACGGCCGTGGCAAGACCACGCTCATCCACCTCCTCACCGGACGCCTACTCCCCGACTCCGGACACGTCACCTGCCACGGCAGCCTCGCGGTCGCCGAACAGCAGATGGACGTCTCCGGCACCGTCGGCGACGCCGTCCGCGAGATCATCCGCCCGGCGGAACTCGCCCTCGCGCGTCTCGACGCCGCCCTCCCCACCATCGAGTCCGACCCCGGGGAGTACGAGGCGGCACTCGCCGAGGCCGAGCGTCTCGACGCCTGGGACGCCCACCGCCGCGTCCGCTCCGCCCTCGCGTCCCTCGACGCGGACTTCCCGGACGAGGTGGCCCTCGCCGACCTGTCCGTCGGACAGCGCTACCGCGTCCGTCTGGCGTGCCTGCTCGCCGGCCACCACGATCACCTGCTCCTCGACGAACCCACCAACCACCTCGACCACGCGGGACTCGCCTTCCTCACGGAACAGCTCCGCGGTCGCGCCGGTTCGGTGCTCGTCGTCACCCATGACAGGGCACTGCTGGCCGACCTGGCCACCACCGTCCTCGACCTCGACCCCACCCCCGACGGCCTGCCGCGTGTGTGGGGCACCGGCTACGAGGGCTACCGGGCCGGACGCGCCGCCCTCGAGCAGGCGTGGGCGGACGACTACGCCGCCCAGACCGCCCGCCAGGCCCGGCTGCAGTCCGACCTGCAGCAGGCGCAGTCCCGGCTGAGCACCGGCTGGCGTCCCCCGAAGGGAACCGGCAAGCACGCCCGCCAGTCACGCGCCCCCGGCGTGGTGCAGGCGGTCCGGCGTCGGCAGGAGGCACTCGCGGCCCACGCCGTGACCCTGCCGCCGCCACCGCCGGTGCTCACCTTCCCGCGTCTCCACGCGAAGTCCACGCGCACCTACCTGCGTGCCGAGGGTCTCTCGCGGGAGGGACGGCTCCGCGGCCCCGTCGACCTGGCGGTCCGCGGCGGCGACCGGCTGGTGATCACCGGCCCCAACGGGGCCGGCAAGTCGACCCTCATCGACATCCTCACCGGCCGGCTCGCGCCCACCACCGGCACGGTCCACGTGCCCGACCCCTCCGCCCTCGGATTCCTCCCCCAGGAGTCCGCGGACACGGATCAGCCGCTGTCCATGGGGCAGCAGCGACGCCGCGACATCGCCCGCGTGCTCGGCGCCGGTCCGTCCGTCCTGCTTCTCGACGAACCCACCAACCACCTCTCCATCAACGCCGTCACCCAACTGACTCAGGCGCTGGAGGAGACGGAGGCCGCGGTCGTCCTGGTCACGCACGACCGGCAGCTGCTGGCGGACACGGCCCACTGGCCGCGCCTGGAGCTCAGGCCCGCGGATGCGCCTCCCGCCACACCTGGCGGAGGTTCTCCGCGGTGACGTGGGTGTAGATCTGCGTCGTCGTCACGGAGGAGTGGCCGAGCAGCTCCTGCACGACGCGGACGTCGGCCCCACCCTCCAGCAGGTGGGTGGCGTAGGAGTGCCGCAGCGTGTGCGGGGAGATGTCCATGTCCAGCCCCGCCCGCTCGGCGGCCTTCTTCAGCACCGCCCACGCGCTCTGCCGCGACAGGGCTCCCCCGCGGGTGTTGAGCAGCAGGGCGTGCGACTTGCCCTGCGCGAGGACCGGGCGGGCGCGCACGAGGTACGCCTCAACCGCCTCGAGTGCCTTGGAACCCACGGGGACGAGCCGCTGTTTGCCGCCCTTGCCGGAGATCCGCAGGATGCCGTCGGTGTCGGTGACGTCGTCGACAAGCAGCCCGGTGACCTCCGAGATGCGGGCCCCCGTGCCGTAGAGCAGCTCGAGGAGCGCGCGGTCGCGCAGGTCCAGCGGGGTGGCCAGGTCATCGGTGGGCACGGACTCGATGAGCGTGGCCACCTCGTCGACGGAGAGGGTGTCGGGCAGGTGACGGCCGGTGCTCGGGGGTGAGACCTCGGCGGCGACGTCGACGCCGAGCACGCCCTCCCGGACGGCGAACTTGTGCAGCCCCCGGGCGACCACCAGGGCGCGGCCCGCGGAACTCGCCGCCAGGCCGGATCGCCGCAGGTCGGCGACGTAGGCCTCGACGTCCGTGGTGGAGACGTCCGCCAGGTCGGTGCGCCCCGCCTCCTCGAGCCAGTCGAGGTAGCGGTTGAGGTCGCGGCGGTAGTTGGTGAGGGTGTTCTCGGAGAGGCCCCGTTCCACGGCGAGGTGGTCGAGCCAGGTGTCCGCGATGCCGCGGGCCCTCACGGCATCTTCTTCAGGTCCGGTCCGACGCCCGCCGCACGCCGCCGCGCGGCCAGGGCCTGCGGCCGCCACGGGTTGGGCGTGTCGACGGGCCGGGCCTCCCCCCGCCCGGCGAGCACCTCGGCGGCCGTCATGATGCCGGCGATGGCGATGGAGTTGATGATCTCGCCGCGCAGCACCATCGCGCGGGCCTCCTCCAGGGGCGTCCACGAGAAGGTCATGTCGGCCTCCTCGTGCTCCGCCTCGCCGCGGTCCACCTCGTGCAGGTCCCGGGCGAGGTAGACGCGGACGGTCTCCTCGCAGAAACCGGGCGAGGTCACCAGGTCGCAGAGGACCTCCCACCGGTCGGCGGCCAGGCCCGCCTCCTCGGCGAGCTCGCGGCGGGCGGTGACGTGCTCGTCCTCGCCGTCGATGTCGAGGATGCCGGCGGGCAGTTCCCACAGCCGGTCCTGCACGCTGTGGCGGTACTGGCGGACCAGGGCGATCTCCCCGTCCCGCTCGGCGACGACGGCCACGGCCCCGAAATGCTCGACGATCTCCCGCCTCCCGGTGCCTCCGCCAGGCATCGCGAGGGTGTCGCGGCGCAGGGCGAGGATGGGCGACTCGTGCAGGAGCTCCGAGTCGAGGACGTCGAACTGGTGGGTTCCGGGTGTGGTCATGCCCACTAATCTACCTAGGGCGCCGGGCTGGCCGCCTCGGCGGACTCCGCGGAGCCGTAGGCGCCGGTCTCCCCCGCCAGCTGCTCCCGCACGGCGAGCACCGTGGCCATCCGGCCGACGGCCCGGTCGACGGAGTCGACGGTGGACACGCCGTTGTCGGCCGTCGCGCGCACGAGGCCGACGGCGCCGGTGTCGGAGGCGGTGTGGATGCGTCCGGCCAGGACGGCCCCGTTGCCGCGGGCGTCGAGGGCCCCGACGAAGTCGGCGAGCGTGCGGGCGGCGATGCCCTGCGTGCCGTCGGAGTCGCCGGTGATCACCACGGCGACCTGGGCCGGCAGGATCGTCCCGTCCTCGTAGTCGAGGAAACCGGCGTCCCGTAGGGCACGCAGCAGCAGGCCGCGTTCCTCGGAGCTGGCCTGCTCCTCACCCGATTCCGGGGCGAGCAGGAGCGCCGAACCGAGTGCCTCCCCGGCGTGCAGGCCCGGGTCGAGGCGGTCCTCGGAGAGCTGCGCACCGGCCGGCAGGGTGTTGGCCACGATGGATTTCAGCTGGTCCGCGCCCTCGGCGGTGAGGAACTGCTCCGCCAGGGTGATCGTGCCGGCGTCGACGGCGCCGGCCTCGGCGAGCAGCGTCGCGACGCCCGCCACGTCCTCCTCCGCCGCGTCCGCGGTGCGCAGGACCAGGACCGGGCGGTCGCCGAGGGTGTCATGGACCGCGCCCGCGGCGAGGTCGCCGACGACGCTGTCCGCGGAGGACGCCTGGGCCTCGGCGATGTCGGCGCGCTCCTCGGCGGCCGCGAGCTCGGCGGTGTTCCGCCCGGAGCCCTCCGGCATGTTCGGGGCGAGCACGAGTGTGCCCAGTGCGACGCCGGCGGCGACGCCGAAACCGAGGCCGCCGATGAGCCAGCCTGCGCGGCCGGTGGTGGAACCCATGATCTGCTCCCCTACTTGAACCAGCCCTGGAAGGTCAGCGCGATGCTGTTCCAGGTGTCGATGAGATTGTCGCTGAAGGTCCCCGAGCCGGACAGTCCCACGATGAGCACGATCGCGGCGGCGGCCACGAGGATGCCGAGGACCGCCCACAGCCAGGCCGTGCCGCGGCCGGAGTTGACGGTGTACAGGTCTGAGATGGCGGAGGCGTCGACGAGGCGGGCCCCCAGCTTGGAGCGGGTGAGCATCGCAGTCGGCGTGGCCGCCGGGTCGTTGGCGAAGACCGCGTCCAGGTCGAAGGGGCTGCCCGCGTTCACGATGATCTGCGCCCCGTGGTAGTCGGCGAGCAGCAGTGCCAGGTCGGTGGCCGAGTCGGTCGCCGCCGGGAAGGTCATGGCGCCGACGCCGAGGTCCTGGATGCGTTCCAGGCCGGCGGCGTGGCCGTCGGGGTCGGCCGGCAGGATGACGCGGCCGCCGCTGCGCAGCGTGTCCGCCCCGATGCCCGCCGGGTTGCCCACGATGAGGTCCGGCTTGTAGCCGAGCTCCAGCAGCGTGTCCGCGGCGGCGTCGACGCCGATGATGACGGGGTCGTACTCGCGGATGAAGTTGCGCAGCAGCTTCACCTCGTTGCGGTGGTCGGGGCCGGGGCTGACCACGAGCGCCTTCCGGCCGGAGATGTCCGCGCCGGTGTCCGGGATGCCGAGGCCGTCGATGAGCAGCGGCCCCTCGGAGTGGATGAACTGGATGGTGTTGCCGAAGAAGGCCTCCATGTGGTCCACCAGGGACTGTTGCGCCTCGGTGAAGCTGGCCTCCACCTCCTCGGCGGTGACCACTCGGCCGGCACCGATCTGCCGGTCCGCGAGGTGGACGGCGCCGTCCTCGGTGATGCGGCCCTTCTTGCCGTCCCGGATGCTGGCGGCCAGTTCGAGGCCGGTGTCCTCGATGAGGAGGACGTCGGCGTCGAGAAGCATGTGGGGGCCGAAGTTGGGGACCGCTCCCGTGGAGAACCGCGACATGTTCACGACGGCCGCGGGGCGCGCGTCGATGAGCAGCTGGGCGTCACGGCGCGAGATGTCGGCGGTGTTGATGACGGCGATGTCACCGGCGCGCAGGCGCTGGAGACCCTTGCCCCCGGCGGTGCAGTCGCGGAGGGTGCCCTGCAGACCGGGCAGGTCGGCGGTGCGGGAGAACAGACTCATGTGGCCATTGTGACGGTCGGGACCTACGCGGTGGTGAAGGCGCGCCGCTCGCTGCGGGCCCGTTCCAGCAGCTCCGCCGCATGGGCCCGGCCGGTGTCGGTGTCGTCCAGTCCCGCGAGCATGCGGGCGAGCTCCTCCACGCGCTCCTCCGGGCTGAGGGTGAGCACACCCGAGGTCACCGCCTCATCGCCCACGTTCTTGGCGACGTGCAGGTGTGTGTCGGCGTAGGCCGCCACCTGCGGCAGGTGCGTCACGACGATCACCTGGTTCCGCGTCGCCAGCCGCGCCAGACGCCGCCCGATCTCCACCGCCGCACGGCCGCCGACACCGGCGTCGACCTCGTCGAAGACCAGCGTCGCACCCTGCGTCCCGGCGGAGAGGATGACCTCCAGCGCCAGCATGACGCGGGAGAGCTCACCGCCCGAGGCGCTCGACGCCAGGGGACGGGGTTCGGTGGCGGCGTTGGGGGCCAGCATGAGCTCGACCTCATCCGCGCCGTCAACCCCCGGGGCGACCCGGCGGACATCGACCGTGAGCCGGGCCTTCGCCATCGCCAGTCCCTGCAGCTCGGCGGTCACCGCGTCCGCCAGCGCGGCGGCGGCCTTCCCCCGCGCCGTGCTCAGTTTCCGGGCGGCCGCCTTCATCTTCTTCTCGGCGGCGGCGACCTGCTTCTTCAGCTCGTCGAGGGCCTCGGAGGAGATGTCGATGCGTCCCAGCCGCGTGCGGGCCTTGTCCCGCCATGCGAGCACGCCGTCGATGTCGGGGGCGTACTTGCGGGTGAGCATCTTGAGCTGCTGCTGACGCTGCAGGGACTCCTCCAGCAGGGACGGGTCCGCGGGCAGGTCGGCGAGGAATCCGCCGAGCTCGACGGCGATGTCGCTGAGCTGGCTGGTGATCTCCGTGAGACGCGCCCCCAGCTCCGTGAGCTGCGTGTCCTCGGAGGCGGTGAGGGCGGCCTCCGCGCGTCCGAGCAGCGTCGAGGCGGGGTCCTCCTCGGAGTAGCCGCCCAGGGCCTCCGGTCCGTCGATCGCGGCCAGCGCGGTGGAGGCCTCCTCCCGGAGCGTGTCGACATCCTGGAGCCGCCGGATCTGCGTGAGCAGTTCCACATCCTCCCCCGGCTCCGGGTCGACGGCGTCGATCTCGTCGAGGGCGAACTGCAGGCGGTCGATCTCCTGGGCCAGTTCACGGCGGGACTCCGTGCGCTGCCGCAGGTCACGGGCCAGGTCCCGCCAGGTGCGCCACGCCTCCCGGTAGTCGGAGAGCAGCGGGGCGATGGCCGGGTCGAAACGGTCCAGCGCCGCCAGCTGCTGGCCCGGGGCGAGCAGCCGGAGCTGGTCGTTCTGGCCGTGGATGGTGAGCAGCGGGGAGGTGAACTCCGCGAGGGTGGCGGCCGGGACGGAACGGCCCCCCAGGTGGGCACGGGAACGCCCGGACGCGTTGACGGTGCGGGAGGCGATGAACTCGCCGTTCTCGTCGGCGGCGCCGCCGGCGGCGTCGACCAGCTCGGTGACCTGCGCGGACACCTCGGGCGCCAGTGTCGTGGTGACGAAACGCCCCTCGACCACCGCCTGCGGTGCGCCGCCGCGCACGCGGGAGGCGTCGGCGCGGCCCCCGGCGAGCAGACGCAGGCCGGTGACGACCATCGTCTTGCCGGCGCCGGTCTCACCCGTCAGCACGGTGAGTCCCGCGGAGAGTTCGGCGGAGGCGGCCGGGATGACACCGAGGTTCTCGATGGCGATGTCTGCAAGCATGCAGACCACCCTACCCGAACAACTGTGCTAGTTCTCCTTGGGAGTCGGCGTCGTACGCGGACCCCGCCAACCGGAGACAGGGAGCCGCAGCTTGGTCACCAGACGGTCGGTGAACGTCGACTCGTCGAGACGCACCCACCGCACCGGACGGGCACCCCGCACCACCTCGACGCGCGAACCGGGCGGCATGGGGATCGGACGGAAACCGTCCATGACCGCCATCGCCGGGGAGGCGTCCGGGTTGGACTCCACCGCCACCGTCGAGTACGGCGACACGACCAGCGGCTTCGTGAACAGCGCGTGGGCGTTGTTCGGGACGACGAGGATCGCGTCGAGCTCCGGCCAGAGCACCGGCCCGCCGGCGGAGAAGGCGTAGGCGGTGGAACCGGTCGGCGTGGAGATGAGCACGCCGTCGCATCCGAAGGAGGACACCGGGCGGCCGTCCACCTCCAGGATCGCGTCGAGGACGCCACGCCGGTTGAGGTTCTCCACGCTCACCTCGTTGAGGGCCCAGCCGCGGCCGATGACCTCGAGGTCGTTGTCCAGGACGGTGACGTCCACCGTCATCCGGTCCTCCACCCGGTAGGAACGGTCGATGACGCGCTGGATCGCGGCGTCGAGGGACTCCGCCTCCCACTCGGCGAGGAAGCCGACGTGCCCGAGGTTGATGCCCAGCACGGGCACGTCCACGGCGTGCGCCAGGTCGGCGGCGCGGAGGAAGGTGCCGTCACCACCGAGGACGAGCACCAGCTCGCATCCCTCCGCGGCGTCCGCGGTGTGGGTGACCCGCTCCAGCGGGGCGAGGATCCGGCTGCCCTCCAGCGGGCGGCCGTCCTGGTGGACGAGGACGCGGACGGTGATGCCGGCGGCGTCGAGAAGCTCGGCGGTGCGTTCCGCGGCGGAGAGGTTCTTACTGCGGCCCGTGTGCGGGACGAGCAGCACCTGACGGTCGGTCATTTAAGGACCCTCCTGCACGGCAGTGGTGATCATGGACTCCAGCTGTTCCGGGGTCGGGGCGGTGGCGCCGCCGTCCTTGACCAGCCATAGGAAGTATTCTACGTTTCCGCTGGGACCGGGCAGCGGTGAGGCCACCACTCCACGGCAGCTCAGGCCCAGCGTGAGGGCGAACTCGGCGACCTCGCGGGTCACCTCGGCCCGCAGCTGCGGGCTCCGGACCACGCCCCCGGAACCGAGGCGGTCCTTGCCCACCTCGAACTGCGGCTTCACCATCGGCAGCAGATCCGCCCCCTCCCGCAGCGAGTCGGCGATCGCCGGCAGCGTCAGACGCAGGGAGATGAAGGAGAGGTCACCGACCATCATGTCGCAGGGCCCTCCGCACATCTCCGGGGTGAGCGTGCGGACGTTCGTCCGGTCCAGCACCGTCACCCGCGGGTCATTCTGCAGACGCCAGAGCAGCTGCCCGTAACCGACGTCGGCGGCGACGACCTCGGCGGCGTCGCGACGCAGCAGGACGTCCGTGAACCCGCCGGTCGAGGCACCCGCGTCGAGCACCTTCTTCCCGGCGACGCTCAGCCCCTGCGGCTCGAAGGCCTCGAGCGCCCCGAGCAGCTTGTGGGCGCCCCGGGAGGCCCAGTCCTCGTCGGCGGCCTCCTCCACGCGGATGGACACCTCCGGTTCCACGACGGTCGCCGGCTTCAACGCCTGGAATCCGCCGACGTACACTCGGCCGGCCTTGATCATGTCGACGGCCTGCTCACGCGAGCGGGCGATCTTCCGGCGGACGAGCTCAGCGTCGAGCCGCCTACGGGTGGGAGCCATGGAAGCCTCCTAGTGTCCCTGTTGGAGCGCGCGCTGCAGGACCGCATGCGCGCGCGTGAGTTGATCGGCCTCCTCGGCCGGTGTGGCGGGTGTCTCCGAGAGGATCTCCGCCACCTGCTTCTCGACGTCCTCCGGCCGCGGCCGTACCAGGTCAGCCGGGTTGACCATGGGCGTCACCACCAGTCGGAGACAGCCCGGGCGGCGTGCTCACTGATCGGACGGATGAGGTCGGCGGGCCTCTTCATGGCCCAGGCGACCTCGAGGACGGTGCGCAGCGCCTCGATCGACGTGGACTCGGGGCGACCGCGGTCGAGCAGGATGTCGTTGCCGTCGACGCGGGCGGTGAACCCACCCTGGGCGCCCGGGCGCAGGATGGCGGGGTCCGCGGTCAGCGCGCCGAGGTCCTCGGCGACGTAGGTGGGGCGCAGCTCCTTCGGTGCCTCCAGCAGCGCGATGTGGCCGGACACACCCGTGAGGACGTGGAGGGTCGGCATGCCGGCGGCGTTGCCGCCCTCGATGTCGGTGTCCAGGCGGTCACCGACCACCAGCGGGCGCTGCGCGTTGAGACGACGGGCGGCGGTGAGGAACATCGCCGGCTCCGGCTTGCCCGCCGAGGTCGGGGTGACCTCCGTCGCGGAGACCACCGCCGCCACCATCGAACCGTTGCCCACGAGCAGACCCCGCTCGGACGGCAGGGTGGTGTCCAGGTTGGACGCGAAGTAGGTGGCACCGCCACGGATCGCGAGCGCCGCCTCGGACAGCTCCGCCCACCCGGCCTCCGGGTCCAGGCCCTGGAGGACGGCCCGCGGCTGCTCGGCGGCTGAGTCGACGACCCGGTAGCCGGCGGCACGGACCAGCTCCCGGAAGGAGGCGGTGCCGATCACGTAGACGGCGTCGCCGGGCTGCAGGTGCTCCGCGGCCAGGTCGATGGCGGCCTGCGCCGCGGTGACGACGTCCGCCGCCTCCGCCTGCAGACCGATGCCCTGCAGCTTCTCCGCCACGGACTCCGGGGAGCGCATGGCGTTGTTCGTGATGTACAGGGCCGGCACCCCGGCGGCGTTGACCGCCTCCACCGCTCCGGCGACGGCGCGTCCTCCTTCCCAGACAGTTCCGTCGAGGTCGAGGAGAAGGGCATCGTGTGCGCTCAGGAGGCTCATGGTGTCCAAGCTTAGTGGCTGGCGGTGATCAGGACAGTTCCGACAGACGCTCCGCGGCGTCGAGCATGTCGTCCTCGTCGATCTTGTCGGCGTGGGCGAACCACTGCTTCGCCTCCTCGACGCGGCCCGCCGCCACCAGGGCATCGGCGTAGGCGTAGGACAGACGGGCGTTGACCGCCCCCTTCGAGGACAGGTCCGGGTTGAGACGCTGCAGCGTGATCACGGCGCTCTCCGGCTGGTTCATGTCCAGGCGGGCACCCGCGATGACGATGCCCAGCTCGATGGCACCCTCCCGGTCCAGCATGCGGGCCTCATCGGAACGGCCCATCTCGACGGCCTTCTCCGGGCGGCCGAGACCGCGCTCGCAGTCGGCCATGACGGCCATGAATCCGGGACCACCGGACATGCGGCGGGCGGCCCGCAGCTCCGACAGCGCCTCCCGCCACTCGCCGGCCCGGTAGGCGGCGATGCCGTTGGTCTCCCGGGCCACAGCCACACGGCCGGCCCGGTCCTTGGCGGCACGGGCATGGCGCAGCGCCAGCTTCGGATCATCGTCCATGAGGGTCGCCGCCATGAACATGTGCTTGGCGACGGCCTCCGCGTTGTCCTTCGACAGCACCTTCAGGTCCTGCAGCACCATCGGGTCGAGGATGTGGATGTCGATGTCGTCCGGCAGATCCGGCTCCGTCATCCGCTTGTTGATGCGCTCCTCACGGAAACCCGAGCGCTGCGGGGCGGAACGGTTGTGGCTGGAACGCTCGGCGCCGGCCCGCTGTGCGTGACGACGCTCGCCGCCACCACCTCGTCGGTTGTCCCGGTTGCCGCGCTCACCCCAGCGCTCGTCCCGGCGTCCCTCCCGACGATCGCCGCGCTCGCCCCGCTCCCCACGGCTGTCACGCCGCTCGCGCCAGTCACGGCCGTCACGGTCAGTGTGGTCACTGCGGCGACGGGGCGCTCCCCCGCGCTGCGGACGGCCCCCGCGGGGGTTGTTCTGGTGGTCACGATTCGGGCGATCAGACATAAGACTATATTCTCCCATAAGTTCTGCCCGGGGGCAGAAACGACGAAAGCGCCACCTGCCGAGGAGATGTTTCTCAACTCGACAGGCGGCGCCTTACATTCCTCTTTTAAATTTTAGCGTCGGCGGCAACCTACTCTCCCACACCCTCCCGAGTGCAGTACCATCAGCGCGGGCAGGCTTAGCTTCCGGGTTCGGAATGGGACCGGGCGTTTCCCTGCCGCTATCAACCACCGAC
>Ga0123329_1002609_pt1 | contig 15616 bp, 7 predicted proteins | sample BioC12SIPDNA_FD_89703 | JGI IMG/M metagenome (GOLD analysis project Ga0123329, IMG submission 89703) | Anaerobic biogas reactor microbial communites from Washington, USA - Biogas_R1_B C12 SIP DNA | ecosystem: Engineered > Bioreactor > Anaerobic > Unclassified | place: Washington, USA | collected... | reverse complement strand
GTCAGAATTTCCTGATACCCGGTTATCGATGTATTGAACACCACTTCGCCGCAGCGTATCCCTTCGGCTCCGAACGAAGTTCCCTCAAACAGGGTACCGTCTTCGAGTAATAATACCGCTTTCACGTCATTGATCCTTATCTGTAATAAAGCTGAATCGCTTTTACATCAACTGTCTTTTTCTGCAAAGCTTCTATGGCCTTTGTCATCGCTGCTGCCCCGCGAATCGTCGTCGCATAGGGAATCTGCCGATCCAAGGCCGTACGCCGGATCACAAACGAATCTTTGATGGTCTGTTCGCCCACCGTCGTATTGATGATCATATCAACCTGACCATTGATCATCATATCTACAATATTCGGCCGCCCCTCAGCAACTTTTCGTACGAATTCCGACGGCACATTGTTCTGGATCAGCTCGATACAGGTGCCGCGTGTTGCCAGAATTTTAAAGCCGAGTTCATGCAGTTTTTTTCCGACCAGCACCGCCTTGGGCTTATCTGCATCGCGTACGCTGATAAAGACCGTCCCCCGCATCGGCAGATGGGTTTCCGCAGCGATTTGCGATTTGGCAAATGCCATTCCGAAATCATCGCTCAGTCCCATTACCTCGCCGGTCGAGAGCATCTCAGGCCCGAGAATCACATCTGCACCAACAAACTTCAAAAATGGAAATACCGCCTCTTTGACCGAATAATGTGTAAGTTCAATTTCTTGTGTAAACCCTAACTCTTCAAGGGTCATCCCGGCCATAATCTTGGCGGCTAGTTTGGCCAGCGGCACACCAATTGCCTTACTGACAAACGGAATTGTCCGCGATGCCCTGGGGTTGACCTCAAGAATATAAATCTCATCATCTTTAATTGCATACTGGATATTGATCAATCCCTTGACCTTCAGTTCCAAAGCCAGCATCTTGGTCTGCCGCTTGATTTCATCGATCAGCTTATTCGACACCGAAACCGGCGGCAAAGTACAGGCACTGTCGCCGGAATGAACCCCGGCCTCTTCAACATGCTCCATAATTCCGCCGATAACGACCGTCTTGCCGTCGCAGATGGCATCTACATCCAGTTCCGTAGCATCGTCCAGGAATTTGTCGATCAGAATAGGATGTTCCCCGGACGCCTCGAGGGCCTCTTCAACACTCTCACGGAGTCCCCTCTCATTATAAACAATATCCATCGCCCGTCCGCCCAAAACAAACGACGGCCTTATCAGCAATGGATAACCGAGTTTTTTGGCAACTTTGAGTGTTTCGTCGTATGTCTTGGCCGTACCGCTGTAAGGCTGCTTGAGTTTAAGCTTTTTAACAAGCTGATTAAACCGTTTTCGATCTTCGGCCCGATCGATGCTGTCCGGCGAAGTCCCGATGATCGGGACTCCCGTTTGATGCAGCGATTTCGATAGTTTCAGCGGAGTCTGACCGCCGAACTGGACGATTACTCCGTCCGGTTTCTCGATATCGACAATGCCCATTACATCTTCATAAGTCAGCGGTTCAAAATACAGCCGGTCCGACGTATCATAATCAGTGCTGACTGTTTCTGGATTACAGTTGACCATGATCGACTCAACACCGATCTCACGCAATGCAAAAGCGGCATGACAGCAGCAATAATCAAACTCGATCCCCTGCCCGATACGATTCGGCCCGCCGCCGAGAATCATTATCTTACGCCGTTTTGTCGGCTCGGCTTCGCATTCCTGCTCATAGGTGGAATACAAATAGGGTGTCGATGCCTCAAACTCAGCTCCGCAGGTATCGACCCGTTTATAAACATTGGCAACGCCCTGCTGCTTGCGATACTCGCGAAACCGGAACTCGGGAATTCCAAGCTGTTGGGCGATATATTTATCGCTGAACCCATTTTCCTTAAGCTGTCGAGTTAATTCTGGCGTCATTTTTTCAAGCGGTGTTGTCTTGATCTTACGTTCCATTTGAACGATCTGGTGGATATGCTCCAGAAACCATGGATCGATCTTGGTCAGCTCAAAGATATGCTCAGTCGTAAATTTACGTCGGTAGGCCTCGGCCACATACCAGAGTTTATCCCAGTAATTCCGCCGCAGCCGTTCTTTAAATTGAGCGGAACTCAGATCCGGTTTGATATGCCGTCCGTCAAACGAATACCGGTCGATCTCCAAAGAACGAATCGCTTTTTGCATTGATTCACGGAACGTCCGCCCGATAGCCATTGCTTCCCCGACGGATTTCATCTGCACCGTCAGTTCGGGACAGGTCTGGGGAAACTTCTCAAATGTAAATCGTGGCCATTTTACCACAACATAATCAATAGTCGGCTCAAAGCAGGCCGGCGTTTTCTTGGTTATATCATTGGGAATTTCATCAAGAGTATAACCAACCGCCAGCAGCGATGCAATCTTGGCGATGGGAAAACCGGTCGCTTTAGAGGCCAGGGCCGAACTCCGCGACACGCGCGGATTCATTTCAATAACATATAATTTACCGTTTTGGGGATTGACTGCAAACTGGATATTGGACCCGCCCGTCTCCACGCCAATAGCCCGGATGATTTTGAGAGAGGCATCCCGCATAATCTGATATTCTTTGTCAGTCAGCGTCTGGGCTGGAGCTACCGTAATACTGTCCCCTGTATGAATACCCATCGGATCAAGATTTTCAATCGAGCAGACAATGACAACATTGTCTTTTCGGTCACGCATCACTTCAAGCTCATATTCTTTCCATCCGACAACCGATTCTTCGATCAGTATCTGGCTCTTGGGACTCAGCGAGAGACCCCATTGAACGAATTTCTCATATTCTTCCGTGTTATAGGCGACATTCCCCCCCATCCCGCCAAGCGTATAAGACGGCCGGATAATGGCCGGAAAACCGATTTGCTCGATAACCTTCCTGGCTTCTTCCAGTGAATGAGCATAACCGCTTTTGGGTACGCCCAGACCAATATCCGTAATGATCTTTTTAAACCGGTCGCGTTCTTCTGCCCGTTTGATGGATTGAAGGTTGGCCCCGAGCAGACGCACTTTATATTTTTTAAGAACTCCGTTTTCAGCCAAAGCCACTGCCGTGTTAAGACCGGTCTGTCCGCCAAGTGTCGGCAGCAGGCTGTCAGGACGTTCTTTGCGGATAATCCGCTCAACCACTTTCGGGGTAATCGGCTCAATATAGGTTCGGTCGGCCAATTCCGGGTCGGTCATGATCGTTGCCGGATTGCTGTTGACCAGAACAACTTTGTACCCTTCCCGCCGGAGGACCTTGCAGGCTTGGACGCCGGAATAGTCAAATTCGCACGCCTGACCAATAACGATTGGCCCGGAACCGATGATAAGTATCTTTTTTATATCCTTACGCTTTGGCATTCGCGTTTTTCCTGCTAAACTCTGATTTTTGAATCCTGTACAGGTGTACCGGTTTTCTCATTTACAAAATTCGGATAATTATACAGACTGCAATACTCTTCTTCAAGAAGGTTTTTCAAAACATACTTAAACGGCTTTAACTCAGCGTTGCTCTCATCCCCTCCTCCCGAACAGACAGAAATTATGGCACATACCGGTTCGTTATCGGCATACGGCGATCCTTACCGAAAGCCTTGGGGGTTATTTTGATTCCCGGAGGCGACTGACGGCGCTTATATTCACTGCGGTCAATCATCCGGATGACATGGCGAACCAGATGTTCGTCATAACAGTCGGCGATCAATTCCATCGGTGATTTATCGTTTTCAATATAGTCTTTCAGAATTGCATCAAGCACATCATATTCCGGCAGTGAGTCGCTGTCTTTCTGCCCTTCCCGAAGCTCCGCCGACGGAATACGGGTAATCGTGCTTTTCGGTATCATATCATAGCCGGCGTTACGATTGATAAAATCGCAAAGTAGATAAACCATAGTCTTGGGAACGTCCTTAATCACCCCGAATCCGCCGGCTGTATCTCCATAGAGCGTCGAGTAACCGACCGCCCTCTCGCTTTTATTTCCGGTCGTCAACACCATCCATCCGAACTGATTGGATAGGCTCATCAGAAGCGTTCCCCGCACACGGGCTTGAAGGTTTTCATAAGCTAACCCCTTCTCATCCCACCCTGATATATCGGAGAGTGTCTGGCTGAAAGGGTTGAGAATCTTGCCGATGGGCAATGAATGAAAACCGATCTTCAAATTATCCGCCAGTTTGGCAGCGTCGCTTTGTGTCTCACCGCTGTTAAAGCACGACGGCATCGTAATACCGATAACGTTTTCGGCCCCCAGCGCCGCAACGGCAATGGCCGCCGTTAATGCCGAATCAATTCCTCCGCTCAGACCGGTCAGCACTATTGAAAAACCGCTTTTATGGACATAATCCCGTGTCCCCAGCACAAGAGCCTGATAAACTTCTTCAACCGGATCGTATGACTTTTCCACAGGTGTCGAAAACGCCGGCGTCAACGCGATGCCGTCTTTGCTCTTCTCAAAATCGACAATCAGCATATCTTCTTCAAACTCAGCCGCTTCTGCAACTACCTGTCCGGCGGCATTTAGCACCATACTGCGCCCGGTAAAAACCAACTCATCCTGCCCTCCCACCTGGTTACAATAGGCAACCGGACACTTAAAATGTTGTGCGCAGTGGGCCAGGGCATCTTTTCGCTGATGAATTTTACCCATATAAAACGGCGAAGCGGATAAATTGAGGATCATATCAAGCCGTTGCGAATATCCATTCAGAAAAGCATCAAGCCACTTGAGGTTCCACACGTCCTCGCAAATGGTCAATGCTGTCCGAATGCCGGCAACCTCAACAACAACAGGTGAGATACCGGGGATAAAGTACCGCCGTTCATCAAACACGCCGTAATTTGGCAGAAGCCCTTTACAATAGATTGGACCTGCTTTGCCGCCTTTGCACACTGCCGCTGCATTATAACACGCATCAGGCTGGCCGTGCGGATATCCCACAACCGCAGTCATATCCTTTGACTTTTGGGCCAGGCAATCCAGCGTTTTTTTGCAATCGGCAAGAAATCCCGGCCGTAAAAGCAGATCCTCAGGCGGATATCCGCAAAGCGATAACTCCGAAAATACCAGTAAATCAACGCTTTGTGCGGCAGCAGTATCTATTATCTGCGACATTTTTTGCAGATTTCCTTCAAGGTCGCTGACTGTCAAATTCAGTTGAGCCAACGCTAATCGCATACGTATTCATTCCTGATTCAGTGTTTCAGCCAGACATCGATTGCCGCAGCTGCTTTGCGACCGCTGTCAATCGCTCGTACTACCAGTGATGCACCGGAAACGGCATCACCGGCCGAAAAAACCATCGGATTGCTGGTCTGGAAATTCTGCGCGCGTATATTACCCTGGTCATCCAGTTCCAGCGACAATCCTGCAACCAGCGGTCCGTGTTCTACATGCACAAAACCCATCGCCAGCAGGACTATATCAGACGGCAGGACAAATTCCGTTCCCGGCACCTCAACCACTTTCCACTGGTCATTTTTTTTGACCCATTCAACCTGTATGCCATGCAACTGGCTGACGCGGGTCTCTGTGCCCGAAAAATGAGTCGTCATTACGCTCCACATCCGCTGACAGCCTTCTTCATGGCTAGAGCTGGTTCGCATCGTTCGCGGCCACATCGGCCACGGCGTATCCGGCGGACGCACCTCCGGAGGCTTGGGCAATATCTCAAGCTGCGTGATCGACTTAGCGTCCTGTCGCCGCGAAGTCCCCACACAATCGCTGCCGGTATCGCCGCCGCCGACTACAATAACATGTTTACCGTAGGCATTCAGGCCAGCAGTTGTATCACTTAATTCTCCGGAAACCAGTTGATTCTGCCGCTTGAGAAACTCCATCGCAAAAGCAATATTCTCAAATCCCCTGCCTGGTACCGCCAAATCCCTCGGCTGACAAGCCCCTGTCGTTAGGCAGACCGCATCAAACAGCTTGCAGAGATTTGAAGCAGAGATATCTTCACCAACGCTAACGCCAGTCTGGAATTCGACTCCTTCTTCGGCCATTTGTCCCAAACGCCGCTCAATAACCCGCTTTTCGAGCTTAAAATCAGGGATGCCGTACCGTAACAGCCCGCCCGGATGGATATCACGCTCAAAAACAGTAACGTTATGCCCTGCCCGCACAAGCTGTTGAGCCGCCGCCAATCCCGCTGGCCCGGAACCAATCACGGCAACACGCTTACCGCTTTTATGTAAAGGTTTAAGTGGAACGATCCACCCCTCGGCAAACCCGCGTTCCACGATCTGAAGCTCAATATGGCGAATCAATACTGGCTTATCATTAACTGCCAGAGTACAAGCCGTCTCACACGGCGCCGGACAGATGCGCCCCGTAATCTCCGGAAAATTATTTGTGGAATGCAGATTTTCGCACGCCTGACGCCATTGGCCTTGATACACCAACTCATTAAATTCCGGAATGCGGTTGGCAACCGGACAACCGGCGCCATGACAGAATGGAATCCCGCAGTCAGCACACCGCGCGGCCTGTTGTTTGATGGCATCGGGAGTCAGCGGAATTTCAATTTCCTTAAAATCTCCGATACGTTCCGCAACCGGGCGATAGCCTACATTTTGCCGCTGATATTCAAGAAAGCCTCTCGCTTTAGCCATGGAACACCTCCTCGGTCGCCGGGGTTGTCTCTGTATCACGTGCTTCGGTCAGCCGCATCCGTTCCAGGGCCATACGATAATCAGTTGGTATAACCTTCACAAACCGGCTGACCATATCAGGCCAGGCATTAAGAATACGTTTGGCTCGTGTGCTTCGTGTTAATCGTTCATGTTTTTGAATAAGACGGTACAGCAAATCTTTGTCATCCTGCCGCCAGACACTCTCCAGATCAACCATATCGAGATTACAGAGTGTATCGAATAATTGCATCTCATCCAGAACATAGGCAATACCGCCGCTCATTCCCGCCGCAAAATTGCAGCCGGTCTTGCCCAGCACCACCACCATTCCGCCGGTCATATATTCACAGCTGTGGTCGCCGACCCCTTCAACAACCGCCGTGGCCCCGCTGTTGCGTACGCAGAACCGTTCGCCGGCCATACCGTTAATAAAGGCTTCGCCACGAGTTGCTCCGTACAGCAATGTATTGCCGACGATTATATTTTCATGTGCCATATACAGCGACCCGAGCGGCGTTTCGACAATAATGCGCCCGCCGCTCAATCCCTTGCCAAGGTAGTCATTGCTGTCGCCGATCAAGTGCAGTGTAACGCCCTTGGACAAAAATGCACCGAAACTTTGACCTGCCGACCCTTTGAACGTGATCTGTATCGTATCGTCCGGCAGACCTTTTTCACCGTATTTTTTTACGATATGGTTGCTTAGTATTGTTCCGACCGTTCGATTGGTGTTTTTAATCGGCATTTCAAATGCCGCCGGCTGTCCGGTTTCAATCGCCGACTGAGCTTTCTTGATGATATCCCAGTCCAAGTGGTCATCAAGCCGTTTGGGCTGAACACTTGAATTGTACCGCTGTTTGGCATCTGTGTGTTCGGGTTGATAAAAGAGCATCGAAAAATCAAGCCTTTTGGCTTTGTAATGGTCGATCGCTTTCCGCGTAGAAAGCCGATCCACCCGCCCGACCATCTCGCTGACGGTACGGAATCCGAGTTCAGCCATAAGTTGACGCACTTCTTCAGCAACAAACCGCAGATACCGTTCGATAAATTCGGGTCTCCCTGCAAAACGTTTCCGCAGTTCCGGGTCCTGTGTGGCAATTCCATACGTACACGCACCTTCATGACATTTCCTCAGCAGCGTACACCCCATTGCCACCAAGGCGGCGGTTCCGAATCCGAATTGTTCTGCACCCAATAATGCCGCAACCACTACATCACGACCGGTTCGAAGCTGGCCATCGGTCTGAACACGGATACGATCGCGAAGTTTGTTCAGTACCAGGACTTGCTGCGTTTCAGCCAGCCCAATCTCCCATGGACATCCGGTATGTTTGATGGAGGATAAGGGGCTGGCTCCCGTTCCGCCGTCGTGTCCGCTGATAAGCACCTCATCTGCATTTCCTTTGGCAACACCGGCTGCAATGGTTCCGACACCGACCTCTGAGACCAGTTTGACCGATATCTTCGCTTCGGGATTGCTGCATTTTAGGTCATAGATAAGCTGCGCCAGATCCTCAATCGAATATATATCATGGTGCGGCGGCGGCGAAATCAGCGTCACACCCGGCGTCGAATACCGCAGCGTGGCAATTTCATCGGTGACTTTCTTGCCGGGGAGTTGTCCGCCCTCGCCGGGCTTGGCACCCTGTGCCATTTTGATTTGTATCTCACGGCCGTTTGCCAGATAATTGATTGTTACGCCAAACCGTCCGCTGGCAACTTGCTTGATCGCCGAATTTTTTGAATCGCCGTTGGATTCCGGCACATAGCGGGCCGCATCTTCCCCCCCCTCGCCGGTATTGCTCATCCCGCCCAGACGATTCATCGCGACCGCCATACACTCGTGAGCTTCTTTACTGATGGAGCCGTGACTCATAGCACCTGTACAGAAACGTTTAACAATGGCGTCAACCGGCTCAACCTCTTCAAGCGGAACAGGATTTCCCGGCTCAAATTCAAACAAACCCCGAAGCGTACAGCTTTGACGGGATTGGTCGTTGACTGCACGTGCAAAATCAGCATAGGCCGCCGCATCGTTATAGACCACCGCATGCTGCATCCGGCTGACCGTCGTCGGATTCCACAAATGCCGTTCTCCGTCAAGGCGGAAATGATATTCACCGCCGAAATCCAGCTCCAATGATCCCGGCCGCCTCGGCGAATAGGCTTCAGTGTGACGACGCTGCACATCGCGTGCAATCTGTTCCAGACCGATTCCGCCGATACGGGAACTGGTGCCGGTAAAGTAACGCTGGACAAGGTCTTTATTCAGCCCGATAGCCTCAAAAAGCTGGGCATTGAAATAACTTCGCAGCGTCGATATACCCATCTTGCTCATCGTCTTGAGCAGGCCTTTTTTAATGGACGCAATGTAATTATCCGCAATCTGTGTCGGGTCCAGTTCACCGGGCAGTTCACCCGTTTGTTGAAGATAATTAAGCATTTCAAAAACCATATAAGGATTGATGCCATTGGCACCGTATCCGCATAGGAGGCAGAAATGCATCACCTCACGCGCTTCACCCGTTTCAACGATCAGACCCACTTCTCCGCGAAGACCAAGTTCAATCAACCCGTGATGCACCGCCGAAACCGCCAGCAATGCCGGAATCGGCATTGTGTTCTCATCGGCAGTACGGTCGCTGAGAATGATCAGTGAAGCATCGTGTTCAGTAATGACCCGACGGACATCCTCCACCACCCGCTCAAGAGCCTGTTCAAGCCCCAGCGTCGGATCAGAGGCATTCGGTACAAAAACGGTATTGACCGTATGGACGCTGAAATCGCCTCGTTTGACCGCACGCAGTCGGATCATATCTTCATTGGTCAGAACCGGATGCGGCAGTTTTAGCTGACGGCAGTGCTGCGGCGTTTCTTCCAGAATATTAAGCTTCTTGCCGATGTAACTCATCAGGCTCATTACCAATCCTTCACGCAGCGGATCGATCGGCGGATTGGTCACCTGGGCAAACATCTGCTTAAAATAGTCATACAGCAGCCGCGGACGGTCACTCAGTACTGCAAGAGCCGCGTCATTCCCCATCGAACCGACCGGCTCCTGGCCGTTAACTGCCATCGGCGATACCACCATCTTCAGTTCTTCGCGTGAATAGCCGAACATCCGCATTCGCGCCGCCAGCGTTGCCGGATCACCCGCCTCAAGGTGCGGCGTATCGAATAATCCCCGTAACTCGATCCGATTTTCGTTGAGCCACCGACGATAGGGCTTCTGCCGGGCCACTTTGCTTTTGATCTCATTATCGGTGATAATACGGCCTTCGACGGTATCCACCAAAAACATCTTACCGGGCTGAAGACGTCCTTTCTGGCGCACTTTTTCAGGCGGAAACTCCACCACGCCCGTCTCACTGGCCAGAATCGCCAGCCCGTCTGTCGTGATTGTATAGCGGCTCGGCCTTAGCCCGTTGCGGTCCAGGATCCCCCCCAACAGCCGCCCGTCTGTAAAGACCATCGCCGCCGGCCCGTCCCACGGCTCCATAATCGACGAATGGTATTCATAAAAAGACCGCTTATCCGTACTGATATGATACTTGACGCCAAAAACCTCCGGCACCAGCATCATCATCGCATGCGGCATACTGCGTCCGGCCCGCACCAGTAATTCAAGCATACTGTCAAAACACGCCGAATCGCTGGCTTTATTATCCAGTACCGGAATCACATCCGACAAATCATCGCCGAGCTGTTTACACCCCAGCCGTGTTTCACGCATTTTCATACAGTTGCGATTACCGCTGAGAGTATTGATCTCGCCGTTATGGGCAATGCAGCGGAATGGCTGGGCCAAACTCCAGCTTGGAAATGTATTGGTGCTGTACCGCTGATGTACCGTCGCCAAGGCGGAAATATATCGCTCATCGGCCAGATCGGGATAGTAGGCAAACAACTGCCACGCCATAAACATCCCTTTATAGCATACCGTCCGGCACGACAGCGACGTAATATAAAAATCTTCCGCCAATTCGCCGAATTGCTCACGGACCAGCCGTTCAGCCCTCCGCCGAATCATATACAACCGGCACTCCAACACCTCTTCGGCAAGTCCGCCCCCATCGATAAATATCTGCTTGATACTTGGCTCTGCCGACAGGGCGATCTGCCCAAGGCAGGAATTGTCACCCGGTACATCGCGCCATCCCAGAACCTTCAGTCCATGCGATACGACAGCCTTTTCAAGTAGACGATTACAGCCGTCGTGCAATTCCGGATTCTTCGGTCCAAACACAATCCCGACACCGTACCGTCCCGCTTCTCCCAGAGAAAAGCCAAGTCGTTTGGCTTCAGCCTCAAACAACTGATGCGGGATCTGGGTCAGTATCCCTGCCCCGTCGCCCGTCACGTCATCGGAGCCGGCCGCGCCGCGATGATGCAGGTTTAACAATATCTGCTTCCCATACTCGATGATCGAATGGTCGCGTTTTCCCGAGATATTCACAACCGCCCCGATCCCGCAGGCGTCATGCTCTCGCCGGGACTCATAAAGCCCTTGATCTTTCGGCATTACTGACATTCTTGATTCCCAATTACAAAAGCTACATTCTTCATGCAAACATCCAACATGTCAGAATAGTAAAAAATGCATCTTACAGTCAACACGTTTTTATTAATACTATTAATTTCTCAATTAGACTGTCTTATGTTAACTTTTACTTATTATCGACAGATAATGACCCTGACGAACAGAGAAACAACTGTCCGACAGGGTCCTTATCCTTTTTACCTTAAATGCTTTACAGGAATTCCCTGTTATCTGATGAACAGCATCTCCGCATAACTGGGCAAAGGCCACAGGTCGGCATCTACGATCATTTCAAGCGTATCGGCCGCCTTACGGACTTCCAGCATAGCCAAAACCACGTCGTCGCGATAGCATTTCGCCTTGGCCAAAACCTTTTCTGTAGCTTTGGCTTTGCCTACAGCCTTCTCAAGTGCAATAATAGCTGAACTCAGATCTTCGATCAGGCTGTTGGTTTTCTCGAGTTCGCGTTTCTGCACGGCCGGAGTGATCCCCGCCGCTGCCATCCCATTTACCGATGAAGCAAGTTCTGCGGTGTATTGGATGCAGGCCGGCAGAATCTGACGCTTGGCGATATTGAGCGTTACATTGGCTTCAATGTTCAGCGTCTTACTGTAGTTTTCCAGCAGAATCTCAGTCCGGGCATGCAGTTCATGTTTGCTCAGAACATTATGCCGTTTCAGGAGTTCAACATTCTCCTTTTCAAGAATTGTTTCTATCGATTCAACCGTTGACCGGATATTCGGTAAACCTCTCTTTTCGGCTTCCTTGACCCACTCTTCTGAGTAATTATCGCCGTTAAAGATGACCCGCGAATGCTCGGATGCAATCTTTTTAAGCAGTTTCTGCGCATCCCCTTTGACATCTTTGGAACGTTCCAGTTCGTCAGCAATTTCCATCAGAGTATCGGCAACCATCGTATTCAGTGTAAAACACGGACCCGCTGTGGATTGGCTGGACCCGACCATCCGGAACTCAAACTTATTGCCCGTAAAGGCAAACGGACTTGTCCGGTTGCGGTCAGTGCAGTCTTTCGGCAGCGGCGGCAGCGTGGAACTGCCCAGTTTGAGATTCCCCCCCTGCTTGCTGGACTTGGCTCCGCCGGTGGCAAGCTGCTCGAAGATATCCGTCAGCTGGTCTCCCAGAAAGACCGAAACGATCGCCGGCGGGGCTTCATTGGCCCCAAGCCGATGTTCATTGCCCGGGTTGGCAACCGCAGCCCGCAGCAAACGTGCATACTTGTCAACTGCACGGATAACAGTACACAGAAATACCATAAAGACCATATTCTCATGGGGAGTGCTGCCCGGTTCAAGCAGGTTAATGCCTGTATCGGTCGTCAGGCTCCAGTTGTTGTGTTTCCCTGAGCCGTTAACGCCAGCAAAGGGTTTTTCATGTAGCAGGCAGACAAAGCCGTGACGCAGCGCTACCTTCTGCAGCGTTTCCATAGTGATTTGATTATGATCCGTCGCCACATTCACAGTAGCAAAGATCGGCGCCAATTCATACTGCGCCGGAGCCACTTCATTGTGCTGTGTCTTGGCCGAAACACCCAGTTTCCATAACTCGTGGTTAACTTCATTCATATAAGCCGCCACACGCTCATGCAGGGCGCCGAAATAATGATCTTCCATCTCCTGCCCGCGAGGGGAGGAAGCGCCGAACAGTGTTCGGCCGGCCAGCACCAGATCAAGACGCTTCTCAAAAAACTTTCGATCGACAAGAAAATACTCTTGTTCAGACCCCAGTGTAGTAACGACACCGCTGACCTGCTGATCACCCAGAACACGAAGCACGCGGACGGCTTGTTTGCTTAGAGCTTCCATGGACCGCAGTAAAGGTGTCTTTTTATCCAGTGCTTCGCCGGTATAAGAGCAGAATGCCGACGGGATATAAAGTGTCTTGCCTTTCAGGAAAACCGGAGACGTGCAGTCCCATGCGGTATAACCGCGTGCTTCAAATGTCGCACGAAGCCCGCCCGAAGGGAATGAAGAAGCATCCGGTTCGCCCTTGATTAATTCCTTTCCGCTGAACTCAAGAATGGTCTTGCCGTCCGGCGTGGGCGAAATGAACAAGTCGTGTTTTTCAGCCGTCAGCCCGGTCATCGGCTGAAACCAGTGCGAATAGTGCGTCGCACCATGCTCCAAAGCCCAGTCCTTCACCGCATTGGCAAGCACATCGGCTATTGCCTGTGTCATTTCACTGTTGCCGTTGCGGACTTTGACGAATTCACGATAGATCGTCTTGGGGAGCCGCTGCCGCATGACAGCATCGTTAAAAACGTTCGCGCCGAAAACTTCGGTGATTTGAACTTGATTGCTCATACATACTCCATAGAAAATAGTATATACCCGTTTCATCACATATTGCGTTGAAATCTGACACCAATTACTGGCCGCGGAATAAATCACAAGACAGTATCACAGATTCAACGGCAAAGTCAGGCAATTCATCTGCGCCGAAAGGCTGCCGGACACCCGGATACAGGAGGGCAAGGCGGCGTTTCGCCGCTTCACGTCAGCAACGAAAAAACCTGTCTTGACCTGAACCCAATGTTCGGATGTTTATCCTGTGGTTCGTCGCTTTCACGGCGGTGCAAACCAAGGGTCTGCGCAATCCGGTTCTGCGGAATCTTATGCGGGTTTTGTCCCGGGCAAAAAATGCACGTCCGTGAAAACAGGGACAAACCCTCGGATGACAATGCGTTGAAAGTACTCATTGGTTCCTTTCAAAAAAGAGTTTTCATCCACTGATAATAATTTTTAGCAAACCATGTACCACATATAATGTACCTGATGTAATCGTTCATATAGTCTTTTAATTCAATAACTTAGCGACCATTTCAGCCGTCCGCAGATTTGTCAACAATGTTACATTATTGTAACACACCAATCCGAACTGAGACAAAAATGTAATATTTCCACAACAACTCACGTCATCCGATTGCTTGAGAACCGTGTGCTCCCGTGCGAATGCGGATGCAATCCACCAGATCAAGAATAAATATCTTTCCATCTCCGATTTCACCGGTAAGGGCCGCAGAAATGATTGCCTCGATTGCCCTGGAGACATAATCTTCGTTGACCGCGATCTCCAAACGGACCTTTTTAAGCAAATTGACTTCAAAACGTATCCCGCGATAGCTCTCTTCGTATCCCATCTGTTCGCCGCAACCCAGTGAATTGGTTACGGACATTTTCCCCACCTCAGCTTTCACCAGGGCGGCCTTGACATCTTCCAGTTTGTGCGGTTGTATATAGGCAATAATTAGTTTCATAATCGTTACTCCCAATTTAAGTGTATTGTTTGATTGATTACATACTGCTAAAGACCTGGAATCCGCTGTACGCCTCATTGCCGTGTTCGCCGATATCCAAACCGCGCATCTCTTCTTCTCGTGAAACACGCAATCCCATGACGGCTCGGATGATAACCCACGCAACCATCGACATCAGGAATACAAACGCTCCAACAATTATCACCCCGGCCAATTGCGCCTTGAGCAATGAAAGGCCGCCGCCGAAGAACAAGCCGTTTCCGGTGGTTGTCCCGGTCATCTTGTCCTGGGCAAAGAGACCCACACAGATCGTTCCGAATACACCGTTGACTAAGTGAACCGACAACGCTCCCACGGGATCATCCAGACGCAATCGGTCAAACATCATCACCGACAGAACCACCAGAGCACCTGCAATTAAACCGATCACCAGCGCACTGCCGACGCCGACAAACGCACACGGCGCCGTAATGGCCACCAGTCCCGCAAGACACCCGTTCAGGGTCATCCCCAGATCAGGTTTGCCCAGCAGCAAATAGGACATGAGGGTGGCACTCATAATCGCCGCGGCGGCAGCCAGGTTGGTTGTTACCGCAACATGGCTGATCACCACTGGGTCTGCCGCCATGGTGGAACCGGGGTTAAATCCAAACCATCCGAACCACAAGACGAACGTACCGACCGCCGCCAGGGAGAGGTTATGTCCGGGAATCGACTTGATCTGGCCGTTTGAGAATTTGCCAATCCGCGGGCCGAGAATGATAACCCCTGCCAGCGCCGCCCAACCCCCGACACAATGCACCACCGTTGAGCCGGCAAAATCGAACATGCCCATTTTTGCCAGCCAGCCGCCGCCCCAGACCCAGTGTCCCACCACGGGATAAATCAGCATCGCCATCACAAATGAAAAGACGATAAACGACTGATATTTGATCCGTTCAGCAACCGCTCCCGATACGATGGTCGCCGCCGTACCGCAAAATACCAGCTGGAAGAAGAACTTCCCCCAGAACGGCACGTTGGATGTGAGGACATCGTTGAAGAAGTCGAGGTTCGCATTGCCCAGGATGAACAGGTTCTGCGTGCCGATGAGCGGATTGTCTCCGCCGAACATCAGTCCCCAGCCGAGCAGCAGAAAGCCCAGCGACGAGACCGCGAAGACAATGAAGTTCTTCGACAGGAT